>Ga0193965_1000003_pt1 | contig 161162 bp, 167 predicted proteins | sample FB_8_MG_FD_140330 | JGI IMG/M metagenome (GOLD analysis project Ga0193965, IMG submission 140330) | Microbial mat bacterial communities from the Broadkill River, Lewes, Delaware, United States - FB_8_MG | ecosystem: Environmental > Aquatic > Freshwater > River > Microbial mats | place: USA... | reverse complement strand
CCATATGGATTGTAAGTCAAAACCTTTTGGATAATATTGTTTATAAATCGCAGATTTATTTGTTCTATACTTTTCTGCCAAATCATAATCATCAAGCATCTTAAATGTTTTTGAGATGCTGGGATTGTTTCCATATTGATTTGGGATAAATAGATTGTCTCGATTATCATGTAAAAAAAATGGATCATGCAATGACAAATCATATTTTGGATCCATAAACATCACCCAAAAATGGTCTTGAATGACATTGAGTGCTATTTGTCCTTTACATACAGGACCACGTATAAATGTCATAATTATATAATGCACATCATCCAACAAAAACTGATACCGACTACTAGCAGGAATCTGCTCAAAAACTTTAAAAGCATTCGCAGCAATATTTGTATCATACGAGCTCAAATGTGGTTTTAGAATCCACTCTTTTTTTATAAAAAGCTCTTTGTATCTTTGTAATTTTATATCATTAAGTCTATACACCATATGTGTTTTATGTACTATCGTAGAGGTGATCTTTCGAAATCTATAAAAAAACTCCCCCGCAATTGCATCATAAGGAAATAAAGTAGCGATAATCTCTACATCTTCTCCACTTGGTGTTTTTGAACGTACTAACTCATAAAAATTTTCACTTTTATCATCAAAAGAGATATGAGCCAAAAAAAGATGCTCATAAATATATCTCGCACTTACTTTGTGTTTTAACTCTGGATTATTAAAAAAATCCTCAAACTGTTTGATTTGTTTAGATTCTTGTAAAGGAATTATATTTTTTGGAGTGTCGTTTTTGTAGCCTTGTTTGAGCCAAGTCATTAGTAAATTGTACTCATTTTTTTCTAAAGCAGGAAAACCATAAGGCATCGCTTTGTGTGGATTTTTATCAAAAAACTCTGTGAGTTCTTGACTATCTTTGACACAAGAGAGTTCATCTGTTTCTGGCGAATATTTTCCTATATTCAGAGGACTTTTTGTTTTTTGAAAGAGATACTGCATTATGATTGATTCTTTTGATTCGTTCAACTCTTGAGTAACAGAAAAGAATCCTTTTTTTCTCCATTGCTTTTCAGTAACTGCATCTACAAACAACCGTGTAGGATCGGCTGCATGTAATCTATTTGCATACATATCCTCTTTTGAGCCACCTCTTTGCAGTCCCTCATATGAAGAGAGTTTGACTTGACAAGGTGAATTGTAGCACGAATGGCAAGAAACACATCTTTTATCTAAAATTGGTTTTATCTCATGTATAAAAGAGACCTCTTTTTTTACAATTTCAAATTGTATTGGGTCTAACTTTTTTACAGAACATGCTGTGAAAAAAGAGAGTATTAAAATCAAAGAGAGTAGTCGTATTATCCCTTTCAATTTATTTTTTTTTACTAAATCTTGCATTGTAACTTCTCCAATTTCAAAGATATTGTACACTATACATGCACTATTTGTATATTTTTTATCTTAAATTTATTTATTAAACAGAACTTTTCTTTGCCATCATCGGTTTTTCTTTTACAATTTGTAAGAGTTTTGTTTGTTGTGCTTTTGTGATCACTTCACTTTTTAAAAGTTCACCTAGTATAGCCCCTGCTGTTCTTTCGAGTTTCAATCCAATTATCACAAGTGCTGTATCTTTATTGAACATACTTTTTGCTTTTATTTTATCTTCTAGTGTCCATTTTAGACCTGTATTTTTTGCTTTTCCACCTTCTTGATTTCTTTGTTGTCGCAAAATTTGTTTCTCTTCTACTTGCATTTTAGAGACTTTTGCTTTTTTACCAGAAGATATCTCTTCTTGATCCTCTTGTGCTTCTTTGATCCTACTATTTACCAATTTATCTATATCTTTAGCCATCAAATAGTGAAAATTTTCACTATCTTTTACAAGCACTTTTTTGGCTCGGGTGATCGATACATAAAAAAGGTTGAACTCATCTATAAGCTCTTGATTTGGAAGATGATTTTGTTCTTGTCGAAACTCTTTAATATCAGTACATCCAAAATCAACTATAATATCTGCAAAATCAGTAAAATCATCCGCTATAGTTACTTTGTCCCACTCTAAGCCTTTGGCTGTATGAGCTGTTGTCAAAAAAAGTATCTCTTTTACTCTCTTTTCAAAACCATTAAATGCTTTATTTTTCCATGCACTATAAAATTTATCTGCGATCTCTTTAAACTTAAATATCTCTTCTTTATACTCTTTTGCAATTCTCACAGCCGACTTCAGCTCATAATCATCTACCTCACTAGCATATTCTACCATGGCTTCTTCATCTTTAAACTCTTTTAAAAAACGATTTCGTTTTATCTCATCTTTTCTATCTGTCAAAAAATAATGTGCCTCTATAGTCAGATGAAATATCTCTTTTGGGTCACGAATTGTTACAAAAGGTTCTCTGTTTTCTATTCTTTTTGAGATAACTGAGATAAGTTGTGCATTGGTTCTGGAGATATATCCATTTGTTTCTATCTCTTTATTATTTTCAGCTAATTCATTGGCACTTAATGTATCTATAGGAACGGCTTCATTTTTAAAATTTTTCAGTAAAATATTTGCAAAAGTTGCTATACCACTATTAAAACGGAAACTTCTTGAAAGATAAAGTTTTTTGTCGGAGTGTATTTTTGCCAGAGCATTTTTGCTTCCACGAAATGAATATATTTGCTGGTGCTCATCCCCTACATATATTTTTACTTTTGAATTTAAAGCTTCAAAGATACCCAGTGTCACTTCATTTGTATCTTGAGCTTCATCAAGCATAATAATATCGTACTTAAATTGTTGTATTTGTTGCGTAGAGATTATTATTTAATAGTATTTTAAATAAAAAGCATGTGTAGGAGCTTGTTTGGATATGAGGATATTATCAAACATTTTTTTGGCTATCTTATGCTCTATATCACTAGGTTCGATTTTTTCTTTTGTAGAGTTACAAAAATTCTCAAATATCTTTAGTGATCCTATTGCTTGATTGTAAGAGATATCAAACTCTTTAGAAATATCTATAGCTCGATAATTTGTAAGCTTATTGAGGTTAATATTTGTATTCTTTTTAATCGCCCCATACGCTAAACCATGCGTAGTTTTCACAAATGTATTTTGTGGAAAAATAGAAGATGCTTCATTTTTAATAGCACTATTAAAAGCCAAATACAATATCTTTTTTTCTTTGTAAGTATCAGAAATAAGTTTTAAAGTAGTTGTTTTTCCTGTTCCTGCAAATGCATTTATCTTAATACTTTTGTATTTTTTGACCGATTCCAAAATCTCTTGTTGTTGTTTGGTTAAATTCATAAGAGCATGTTATCTAAATTTTTATATATTTTCTAAAAACATTGCATTTTGTTACTTAAATTGTTTTGCAACTCTTATTTTTACTTATAATCTCACCACACTCTTTTGTATAAGCTATTCCCCATGAATGCATAGCATTGAGTACCTCTCTCAATTCTAAACCAATTGGAGTAAGTGAATACACCACTTTTGGTGGTACTTCAGCAAACACTTCTCTTTTGACAAGCTGTTTTTGTTCTAGCTCTTTGAGTTTTACAGTGAGTGTTTTTTGAGTAATTTCATTGACTATTTCATTGAGCTCTTTATAGCGTTTTTCTCCATCTAAAAGATGCCACACAATGGCCAGTTTCCATCTATCATTAAAAACATCATTTGTAATAGCCACAGGACATACAAAACTTTTTTCATTTACTATATACATTATAACCTCTCATAAAACGAATTGTACACTATTTTACCTTTAGTAGATTTTATTCTATTACATACCTAAAGTATCGTAAGGAATATTTAAGTACATAATAGTTAAAATTCTTCAAATATAAATATTACGGAGAATTATAATGAAAAACGATTTTACAAAAGCACTTGATTTTAGACATGCGTGTAAGGTATTTGATGATACAAAAAAAGTATCTGATGAAGATATGAGATTTATACTTGAAGCTGGAAGAAAATCACCCTCTTCTTTTGGTATGGAAGCTTGGAAATTTTTAGTAATTACAAATGAAGAACTCAAAGCAAAAATACAACCGTTTTGTTGGAATCAACCACAAATCACTACTTGTTCTCATCTTGTAATGGTTCTTGCCAATATAAATAGTGTAAAACCTGAAAGTGGACTACCAAAAGCTCGATTTGAAAGAAGAGAGATGCCTCAAGAAAAACTTGATTTTTATCTTGAATTATATGCAAACCATTTAGAACAAACACTCAGTACAGATGAAAACATCTACAATTGGACTGCAAAACAAACATATATAGCTACAGGAAATATGATGACAGCTGCAGCTTACATCGGTATTGATTCTTGTCCTATTGAGGGATTTGAAAAAGAAAAAGTAGAAAATGTTTTGGGACTTGATCCTACACAATACCAACTAGCAACAGTTCTTCCATTTGGATATAGAATCAACGAACAAAGTACTCAGGAAAGACTGGCTTTTGATGAAGTTGTAGAGTTTATCAAATAATAGTCATGAAAAATATTCTAATCATAAATTCACACCAAAAATATGAAGGATTTGCTGATGGAAATCTTACAAAAGACTATATAAACGTAGCTGATAGCTTTTTTACGACCAATGATTTTTCTGTACAACACACTCTTATAGAAGATGGTTATGATAAAGACAAAGAGTTAGAAAAACTTCTTTGGGCAGATGCAATACTTTTCCAAACACCTATATACTGGATGAGTGTTCCATGGATAGGAAAAAAATATTTCGATGAAGTATTTACCCCTAGTCAAGGAACACTTTATGTAAATGATGGAAGAAGTAGAGATGATGCTTCTAAAAAATAAGGAAAAAAATTGTCTCAAATAGTAATCGTAGCAAAAATCACAGTAAAAGAAGAGTTTACAAATGAGGTATATTCTTACTTAAAAGAACTCTATAAAAATACTCACCAAAAAGATAAAGGTTGTATTCAATATGAGTTACATAAAAATTTAGAAAATCCAAATAGTTTTACATTTATTGAAACTTGGGAAAATTCAGATTTTTTAGACACACATATGCAAAAAGAACATTTTGTATCATTTGTAAGCAAAGTAGAGAATAAACTAGAAACTTTAGAAATAAATAAATTAGAAAAAGAGGATATATAAAATGGAATTTAATTATAAAAACCCTACACAAATAGAGTTTGGTCAAGGGAAAATAGCAGAGCTTTCAGCACTTATATCAAAAGAGCATAAAGTACTTGTAGTATATGGTGGTGGAAGTATCAAAAAAAATGGTGTGTATGATCAAGTAAAAAATGCACTCAACGAACATACTTGGTGTGAATTTGGAGGTGTTGAAGCCAACCCTACAAAAGAAACATTAGATAAAGCAGTAGCATATGGTCAAGAAAATGATGTCACTTACATATTAGCTGTAGGTGGTGGAAGTGTTGTCGATGGTTCAAAATATATCATAAACTCTTTTTTCCATCATGGGGATGGTTGGGATCTCTTAGATGGTTCATTTACACCTACAAAAGCATTGGAGTTAGGGGTCGTTTTAACTTTAGCAGCAACTGGAAGTGAGTCAAATACTGGTGCAGTTATCACAAAAAAAGAAACAAAAGAGAAAAGATTTTTTCATTCTCCTTTTTCATATCCACAGTTTGCTATTTTAGACCCAGATGTATTAAAAAGTTTGGATGAGAGACAACTTGCAAATGGTGTGATCGATGCGTTTGTGCATACTTGTGAACAATATCTTACACAAGCTCACGGTTGTATGGCACAAGATTATTATGCAGAAGGACTGTTAAGAGGTCTGCATGAGTTATCGACAACTTTTGATAAAAGAGATGATAAATGGTACGCAAATCTTTTTTGGATGGCAAATCAAGCACTAAATGGTCTGATAGGTTCAGGTGTTCCACAAGATTGGGGTACACACTTTATAGGTCATGAGTTAAGTGGACTCTATGGTATGGATCATGCAAGAACTTTGGCAGTAATACAACCTCATCTTTTAAGAGAACTTATCAATGAAAAAGAGGACAAACTTCTCCAAATGGGAAAAAATGTATTTCATACAGATACAAAAAATCCAGAAGATATCATCGTAAAAATCGAAAATATGTACAAATCTTTAAATGTAAATTTAAAACTTTCATCATATATGGATGACAAAAACCTCAAAAAAAATGTCACTACTCTTTTAGAAAAACATGGTTTTACTGAGTTTGGAGATAGAGGAACTATTACTTTGGATGTTGTTGAAAAAATATTGGATAGAGCGTTGTAAAAATAAATCTAAATAGTATATAACTTTTATATACTATTTAGAAAAAAGCTATTTTTCTACTTTAGATTTAAAGATAGTTATAGCTTCTAATAACTTCTCTTTTACCTTACCTTCTTTTGTTATTACCCAGTTTTCTAAAATATCAAATGACCAGTCTTTTAAGTTTTCATCTTTATATTGTTCTTCCCAAATCTTAATATCAGTGTCTATTTCATTATTAATATTTTCAATAATTTTTAGCATTTCATATTGTAAAAATTGACTTTTATCATTTTTAAAGAACACTTTATATTTTTCTTCTAAATCTTTAGATAACGGTATATTATTTATAATTTGAGTTTCAAATAGGTTTGTATAAGCTATATCATTTTTTGGATTTATTTCTATCGCTTTTTTATATGACATAATTGCCTTTTCATATTTACCAAGTTTTGCATAAATAATTCCCATATTAGCATACGCTATATCAAATTCTGAATTTATTTTTATAGCTTCTTCATATGAATTTATAGCTTCCTTGTATTCTCCAAGTTTTTGATAACTAACTCCCATATTATACGTATTACTAGCTTTTGGATTGATTTTTATAGCTTCTTCATATGAATTTATAGCTTTCTTATATTCTCCAAGTTGGTCATAACTAACTCCCCTATTATTATAAGCTTCATCGTTTTCTGGATTTATTTCTATAGCTTTTTGATATAAATCTATTGCTTTTTTATGTTCATCTATTTCTGCATAACTATAAGCTAATGAAAAATAATCTGAAGATGTTTTTTTCTCATCTTTTATTTCTTCTATTTCCTTGTTTTCTTTTTTTACAGATTTAGTATAGTTTACTTGTAAATTATTTGCGATTTCTGAAAAATCAGGAGACTTTAGACGAAACTTCGATTGTATTGCAGTCATTATTCTATCAAAATCTCGTTCTTCTACATGAACTTTAGTATTTGATGACTTCCACCAATTTGATAGCTCTACATTTTGAGGTTCTTTTGTACTACACCAATAAACCTGATCTATTCTCTCACAATCACTGAGTAAATTTTCTATACTTTTATCATCTCCTCCATAACCTATAAACACAACTTTTGTATTTATAAAAAGACTTTGAATCGCTGTTTTTAATTCTTTAGGTATCTCTTTGGTATCTTTCTTATTATTAAAAGGATGTATATGAGCATCCCCATGAATTTTAGTTATCATTGGAGTATCATCTCTTTTAATAAACTGTGCCAAATCCTCATGAGTGATAACCAAAGCTCTCTTCTCATTTCTATATATAAGTGCATCTTGCAAAAGATTATCAAAGTTTGTAGTTATGATAGTATTAAACTGTGATTTTTGCATAAGAGATGCTAAAGTATAGTATCCAAAACTTGGTTGTACATCTTCATTATTTGTTATTCGTTGTATCTCTTTTTGTTGCATCAAAGGAGTAGGAAATAATGATTCAAAGATATGAAAATAAAACTTACCAAATGTGGTATCATTGATATTGTGTTCATCATTAAATTTCTTGTACTTAGTAGATTGTTTTGATAATTCCGCATACCAAGTTTTTGCTAATTCACTTGCAAGTGGTATACCTGAACTTTTAGAACACCCTGCTCCTAAAAAGAAGACATATTCCGCATCTGTATTACTTATAGAATCTTCATAAATCTCATCGACAAACTCTTCTAAACTTAATTTTCTTGCTTTCATCAAACTACCTCTTTAAAATCATGTTGGATTATTATATCATCTTTAAATTAATACATAGTGATTAGTTTATTCCTATTATTATAATTTTTAGCTATCATTTCATACAAACAAAAAAGGTAAAAAAATGGCAATTAAAAAAAATCAAATAATCAAATTAAATTATGAACTAAAAATAAATGATGAGATAATAGACAACAACTTAGGTGCAAATCCAATTCAATTTACATATGGTTCTGGAGACCTTATCCCTGGACTTGAAAAAAGAATAGTAGATATGTGTGAAGGTGATACGAAAAGTATTCATGTCCCAGCAGATGAAGCGTACGGAAAATATGATGAGAATCTTTCTGAAGTGGTACCAAAAGATGCATTTGAGGGTATCGACTTACAAATTGGTTTGATTTTAGAGGCAGATACTGAAAATGGTGATGTGATAAAAGCAACTGTGACTGAAGTTACAAACGATGAAGTAACAGTAGATTATAACCATCCTTTAGCTGGCTGTGATTTAGACTTCACCGTTACAGTTAAAGAGATAGTGTAATTTTATAGTATCTCTATGGAACAATTAGATATTTATCAAGTCATAGGTTTTGTAGGGATGATTTTTATCATTTATGCTTACTTTTTATTACAAGTAGGAAAATATGATTCAAAATCATTGCAGTTTCAATATATCAATCTTGTTGGAGCTATTTTATTATTAATATCACTCTGTGTGCATTTTAATTTGGGCTCTTTTATTATAGAAGTATTTTGGATTTTGATTACTCTTTATGGTATAGCAAAAAATAAAAAAAAGAGTAATAATAACTAAAAATATCATTTTAACTTCAGCTAAGATTATCATATTATAATTTAGAAAATAGATAAGGAGTTTAGAATGCCAAGATATGAATGTGATGTATGCGGATATGTTTATGATCCAGAATTAGGTGACCCTGAAAATGGTGTCGCACCAAGAAGTGCATTTGAAGATTTACCAGAGGATTGGACCTGTCCAGACTGTGGTGTAGAAGTAGAAGATTTTTCAGAGATCTAAAATACTCAATTTGCAAAGAATACTTTTGAAATTAAAAGTGTTCTTTGAAAATAATTATAAAGTTTTACAACTCCAACGCTTTTTTTACACAAGATTCTAAAGAGGTCGTTTCTGATATATAAGGTGTAATATAATCAGGAAAATATCTGGCTGTTGTTTCTCCTATACTCACCGCTTTAAATGTCCTATCCCAATAAATATTTTTAAAAAACCCACTAATGGTAGAGGGGGAAGAAAATATTATAATAGAATATCTTGGAAGTGTAATTTTTTCAGGGAATTTTTTACATGCTGTTTCATAAGCAGCTATATGATCACAAAAAACACCATTTTCATTCAAAATATCAGTAAGATTTGAAACAATTTTTTTGCCCCCGATATACAATACTTTTTGCCCTGCGAGTTCATCACATATCTCTTTTGCAAAATCATTTCCATTTTTTTCTTTGCCTGTAAAAGCCAACCTTCCACCCAGTGATTTTACTGTCTTTGCTGTTTGAGGAGCAATGACATATGATGGAAGCTTTTTCCAACTCTTATTCATACTATTTATTGCTTCTATACCATTCTTGGATGTAAAAATAAGTGCATCATATTGTTTTAAATCTATTACTTGAAAAATATATTTTATCTCAATAACAGGAATATTTATAGCATATTTTACTTTTTTATCACTCAATATATATATGTTTTTGTGTGAGTTTTTGATGTTATCTATCATATTTACAAATTTATGTTTTAATCCTACAAGAAGTTTATGTCTCGGGGCAATAATAATGTTTTGTTTAGAATCAATAAAAAAACCTACATTATTTTTGGTTAACTTATAAGTAATTCTCGTTAATTCTCGTCCTATATCATCTTTTTGACCACTGCTATCAACAACAAAAACATGTCTTGTTGTATGATATTCATAATAAAGTAAATTGAGTGAATCCAAAAACTTTTTTCTTTGATCACTCATAAATATTACTCCTTAAAATTTTATTTTTTTTCAATACCTTCAACTTCGATATTAAGTTTTACTACATCACCTACAGCTACACCACCCGCTTCTAAAATACTATTATATGTTACACCATATTCAGATCTTTTAATTTTCCCTGATAATACAAATGCAGCTCTATTATTTCCCCATGGATCTTTTATAGTTCCACCATTTTCAAGCTCTAATTTAATATTTTTTGTAATCCCTTTTAAAGTAAAATCACCATATACATCTTCACCATCAATTTTTGTTACTACAAATGTAATCTTTGGATATTTTTTTGCATCAAGCATATCAGATTTTTGAAGATGTCCATCTCTTTTTTTATTATCCGTATCTACTGAAGATACATCAATGTGAGCTGTTAAGGATCTCAAAGTATTTTTCTTTTCATCATATTCAAATGTTCCACCAAATGTATTAAATTTCCCTACTACATTTGATATCATCATATGTTTTATTTTAAAACCAATATTAGAGTGACTTTTATCTACATTATAAGTACCTGCAAAAAGTGTTGAGACCAATAGAGTACTACTAAGTGCTAATTTTTTTAAATTCATTTTGAGTCCTTTTTTTTTAATATTTATATATTATCATTCTCTTACTTATCTATAATATAGAGAAAAGAAACTAATTAACTATTTTAACTTTTTATTAATTTATTTACTTTATATGATATTTATTATATCATTTAAGTAACAATTAAAGGATAAAAATGAAAACAACTCTCAAAAGTATAGCAACAGGAATATCTCAAAAATACACAATAAAAAACAAAATCTTTTCAAGTGCTTATAAAAAAGATACCTATATAAAAACTTGCAAAATTGATTTTTTAGGCTTACAGGGAGATTTTCAAGAAGATAAAAGATTTCATGGTGGAGTTGATAAAGCGATTCACATAGGATCTTCAAAACATTTTGAACTCTTTAAAAACATATACAAAATAGATCTCGATCCATTAGCTATAGGATGCAATGTTTTTATAGACAATTATGATGAAAATAATATCTTCATAGGAGATATCTATACTATAGGAGAGGTAAAGATTCAAGTCACTCAGCCTAGACAACCATGCTGGAAAATTGGAGCATTATTTGGTAAAGATGTCAATCGATATATCTCAAAATATCAAGCGACGGGATGGTATGTAAAAATTCTAACAGAAGGTATTTTAGATATAGAAAACCCAATGATATTGGAAAAAAGAGTAAGTAATATCACCATCAAAGAGTTAAGTGACTATCTAAAAACACCTCCAACAGATACAAAACTAATAGATGAGATTTTAAGTATGGATTTTTTGGCTCAGGCTTATAAGGATGATTTGGAGAAACTCTTAAAATGAATATACTTGATGTAGTCAATGATGTTTTATCAAATAAAGTAAATTTAGTATTTGTAGTAATAATTTTTGTTTTAGCTTTCATTGATATAAAAAAGAAAAAAGATTTAAAAAGTCAAATTGTGAGTATTGGTGTTTTGGGGACTTTTGTAGGTATATTTATGGGATTACAAGATTTTAATCCTGAAGATATGAAAAATAGTATTAACCATATTCTTATTGGACTTAAAACTGCCTTTTTTACATCTATTGTGGGTATGGGTACTGCTATTTTATTGGCTATTTATCAAAGATTATTAGACAATGATATTGATGATGAAAATAATAATGAAAAGATTTTATTAGAAATTTCAGAAAAACTCAACAAACTAAAACATTTAGAAACTTCTCAAGATACAGATAAAATTATTGGTGAACTTGAGAGAATACGAACTGTACAAACAGATACAAGAGATGAAACTGAAAAAATATCAATTTCTATCAATGAATTAAGAGATAATTCAAATGAAGAAAATCAAGAATTAATCAATATTTTAAATACAAATTTTGATAAAATGAATAATTCAATAGAAATAGCGATAGAAAAACTTTCAAAAGGTGCTACAGAAGAGATTATCAATGCTCTAAAACAAGTGATTGAAGAATTTAATCAAGAGTTACAAACACAATTTGGAGAAAATTTTGTTAAATTAAATGAATCTGTTATAAAACTAATTGAATGGCAAAATAACTATAAAACTCATATTGAAACTTTGGAAGAAAAACTACTTCTTTCCTCTGAATCTATCGAAAAATCAAAAGAGAGTTTAGAGATAATCTCTTCAAAGAACGAAGATATTTTAAATGTATATCAAGAACTCAAACATATTATTGATATCTACGATAGACAAATAAATGAACTCACTCAACACTTAGAAACTTATGCAACTTTAAGTCACAGTGCTGAAAGTATGTTTTCAACAATTTCAAACAATATGAATCATACAAAAGATGAATTTACAAATTTGGCAAATGTAATTGTAACGAGTAACAATGAACAAAAAAATAGTTTTATCCAAACAACAGATGATGTAAAAGAAGAGTATACAAATCTAACGGCACATATCAAATCTGAACATAGTAAACAAAAAGATAACGCAAAACAAATCAATGAATCTATAGCGAATGATTTTAAAATTAAAACAAATGAAATCAAAACTAATTTTGATAATTTAACACAAAGTTTTGAAAAAAACAAAAATGAACTTGACTTAGTCTCAAATCACTTTAAAAGTTTGGGAGAACAAATACCAAATTCTCTGAAAATATCACTGGATACCTTAAATAGTGGATTGACCTCATTAACAACACAATTTCAAAAAGATTATAAAAAGATTATGGATAAATACAAAGGTGATAATTAATGAAATCTAATAGTAGCGAATGGATGAGCATATCTGATATGATGTCAGGCTTGATGCTGGTTTTTATGTTTATCGCTATAAGTTTTATGATACAAGTACAAATAGATAAAGACAAAATGAAAGAAATCGCAAGAACTTATGAAAAAGATAAAGCAGAACTTTATAAAGATTTAAATATAGAATTTTCAAAAGATTTAATAAAATGGGAAGCGGAGATTACAAAAGATAATGTCATTGTATTTAATTCGCCAAATGTACTGTTTAAAAGTGGACAAAGTATTATAAAAGAAGAGTTTAAAACTATTTTAAATGAATTTTTTCCTCGATATATACAAGTTTTATCTTCAAAAAAATATAAAGATGAGATTGATGAGATAAGAGTAGAAGGACACACTTCCAATGGTTGGAATAGTACTCTATCGAAACAAACAATCTATTTGAATAATATGCAACTCTCACAAGAGAGAGCAAATAATGTATTGTCATATTGTTATATGATTGATGAAAAATCAGTTACAACACATAGAGAATGGTTAGAAACACATTTTAGAGCAAATGGAATGGCATTTGCAAAATTAAAATACAAAGATACAAACAATACTATTCAAGATTTTATCAAATCACGAAGAGTAGAATTTAAAGTACAGATGAAAACAGAAGAAAAAATATATAAAATTTTGGAAGCATCAAAATGAAAAAGGGTTTACAATTTACTGATTTTAAATCTTTTTTAAATGTAGTACAATCAATAACAAAAGAAGACTTAGTAAAAGCAAAACAATTATTGAAAACTCATGGTAAAAATATTGAAAATATTGAAGATATATTTGTCAATAATAATGGTGAATTATTTGAATTATTACCAGATGGTTCATTAGTAAAAGTTAATTTATATATTGCAACAAAAGCAGTAGATAAATATAGCTATAACTTTAATAATATTAATCCAAATGACTTGTACAAATACCATCTGTATCAATGCTCAACAATTTCAACTATGTTTCATAGTGGTAGAAAACATAGATATAAAATCAATAATAGAGATGATGGTACATTTCATTATACATTTACAGATTATCAAGGTTCATTATTAAAAACAGAAAAGAATCAAAAACTTAATATATGTAAAAATTGTTTAAAGAAGTTTTTACAAAAAAACTTTGTTACAGATGAAGATGTTTTAAATTTTCAATTAAAACATTTTCATAGTCAAGATAATAGTTTTTTTGATGGTATTGATTTATCAGATATGGAAAAAGGTGAATTTGCAAAACCAAATGTCTATTCAGAATTTTGGAATAAAATCTCAACTAAGATAAAAACACACAGAAATTATACTTGTGAAAAATGTGGGTATATTCCTAAAAGTAATTATGACAAAAGATTTATCCATACTCACCATATGAATGGAAATAAACGAAATAACAAGGAAGATAATCTACAAGTTTTATGTATAAAATGTCATTCGGAAGTGGATTCATTTCATACAAGGATACAACAATCAGAAAATTATAGGGACTATATAAAAAGGGTATGTCATTAATAGATGGTTAACATTAAGTTAAAAAGTCATTAAGTTAAAAAGTCTATAATTTCATTACAAAAAGAGGTATCAAATGAAAAATGTTAAAAAATCTTTTATGTTTATAAGTATTTTATTTATGAGTTCTTCTGTATTTGCAAATACTGACTATACTAGCTATAAAGAAAATAATCAAAATTTACATCAAGAATATAAGAAAATGAATGGATATAATAATCATGATAAAAAAAAGAGTAGATATCACAGAGGTGATATTGGTCGATTTTTTATAGGTGTTGTTTATAATTTAGATTTGACAAAAGAACAAAATGAAGAAATTGATGCTATTATTAGGGATTTTAAAAATAAAAGATTTGATAAATTTAATGGTTTTACAGAAGATGGTTTTGATAAACAAGCATATATCAATGCAAGAATGAAGTCAAAATCGGACAAGATTAAACTCAAAGCAGATCTAATAGAAAATATTTACAAAGTTTTGGACAAAAAACAGATTGAGAAACTCAATAAAAAAATCAAGCTCTTTAAACAACGAAAGATGAATAAAAGAAAAAAAATGAATAAGGACAATAATGGTTCAAATTGCAATGATAGAAGATGATATTGAGTTAGCAGAGGTGCTTACTCAATATCTTGCAACTTTTAATATAGAAGTTACAAATTATGAAGATCCATTTATAGGATTGAGTGCGATTGGACTTATTAAATATGATTTGATTATACTCGACTTGACACTCCCTGGACTTGATGGATTGGAAGTATGTCAAGAGATTTTAAAAAAGCATGATATTCCTATTATTATTTCAAGTGCTCGAAGTGATATAACCGATAAGGTGACTGCATTACAGCTTGGTGCGGATGATTATTTGCCAAAACCATATGACCCCAGAGAATTAGAGATACGAATCAAAACAATTTTACGAAGAGTAAATAAAGTACAGACACCTATTGAAATAAAAAAACAAAAAACTTTTATCTATGATGAAGCAAAAAAAGTTATCTCAAAAAATTCTATTGCTTTAAAACTCACACCAGCTGAGTTTGAGATATTGGCACTCTTTATCACTAGAGAAGGTTTTGTCATTAGCAGAGAGGATATATTTGATAATGTTACTTATCTAAACAGTGATATGGAAAACTCAAGCTCTTTGTCCGTTATCATCAATAGACTGAGACATAAAATCGAAGATAAAAATAGTACTATCAAACATCTCCAAACAATACGTGGTATGGGATATAAATTTGTTCAATAAAAATTCTATTTTTTTTACTTTGAGTATCAATCTTATTATCTCTATAATATTACTCACCATTAGTTTTTTTACTGTAATTCAAATGGATAGAACCGTTCAAATGAAATCACTCAAAAATAAATATACAACTATCAATAAAATTGTGCATCAAGAGTATCTACGATTTGGTTTTACTAACGATTTACGAGATATAATTCGAGATATGAATCTGATTTTACTTTCAGATGAGAAAGAAATACAAAAGATCTTTAATACAGAAGATCTTCATTTACTGATGCAAAAGAGAGATGAAAATATATTTTTACATATTCTTCAAAGTGAAAATGGAAATTTTCTACATTTTCAGACCCCTTTTGAGGAGTTTATTATCATTGATAAAGATATCAAACTCTCAAAATACAATGAGGTAACTATTGTTATTTTTGTACTTTTACTGCTTATGCTTTTACTTATAGCCTCAGTAATTTACAAAAAATTATCCCCTCTAACAAAAATCAAAGAAGAGATTGAGAATATAGGTAATGAAAATTTACAATTAGATTGTATAGATAAAAATTCTTTAGATGAAGTCTCACTTCTAGGAAAAGCATTAGTAGAAAAGTCACACAATTTGAATGACCTCAAAACAGCACGAGATGTATTTATACGTAATATCATGCACGAACTCAAAACTCCTATTACAAAAGGACGATTTTTGATTGAACTTCCAAACACTTCAGATAATAAAGAAAAAATTCAAAAAGTGTTTTTTCAACTCGAATCCCTTATAAATGAATTTGCTCTTATAGAAGAGGTGATAGCCAAAAAAGAAAATATAGTAAAAAAAGAGATATTCTTTGACGATATTTTGGAAAATGTTCTGGATATATTAATGATAGAAGATGAAGAAAAAATAGTACAAAGTGATACAAATCAAGTCAAACTAAATGTAAACTTCAAACTATTTTCTATTGTAGTCAAAAATTTAATAGATAATGCGATTAAATATTCTGATGATAAAAAAGTACATATAAAAATTCAAAAAAATTCACTCTCATTTATAAATAAAGGTAAAGCACTCCATCATCCTCTTGAAAAATATTATGAACCTTTTTTTTCTTATCACGAAAATAATTCACAACGAAAAGAGAGTTTTGGACTAGGACTCTATATCATCAAAAGTATTTTGAATGCACATCAATTTCGATTAGAATATCAGTATGAAGAGTCTCAAAAAGAGAATATTTTTACTATTAAGTTTTGAGATGATTTGATGTTACTTTTATAATCTCATTTTAAATTGGATATAATGGCACACAATTACAAATATTTATAATCAAAAGGATAAATTTTGAAAAAAAAAGCAGCGATATTTGACCTCGATGGAACGCTTGTCGATTCTATAAAAGATATAGCTATATCTATGAATCAAGTATTAAATGATTTGGGATATACGGAGCATCCATTGGATAATTATCAGCAGTTTGTGGGTGATGGTGCTTTGATGTTGGTACAAAATGCTCTCCCTTTGAATGTGTCTGAAGAGACTATTAACGAGGCTCTTGTCTTGTTTAAAAAAGAGTATGGAGATGGTAGACATCTTCATTCTAAAGTTTATGATGGCATCTATGATATGTTGGATACTGTAACCAAAAATAACCTCATCATCACCGTACTCTCAAATAAACCACATAAATTTACACTAGAGTTTATAGAATATTTTTTCAAAAAGTATCCATTTGTGGAAGTACACGGTCAAAAAAAAGAAGTGCCTAAAAAACCTCATCCTATGGGTGCTTTGAGTATTGCAAAAGCTTTAAAATTAAATCCTCAGGAGATTATTTTTGTAGGGGATACTCCTACTGATATCAAAACAGCAAAAAGTGCAGGTATGAGATCTGTAGGTGTATCTTGGGGGTATAGAAGTGTCGAAGAGCTTCTGGCATCCGATGCTGATTGTATTGCTAAAAATCCTTCTGATTTAACAGAAATATTATTAAAAAGTATCCATGAAAGATAATCAAATGAGTCACAAAGTATGTATAAATTATATTTTAATGCTATAATTGAACAACTTAAAAAATTTAAAAGGAAAGAAATGAAAATAGAGATAGTAGGAACATGAGAAAATTGTATTAATATCTTTTTTACAGCAATGAGATTCTTTGCCAATTTTGACTATAACCCTTTGAGATAATTTTCTATCATAGGGATATAGTCTTTTCTACATATCAAATAAGTATCTAAATCAAAATCCATATTTGTTATCTTGAGTTTATCTGTATATCCAAACTTTTCGATAATCTCTCTTGACAAAGAGGGACATTATATATATCAAAGGATAAACTTTTAACTTTATGTCCTAAAATTCTATCAATAGTATTAGTTTGAACTTTGTTATTTTGTTGTAATTGATACATTTTCATAGTTATATTTTTTCTTGTTGAATGAAAACTTTTCCCTTTGGTATCAATAACTTTTTTTATTCTTCTATTCACTAATTTTGTTAATTTGTTAACACTATCTTCTCCAAATAAAAATTCGTCTTTTGTATTACCATAATAAAATTCTATTATGCGTAAAATTCTTTTATGAATTGGTATAACTCTTTGACTGCTTTTTGTTTTACTCTCTGTAATGGTTATAATTTTTTCTTCTAAATCTATATTAGATTTTGTCATGTTCGCTATTTCTGATATTCGCATACCTGTTAATAACCCTATTTTAAATAAATCTTTTGATAAACTACAATCTAAATTATTTAGCATTAATTCTATTTCTTCATTTTCAAAATTCAATATATGTTTAGTATCTGATTTTAAGACTCTACTTTCTACTGGATTTTTTACTATATAATTTTCATATTCAAAGAAATCAAAATATTGAAAAAAACTTATAAATAAGGAATTTATATACTGATTACTTAACCTTTCATAATCTTTATTATTAAAATTCTTCATAATTTCATTAAATTTTTTATTGTGATATTTTTGATGCTGTAAAGCTCTTTTAGGAAATTGTCTAATTTTATTTTGAATCTCTTTAAAAAATTCTTTTGTGAATGAATCTATTTTTTTATCTTTATCACAAAATAACAATATATATTTCAATGAAGTTTTATATTTTACAATTGATTTCTCACCAACATTTTCAACTTCTGATTGGTGAATTAAAAACTCTTCAAAACCCGCTGAAATTGTTTTTTCAATTAGATTTTGACTGTTAAATTCAATATTTTTTATATTACCTTGTTTCTTTTCTTCATTCAGCAAGTTTAATATTTTTTCTTCTATCTCTTTAACTTTTTGAGGGTCTTCGTCTTTACTTATATTTGTATTAATAGTTAAATTATTATTAAACATATTACTAAACTGCTCATTCATTTTTAACCTTTTGATAATTTCTAATTTTAATAAATTTGATTTATATAATTCTTTACATTTTAGACTTATTTTTATAATTTTATGTTTAAATCTAAAACAGAAGTAGTATGTTTCCTTAATTTTAATAAGATATTTTTGATTAGTTTCTAAATAATTATTAGATTGTTGTTTTTGTTTCCAAAATGTTTCCATTTCTTGAATATTTTGATTAAAATATGTTAAAAAGTCTTTAATTAAAGGGTTCTTATCCATTCTGGCAGAGAGGAAGGGATTCGAACCCTCGTTTGCTTTCACAAAACTTCGCTTCCAACGAAGCACCTTCGGCCACTCAGACACCTCTCTAATTATAATATGTACGGTTGTAGATAACTTTTCATATTATAATCGTATTGTAACAGAAATTACTTAATTTTTTCTCAATCTCTGAAACAAATTTACTTTAGATCTGCAAGCTTTTTATAGCTTGACTATAATCATCTGCACCATACACATAGCTTCCTGCAACAACTACATCAACTCCAGCATCTTTAAGCTCAGCTATGTTTTTATTATTTACTCCACCATCTATCTCTATAAGACAATCAGGATTGATTTTATTGATAAGCTCTTTAAGTTTTTTTGCTTTTGGTACTACACTTTCGATAAATTTCTGTCCACCAAATCCAGGATTGACCGACATTAATAAAACCATATCCAAATCAGCTATCAAATACTCTATATCTTCAGGTCTACTATGAGGATTAAGGACTACAGCTGGTTTGATACCATAGCTTCTGATCTTTTGGATAAGTCTATGAGGATGTTTTTCTTCCTCTATATGAAAAGATATATATTCAGGTTTTAAAGGGGCAAATAAGTCTACAAAAAAAGAGTTGTTTTCTACCATAAGATGTATATCTAGTGGTTTAGTAGCTATTTTAGCCACCGCACTTACAACTACTGGTCCTATAGTCAAATTTGGTACAAAATGACCATCCATAACATCTACATGAACTAAATCACAGCCACCATCACAGATAGCTTTTATCTCATCGTTTAATATTCCAAAATCGGCACTTAATATCGAGGGTGCTACTTGCATTTATATATCCTAGTGTTAAAATAGTTTGGATTATAACAAATTTAGTTGTTTTGTTTGATTAAGAGAATTATTTTATCATTTTTGTTGTTTTTTATTTCAATTTGTGTACACTTAGCTCCTTAAATACAGTAGGAGTTTTACAATGCAAATATTTTTTTATCTAGGTTGCTTATGTTAAAAGGGATTATTACACTTTTAGTTTTTCAATTTTTAGGAGAATGTATCACAAAATTATTTGGTTTACTTGTCCCTGGTCCTGTTATAGGAATGGTATTATTACTTTTATTTCTTATTTTGAAAAAAAGTAGTTTTGAAAGCTTGGATAATGCAGTTACACTCCATTTACGATATTTGCCATTACTTTTTATACCAGCAGCTATGGGTATCATCACACAAGTAGATATTATCTCCAAAGAATTTTGGGCTATTTGTATCTCTTTAGTATTTGGTACCATTATCGCTTTAGCATTTTGTGCAAAGCTTATGGATTATTTAACAATACGACAAGAGGATAAAAAATGAATATTGAAGCACTAACAACATATATCACCACAACACCTCTAATATGGTTACTCATCACTTTGGGTTCTTTTAAATTGGGCATTATTATCTATGAAAGATTCAATAAAAATCCCCTCTTACAACCTATAATCATCTCTTATTTTATCATTATATGTGCCCTTTTTATGACAGGTGTTTCATATGAAGAGTATTTTAAAAGTGTTGAGATTATCCATTTCTTTTTAGGACCTGCGACTGTTGCACTTGCCTTGCCACTGTATAATAATCTCAAATATATAAAAAGTCTATTTTTTCCTATACTTATCACACTTTTAATTGCAGGAACTTTTTCTATTGTTTTAGCTGTTTTTTTATTATGGGTATTAGGTGCTCAATTACCCACTATTTTATCAATGACTACCAAATCTATCACAGCACCCATTGCCATCATCACCTCTGAACAAATTGGTGCTATTCCATCATTGGCAGTTGGTTTTGTAATCATTACAGGAATTATAGGGGCAGTTTTAGGGACAACAATATTTAAGCTCCTCAATATCAAACACGACACCTCAAAAGGTTTTGCACTAGGGGTAATATCTCATGGTATAGGAACAGCTAGAGCTATAGAAATCAGTCAAAAAGCTGCAGCATTTTCAGCATTGGCTATGGGACTTAGTGGAATAGTTACAGCTATTTTTCTCCCTTTGATTGTTGAGTTTTTAAAATGATGGGAGAAAGAATTATTGTTTACTCTCCACAATATAAGTAAAATCTTTATTTGAACTCGATGATAAATGTTCCAATCCACTACTTAGAAGGATTTTTAATCTATTCGTTTCTATATATCTATCGTGTGTATTAATATCAATTTTAAAAGCTTTTATATTCTTTAAATTTGTCATCAATGATTTTAACTCATTCTCTTCAGATTGGCTAAGTATATATTTTTTAGAAGTTTTATCAGCCCCAATAATAATTAAATCAATATGAATATTAGGAATAATATCAGATAATAGTCTTTTATTATCTCTCCAAATTCTTGGTGTAGCTATATATCCATCGGTAATTTTAATCCAGTTTGCATCAGATAATAAAAACTTTATATGTTCTTGTGCTTTATTTTTATCTCTTGCATTTGGATAAGTTGCTCCGTATTTTGGTTGTAATTTTTCAAATGTATCATTTATATTGAGCATTTTATAATTTGTAGTAGAATGATTATCTGTAATCATAAATTTCAAAAGTGTATTTTGTACTAATTCTTCATCCGTACAAGTATCAACGATTTCTATTAAAGGGTCATTTTCTAACTGAAGTGGCATAGAGGGATCACTCATCCAAGAATTATTCTCCCTCATCGCAAATGGTTGAATATATTTAAATAGTTTTCTTACTCTATTTGTATTATATGTATCTTGAAATTTATACTTTAAATATTCATCAATAAGAGCATCACTTAATGCTAAATCAGGCATACTATTTTCCTCTATTGATTTTAAAAATCTCTTTTAATGTTGCATCATAAAAACCATTTGGAAAACTATTTTCTCCATTTTTATCATAAAACTTTCCTTTTTCTGTAATATTTATCTGTTCAAATGGAGTGTCTTTTTCTTTATAATGAATAATAATTTGATCAGATTTTAAATTTCCTTCAAATACTTCATACCTCAAACGATTTATGATATGGTCATTGTGTGTTTCGATGATAATTTGAACTCCTTTAGAAGCTATAAATGCTAAAAACTCTCCTAGTTTAGATTGAGCTTTAGGATGTAAATGTATCTCTGGATTTTCTATGATAATAATATTTTCTTTTTTTGCAGATAAACAAACTATTAAAATAGATGTTAGGTAACTAATTCCCGAACCTATATTTTTAGGTCTAACAAAATCACTCCCATTATTAAAACTTGCTTTGACTTGATTTGTACCATCAATTTCTTCAGTTTTAATCTGCGTATCTAAAATATGGGTAAGCCAATAATTTACTTGACTATCTAAAAACTCTCTACTATTTCCCTTATCCTGAATCAACTCTTCAATCACTTTATATCTATTTTTTCTTGCATTTTCTAAAAAACTTATCGTATATTCTCCATAGATACCAAATCTATCCAATGGATTAATATTTTTTTCATAAGTATCTTGTGGACCTATTCTATCCGCAGACAAAAAAATTAAGTTCCCTTTACTATAAGAAATTTTTTCCCTTATTTTATGCCCTCCAAGAGCTACTGATGAATCTCTCATAAAATTATAAACTACACTTTCCTCAAACCCAAGTATCTCAATCCTACAGGAATCAACATCCATATTAAAATTGACAACTTCATCAAAACTAGAAATAAAATCTAAATACTTCAAAAGTGGTGATGAAAAATCTTGATTTGTATGGAGTGACAATTGTAATAAACTTTGTATAACAGAAGATTTGCCACTTCCATTAGTCCCTGTTAAAACTGTTAAGTTTCTAAACTCCAAACTCTCTTTTTCAAAACATTTAAATGCTTCAATAGTTAATCTTTCTATCATACTTTAAACTCCTCTAACAATCTATCGATTTTATTAAATCTTTTTTCCACACTCACTGTATTATCAATTCTAATTGTTAAAGAAGTGATAAAATCTGTATCTTTTAACAAACTATTAATTCGACTTAAAAATATCTCAGAGGTAGTAGTATTTATCATTTTACTAAATAAATAACCCAAACTCTCCATCAAAGCCATATTTATTGGTCTTTTTCGTTCATTTTTTGGAATCCTAAATGCATCGTTTTTTCTTAATGTATAGGCTAATTGCATCGTTTTATCAAACATTATTGATAAATCATCAATAAAAGATTCATTTTGTTTATTTATAAAATACATTGTTTTACCGACAAATTCATCTATATTACTAGTATATTTAATCAAATTACCTTGTTTGTCTTTTGAGATTTTTTCTTTCCACAAATAAAAAGATAAAAATCTCAAAATCATATATCGGTCCTTCATTCTTGTAGGACTAATGCCATTATCAGTTGCATCTAAAAATGATTCATTCTCTGATAAAGTTTTCAATAATTCTGTAGCTTTTCCTTGATAAAGAGCATTTCTCATCTCTTGATTATTTAACGTTGAACCTTTTCTATTTACTCTCTCAAAAATATCAAATTTTATTTGGTCTGGAGTTGGAGGAATGATAGTATGAGTAACAAATTGGTGTCTTGCTATTTTGGTACGCTCAGCAGGTAGAAGTTCACTATATCTTTTTCCTCTGTGATTTGTCAAGATTGAAAGAGATTGAGAAAGAGGAAATTCATCATCTAAATATTGAAATAGTGTTGTGAGTCTTTGCTTCCCATCAACTACTTGAAGAACACCATCATCATCTTCAAAAAAGTATATCATAGGAAGTGGTATACCCATTAAAATAGATTCAATGAGTTCTGATTTTTCTTTTAATTTCCAAACAAATTCTCTTTGAAAGTCAGGAGCTAATACAAGGATATTATCTTCATAATCAGTTTTTAATTCTCTTACTGAAAATGTATCTCTTTGTATTTGCACCTCAGCTGGATATAAAGTATTTTCACTATCTACACTATTTGGTTCAATACTTTCTTCACCCTCAATTATATCATAATCACTATCAGCATTAATTTTTATTAAGGCTATAATATTATTATATTTATCTTCTTCTATTCTTTTTGAATATAAAGAAGAATAATCACTACCTAGTATCTTTTCTGATGTTTCACTATCAATAATAGCATTTTTTTCAAATAAATTGTCTGTAATTTTTACAATTATTTTATAACATTCCTCTTGCTTATCATAATAAAGTTCTTTAGAAATAGTCCCAATAGCATAAATGCCAGATTCTAAACTATCGGCAACTTCTCCATTGGGGTAAGTTCTACTCTTCATTGAGCGATTATCTTTCCCTATTTTTATAATACATTTATCTTTAATTGTAACATCTATAAAATATTTTTTTTCTACTTTCCACTCATATTCTACGCAATCTTTTAATATAGTATTAACTTTATAGTTTTCTTCATTTAATTCACCTAATTCACCAAACCATTTGTCTGGTGACTCTAAAAGTAGCCAATAATTCATCTTTTATTTATACTTCTGAAATAGATAAAACACACCCAACAATACAAAAGCCACAAATGCAATCCCATATGACTTAAACTCTTCGATATACGTATACACCAAATCACCCATCATATAGGCTGCTGTTCCTATAATTATAGCCCAAAGTGCTGTTGCAAAGATGTTGAAAAACATAAACTTTTTATAGTCATATTTTGTCAATCCCATCGCTAATGGGATAAGTGTTTTTATACCATAGATATATTTTTGTAAAAATATCACCCACGAGCCGTATTTTCGCATCAAAAGATGAGACATAGCTATTTTTCTTCTATGCTTTTGCATCATCTCTTTGGCTTGATTTTTATTTTTTCGAGCCAAAGTAAATAAAAATTGATCTCCTATAAAGTTAGCAGCACCTGCTACTAAAATAGTAATAAATATATTCAGATCACCACTATACGATAAAATACCAGCAACCACTAATGCTAAAAATCCTCCTCCAAAAGAGTATAAAAAAAGGATTATATATCCCCAATCTTTTATCAGAGCTTCCACTAGATCAACTCCATCCCATTGTCATCAAGTTTGATGATATTATCTGCGACTAGTTTAGTCAAAGCTCTTTTATACGCTTTTTTACTCATCTCAAATATATCTTTGACCATCTGTGCATCTGTTTTATAATTATAAGGCAAATTTCCATGGTTTTGTTTAAGAATAGTTACAATCTTTTGTGTATTCAGATCATCTGTAAATGTTTTACCAATTGGTTGTAAAGTGATATCTATTTTTCCATCATCTCTGATATTTTTAATATATCCTTCGATTCTATCCCCTACTTCGACAGTTGTAAAGAGTTCATTGTTGTATACCATTCCTTCATATGTATCGTCAATGATTGTTTTGTATCCCATAGGTGTTTTTGCAAATACAAGAAGATTTACATTTTGGTTTATCTCTAAACTTGAAGTGTCAGAACTCAAAAAAGAGGTGATTTTTTCGACCCCTATAAGTCTTCCACTCTCATCATCTTCTACTATTCTTACTATTCTAGTTTGTCCATCTCTAAAAGGATTTTTTTGTCTATTTTTAGGGACAAAAAGATCTTTTTGCAGACCCCAATCCACAAAAGCACCAAAATCAACCACATCTACTACACGAGTAAACATAAACTCATCTTTCATACCATATGGTTTTTGTGTCGTTGCTACAAGTCTATCTTCACTATCAGTATATATAAATACTTCCACTTCATCATCTACTTGCATATCTTTTGTTACATACGCATTTGGTAAGAGGACAACCTCTTCATCTGTTGCTTCTAAATACGCACCTGGCTCTGTTAATCTGTTTATTTTTAAAGTGTTTAATACACCTAGTTCTATATGTTCATTTATCATAAAGTAATTATATCTAAAATTTTGACTAATTTTATATTTTTGTCACTACTCTTTTATCTAAACATTCTTTTATTGTATCCATAGTGTTTAATTCATCTATATACATATGATGCAGTATACATTGTACTTCATATTTTTCTAATTCTTTATTTATTAGATCAAGATTTATCTTGATATGCGTATCATTTAAAAGTAAAAAATTTGATCCATGAAATCTAAAAACCTCTTATATATTGTAATTATTTGCGATTAACTGAGATAAATGTATAAGAAATTCATTTCCTTTTTCCCAACCATATTTTTTTTCAAGTTCATTTCTCCTTTTTTGAACAAGTAAAGTTAATTTATCAAGATTGAACCCAGTTCCTACAATCCATTGTATATCTTGTACTTTTATAAAGTAAGACATTTTAGAATAGTTTTTTTCATCAGTAGCATAAATATATTTTAAATACATATTTTTATTTGTAGAATATATAAACTTTTTTAATTCTTTTGGAAACATTGTTGTTCTATATTTTAGTTTTTGTACTGTATGGTTTGTTAACAACACATTTTGATTTGTATCTAAAACAAAAACATATTCATGATTTAAGTGTTTAAGCGTAGCGAGATGTTGTAACATATTTTTTTTCATGATATTTTCATAATCTTTTATAAAAACAGCCGTAGTCAAAACTAAATCATAAGGTTCAAATCTTTTGATAATACCAACTTTTTTAAATAGTTTAGATTTGTCATTTGGTTTATAATAATGCCAAATAAGAAAACCCTCCCCTTTCGTTTTGGCTATTTTTATAGCTTCACGGACTGAATATTTCCCATTAGCATCTTTTCTATCCAAAACATTTGTACCTTCAAAATTTTTAAATACAGGCTGTAATATATTTATACCCTCCATAGTATGGATAGAAAAATATCCATTACCCTCATCATATCGTATAGGTTCTATAGCATCTTTTATCTGTTTAATAATGGCTTTTTTTGAATAAGTATTTTTATTCTTTTCATAAATGTTTAAAGCGATACTATGAATAACATTTATCTTAGTATGCAACTCTTTTTTGAGTTGGATTTCAGAATTTTTCATTGTACTATTTATATATTTATTAACTATAGAAAGATTGAGTTTTATTCTCTCTTTATTTTTAAGCATATATTCTTTTTCTATTTCTAGCTTTGCTTGCTTAAAATCACTTTTTTTTGTATATAAAGATAAAGTGTCGCCACCATAAGAAATATAAACATCACTGTAAAAGGGGTATATTTTATGATTTTTAAAATTGTTTTTTCTTTTGGAGATGGTTTCATTTGAATCCTTTGATATTCTTATATTACTTACAATGAACTAAAAAGTACAAAATCTAAAAATAATTAGATTTTAATTCATTTTTTTAATCCGATCAAATTTATTTTTTGAAACATTAACAACTATATCATTTGATATAGATTGTGTCTGTTTTGCTATAGAATTTGTTTTATCTGCTATAGATGCATTTTCTTGAGTAAATTTATCTAACAATCCTACAGCATCTGATATTTGTCTCATTCCTACTGTTTGCTCTTGTGCTGCTACTGTTACATCTTCTATTAATTGTCCAGTTTGTACAATTCTATTTTCAAGATTTTCAAAACCTTCAATCATACTATTACTTATTTGTTTCCCTATATTTGCTTTTGTTGTAGCATTTGTAACTAAAGTTTTTATCTCATTTGCAGCTTCTGCACTTCTACTAGCAAGATTTCTTACCTCTTGTGCAACTACTGCGAATCCTTTACCTGCTTCACCTGCAGTTGCTGCTTCTACCGCTGCATTTAGACTTAGAATATTTGTTTGAAATGCTATTTGATCGATCACTGAAATAGCACTACTTATAGCTGTGACTTCAGTATTGATATCCTCCATCGCTTTTACTGTATCAGTTGCAAGAGTTTTACCCTCATTTGCTGAAGTTTTCGTTTGGTTCGAGATACTACTCATCTCTTGAGCTTTTTTATTTGTTTGTTCTATATTACTTGTAATTTCATCAATTGATGCGGCTGTTTCCTCTAAAGAGCTTGCTTGACTTGTAGCATTGCTACTGAGTGTTTGAGTATTGAGTGATAATTCATCTGAACTAGATTGTAACATCTCACCATTCCCTTGATTTAATTGGAGTATATTAGTAATCATTTTATTCATTTCTATGATCTCTTTACCAATATTTCCAGTATTATTAGCATCTAACTTCACAGTAAAATCTCTCTTTGAATAGCTTCCAAGTGCATTGATAACAATATTCATATCTTTACCCACTTGTTTTTCTAAATGATTTAACATCTCATTTAAAATATCTTTGAGATCATTGAGTGTTTGAGTTGATGTTGATTTTGAGATTCTATTATTGAGTCTACCCTCTCCTACTTCGTTTGCAATAGCCTTAACATCATCTAACAAAGCCAAATCTTCATTATCTTTTATTTTTATTTTTTTTATATTTTCATTTAAATTATTAGCCATCAAACCAAATTCATCATTTGATTGGATTTGAACATCATCTGTACTATTAGATTCTTTATTAAGATACTTAAAAAAAGATTCTAAACCCAAAGATATTTGAGATAAGTTTGTTTTTAATGTCTTGAGTGAAAAGTATATAATAATTGCAATAATTAAAATTCCTAATAAAGATGCTATGATAGAAAAGTTTCTCATATAATCCGCATGTTCCAAATATTCAGCTGTCGGTGCTGATAATATTAAACTCCATCGGATACCTGTCTGTGCAATCTCAAATGATTTTGCATAATAGAATGATTCTAAACCATCTTTATATGATTTTTTATAAAATTGATAATCTTTACCACTTATAACATTTTGAGATAATTGAACATACTCAGGATCATGCTTTACGACATTCAATAATTTTTTACCTACAATCTCTTTACTTGGATGTCCTAAAATCACTCCGTAATTATCAATATTAAAAGCATATCCATGATCAAAAACTTTAATATTATTAGCTAATGTATTGAAATTTCTCAATGATATATCAACTCCAACAGCACCTATAAAAGTACCATTTTTATACAGTGGCATAGCTATTGTTGTCATTAAAACATCAACACCATTTACAGGATAAATATAAGGTGCTGTTATATGTAGTTTTTTATCCTCTTTTGGACCTTTTATCCAAGTACTTTCCTCATTGTAAGGTTCTGAAGAACTAATTTTTATACCATTTTCTGATTTTACCACATAAGGTGAAAATACACCCTCTTTATCATATCCCTCAGTAGAACTATTTCGATTAATTTCAAAAAGTAAATCTTTTTGTTTAAAAGCAAACCAAATTCCAATTATCTCTTTGTTTTTATGCAAATACTTCATAAAACTAATTGTGTCTTCAGGATTTTGTTTTACATTATTGTCAATTGCTGCTTGATATTTTGCAGCTAAAGATTCTGTTGCTATAACGGAACGACCTACAATACTCTCAATATTAGAAGCAGATTTAGCTGCTAATTCTTTGATATAAAGTTGTGCATCCTTTTGTGATGTTTCATACGAAAATTTAACAACAAGAAACATAGTTATCGCAAATATAACTACAGTTGTACCTAAAACTTTAATCAGTAACTTATTACCAAAACTTGAACTTTTATTCATAAATCAACCTTATAATATTAAATTGTAATAATTGTACAACATTATTATAAGTTCTTAACTTAAAATAACCTTATTTACCTTTTATTTTAAAGAAAACTATGATAGTATTCGTTTTATGAAACACTTAAAAGGTTACGGTAAACGATACTTCTCATTAGCAGTTATTGCTATGTATTCAACTTTAAACAAACTATCACGAATTGATAGTAATTTTCAATACCATAAAAAAGCCTTTGCTTATCAAGAATATAAGACCTCTCCACCCTATTCTACTTTTAATTACTAAACAATCTTATTAGTAAATAAATTTAGTCATTTAATGTTAAAATACAACATTTATTAAAAACACATCACTCAACAAAAGGAAATAGTATGCATATAGAAGAAGGCGTAGTTCAAGGCGCAAAAATGGTATTTAGTTATGGATCAGCAGCAGTTGCATTTGGAATCGCTGGAAAATTAGCAATAGAATCGATGAAAGAAAATGGTTTGTTTTCACTTGCAATCAAAACACTTATGACATCGTTACTCGTACTTGTATTTTTTCAAGTCTTACCACACCAAGCAGTTGGAGTATCTGAAGTTCATCTTATCTTAGGATCAACTCTATTTTTAATCTTTGGAGCAGCACCAGCAGCATTTGGTTTGGCTATTGGACTTTTAGTGCAAGGTCTGTTTTTTGCTCAGTTTGATCTACCGCAATATGGTATCAATGTGACAACATTACTTATCCCTTTATTTACTATGGGATATGTAGCTTCTAAAGTTATCCCTAAAAATATCGCTTATAAAGATATTAAATATGCTGATGCTTTAAAATTATCGTTGGTATATCAAGGTGGTATCGTTACTTGGGTTGCATTTTGGGCATTGTATGGTCAAGGATTTGGAGCTGAAAATTTAGCTGCAGTTTCTATTTTTGGGGTAGCTTATATGAGTGTAGTACTTGTTGAGCCACTTATTGATTTAGCTGTGTTAGCAGGAGCTAAAACTCTTGGAAATTTAGAAAACAGTTCTTTTGTAAATAAAAGACTGTATCAATCAGCAGTTTAAAAAACATTTTAGAGAGATAAAAAAAGGTAAGGAATTTTTCTTTACCTTTTTTATTTTTAAAAATAAAAATATTGTTAAGGATAACAATGAAAAGATATAGACACTACACAAAAGACAAAGCCATTATACTTTCAGTTTTTGGTTCCGTAATCGAACAAGATAAATATTTAGATTTTAAAAAACTTATAGAGAAAACATTTCCAGATATAGATGTTTTTATCTCTGTGAGTTCTCGTATGGTTTTAAAAGATCTGATTAAAAAAGGGTTTGATTATAAGAATTTAGCACAAACTATGGCAGATGTTGATATGCTAGGATACAAAAATATCATCGTATCTTCTGTGAACCTTTTCCCCGCTTGTGAACATGAATTTTTAAAAAAAACTATTCATGGATTTTCTCAATTTTCATTTTCAAATATAAGACTTTCAAATGCAATTTTAACAAAAACAAAAGACACCACTTTATTTTTTAAAGATTTAGATGATACTATTACTAAAAAAAATACGGCAAATTTATATATCATTCATGGGACTCCAAAATTAGAGTTTGGGGGATTGGCTTCTGTAAGTTATGCTGCTCAATATTTAGAAACTAAAAGTCCTAAAAACTATACTTGTAGTTTAGAGGGTGCTTTCCCTTATTTTGCTATCAAAGATGAATTGGTAAAAAAAATGCAAAAAGATGGTATAAAAAAAGTGCAAATAGTTCCCCTACTTTTAGTAAGTGGAAATCATTATATAAAAGATATGGTTGAGATTCAAGAAGAGTTGAGTGAACATTTTAAAACAAAAATAGTGAAAAGTATCACTAAAGATGAAAAATTTAACCTTTTACAATGGGAAAATACTACAGATATAATTATAAATAATATAAAAGAAGAGATTATTAAACTTGGACACTAAAATAAAAAACAAAGATAACATCAAACTCTCTATGGTATCTTTAGGACCAGGAGATCATGAGCTTATAACTCTTAAAGGATTAAAAGCTTTACAGCAATGTGGAGCTATTTGTATCCCTACGAAAAGTGCTGATCATAGTTTTGATCGTTCAGTGACTTATAAAATAGTAAAAAAACTTATGCAAGAGTTTGGATTTGAAAAACCGATTATTGCTATGTATACGCCTATGAATTTCAAGCATGATGATTGGCAATATCAAGTAGATATAATACAAAAAGGTATCAAAAAATACGGAAGTGTTTCTTTTGTAACTTTAGGTGATAGTGCTATTTATAGTACTGTATATTATCTTTTAGATATTATTAAAAAGCAAGATAAGAAACTGTATAAAAAAAGTGAAGTGATAGCAGGTATCACCTCCTTTTCTTATGCAAGTTCACAAATAAAAAAACCGTTGTGTTTAGGAGATACTGCTTTTAAAATAGTGCCTCTTCACAAGAAAGAAGTACCTAGTACGACAGTATATATGCGACCAAAAATTGGTATGGAAACAGATACTATAGAAGAAAATGGAAAAATATATACCTTTGAAAACCTCAATATGGTAGGGGAAACAATCACAAAAGGAAAAGTGAAAAAAGTCAGAAAATATATGACTTTATTTATAGATTTTATAAAATGGAAATAAAAATGGAAAACACACAAGAATTTAAGCAAGAGCAACCACCTATAAATATAGGTGCAGATATATCAGTACGATCATTTGAGATGATAGAAGAGGAGCTTCAAGAGTATCCAAAAGCAAAAGAGTTTGATGAAAATCAAATCGAAGTGATAAGTAGACTTATTCATACATCTACATGTTTTGATGAAGTGTTAAATAACATTTGTTTTACTAAAGATGCCATTCCTCGAATACAAAAACTACTTATAAATAAAGCAAAAATCATTGTAGATGTAAATATGATAAAAGTAGGACTCAGTGACTTTTATCTTGATACATATGAAAATGAGGTGATTTGTTATATCAAAGAGAAGTTTACTTATGAGATGGCAGAAAAAAATAAAACGACACGAAGTTATGCTGCTGTTGTAGAAGCTATCAAAAGACATAAAGATAAGCCTCTTATATTAGCCTGTGGAAATGCCCCTACTTTTATATATGCCGCTATAAATACACTGCTCGATGAGGGTGTTGATCTTAAAAATGTTGCATTTTTACTTTTTCCTGTTGGCTTTGTAAATGTTGTAGAGTCAAAAGATTATGGTAAAAGATTTTGTGAACAGTTTGATATACCTGCTGTTATTATGGAGGGGCGATTTGGGAGTTCTACTATGACAGTTGCTACTTTACATGCTACTTATAAACTTATCAAAGATTATGATGGAAAAGATAAGTACAATGGAAAATAATCAAACACCAGAACCTAAAACAACTAAAAAATACAATTTGATGGGAAATGAAGTGGTTGATGGATTTGTATGTAAACCAAAAGTATTAGACCCCGAAAAACCAATCATGCATTTTAAAACACAAATATTTTTATGTCACGATGAACGCTGTAAAAAAGCACATAAAACAGACCTACTTTCTGATGATTTACGAGAAATTTTAAAAGAGATAAATCTCGCTCGTGGTGAAAATAGAATCAAAATATCTCGTACAGGATGTTTTGGTGCATGTCGATTTAGATCTGTTGCGAATCTTTATGAGAATACACGAGTCAATGGTCATCCAAAAAACAACAACTTGTGGCTTAGAAATATTCATAAGTACAGTAAAGAAAAATGGATAGAACTATTCCAAGCTTTAGCTGAAAATAAAGATATAGATGATTTAGTCGATTTCAAACAAATTCCACTTAGTCAAATCAAGGAGTATCCAAATGTGTAAAAAAATATATTTAGTAGGGGCAGGTCCTGGGGATGTTGAGCTTTTGACACTCAAAGCTGTAAATATACTCAAAATTGCAGATGTGGTTCTGTATGATGCACTTGTAAACCCTGAAGTGTTAGATTTTTGTAAAGAAAATGTAATCAAAGAGTTTGTAGGGAAAAGAAAAGATAAACACCTTAAGAAACAAGATGAGATAAATGATTTACTCGTAGGATATGGAAAAACTCATGAAGTAGTTGTACGACTCAAAGGGGGTACTCCCTTTGTATTTGGTCGTGGATATGAAGAGGTTCGAGCTATTAAAGATGCTGGATTTGAGCCTGAGATCATTAGTGGAGTGAGTGCTACTACGAGTGTACCTGAAAGTTTTATGATCCCCTCTATTGATAGAAAGTTTAATGATTCGTATAGAACGATTACGGGACATGATACCGAAGTATTTTCAGATATAGTCACTTCTTATCATTCAAGAGAAAATCTTGTGATAATGATGGGTGTTTATCATTTAAAAGAGATTGTAAATATATTGATCTCTAAAGGTTTTCCATTGAGTTTACCAATAGCGATTTTAAGTAAAGGAAGTACAAAAGATGCTTCTAAATTAATTTTTACTTTGGAAGAGATTCAAAATAAAGATGATGAGTTTTTTACTGAAATCAGATCTTTAACTCCAGCAATGATTTTTGTTGGTGCTTCTGTAAATAGTAAATATAATAGTTAAATAAAGATATACAATGTCTGAAGAATTAAAAAAAGGACTCACCACAGGAGCGCATGCTTTTTGGATGTTTCATTCTTCTTTAGAGAGATATTTAGATACAAAATCTATCTCTATCTCTAAAATCAACAAACTTGACAATGATGATTTAGATGTCACAAAAAATTGTGAAATTGTTGTCTCTATAAGTGATGATAAAAATGATTTAGAACTCAATCTTACACCCCACAATCCACAAATTTATACTGAAAATTCAAATACTTTATATCTCTATGCTGGCTTAGGTGTAGGTGTAGTAACAAAAAAAGGGTTAAAAATATCGCCTGATTTTCCTGCTATAAATCCACGACCTTTAAATGCTATTTTTGATTTGTTTAAAGAACAAACAAAAGAGTATAAAAATTTAGCTTTACATTGTAGTGTAGGAGTCACAGATGGTGAAACCATCTCTAAACAAACAGCAAATGCTAAAGTTGGAGTAATCGGTGGAATATCTATTTTGGGTACGACTGGTATCGTTAAACCTGTATCGAGTTCTGCTTATATTGACTCTGTAAAAACAGAGATAGAGTTCGCTAAACAAAATGATTTTGATCCTCTTATCTTTACCCTTGGAAACTCTGCTTTTCGAGTTTCAAAAGAGAAATATGATGAGGGTCAGATAGTCGAAGTTGCAAATTTTGTATATGATTCTATAGAAATTTCAACAGCTTTAGATATAAAAAAAGTGGTTTTTGTATGTGGTATAGGAAAGATGACCAAAGTATATCAAGGTTTTAAAAATACACACAATAGATTTGGAACGATTGATTTTGTACAACTCAAACAAGATATAAAAAATGAGATGAATTATGAAGTAGATATAGAATCTACAAAAACAGTAAAGGGTATATCTCAAGAACTAGAAAAACTAGGTCTTGTAGATGATTTGTATACGATGATTGCTAAAAAAGCAAATGAACAAATAAAAATATGGTTTCCAAATTCAAATGTGGAAGCCCTAATATTAGAACAAAGTGAGGTAACAGGATGGTAACAATTATCGGAAATGGTATGGGTGACTATACTTTTGATAATCTTCAAAATAAAAATATCGATTTATCTTCTTTTGATAAAATTATATGTGATAAAAACTTCAAAGAAGATGGTGAAAATATAGTAAAAGGTGGCTATAAAATAGCAAGAGAGTATATCTTGGAAAACTACGATAAAGAAAATATTTTATATGTAGTCACAGGAAGTCCATTTTTCTATAGTGCAGGTATTTTAGTAGCACGAAAACTCCCAAAAGAGCAAGTAAAAATCATAAACAATACTTCAAGTAGAGTGTATATGCAAGAAAAAATCTTCATCAATGATAATGAGATAGATACTATCTCTTTGCATGGGAGACCAAATATAGATCTCACAAAGTTTTTAACAAATAGATATACATTTATAGTATGTGATAAATTAACAATTAAAAAGGTTCAAGAAGCTATCAAGTTCTTAAAAGATTCTGATATAGAAACAACAATTGGGTATAAACTTGGATATAACGATGAAGTGATTGAAAAAATAAATATCAATACTTTTGATACAAATAAATTCGATCTAACTCAACCGTATGTATTGATGATAGAAAAACTCTATGAGTGTAAAAATGGATTAAGTGAAGATAGTGATTTTGATACTGAGCGTGGTATGATCACTAAAAAATATAAAAGACACTTGACTCTTCAAAACTTAGACCTAGAACCAAATCAACTCTTATGGGATATAGGAGCTGGGAGTGGGTCTTGTGGAATTGAAGCGTTTGCACGATACAAAACAAACACAATCTTTTTTGAAAAAAATGAAGAGCGTGTAAAACATATAAGAACAAATTTAACAAATCATCAAGTTTTAAACTGTGAACTTTATGTGGGTGAAGCACAAGAGATCTACCCTACTTTAGAGCAAAATCCTCAAAGAATATTTGTAGGTGGTGGTGGTGAAAAAGTGATAGATACTTTGCCATATTTATATGAAAGACTTGATACAAATGGTGTGATGATTATAAATGCTATTACATTAAAACATTTAAGTCAAATGATAAATATCCTCAATGAGGCAAAAATAGAGTTTGAAACACACTCTATTAGTCTTACAACATATAAAGGAAAACTAGATTTAGTTGAGCCTGAGAGACAATTGTTTCAGTTAAAAGTTAACAAAAAAGAAAAAGAAGAGGAAGTATAAAATGGTATATTTTATAGGAGCTGGTCCTGGTGACCCTGAACTCGTAACCGTAAAAGCTATGAATATTTTGAAAATTGCGGATGCTGTTTTGTTTACAGGTTCGCTAGTACCAAAAGAGGTATTGAGTTGGTGTAAAGAGGATGCTTTGGTTGTAGATAGTCAAGGGATGAAATATCCTGAGATATTTGAATTTTTAAACACACACAAAGATAAAATAGTTGCACGAGTACATACAGGTGATCCCTCTATTTACTCAACTATAGCTAAACAAATCGAGTACTTAAAAGAACAAGATATAGAGTATTCTGTCATTCCTGGTATCACTGCTGCTTTTGGTGCAGCTGCATCTTTCGGTATCGAGTATACTATCCCTGGAGTTTCACAAACTGTTATATTATCAAGAGTCGAGGGGAAAACTCCAAATCCTGAAAAACTAGAGAATATTTTGGCTTGTAAAAATTCTTCATTGGCTTTTTATCTCTCTATTTTACTTTTGAAAAAACTTAAAAAAACAGCTTTAGAGATGGATTATAGTCCTGATACTCCTTGTTGGGTAATAGAAAAGGCTACTTGGGCAGAAGAGAAAATATATAAAGGGACTATAAGTAATATTCACGAACAAGTTTCCCATATACGAGGTGTTGCTCTTATTTTATTTGGTGATTATTTACATCAAAAAGAAACAGAAGAGTCACATCTGTATGTAAAACCATTAGTAAAAGAGATTGAACAACAACGAAAAGAAAAAAAGGGAAATGAAAATGAGTAAATTAAAAATAGCAGTCGTAACAATAAATCAGCCAAGTTTAACAGCTGCTTGTAATCTAGTGCCTTATTTATATGACTATCATGTAGATGTTTTTGGTAAAAAAGATTTGGAGCATAATTTAGAGCATTTAAACTTATATGGTAAAATTGATGAGATTATGCAACCTGCTTGGGATGGATATGATGCGATTATCTGTATTTTGGCTATGGGTGCAGTGGTGCGAAAAATCGCTCCACTTTTAAAAGATAAATCAACAGATCCAGCTGTGATCGTGATGAATCTTGCTTTAGATAAAGTAGTACCACTTTTAAGTGGGCATTTAGGTGGAGCAAATGAATTAAGTGACACTATAGCTTTACGAATCGATGGCTGTTTAAACTTTGTATCAACTGCAACAGACCAAACAAACACTTTGGCTTTTGAGATGTTTGCTAAAAAAAATGATCTTGAGATACATAACTTAAAAGAGTTGGCACTGATCTCAAACTCACTTTTAAATAAAAAAGAGGTAGAAGTTTTAACATACGAGTCAATTTTCCAAACTATTCCAAATAAAAAAAATATTAAATTAGTAGACAAGCAGACAAGTGAACTTTGTGTAAATATTACTCCGTTTGATAGCCCTCTTCTTACTTTTAAACCAAAAGTATTTTTAGGTATAGGGTGTAATCGTGATACATCTTGTGATGATATAGAAAAAGCTTTTTTATCATTTTTAGAATCAAAAAAATTAAAACTAGAACAAATAGAAAATATCGCTTCATTTGAAGCTAAAGCAGATGAAAAAGGACTTTTAGAGTTTGCAAACAAATATAACTTTGAAATAAAATTTTATAATGAAACGGAAATAAATAGTTTAAAAGGTGAGTTTTCGCCATCAGCCTCGACAAAGTTTTTTGGACTTCAAGGTGTATCAGAGCCATCAAGTGTACTACTATCAAAATACAAAGAACTTATCATACCAAAAGAAGTGTATGACAAAAAAATAACAATAGCAGCAGCAGTATAAAGGAACAAAAATGGCAAAAAAATTATATATCGTATCAACAGGAGCTGGTGGGTTAGACTACATTACACCTGCGGCTTTACGAGCAATAGAAGAATGTGAAGTAGTAGTATCATATAGTAAATACGCAAGAGAATTAGGAAGTTTGATCGAAGGAAAAGAGTTGTATACATCTGGTATGACTCACGAAATTGAAAGATGTGGTCAATCAATCGATTATGCTAAAAGTGGAAGAACGACTTGTATCTTTTCTAATGGTGATGTAAATGTTTATGGTATGGCTACACTCGTAACAGAACTGATGGAAGAGCGAGATTTATGGGGAGAGATTGAAGTGGTTTCACTTCCTGGAGTGACATCATTTTTAGCAGCTGCTTCTAAAGTAGGTGCGCCTGTATCTCAAGATTTTTCCATTATCTCATTATCTGATAGACTTACAGATATTGATTTAATCGATAAAAGAGTAAAAGCTGCACTTGATTGTGACTTTGTAATGGGTATCTATAATCCAAAGTCTAAAAAAAGAATCCTCCCTTACCAAAACTTCCTCCGAGCTTTAGAAGATGGATACCAAGATAGAATAGCCATCATCGCTTCAAATGTGGGAAGACCAAAAGAGCAAATCACTATCACTACTGCGCAAGATCTCATCGATCAAGATATAGAACATCCACAAGTTACTATGTCAACACTTATTATGATTTGTAACTCAAATGCTAAACTTACTAAAAATGGGAAAGTGCTTACTCCTCGAGGGTATTTGAATAAGTATGATTTGAGTGGGGAGAAAAGGTAGATATAAAATAGCTATTATATGGTTATACTTTTAACTAAAATATAACTAATAAATAGGTATTATAAATAATATATTATTGGAGAAAGTTTATGCAACTAACAATAGAAAATATTGGTATTATAAAAAAAGCTAACATTACAATTGATGGATTGGCAGTCATTGCAGGTAATAATGATACTGGTAAAAGTACAATTGGAAAAATTCTATTTTCTATTGTTAAGTCTATTAGTAGATATAAAAAAGATCTTGAAGAAGATAAAGAGAAGAATATAAAAAAATTGGTTGATAATATATATTTTAGACTTAGAAAAAGAATTAATTTTACTGAAAATATTAAAACTAGAGATATGTTTTATCCAATATCATTTTTGGAAGAGATAAATAAAAAGAGTATTGAAGCCGTTAATACTAGAATTAAATTTGTAGATAATGAAGTTCTTGACAAACTTATCTCTAATCAGCTTGAAGACTTAAAAAAATTAGTTGCTCAAGATGATAATAAAGATGAAACTATTAAAAGAGCATTTAAAAAAATATTATATTCAGAGTTTACAGATGAATTAATAAATAAGCATATTAAAGAAAGTGAATTGTCATATATTAATATCAAAGAAGGTCAAAATGAGATTTTAAATATTGATATGAAAGATTCTGATAATATTCAATTTGATTTAAAAGATGATTTATATTTTAATGATAGTACATTGATAGAAACACCTATGATTTTAAACTTTAATGAATCTATAGAAAATTCAAGATCGTATTTTGAAATAAGAGATAAAAGTGATAGATTAAACTTTTTAGGTATGCCAAATATTGCTTTTCATATTAAAGATATTGATTCTAAATTGAAAGAATCTACTTATAATGATGAGAGTCTATTTCAAGATAATAAATTATCTCAACAAATATCAAATATAGTTAATGGAGAGATGAAATTTATTTCCAAAGAAAGAGAATTTATTTATATTAAAAAAGATGGGGAAAGATACAAGAGTATAAATACAGCAAGTGGTATTAAAGCATTTGGAATATTACAAATGCTATTTAATAGTGGATTGATAGATGAAAGAAGTATTATTATTATAGATGAACCTGAAATACATCTCCATCCAAACTGGCAACTTAAATATGCTGAATTGATTGTATTACTTGTCAAAAATGATATTAATATTTTAGTTACTACACATAGTCCATATATGATAGAAGCATTAGAATTATTTAGTCAAAAAGAAGAGATTTCTTCAAATTTTTATATCTCTGAAAAATCTGAACATAACACAATTATCAAAGATGTTAATGGGAATTTAGAAGAGATTTACAAAGCATTATCTGAACCTTTTAGTACACTTGAAAAGATATCCTTAAAAGATACTTTTCAATGGTAACTTTTTTAGAAAAACATTTTAAAGATCATGCTAATTTTGTTGATTTAAATTCTGTAAGTGATGGCATATGTAATAATAATTCAAAAGAATATATCAATTTCGATGAATTTATTCACTCTTTATATCAAAAAGGTTATTTCTCAGGCGATACTTTTTCTTCTCCTGATACTATTTTGTTGAATAGTACTGAAACACATCTAATACTTGTAGAATTTAAAGATATGAATTCTTTGCAATCAGAAGACAATATCAAAGAATGGTGGAAAGATAAAAATAGGAGTGTCTATTTGAAAATCACAGACACGATTTTAGGTCTTGGTTATTATCTAAAAAATAATTGTGATCAAAATTATGATGATTTTCTGAATATTTCAAAAAGTTTTTTTTATGTCTATAAATCAAATACTTATAAAAAGAAAATTAAACACCATTTACAGTATAAGTTTTCAAGATATGATTTTTTGTTTAAAAATATTAGAACAGCTGAAGCTACAAGTTTTGAAAATTTTTTAACTAACAATAATTTATAAGGAAAAGGAAAATGCTAAACCTCTGCATAACTGCAACATCATCAAACAGTGGTAAAACCATACTTACAACCGCCCTACTGTATCACTTCAAAAAATCAGTTCGTCCTTTTAAGATAGGACCTGATTATATAGATCCTCAATTTCATAGAAAAGTGTGCGGGACACCTAGTGTGAATCTTGATAGTTTTATCATGGATGAATCTCAAGTACAATGGATATATAATCATTATTCAAATAAAGATGTTTCTATTTTAGAGGGTGTGATGGGTTTTTATGATGGTGATGATAAGGGTTGTAGTGCTTATAGCGTATCTAAACTTTTAGGTGTGCCTACTATTTTACTCCTTGATTGTAAGGGGAGTTATATCACTATTAGTGCCGTTTTAAAAGGGCTTTTGACTTATAAAGCAGACAATACTATAAAAGCTGTTGTTTTAAATCATGTCTCTTCAGCTATGCACTTTACTCTTATAAAAAATATTATCTCTAAAGACCATCCTCATATAGTTGTTTTGGGATGGATAAAAAAAGATTTAGAAAGTTTAAGTAATACTCATCTCGGACTTGATTTGGATGATTTAGGAAAGATAGAAACTATTTCTAAAGATGTATTGGAAAATATAGATTTAAGTTTGTTAGAGGATTTTTCGACAAGAAAGAAAAGTGTAAAAAATGAAAATTATCCTTTTGAAAAAATAGAGAAACAAAACAAACATTTAGCTATTGTAACAGATGAGAACTTCTCTTTTTTATATTATGATAATTTGGAATTTTTTAAAGAGATATTCGAAACAGTAACTTTGGTAAATCCTACAAAAGATGAAATCATTCCAAACACTTGTGATGTAGTTTATATTTGTGGTGGATATGTGGAAACTGATAAAGCCTATAACAATTTAAAAAATTCTCTTCATTTTCAAGATTCTCTTATCTCTCATGCTCAAACTAAAAAGATATATGCTGAGTGTGCGGGGCTTTTATATCTTGGGAAAAATATCGATGAAAAAAAGATGAGTGGCTTACTCGATGTATCTTTTACTTTGACTCCTCGGTTTACACGACTTGGGTATTATTACAATGAAAAAAATTACAAAGGTCATAGTTTTCATTATAGTAGAGCTATTGATGATAAAAATGGTTTTGATATTTTGTCTAAAAAACCAAATGGTATCGGAAAAGTAGGAAGTTGGCAAAGTGAAAATGAAAATGTATTTGGGACATATCTGCACACTATGTTTCGAAATAATATACAACTGATAAAAGAAAAATTTTTATAGGGAAACTTTAGTAAAAATACAATAAATGAATGATAGAATGGTAATTAAATTTAATATATACTTTATAGACAAAAAATAATACATTGGAAAATAGAAATGAATAACGAAAATCTAAATCAACATATTACAGAGTTTTTACACTATTATTGTAATTTACCATCTCCTCAATACGCCGTGATGCTCAAAGGAAAATGGGGAAGTGGAAAAACACACTATGTCAAAGACTACTTAAAAACTTTAGATCAAGAGAGTCAAAAATATGTTTATGTAAGTTTATATGGAGTGACCTCCTACGATGAGATAGAAACTAAATTTTTGGAGGCACTTCATCCTACACTTTACAATAAAAAAACACTTCTCTCAGGGAAAATTGCCAAAGGACTTTTAAAAGCAGAATTAAAAGTTGACATCGATGAAGCACATATTCAACATGAAAAAAACATACCACTTTTAGATACAGAGGAACAAATCTTGATCTTTGATGATTTGGAGAGATGTAGTATCGACATCAATGATCTGTTAGGGTATATCAACTATTTTGTAGAACACCAACACTATAAAGTTATTGTTTTAGCAAATGACGAAAAATTTACAAGTGATAACTATAAAGATATAAAAGAAAAACTTATTGGGAAAACTTTTGAAGTGGTATCCAATACAGATCTTGCATATGAGAGTTTTATACATACCTTAAACAATGAGCTTTTTACAGAATATAAAAAAGATATTATAGGTATATATATCCAATCAGGTTATAATAATCTGAGAGTTTTACGCCAAGCGATACTTGATTTTGATAGATTTTCACATCTTATAGAACTCAAGCTTTTTAAAAAAGAACTTATTTATGACTTAATAATACGATATTTTATGTTGTCAATAGAGAGTAAACTTTCTGATTTTCAGATATTAGATATGAACCAATTTAGAAAAGAATCTACTCGTCTCATAAAAAAAGCTTCTGAAAGTGAAATCTATACAAAATACAAAAAAGTGGTCGAAAAATATACTCAAGTTTCTTTTAATGAGACGATTTTTTCTTTTGAATTATGGAATGATATTATCAATAAATCTTTAATTATACGGGAAAATGTGATAGAACAAATACGCTGTTCTTCTCATTATTCAAATGAAAATATCATAAGTTGGAAAAAATTGTATTATTTTTACACTTTTTCAGATGATAAATTTCGAGAGATATTATCTGAGGTTGAAACATCTTTTTTTAATAATGAATATAAAGATCTATTTATAGTCAAGCATGTCTATCTCATTTTAATAAATTTACAAGATATTGGCTTATATAATAAAAGTTTTGAAGAGATAACAAAAATACTCAAAATTAATATTGATAAGTTATATTATGAGAATCTTTTTACAGAAAGTAGTTATGATAAATATAAAGATAATACTATGTATGATAATTTGGCATATTTTGATAGCTCCTTAGATAAGGGGATATTTGAAGAGTATATTTATTCTAAATTTACAGAGATTGATACAGTGATTATGAAAGAACAAGCTGCTTTATTTACAAAAACATTAGACCCAGAAGTTCTTTTAAAAATAAAAGGAAAAAATACATATTATAGAAAACCTCTTTTTATGTATCTTGAAATAAATGAGTTTTTTGAAAATTTTACAAAAGAGTTCATAGAAAAAGATAACCATTTTGAATATATATTTGAAAAAAGATACACCAATCCGAAATATTTAGAAAATTTAATATATGAACTAGATTTTTTACATGAATTAGAAAAAAAACTCGAAAAAGAGTACGAGATACGAAAAACAAAACTCAGTGGATATAGAACGAATAATTATTTACAGGTGGTGAAGCAGGCTATTGTAGATTTGGATAAGTAGCGGAAAGAAGAAAACATAAACAAATAAAACACAGAGATACCCTCCTTTAAAATAAAATTTAGATATAATATACCTAAATATTAAAAGGTAAAAATTTGGATAAAAATAATTGTTATATTGATTTATTTTCAGGTTGTGGCGGTCTTGCTCTTGGACTTCATAAATCAGGATGGAAAGGTTTATTTGCTGTAGAAAAAAGCAAAGATGCTTTTTCAACACTACATCATAATCTTCTCAATAAAAATTCAAATTTTGCTTGGCCAGATTGGCTGCCAAAACAAAATCATGATATAAATAATATAATCGAAAATCATGAAGAAAAACTCAAAGAATTAAGAGGGAAAATATCACTTGTCGCAGGTGGACCACCTTGTCAAGGTTTTTCTATGGCAGGAAGAAGAAAAGAAAAAGATGATAGAAATAAGCTCATTGATTCTTATATAAAGTTTATAGAGTTAGTACAACCAAAAGTATTATTTTTTGAAAATGTAAAAGGTTTTACTATAGGTTTTAAAAAAGGGAATAATAGAGGTCAGGCTTATTCTATATATGTAGTAAAGAAACTTAAAGCTCTTGGTTATGATGTGCATGGAGAAGTGATTGATTTTGCAGAATACGGAGTACCTCAAAAAAGACAAAGATATATTTTGGTAGGTACTAAATATGGTGACGCAAAAAGTTTTTTTAATAAAATCACAAATAATAAAGCTAATTTCTTTAAATCTAAAAATTTAGAAAAAGATATAACATCATTAAATGATGCAATATCTGATCTATTAAAGTCTAATGGTACGAAAGAATCACCTGATACAAAAAACTTTCAAGCAGGACTATATTCAAAAGCTACAAGCTCATATCAAAGGCTTATGAGAGAAAGTAAACCTTTAACAAATAAAATTGCAAATAGTCACAGATTTGCAAAACATAAAGAACAAACACTTAAAAAGTTTCAATATATTTTAGATAATGGTGTAGCAAATAAAAACATATCAGATACAATCAAAGAAAAGTATAATATGAAAAAAAGAACTACAGTTCCTCTTTGTCAAAAATCCCCTACTCCTACACTTACGACATTACCTGATGATTATATTCATTATTGTGAGCCAAGAATACTAACAGTGAGAGAATACGCAAGAATACAGTCATTTCCTGATAGTTATGAATTTAAAGCAAGCTACACAACAGGTGGAGAAAGAAGGAAAACATCTACACCAAGATATACACAAATAGGAAATGCAATACCACCTCTTTTTGCAGAACAAGCTGGTATAGTTTTAAAGGATATGATTTAATGACTACTGAATGGGAAGATGTACGATTTTTATCACATGTAAATATTAAAAATATTATTGGTAAAGAACTTATCAATGATGATAATGTTGCTGTTATGGAACTTGTTAAAAATTCTTATGATGCAGGGGCTTTAAAAGTTAATGTAGAATTTAAAAATCTTACTAGTTTAGAGAAAGTGAACCATGAAATAATTATATCTGATAATGGCCATGGTATGTCTAAAGAAGATATATTACATAAATGGCTAAATCTCGCATATTCAATCAAAAGAGTTCTAAATGCACAACATAATCGTCTTCAAGCTGGAAATAAAGGAATTGGTCGATTTTCTTGTGACAGACTAGGTAAACAACTTAATATATTTACAAAACAAGATAATGATAAAATTTATCATCTCCAAATTAACTGGGAAGATTTCGAAAATATCGAAGACTATAGTGTAGAAATAAATCACATACCTATGAAACTTAGAGAAGTAGATAACGATTTAGTTTTAAAGGAAACTGGATATAAAATAAGTAATTCTGGTACGATTATTCAAATATTTAACTTAAGAACTGAATGGATAAAAATAAATAAAAATAGTCTATTTAATGAAGTATTGAATTACCAAAAATTTTCAACTCTAAAGGCATCTTTAGAAAAATTAATCAATAAGAGTCAAGTTGATAGTGGTGGATTCAAAATATTTCTACAAGTAAAAGAAATAATCGATGGAGATGAAAAACTATATTATAAGAAAATCAATGGAGAAATAAAGAATAAATTTTTTGATAAATTAAATTTTGATACGACATATATACAATCAGCTATAAGTGAAGATGGAAGTCAAATTATAACAAAACTTAAAGATAGGAATAGAGTAATTTTTCAAACGATAGAAAAAAATACTGAATTTCCTGATATAAAAGGGATCAAAGTTATTTTGATGTATCTCAATCCTTATGCAAAAGTTTACTTTGAAAATCAAATGGATATGAGAAGTGTAGAATTTGGTTCTGTCTTTTTATTTATAAATGGTTTTAGAATACCCCCATATGGAGATGTAGATAATGACGCTTTTGGTATGGAAGTTAGAAAAAACCAAGGAAGAAATAGATATCTAAGTAATCGTGAATTAATAGGTCGAATTGAAATAGAAGATAGAGAAGAACAATATCAAATTATATCGAGTAGAGAAGGTATTGTTCAAAATGAAAAATTTAAACAACTTATTCATAAATCGACAAAATCGACAAAGAATCAAACAAAAAACAATGGTTTTTTTTATAAAACTCTTAAAAAACTTGAAAAGTACATTGTCGATGGTCTTAAATGGGATAGTGTTTCCAGGGAGTTTTCAGAAACAAAAATAAAAGAGATGATTAATCAAGAGAATTGGAAAGAAAATAAAGAAATTTATATGATTTCAAGAGAACAGAAACTTAATAATATAAGTAAAAAGATATTTACTATTATTGGTATTAATACTCAAAACATAGTACATTTGGATATAAATAATGAAGTTTTAAATTACTTAGTAGAAACTTCTACTGTGGAAACTCAAAAGAATATATCAAAATTTTTAAATGATTTTAGTAAAATACCAATTTATGCTATAGATAAAAAACTAAAATCATTAATTAAAAAATTAATTAAAAAAGTTGATGATGAAAAATTAATTAAAAAAGTTGACTTAATTTTAAATAATAAGATAATCAATGTTAATGAAATACTTGATAAAGAAGAATCTTATAAACAATTTGATAAAAAAATAATAGTTTTAGAAAAAGAAAGAAGTAACTTATCTAAAGAGATTAAAAATTTAAAAAAAGAAAACCAAAAAAAAGATGAACAAGTTCAATTTCTAAAATCAATTCAACCTATAGACAAAACTGAACTTATTGCAATGCAACACCATGTAGGATTATTCGCATCTACAATTAAGGATACAATATTAGATTTTAAAATGACCGTAGATGAAGATGGAATCAATAACCAAAAAATAATTGAATACCTAAAAGATATATCTATAGAAACAGAAAAGATTCTTGCAATTAATAAATATTTTACAAAAACGAATTATTTATCGAAAAAAAATACTGTCAGACAAGATTTAGTTTCTTACATAGATAATTATATTAAACATATATATACATTAAACACTAGTAAAGATTTATCTATAACTATTAATACAAATAAAGTAAAGTTTATTTCTAAGTTTGAACCGTTAACCATTAATATTATAATTGATAATTTATTAAACAATTCAAAAAAAGCAAATGCAAAAAATGTAATATTCTATTTTTCTATAGGAAATGACTTAATATTAGAATATACAGATGATGGTAAAGGGCTAGATTCAAGTATAATTGATGAAAAAAGTATTTTTGACATAGGAATTACTACGACAGATGGTTCAGGACTGGGATTATATCATATAAAAGAATCTTTAGAGAATATGAGAAATAGTACTATCTCAATTACAAAACAAAAAAAAGGTATAAAATTTATTATAAGGTTTAAGGATGACATTAAGTTATAAAATATTATGGATAGAAGATACTCCGAAAGCAGTTAGAGCAAAAAAAAGAATTATAAAACATTATCTTGAAAATGAAAAAGGCTATACTTGTGAAATAAAAGAAATAGATAATTTCAATAGCTTTGAGCAAGATATAGGCTATGTAAAAACATCTAATTATGATTTACTATTAGTTGACTTAGATTTAGGCAGTGAAGATGAGCATCACAATGGCAATGATATAATAAAAAGAATAAGAGATGAAAACATTTATACAGAAATAATATTTTATTCATCACAATATGAAAATTTAATGTCAATTATAACAAATCCATTTATTGAAGGTATTTTTACATCTGAAAGAGATATGTTAGATACAAAAGTAAAAAAGATAATTGATGTTACAATAAAAAAAGTTCAAGATGTAAATAATCTTAGAGGTCTTATTATGGCAGAAGTAGCAGAACTTGATTTAATTAAAGAAGAAATTATCCAAAAGGCATCAGAAAAGGTTCCAAGTAAATCGCTAGAAAGATATACTTTGAAAAAAATAAAAAGTTCGGGTCAATCATCTAAAAGTCAGGCAGAAAGGCACATAGAAAATATCTCAGAAGTAACTTTTAATTCATTATTTCAGAAAATAGGATTTATAGATAGTAATAAAAAAGCAATGGCAATAGGGGAAGCCTTAGATAAGTTAAATATCACTGAACCCGTAACTAAGGCTACTTTTACACAACCATATATAGATAATATTTTAGACAAAAGAAATAAATTTGCTCATATTAAAGAATGTGAGCGTGAAGATGACAATGGAAATAAATGTTGGTTTATTGGGGACATCCCTTTTACAGAAGAAAAGTGTATTGAAATAAGAAAAGAAATTAGAGAATACAGAAAGATTTTAGAAGATATTAAAACTGCGGTATGAATAAATTAATTATTTATGGAGATATTCATGGTTGTTATGATGAATTTATCTCCCTTAGAAATAAGATAAATCCTCAAAAAGAAGACCTTGAAATTTGTGTTGGCGATATCATTACAAAAGGTAAAGGCTCTATAAAAGTTCTTAATTGTATCGTAGAACATAATATTAAATCAGTTCTTGGAAATCATGAAGATAAAATAGTACGATATTTAAAACATCAAAATTCAAATAAAAAAAACCCTATTACACTAGATGAAGATGAACAAAATATTGTTGATAATCTGACAAAAAAACATATTGAATATTTAGAACAATTACCACTATATTTACAATTTGAAAATATTACTATAGTTCATGGTGGTTTACAAAACTATATGAATTTAAATGAACTATCCAAAAGAGATAAACAAAAAATACTTCGTATGAGATATTTAGACCAAGATGATAACTTTCTAGCATTAGATAAGGAAGATGAAAATTCAACATTTTGGGCTGATATTTATGATGGAAATCAAGGTTTTGTAGTCTATGGTCATCAATGGCATAAAGATGTAAAAATAAATAAAAATGCTTTAGGTATAGATACAGGCTGTGTATATGGGAATAAACTAACTACCGTAGTATTTAAAACAAAAAATGACTATGAAATAATAGAAGAAAGAACACATTAATAACTTGAACTTCAAAAAAACCCAACAAAAAACACTCAAAAACATCATCATCTCAAGAAGAGATATACGAGGTAATAATTTTTTATCAAAAAGAATTAAAAAGAAATATATAAATAAAATACTTGATGCAGGTCTTCACGCCCCATCTGTAGGGTTTTCTCAACCTTGGAAATTTTTAGTGATACAAAATGATGCAATTAAACAAACAATTTATGAGAATTTTAATCAATCTTATGATAAAAGTAAGAAATATTTTAAAGGGAAAGAGTTATATAATACACTCAAACTGGAAGGTATACGAGAAACACCTGTAAATATAGCTGTTTTTTATAAGAAACCTATGAAAAAAGTGTTAGGTCAGACGAGTTCAAAAAAGATGGGTGAGTATAGTGTGGTATGTGCTATTCAAAATATGTGGTTGATGGCACGCTCTTTAAATATAGGGTTGGGTTGGGTGAGTATTATCGATCATAAAAAAGTACAAAAGAGTTTGGATGTGAGTGATAAATATAAACTCGTGGGGTATTTGTGTGTTGGGTATCCTAAGAAATTTTTGGACACACCTGAGTTAGAAACTCTCAAATGGGAAAAAAAGAAAAAGAGGAAAAAAGTAATATCATGGATGTAAACAATTCGTTTATCTCAAAAGCATTTTGGGAGACTCTGCTTTTTAAACAAAACAAATGGCATCGGCATGGTGTGTTTTTGCATACTATGAAAGTTGTTTATCAAGTGTGTAAAGCAAAAGATTATAAGTTTTTAGCTACTGCATTTTTTCATGATTTGGGCAAACCTATCGTTGCTTTTAAAGATGAAAAAGACCTCATCACTGGTGAATACTCTTTTAGAGACCATGAAGAAAAAAGTTATCAGATAGTGAAAAACTGGCCATTTTTGAGTGACTGGAGTAAGGATATGGTACGGTATCATTATCTTATACGAGATAGAAAAAATTCTAAAAAAAGAGGTTATTTTAAGAGACTTGCTAGACTTGAAGACTCATGGAGCAAACTCTCTCCTGAGTTTATACAGGATCTTGAACAGTTTTTGATATACGATGATAAAGGGAAAAAATAAAAGAATGTTTGATTTGAAATTATTAAATCTAAGTGTAAAAGATTATTTTACAAAAGATATGTTGAAGCTGATAGTATTTCCACTTGTTGGAAGTTTTGTTGTGATGATGTTGTTATTTTATAGTGTGGCTGATATGGGATTGTCTGAATTGGAAAATACACAGATAAAAATCCAACAACACCAAACTCTAGTAGAAAATGGCGTAGTTCATGAGACAAGTTCTGATGAAACCTATTCGGGGAGTTCTATCATTGATTTTTTACTTCGATATACTGTGACCTCTTGGATAGTGAGCTTTTTAGTCTATACAGTAGGACTTTTTGCTATAGGATACTTGAGTATTTTTACTTCACTTATCATAGTAGGGTTTTTGACACCTCAGATTTTACATACTATACATCAAAGGCATTATGCTCATTTGGAACTTGAAAAGGGATATGATACTGTTTTTGGAGGTATTTTTAAACTGATAAAAACAACTTTTGTGATGTTTTTTTTACTTCTTTTATTTATCCCTTTCTATTTTATCCCTCTTGTAAATATTGTTGCGATTAATTTACCTTTTTATTATCTTTTTCATAAGATGCTGAACTATGATGTAAGTTCAAATATCATGAGTTATGAAAAATTTAAACAAGTGTATTATTTTAATAAGTCAGCATTTAGAGGAAAAACATTACTTTTGTATGTAGTTTCACTCATCCCTTTTGTAGCTTTTTTTATCTCTATTTTTTATATTATCTTTATAGGTCATAGTTATTTTCAGTTATTAGAAGAAGATAATGGGAATTAAACAAACCATCACACAAGAGGAACTCCCTCTAAAATATAGACACTATACTTTAAAAGAAACGCAAGATGGTGTAAGTCATAGTGTCTATCTCCTTGAAGATATGTATGTTTTGAAAATAGTAACTTTAGAAGAATTAAACGCATTGGAAAATGAACAAAAACTTTTGAATGAACTTCAAAATATTTGTGTACCAAAACTTTTAGATATAGTACAAAAAACAGATTTTATTTTAGCTTTTTATACGCAAGTAGAGGGAATAAGCAATGCTCATCCACAAGTGATTCATATCAAAGAGATTGCCCTATTTTTAAAAAAGTTTCATACTCTCTCTAAAGATTTAAACTCATCAAATACCCAGATATATACAAAAAAACATCTAAAAATACTCATACTTCAAACAAAAAATGAAATACTTGTAAATCATTTTAATACATTAACATGTGAGCTACAAAATGATGGTATTATTCATGGTGATCTATTTTATGATAATGCAAAGTTTCAAGGTGATAAGCTCAGCGGCGTGTATGATTTTACAGAAGCTTGTGAGGGTGATTTTGTTTTTGAGTTGGCTGTTGTGGCACTCTCTTGGTGTTTTGAGAGTGAAAATTTGAACTCTCAAAAAGTTAATCATTTACTACAAAACTATGGTACAGATATACAATACGAAGATTTTAAAGAGTATATAAAATATGCCCTCTTATACTATACTACGACACGATATTTAGCAAATCAAAACTATCAAGAGTTATTAGATAAATTGGAGCAATTATGAATTTTACTCATGGTGGCGATGTGCAAGGGTTTGCTTTGGGAGTACAATGTGAATTATCAGAAGTAGTTGATCTCTCTTCAAATATAAATTTTATCCAACCTACTCTAAACAAAGATATGAATAGTATCAATATATCTTCTTATCCAAAATATGATGAACTCTATACAAATATTGCTAATATATATAAAATAAAAGATACCCAAATAGAACTCTTTAATGGTGCGAGTTCTGCGATATTTTCACTCTTTCGGTTTTTTGATACACGGTGTTGTACGATATATTCCCCTGCTTATTTGGAGTATAAAAAAGCGGCTCTACTTTTTGACTATGATCTAAAATTACTCAATCGTTTTGAAGATTTGGATAAAGAAGTGTCCGAAAATTCTTTGGTAGTATTTGTCAATCCTAGTACACCAGATGGAAACTTTTATGATATAGATACCCTCCTTTCAAAATGGATGGATAAAAACTGTACTATTTTAATAGATGAATCATTTATAGAGTTTAGTCTACAAAAATCGTGTATCGAATATATCAATAAATATGATAAACTCTTTGTACTCAAATCACTCACGAAGTTTTATTCTTGTGCTGGAGTGCGTATAGGCTCTGTAGTATCATCAGAAGAAAATATCAAAAAACTAAAAAAGTATGAACCGATGTGGAAAATATCAGAATTTGATATGAATTATATAAATGAAATACTCAAAGATACAACTTTTCCAAAACTATCAAAAACTATCAATATAGAAAATAAGAAATATCTGATAGAAATTTTAGAAGAGTTTAAATATACCCATCGTATTTTTGAGTCATCTGCAAACTTTGTTTTGGTACAGCTCAAAGATATAAATGCACAAGAGTTTCAAGAGCTTCTAAAACCATATAATATTATGATACGAGACTGTTCAAATTTTGACTTTTTAGATGATAGTTATGTGAGAATTGCTGTAAAAAGTATGGAAAGTTTGGATAGGTTTCAAAAGGCACTTAAAAATATATGTATATAACTATTACTTTATTTGCCTATCTTATCGATAGAATTTTTGGAGAGTTCTCTTATAATAAATACATCAAACATCCCGTAGTATATATGGGTGATTTTATAAAATATTTTGAAAAAGAGTTTTATAAAGAGAGTGTATGGAGAGGTTTTTTACTCACTCTATCACTGATATTTATAGTCTTTTATATCACCTATTCACTTACCTATTTTATATCTAATGTGTATGTTTTAGCTATCATAGCCTCCACGGGAATAGCTTCTAAAATGTTGTATGAGAGTGTAAAAGATATAGTCATAAATCCTGAAAACATCAAATATTTAGTCTCTCGTGATACAAAAGATTCAAATGAAAGTGATATAAATAAAGCAGCTATAGAAACATATGGTGAAAACTTTAGCGATGGTATCGTAGCCCCACTTTTTTATCTTTTTTGTTTTGGTATCGTTGGACTTTTTGTTTATAAAGCGATCAATACTTTGGACTCAATGGTAGGATATAGAAATGAACGCTATGAAAAGTTCGGTAAATTTTCAGCCATTTTAGATGATGTGGTCAATTATATACCCTCACGACTTACAGCACTCATCATACTATTACTCTTTTGGAAAATAAATTTCATCAAAAAAGTATTTGCTTATGGAAAATTACACGAAAGTCCAAATGCAGGCTATCCCATAAGTGCCTTAGGATTTTGTACTGGGGTGAAACTTGGTGGAGACACCTCTTATTTTGGGAAGATAAAACATAAACCTCATTTTAGTGAAGGGAAAGTTGAGATATCTAAAAATGATATTTTACATTCTTTGAGATTGAGAGTGCGGTTTGATCTGTTTGTGGTGTTAATTTTGGTACTATTACAAATAATTTTATAAAGGTTACAAATGATTAAAAATATCACAGGAAAAATAGACTTCATCGAAAGTTTACGAGGGAAAAAAGCTACTTTTATGTTAGCATTATCCAATACTGACACGGCAAATATAGAGGGGATTACACAAGCAGGTATCCCAAACAAGATTTATCTTACTCCTACTTTAGATAGTGAATTTTTGACAACTGGCGAAGTAAGAAGCTTGGATAATATTGCGGAGACTCCTAAAGGTGTCCCTACTCCTGCACTTATCACTCGTGCTGTTCATCTTTTGAAACCATTTTCAAATATAGAGCTAATCAATCTTGGTTTAGAACAACTTCCACAAATAGAGTATTTTAAAATCCATGATTTTAGTATCAAGCCTAGTAAAAGTATTCAAGAGGGTGCAAATATAGATGCTCAAAGTCTATTTCAACAAGGTGTTTCATTTGGTCAAACATATATTTGTAAAGATGATTATATCATTTTGGGTGAGTCTGTTCCTAGTGGTACAACCACTGCAAAAGCTACAGCCTTAGCTCTTGGATATGATTGTAAAGAAAAGTTTAGTAGTAGTTTTAAAGATGTACCTAATGTTATACGAGAAAAAACTATCGAAAAAGCTCTGTCAAATATATCTCTTGATGACGATATATTTAAAATTCTTGGATCGGTTTCTGATAATATGATTATTTTTAATGCTGGATTTATTTTGGGACTTAACAATAAAATTCCAACTATTTTAGCAGGTGGAACACAAATGGCTTGTGTACTTTTAGTTGTTAATAAAATACTTGAAGTTATGCAAGGAGAGATAGAAACTTCAAATTTAGCATTGGCTACAACATCATGGATAGCAAACGATGAAAAGAGTGATATAAAAGCTCTTTTAGAGATGTGTAAATTTGATATAAATAGTTACTATAGTGATTTTGATTTTGCATTATCAAACCACCCTGCTCTCAAACTGTATGATGATGGTGAAGCCAAAGAAGGTGTGGGTGCTGGTGGTACTTTGGTGTATGGTGAGTTAAATGGTTTGTTAAAAACAACTCTTACAAAAAAAATTGAAAATTTATTAGGAGAATAGTATGGAAGTTTTTATTGCTACATTTTTAAAAATGTTTTTTATTATGACACCATTTTTTGTACTTTCTGTTTTTTTAACAGTTACAAATGATGCAAATGCATCTGAGAGAAAAGCTTTAGCTATTAAAGTGACCCTTTCAGTTATTATTATAAGTTTAGTTCTTGTATTTTTTGGGCAACATATTTTTGATATATTTGGAATTACTTTAGATGCATTTAGAATTGGTGCTGGTGCATTGTTATTTTTATCTGCAGTTGATCTTATCAAAGGAAATAAAGATAGTGGAAAAGTGGGAGATAAAGATATCTCACAATTAGCTGTTGTACCATTGGCAATACCAGTTACAATAGGACCAGGGACTATTGGTATTTTACTCGTAATGGGAGCAACATTTGAAAATAAATCTTCTATGGTCATGGGGAGTCTCGCTCTTATATCTGCTGTTTTAGTTATTGGACTAATGCTTTATAGTTCAAGTATAATAGAAAAAATCATAGGGAAACAAGGGTTATTGGTTATCTCTAAAATTACAGGATTATTTTTGGCAGCTCTTTCTGCTCAGATTGTATTTACTGGTATTAAAAACTTTTTAGGACTCTAAATGTTTGTATTATATTTTGGAGGACAAAAAAGTGGCAAGTCTAAATTAGCTGAAAAAAAAGCTATCAAACTTGCCAAAAAAACAAAAAAAAAACCTTTTTATATAGCTACCTATGATGATAGTTTTTTTGATGATGAGATGAAACAAAGGGTATCAAATCATAAAAAACAGCGTAAAGATAATTTTACTACTGTTGAAGAGATTCTAAATTTGCCTAAAGTTATAAAAAAAAATGAAACCTATCTCATAGATTGTATATCTATGTGGATTTTAAATAATATAGATCAAGATATAAAAATATTATTGAAACAATTAAAAAAGCTCAAAAAGCTCAAAACAAATATCATTTTTGTACTTAACGATGTAAATTCAGGTGTAATTCCTATGGATAAATTGAGTCGTACCTATATTGATACCACAGGGATTATTGGGCAAAAAATAGCTAAGATGTCCGATGAAGTCTATGAAGTAAAGCTAGGTTTATCCCTTCAAGTAAAATAATTATTACCAAAAATACACACTTATTCTAAAAATAATAAAATTTCAAATGATATACATAATTGCTACATAACTTTTAACTATACTTTTTTATACAATTATTTAAGGAGATAAAGATGAAAAAAGTTATAAAAGGTTTGGTAGTTACAAGTACTGTTGTTGCAGGATTATTATTCACAGGTTGTGGTGATAAGAAAAATGAATCTAAAACAGATGGTGCTGTTGCACAATCTCAATATGTATTAAAATTTTCTCATGTAGTGAGTCCAAATACACCAAAAGGGAAAGCAGCGACTTATTTCGAAAAAAGACTTGAAGAGTTATCTGGTGGTAAAATTGATGTTCAAGTGTATCCATCTTCACAGTTATACAAAGATAACGCTGTTTTAAAAGCACTTACTCTTAATTCTGTACAAATGGCAGCTCCTGCATTTTCTAAATTTGGTAAAATTGTACCACAATTAGCATTGTTTGATCTTCCTTTTGTTTTTAAAGGTTTAGATCATTTACATAGAGTACAAGATGGTGAAGTTGGTACTAAGCTAAAATCTATGGTAACAGCAAAAGGTATTGTTGCTTTAAACTATTGGGATAATGGATTTAAACAATTATCTTCAAATAAAAAACTCATTAAAATGCCAGAAGATGCAAAAGGTCAAAAATTTAGAATCATGTCTTCTAAAGTACTTGAAGCACAATTTCATGCTGTAGATGCAAATCCACAAATGATGCCATTTTCTGAAGTATATTCAGGATTACAACAAGGTGTAATTGATGCGGCTGAAAATCCAATATCAAATATTTATACTAAAAAGTTTCACGAAGTTCAAAAATATCTTTCTATTTCAGATCATGGATATTTAGGATACTTAGTTGTAATGTCTAAAAAATTCTGGAACTCTTTACCAGCTGATCTACAAAAAAATGTAACTCAAGCGATGAATGAAGCGACAGAAAAAGAAAGAGAATATGCTAAAGAGTTAAACGATTCTCAATTAGAATTGATCAAAGAATATGCTAAAAAAACTGGTAAAATTGAAATTTATAATTTAACAGAAAAAGAAAAACAAGCATGGCGAAAAAAAATGGGTACTGTCTATTCTCATTTTTATGACGATAAAAAAATCGGTCAAGATTTAATAGAGAAAACAATAGCGACTAAATAGTATGTTTAATATTATAAGTAAAACTATAGGTTTTATAAATCAATCAATAGCAGCATTCGGTATATCAGCTGGTGTTGCTATTGCATTTACAAATGTAGTAGCTCGGTATTTGTTTGATGCATCATTAGTTTGGGCAACAGAACTCACAATATTTTTATTTTTATGGAGTGCTTTTTTTGGTGCTGCATATTGTTTTAAAAAAGATGCTCATATTGCTGTTACTATTGTATTAGATATTATGCCATCTAAAATAGCAAAAATCATGCTTTTAATTTCACATACTATTACAATCATTTTTTTATTGGCTGTTGCATATTATGGATATGAATATTTACTTTTAGTAAATGAAATAGATGAGAGATCAATTGATTTATGGAATATGCCTATGTGGATTGTTTACTCTGTTATTCCAATTTCATTCGCATTTGCTGCGTATAGAGTGGGTGAAAAAATTGCACAAATTTTGAGAACGCCTCATAATGAAGTAGTAGCAGAAAGTGAAGCGGAGCAAGTTTTGGCAGAATTAGGTGTAAAACAAAAAGATAACTCAAATGAACATGTTCATAAACTAAATGATATTGTAAAATCGGTTGAGAAAAAAACAGGAGGGTTACTGTGAGTATTACTGTACTATTTGGTATATTTCTTTTTCTAGTAATTTTAGGAAGTCCTATTGCTATTTGTTTAGGTGTTGCAACATTTTCGACCATGATGTTATTTACAGATATTTCACCTATTGAAGTATCTTCTATGATGTTTGAAAAAATTGAGCATTATTCACTTATGGCGATTCCTATGTTTATTTTAGCTGGGAATTTACTTTCAAAAGGATCAGCAGCAACGAGAATTATCGAATTTGCCAAATCTATTGTCGGACATCTCCCTGGTGGATTACCTATTTCAGCTATTTTTGCATCTATTATATTTGCAGCTGTTTCTGGGTCTTCTCCTGCTACTGTAGTAGCTATTGGTTCTATTATGTTTGGAGCTATCATGGAGGCTGGTTATCCTAAAAAATATGCTGTTGGTACTATTGCTACAGCTGGATCTTTAGGTATTTTAATTCCACCTTCGATTGTATTGATCGTATTTGGTGTAACTGCTGAAGTCTCTATCGGTCGATTGTTTATGGCAGGAGTTGTTCCTGGTATCATGCTAGGTCTTATGATGATGGTTGTTACTTATATCGGTGCTGTTAGACTTGGATTTAAAAGAACCCAACCTGCTCCATTTAAAGAACGTCTCGCTAAGATGAAAGATGCTTCTTGGGGACTTATGACAATTGTTATTGTTATTGGTGGTATTTATGGTGGTATATTTACACCAACTGAAGCAGCGGCTGTAGCTGCTGTCTGGGCATTTATCATCTCTGTATTTGTGTATAAAGATATTAGTATGAAAGAGATGTTTAATGTCTCTTTAGAGTCAGCAAAAACAACTGCTATGATTATGTTTATCATTGCAAATGCAATGTTATTTGCACATTTTCTTACAATAGAAAATATTCCACAAGGGATAACAAATGCTTTAATTGAAGCAAATGTAGATAAATATATGTTCTTGATTATGGTAAATATACTTTTAATCGTTGCAGGTTCATTTATGGAGCCATCGGCTATTATTATGATTATGGTACCTCTACTTCTTCCTGTTGCTATTGCTTTAGGAATTGATCCAATTCACTTTGGTATCGTAGTTACAATTAATATGGAACTAGGTATGGTGTCACCGCCTGTTGGGCTGAACTTATTTGTAACTTCAGGACTGACGGGTATGTCTATAAAAGATGTAATTGTTGCAGCTTTCCCATGGACTATGACTATATTTGTAGGGCTTATGCTCGTTACATATATACCTCAAATCGCACTCTGGTTACCAAACCTTATGTATGGTTGATAAAAATAAAACTATTTATTTTATAAAAAAAGGGACTCAAAGTATTGAGTCCCTTTTTTATTGTATGTCTACAATTAATAATACCATGTACTATCTTACTCCGATACAAGTTTCTTTTTAAAAACAATAAAACTTATAATAGTCATACTCAATACCCCTATTCCCATCACAATAAAAAAATATTCTATAGTAAAATAACTCACCACAGGATGGAAAATAATTGGCGAAAAGAATTGACCCAAAAACAATGAGCTTGTTAAATAGGCTGATTTATGTATTCTTTGTGTATGATGAGTACGACTAAGCATCCATGCTGTCATATTGGTCATTAGTATTCCACCACCAAAACCCATAATGGGGGATGTAATAAAAAAATAGTGCACATCATTTACTAAACCAATAGCAATAAATCCTACCCCTATTATAATCATCCCTATAATATATATTTGTGAATGTGAAAAATTTTGTTTAAACTTTCTAAATGTCATCGCCCCTATTCCATTGGATATAAAAGCAGTTGCGATAATTGCACCCGTGAGTGTTCCAGATGCATTAAAATGATTCATTATTAGAAAAGGAATTTGTGTAGGTAAAATATAAAATATGAGCATGAGTAAAAATGCCAAAAAATAGATAAAAAATAGATTTGTATTGATATTTGTATCATCTTCTTCATTAAAATCAGAAACAATCTTTTCATTTAAAAATCGATAGACCAAAGGAATCAGCAAAAATCCAATAGTATAAATAGCAAAAGAATATCGCCAATTTATATCGGATAATATTCCTCCTCCCACGACAAAAATCACACCACCCAAAGAGATGAAAATACCCTGCTGCCCCATAAACTTATGTCGAGCTTCCCCTTGAAAATAATCTCCTATAAGTGAAGTAGAAACTATCATCAAAATAGCAATCGCAATGCCTAATAAAAATCGAGAAAATAAAAGTAAATTCATGGTTTCCAACAACATTCCTGAGCTTCCTGTAATAGAAAAGAGAGTCAATGCCAAAAGTGCAGATTTTTTTCTCCCAAATCTATAGACAAAATGCCCTAAAATAGGTGCTAAAAATGCAATAGCAAGTGATGGAAGAGTGAGCATTAAACGTGCCAAAAATTCTATATTTTCAGTATGTGTAAAATAATCTTTAAGATGAGGAAGGGCTGTTACTATTGCAACATTTGACATCATTGTAGTCAATGCAATGAGCAACATAGTAAATCGTATAGAGAGTGAAACTTTTTTCAAATTGGTACCTTTAGGTGTATTGTATCTATTATAGATGCAATACCTCCTAAAAAGCTATATTATTTTTTCTTCTCTTTAAAGTTTATATAATATTCTATCTCATCTTCATTTAAGATTTTAATAGTATTCGTAGTCCCAGGCATTCCTACTGGATATCCTATAGTTGCTACATAAGGACCTTTTTTATCTAAGATACCTTTTTTGTCTAATGTTTTTAACATTTTACAAAACATCTTTGAAGCTTGTCCCTCTTTTATCGTAGAGATGGGTAAAATTCCCCAACCCATATTTAATGAATTCAATCTACTTTGATCATGTGCAAATGCTAAAATAGGTGTTTTTGGTCTATATCGTGACATTCTAAATATACTTTTACCAGAGCTAGTAATAGCCAAAATACCTTTTGCATCAATATCATCAGCTAGTCTTGTAGCTGTTGCTTGTATCACATCAAAATGATCTAAATAGTTCATATCATACTGTTTAACATAATCATAAATCTCTTCCGTTTTAGCTATAATATTACTCATACTCTCCACTACATTTCGTGGATCTTCACCCACAGCACTCTCTTCACTTAACATAACAGCATCTGTCCCATCTAAAACAGCATTGGCTACATCTGAAATCTCCGCTCGTGTTGCTCTTTCATTGTGAGTCATAGACAGAAGCATTTGTGTCGCTGTAATCACTGGTTTTGAAGCTAAATTTGCTTTTTTGATAAGCTTTTTTTGTATAGTTGGTACATCATAATATGGTACTTCGATACCCAAATCACCACGGGCAACCATAATACCATCAGAATGATCTAAAATCTCATCAATATTATCAACAGCATCAAATTTTTCTATTTTAGCGATAAGTTTCCCATCATAACCATCTAATAATGATCTTGCTTTTATCATATCTTGTGCATTTTGTACAAATGAGATAGCAAAATAATCTACTTTATTTGTAACACCCCAAGCGATATCTTTTTCATCTTTTTTTGTAATTACATTAATATCTATTTTTGTATTTGGAAAATTGATCCCTTTTCTTGAGCCAAGTGTCCCATGATTTTCAACTCGTGCTATCACCTCTTTTCCAGTTTTAATAACTTTCGCTCGAATGATACCATCATACAAATAGATAAATTCACCCTCTTTTACTTTGTCAAGAAGCTCTGGATAGTTAATAGAAACTACAAATTTTTTACTCTCTTCTCTATATCCTACTATCTCTTCTTTAATAAATCTGATTTCATCATTTCTATGCAATTCAAAAGGCTCTTTTAAATCTCCAATTCGTACCTTTGGTCCTGAGATATCTTGTAAGATACCAACTGATGTATCAAGATTCTTCATAGCTGTTCTAATTTTTTTGATTGTATTACTATGATATTCATGTGATCCATGAGAAAAATTAAGACGGAACATATTCGCACCAGCTTCTATTAAACTCTCTATTATTTCAATCGTATCACTTGCAGGTCCAACTGTTGCCAATATTTTTGTTCTTTTTTTCATTGATTTTCCTCATATAATATATTTGTTTTTATTATATCGCAATATGAGTTACACAACAATTACAAAATAAATGTCTTGAACAAATTAAATGAAATATTTAAGAAAGAAAAGGAAAGTTAAGAAAAGATAATAATAAATAAGAAGCATGAAGAAAGAAAATTTTTCCTCATGCTGTATCTGAAAAAAGACTAGAGGTTTTTCATAAATTCAAGAGCAAGTCGTACACCAGCTCCTGATCCACCATAAGGATTGTATCCCCAAGCACTCTCTACATAAGCGGGTCCTGCTATATCGATATGTACCCATTTTTCTTTATTTTCTTCTTTGATAAAACTATCCAAAAACATACCAGCTGTAATTGCCCCACCATATCGTGTACTAGAGATATTACAAATATCTGCAATTTCACTTTTGAGAGTTTTTTTCAAGTATCTATTAAAAGGCAATGTAGTTGCTAATTCACCACTATTAAGAGCATTTTTAACAACACTTCTATTGAGTTTTGTACTATTTCCCATGATACCATTTGTATATTGTCCTACACCTACAACACAAGCACCAGTCAAAGTAGCAAAATCAAACATATAATCAATATCTTTTATAGTATCTTGTGCATAACATAAACAATCAGCAAGAACCAAACGTCCCTCAGCATCTGTATTTCGTACCTCTATAGTTTTTCCATTTTTAGCTTTTAAAATATCATCAGGTTTATACGCATCTCCACCTATCATATTTTCAACAGCCCCAACGATACCATGCACTTCAATAGGTAAATTTAAAGCAGCAATACTATTCATAATACCTAGTACTGCACAACCACCACTCTTATCACTTTTCATACTTACCATAAAATCAGCAGGTTTTAGACTCAAACCACCACTATCATACGTAAGTCCTTTTCCGACTAAAACTATTTTCTTTTTAGCTTTTGTTTTTCCTGTAGGCTTATAGGTAAGATGAATAAGTTTAGACCGATGACGACTCGCTCGACCAACTGCCAACATAGCACCCATTCCATTTTCTTCCAAATAATCTTCATCAAGTATTTTACACTCTAATCCATTATCTTTAGCAATACTAATAGCATGTTTTGCCATCACTTCAGGATAAAAATCCTCAGGAGCTGTATTGACAAAATCTCTTACCATATTTACAGAGTTACAAATAGCTACCGCTTCTTCAAACTCTTTTTGAATAGCAGTATCAATTTTACTTACTTCCATATAAATATTTTTTTCTACTGTTTTATTCTCTTCTGATTTATAATGAGTAAAAGCATAATTTCCTAACTCAAATCCATCGACATATGAGCTTAAATTTGATTTTACTTTGATATATGCTGATTTAAAATTTGTACTATTAAGTTTTTTAACTGCTGTTGCAACTGCTATTCTAATATTGTCATGTGTAAACTCTTCACAACCAACATAGATTTTCCCTAATTCAGGAAGCAACACACACTCCTCATCTGCTCCCTTAAAATTAAGAGTTTTCAATAATGCTTTGTTTTCTTTAAGTTTTTTATTTTTAACTAATACAATTTCACAATCAGTATTAATTTTTTTCGTTGTTAGATTTAAATTCATTTTTTTCCTTTTTATTTTTCTTTTTTGTAACTGCTTGGAAATAGTATATAATACCTCCACCAAAAACTAATGCAAATGGAGCTATAAAGTACCAATGTTCTTTAGCAACTTCCAATACTTGCAATATCTCCTCACCAAAATACCACACAGGCACAATAGTAAGAGATGCCCATATCCAAGCACTCAACAGATTTATTAAAGCATACGTTTTTGCATCATAACCAGTTAATCCAATAGAAATTGGAATAATTGTTCGCATACCATACATATATCGTTGAACAAATATAATTGGCCAGCCATATTTTTTGAGTAATAGATGAGCCAGCGCAAATTTACGTCTTTGCCCTTTAAATTTTTTATGGACATAAGACTTATTATATCTTCCAATATAAAAATAGATCTGATCCCCTGTAAACCCACCCAAACCAGCTACAAATATAGCCAAAGGTAACCACATATCTTCAGTATGAGACAGTAGACCAGCCATAATAAGACCCATCTCACCCTCTAAAATACTCCAAGCAAATAAAATAATATATCCATACTCTTTCATAAGATAAGTAAATTTATTGGTCACACCCTCAACAGGAGCATGATAAAGATTATAGCCTAAATATGAAAAAAGTATTACAACGATAACTGTAGCTATTTTTCCTGAGTGTTTTTTGATGAAATCCATAGTTTCCCTTATTTTTTAAATACTTCTAATACAAAATTGATTATAGGTTGAAATTGTTTTTTTGATAAATTTCTCATCATCTAAAATCTTCTCCCATCTCTATACTATATATTATATTTTTATAATCCATAACGATAGGCTCTATCATATTCTCTTTATTTTTATATAATTCTATCGAACTTATATCTTCAAAACCAGCTTCTTTACTAGCTTTTGCTATATTTAAAAGTTTTGGAGAGTGCAATCCATGTTCTATTTCATCTATAAATACACTTCCACCAGAATTTGATAAAAGAGTTGCTAATATTTCGATATATCGATTTAGACCTTCTCCTAACTCTGAAGTTATGAGAGAAATTTCAGGATTCACAAGATTTACTCTTAATACTAATTCATCATTTATAAGCTGTGGCTCTAACCATTGTATATTTGAGTCCAAAAGTTGTAAATATTTTAAAAATTTATGTTGCCAGCCTAATGTTTGAATTTTTGAATATAATTTTATTAGCTTTTGATTTGATGGTTTTGATGAATTTATATATTTAAATTCACTATCCTCATTCATCTTAATCTGAATCAATGGAGTAACTATCAATTTATCATCATAATACAAACAATGAAAATCTTCATAATCACCATTTAATTTAGATTTTTCTTCCTGCTCTCTTTCATTTAAACTTCCTTTTTTTTTAACTTCAAAATTTAAATCCTTATTACTAGAAACAACAGAATATTTTGTTTTTTGAATAAAATCTTGAAAATACTTTTCTTTAATATCTCTATTTTTAGCAATTGTACTTAATGCTTTATATTGAATAGAGTTTTCAATATAAAGTGCCTCCAATAAAGCAGTTTTACCTACATTATTTTTACCACTAATAATATTAATTCTTTTAATACCCTCAATCTTAAAATCTTTAAAACATTTATACTCTATAATATTTATATTTTCAAGCATTCAAAAACCTTTTTTAGTCCAAATCCAACAATGTTTGAGCTTGTGCCATATCTTTATCTCCACGACCAGATAAATTAATCACTACTATTTTATCTTTTAATGATTCTTTTGCTTTTTTAAGATATGCAATAGCATGACTAGATTCAAAAGCAGGTATAATCCCCTCTTTTCTACTTAACCATACAAAAGCATCCATCGCTTCATCATCTGTGATATTATCATAGGTAACAGTCCCTAAATCATTATGATAGCTATGCTCAGGTCCGATTCCAGGATAATCTAACCCAGCAGATATAGAGTGTGCTTCTTGTACTTGACCATCTTCATCTTGTATCAAATAAGAACATTGACCATGTAAAACACCCGGTGTTCCTTTTTTTAAGCTACATCCGTGCATATCAGTTTCAATTCCATGACCACCTGCCTCTATACCGATACACTCAACCTCTTCATCTTCTAAAAAGTGTGAAAACATACCGATAGCATTTGATCCACCACCAATACAAGCGATAACCTTATCAGGAAGTCGATTCTCTTTTTCCAAAATTTGTTGTCGTGTTTCCCATCCGATAATAGCCTGAAAATCACGCACCATCATAGGATATGGATGAGGACCTGCAACTGTACCTATTATATAGTAAGTATCTCTAGCATTTGTTACCCAAAATCGTATCGCATCATTCATAGCATCTTTAAGCGATCGACTTCCACTTTCAACGGCAACGACTTTAGCTCCCAGTAGTTTCATACGAAATACATTAAGTTCTTGTCGTTCTACATCTTTTGCACCCATAAAAACAGTACATTCAAGACCCATTAGAGCAGCTATTGTTGCTGTGGCAACTCCGTGCTGACCTGCACCAGTTTCAGCAATTACTTTTGTTTTACCAAGTCTTTTAGCCAATAACCCTTGAGCTATTACATTATTTACTTTATGAGCACCAGTATGATTTAAATCTTCTCTTTTTAAATATACTTTACACCCTATCTCTTTACTTATATTCTGAGCATAATAAAGAGGATTTGGACGACCTACATACTCTTTTAAATAGTAGTTTACCTCTTTCCAAAAATCTTTATCAAAACGATATTTTTTATAATTCGTTTCAAGCTCTAATAAAATAGGCATAAGTGTTTCAGGTACATAACGACCGCCGAATATTCCGAAATGTCCATTTGAATCTGGATCAAATTTACTTGGTGTTGGGATATAATTATTCATATTTATTTAAATTCCTTTTTATTATCGCAATATAAACTTGTATTTAAAGTTTCTTCAAAATAAGTGATAATTTCACTTTTATTGGATGCTTTTTTTATCTTTGTGTATTCATTTTCTATTATACAAGTACAACACATATAAGCTTCTAAATTCTTATGTTTAATTATACTTTCTGATTTAAAATTATTTATTATCTTATTAAATTATTTTAGTCATTTTTAAATTCTCTATAAATTTCCATCAATTGATTAAATTCATCGTCAATTATATCTCCAACTTCATCAATAGCATTTTCTGAAATCAAACCAGTACTTTTACCTTTAATACTCTCAGAAACTCCATCTCTTATAAAGTAAGCAGAAAATTCATCAGGATTTATTTGTTGAAACACAGGGATAAATTTAGAAATTTTTTCTTTTAAAATATCATTTTTATTTGAAGCTTTATATGCAAATAATAAAATATTTAAAGTAGATAATATATAAGGACTATGTGTCATAAGATATATATTTTCTGATGAATTTTCAATAATAAACTTCGTGGTATCTGCTTGTGCTTTAGGATATAAATTTTGTTCAGGTTCTTCTATGATTATATCATTATGTTTTTTATTAAAATATTTAACCGTTAAATATAGTGGTAAAGCAGTTTGAATACCACTCGAACTATTTTCTAAAGGTAAAAAATTATCTTCATCATAATAAATTTTATCTTGTCCATTTTCAAATCTAAATGTCATTCCTAATACATCTAAGTTATTTATCTCATTCTTTGCTTTTTCATATTGTGCACCAAAATTTAATATATGCTTAGGCAAAGGTATATCCGATGCAAATAAATTATAAATAGATTTATTGAATATTGATATTAAATTTCTGTCAGCTGGAATATATTGAGAAATCCATCTTTTTGATAATAACCCATCGATTGGAATATTATTTGGATTTGTAAAGGAACTTAATATCTCTTTAGATTTTTTTAAATTAGATATTGTTTCTAAAACTTCTTCACTAAATTTTACTTCTTTTTTATCTATTGTAAATAAGATATGTTCATCAGAAGAATCAGTATATTTAATATAAGTTTTTTCTGTTATAAAGTTAATATCTAGTTTTTCAAACTCTTCTATTAAATTTTCAGAGTATTTATTTAAACTTGTCACTATAGTAATCAACTTAGCCAAAACACTCTTCCCACTCCCATTTTCACCGATAAAAAGATTGGTTTTATTAAGTTCTATATTTATATCTTTTAAAGGACCAAAGTTTTTAACCTCTAAAGTCAACATATTTTAGATATCCAATACACTATAAACTGGTGCATGCTCTTTAACTTTTTCATCACCTTTTAAAAACTTCAGATTCATCAAAAAACACACCTCTACAAGATCTGCTTTTGTAGCTTGTATCAGTTTACAAGCAGCATTAGCTGTACCACCCGTAGCACATAAGTCATCTATGATTAAAACTCTTGCACCTTCTTTATTTTTAAAAGCATCAAGATGTATCTCTACTTCATCAAAACCATATTCGAGTTCATATTTTTCACAAATAGTAGTCGATGGTAATTTTCCTTTTTTTCGTACAGGAACAAAACCAATACCAAGTCTATCAGCTAAAGCTGCCCCAAATATAAAACCTCTTGCATCTAATCCTGCAATATATTCTAAATTCATACTTTCATATCGTTTTTCCAAATGATCCATCAAAAATTTATACGCTTCTTTATTGTTTAGAAGTGTTGTAATATCTTTAAATACGATACCTGCTTTAGGAAAATCAGGTATATCACGAATACTTTCTAATAAATAGTGTTTTTCTTTCTCATTCAATGTTATATTCAAACTAAATCCTTTTAAAAATTATTATCAATTATTTGACAAATAGTATGACCAAATAATATATGCATCTCTTGTATTCTCGGTGTATCATCACTAGGAACTACAAGATTTATATCACATACCTCATTCATAGTACCACCATCACGACCTGATAAACCTATAGTTTTACACCCTAACTCTTGCCCAAGTTTCAAAGCATTTACTACATTTTTACTATTACCACTTGTACTAATACCTATAATAACATCACCTTTATTGGCTAAAGATTCCACTTGTCTCTCAAAAATTCTTTCATAACCATAATCATTCCCAATAGCAGTTAAAGCACTCGTATCTGTAGTCAATGCAATACCAGCCAATCCACGGCGTTCTGTTTTATAACGACCTGTTAGTTCAGCAGCAATATGCTGTGCATCTGCAGCACTTCCACCATTTCCACATAATAATATTTTATTACCATTTTTCAAAGCATCTACTATTATAATAGATGCTTTTTTAATCTCATTTTCCATCGTATCTATAACAGTATTAATCGTATCTAAATGGGAAGAAAATTCTTTTTTAATTGTTTCTAACATAATCTATTCCTCGTCAATTAAATTTTGACTATTCTATCCAAAACTATTTTATGACTTGATAATAATTGGAATATCTTTCATCGAATTTATAACAAAAGAAGCTTTAGATTCTTTTTCATCAAAAGTATGCCCTGATTTTACTTGAATAGTATTTAAAATATTTGCATTCACTGCTGTTTGTATATCAGAATCTTTATCACCAATAAGCCAAGAATTTTTATAATCTATATCTAAAATCTTAGAAGCTTGCTGTATCATACCTATTTGTGGTTTTCTACAAGTACACTCTTCATTTGGAGCATGAGGACAACAGTATATCTCAGAAATAAAGATATTGTTTTCTACAAACTTCTTTTTTATCCATGTAGTTAATACCTCATACTGTTCAAGAGTATAATATCCACGCCCTATTCCTGATTGATTTGTGATAATTACCAACTTATATCCTAAATCTTGTAAATAATCTAAGGAAGAAAATACACCATCAATAAACTCAAAATCTTCAATTTTATAGAGATAGTTTTTTTCTATATTAATGACACCATCTCTATCTAAAAAAACAACTTTATTCATTATAAAAGCTCGTAAATAGTATCTTTTACACCTGCATCATATAATTTTTTACAAATATTGTCAGTATCATCAACTGTTGATTCAACAATATCGACTTTTAACTGTGTACCATCAACGCTAATTGTCACACATACAATCCCATCAGAAGGAAATGTAACTGTTAAAGGTGCTATTTTCCATGTAGATTCATTTATATGAACACTTTCTGTAATATTTGTAATGGTATTATTAAGCATATAATGTGATTGAATAGCATTTGTAATAGTAGAAATATCCTGCTTCACAGTATTGACAACTGCACTGCTTCTTGTATCTAAAAGTTTAGGAACTGCTACTGCTGCTAAGATACCTATAACCGCAATAACAAAAATAAGTTCAATAATCGAGAAACCTTTTTTAAAAGAAGGTTTCATTTTTTATTCCCACTCTATCGTTGCAGGTGGTTTAGAACTAATATCATATACAACTCTATTAATTCCATCTACTTCATTGATAATTCTTCTACTCATTTGCTCTAATACATCATGAGGAATATGTGCAAAAGTTGCAGTCATACCATCTATTGCATTTACAATTCGTATACAAGCTGTATTGTCATAGGTTCTATTATCACCCATAACACCTACAGATTTTACATTTAAAAGTACTGTAAATGCTTGCCATGTTTTATCATACCATCCTGTACTTCTTAAAACATCCAACATAATAGTATCTGCCTTTCTTAAAATCTCTAAATCTGGACTATTTACATCACCCATAATTCGTATAGCAAGTCCTGGTCCAGGGAAAGGATGTCTTCCTATCATTTGTGATGGAAGTCCAAGCTCCAGACCTAAAACTCTTACTTCATCTTTAAATATTTCTCTTAAAGGCTCAATAAGTTCAAATGTCATCCAATCAGGTAATCCACCAACATTATGATGTGATTTGATAGTCTTTGAAGGTCCTTTAACTGAAACAGACTCAATAACATCTGTATAAAGTGTCCCTTGTGCTAAAAACTCTATACCATCATGTTTTTTTGCTTCTTGATCAAATACTTCAATAAATGTCTCACCAATTATTTTTCTTTTTGTTTCAGGATCAGTTACCCCTGCTAATTTACTTAAAAATTGCTCACTCGCATCAACAGTAATCAGTCCAATACCACGGTTTGCAAACATATTTTGAACATCTTCTACTTCATTTCCTCTTAAAAGTCCATTATTTACAAAAACAGGTACAAGATTGTCTCCTATTGCTTCAGCTAAGAGAGTAGCAACAACAGAGCTATCAACTCCCCCACTTACTCCACATAAAACTTTTTTATCACCAACTTGATTTTTAATTTTTGTAATTTGCTCTTTAGCAAAATTTCCCATGCTCCAATTTTTTTCACATTTACAAATATACTTTGCAAAGTTTGTAAGCATAGTTGCACCCTCTATAGAATGTGTAACTTCAGGATGATACTGAAAAGCATATATTTTTTTCTCTTCATTTGCAATAGCTGCATACGGTGAATTTGAACTTGTTGCAATTACTTCAAATCCTGTAGGCAAAGACTCAACTCTATCTCCATGTGACATCCAAACCACTTCATTGTTAGTAATATCTTTAAAGATTAAAGATTCTGAAATCTCAACAGTTAATTCAGCTTTACCATATTCATGATGATCAGCAGGAATAACACTTCCTCCCAAATAATGAGCAATTGTTTGCATACCATAACAAATACCTAAAATAGGTAATCCCAAATCAAAAACAGCCTTATCCACTTTATATGCATCTTGGGCATATACAGAAGCAGGTCCACCACTTAACACTATACCTTTTGGAGTTCTTGCTTTAATATTTTCTATTGATTCATTGTAAGGTACAATTTCTGAATAAAAACCATTATTTCGTAATCTTTTTGATATTAACTGTGTATATTGACTTCCAAAGTCCAAAACTAAAATAGGTACATGCTTCATATAAATCCTTGTATATTTTTATAATTTAATATTTAATATTTAATACTCTAAATACTAAATTATAAAAATAAAAAAGCGGTTAAAACCACCTTTTTATTTTTTTATTAATGGGTAATACCCAAAATTTCATACTGCATATACCATACACTACAAGATACAATATACCCAATTAAAATCATCCAAGAATATTTCATGTGAGCACCAAAAGTGTAGATACCAGGGAGTTTACCCATCACTCCAACACCTGCAGCAGATCCAAAAGATATTAAACTTCCACCAACACCTGCTGTTAATGTTACAAGCATCCATTGGTCAAGTCCCATAGCAGGATTTGCTTTTAATACAGCTGACATTACAGGTACATTATCTACAATAGCAGATAAAAAACCAACTCCAATATTTGACCATGTAGGTCCTAATACTGATGGGTCGTAAACAACAGCAGCTACAGCTAACCATCCTACAAAATATAATGCACCAACAGCTGCTAAAATACCAAAGAAAAACATCAAAGTATTATTTTCAATTTTTGCCATTGAATGAAAAACATCAAAACCTTTCCCATGTACTTTTTTAAGTCTATAATCATACATTTTAAGTAAAGCTAAACCAAACATCATACCCCACATAGCTGGTAAATGCAATATTTGATGTGACATTACCGCACAAAAAATTGTAAATATACCAAGTCCGATTACAGTAGTCGCACCATTCATCATAACAGGATTTATTTCATTTGACAAATCAACATCAGGTACAGTATTTGGAACTATTCTGGATAATAAAAATGCAGTGACAAGATATCCTAAAATTGCAGCTGGAAAGAGATATAAGAAGTCTGTAAAAACACCTTTTCCTGCTGTCCAAGCCATCAGTGTTGTAATATCACCAAATGGAGACCAAGCACCACCTGCATTTGCTGCAACAACAATATTGATAGCACCTGGCACTAAAAATGCTTTATTTTTTTGTTCAATCGTAATCAAAACTGTTGAGAGAATCAATGCTGTTGTTAAGTTATCTGCAATTGGAGAGATAAAAAATGCTAAAATTCCTGTAACCCAAAATAATTTTCTATACGTATATCCTTTAGAGATAAGATTATATTTTAATTTATCAAAGACTTGCATATGAATCATTGTCTCAATATATGTCATCGCAACAAATAAGAAAAAGAAAATTTCTGCAATTTCCAAAATAAGATGTTGTGCTTGCGTATGTACAAGATTCATATCCATACCATGCATTGCATAATATGTAGCAACCACCATAAACACTAATGTACCTGTAAGTAGTGCAGGTTTTGCTTTATCTATATGATATTTTTCTTCCATAGCAACAAAATAGTAGCCAATAACAAAAATAACTAAAGCCGCAATACCCGCCCAAGTCATCGTAATATCTGGTATAGCACCAGCCGCTGTAGAAGAGCTTGCGCTCATAAATGATATACTCATCATAAGTATCACCAAACCTTTTAACATTTATTTCCCCTTTATATAATGCGCACCTATAGAATCTTTTCTGTTTATCGCACTTTTAATAATGGATTTTGCCGTAAGTAACCTTAAAAAAAGAAGTCGTCCTATCTCTTCTTCGAGGTAAGATTCTACTTCATCATACGCATCAATCAACTCTTGTCTTTGTCTGACTATCCCTACATTTGTCCACATTAAGTTTCTCAGCCCATTTTTAATAGCTTTATCAGAACTTTTTTGCAAAACATAATGAGGTTGATGATTTTTTAATTTATAAAGATTGAGATCTATTTTAAAATTCTCTTTTAGTGCATTTGTAACAGCAAGTTTTGAAAAGACCAATCCCTCCAATAATGAATTTGAAGCTAATCGGTTTGCACCATGGACTCCTGTTGATGCTACTTCTCCAACTGCGTATAAATTCTTTGTATTTTTTACTTTTGAGTGTAAATTTACTTCAATACCACCCATACTATAATGAAATGCAGGACTAATAGGGACACGTTCAAAAGGTAATTCATATCCTAGTTCTTTTAAATTTTTATAAATATTTGGAAATCTTTTTTTGAAAAATATCTTTGAAAAACTTTTAAATGATAGATAAATTTTTGATCCTGTTTTTTTAGAATAATCATATATCGCTCGACTTACTACATCACGAGGTGCTAACTCTTTATCTTTATGATAATCTTTTAAAAACTCATATCCCTCTTCATCTTGAATTGTAGCACCCTCCCCTCGTAGTGCTTCACTCAATAACTGTTTTCTCGCTTTATTATTTTCTATAAATACTGTAGGATGAAATTGCATCATCTCCATATCTTTTAGAGGTATACCCTTTTCCACACATATACCTTGAATATCACCTGCAATTGTAGTAGAATTAGTATGATATCTATAAACAGATCCAACTCCACCTGAAGCTATAATAGTATTATGTGCATAGACTATTTTATCTTTACCTTCAGATATCAAATGAGCCCCATAACAAATACCATCTTCATATAAAAGATCAATAACAATAGAATCAATAATAATCTCATGAGGACATTCTTTGAGTAAAAAGACATGTAACTCTCTTCCTGTTGCATCACCATCTAAATGTAAAATTCTATTAGTACTGTGAGCCGCTTCTTTTGTAAAAGCCAACTCACCTTTTTCATTTTTATCAAATGCCAAACCATTATCAATCAAATCATCAATTGCATCAATCGAGTTTTCACTCAAAGTACGAACAGCTTCAGTATCATTTAAAAAAACACCTGCTGTTAAGGTGTCTTCAATATGTACAGGGATATCTTCTGTATTTTTCGCTCGGACTATACCACCTTGAGCCCAAAAAGTATTACATTCCCATGGTGTTTTTTTACATACTACTAATACCTTTTTATCTTTTGGTATCATTCGGGCAGCATTTAGACCAGCAACCCCTGTACCAATAATTAAATAATCGTAAATCATAACTACTTACTACTTACTTCTATTGTATCATCTACATAAATAGGAGTACTTTTGTATCCACATCCTATAAATAAATAAGAAAAAATCACTATTGTACAAATATATTTCATATTAATCTCCATTAGGAAAATATTACATAATAATTAATAAAATATTGATTAATTATAGAGTATAATTTGACAAAATTTTAGTTTAATTAAAATAAGGAATACAGATGAAAATTGCAAGCAGAATGGAGAATTTGTCTCCCTCAGTTACAATGGCGATAACAGCAATGGCGAGAGAACTCAAATCACAAGGAAAAGATATTTTAAGTTTTAGTGCTGGAGAACCAGATTTTGATACTCCTGAAGTTATCAAAAATGCAGCAATTCAAGCAATAAAAGATGGTCATACAAAGTATACAGCTGTAGAGGGAACTATAGAAACAAAAAGAGCTATTATACAAAAACTACAAAATGACCATGGGTTAACATATGAATTAGATGAAATTATTGTTTCAAACGGAGCAAAACATTCACTTTTTAATCTCTTTCAATGTTTAATAGAAAAAGGTGATGAAGTAATTATTCCAGCTCCATATTGGGTAACATACCCTGAGCAGGTCAAATTTTCAGATGGTGTACCTGTATTTATAGATACAGATGACACAACAAATTTCAAAATAACTGCAGAGCAATTAAAAAAAGCAATCACTCCAAAGACTAAGATTTTACTTTTAAATACACCTTCAAATCCAACAGGTGGAGTCTATACAAAAGAGGAGCTTTTATCTTTAGCGGAAGTTTTAAAAGGAACAGATATTTTAGTTCTTTCTGATGAGATGTATGAAAAAATCATGTATGATGGGAAAAAGTTCACTGCAGTTGCTTCTGTAAGTGATGATATGTTTCAAAGAACTGTTACAATTAATGGTATCTCTAAAGCAGTTGCCATGACTGGATGGAGATATGGATATTTAGCAACACCAAATAAATTGTTAGTAAAAACTATGATAAAACTTCAAGGGCAAGTAACTTCAAATGTCAATTCAGTCACACTTCAAGCAGCAGTTGCAGCTCTTGATGGAAGTGCAGATGCTGATATCGAGATGATGCGAAAAGAGTTTGAAAAAAGAAGAGATATTGTGGTTGAGGGCTTTAATGCAATAAAAGGATTATCTTGTGTCACACCAGATGGTGCATTTTATGTTTTTGTAAATATAAAAGAGATAAATAGTGATTCTATGAAATTTGCAGCTGATTTATTAGAAGAGCAAGGTGTAGCAATTGTTCCTGGACTTGCATTTGGTACAGAAGGATATTTTAGATTTTCATTTGCTACAGATGAAGTAACTATTCGTGATGGTATAGCAAGAATAAAAAGATTTGTAGAAAAAAAATAAAAGATTTTATCTACAAAAAAAGGAAGCGATTTTATATCTCCTCCTTTTTTAATTTTTTCAAGTTATATAGAGATTAACTCTCTACATAGTTCTTAAGATTTCTTCCTACTTTAGGATGTTTTAGTTTTTTAATAGCACTCGATTCGATTTGTCTTACTCTTTCTCGTGTAACACTTAAAGTATTTCCAATCTCTTCAAGAGTTCTATCACTTCTATCTTCAAGGAGACCAAAACGCATTCTTACAACTGCTTGCTCTCGTTCATTTAACTGACCTAAAATTTGATCAATTTGACCCAATAAATCATCATGCATTATATTGTCTACAGGAGTAGGAGCTGCCGTATCTGCTACAAAATCTCCAAACTTACCATCATCTTCATTTCCAATAGGAGCATCAAGAGAAACAGGCTCTTTTGTAATTTTAATAACTTGCTTCACTTTATCAACAGTCAGTCCAACCTCTTTTGCAATTTGATCTACATCTGGCTCTTTCCCATTTTCTTGAATCCCTTTTCTGATAATTTTATTGATTCTATTAATAGTCTCAATCATATGAATAGGGATTCTGATTGTTCGTGCCTGATCTGCAATAGCTCTTGAGATCGCTTGTCGTATCCACCAAGTAGCGTAGGTAGAAAACTTATATCCTTTTTTATACTCAAACTTATCAACAGCTTTCATAAGTCCAATGTTTCCTTCTTGAATCAAATCTAAGAAAGGTAAACCTCTATTTGTATATCTTTTTGCAATTGAAACAACAAGCCGTAAGTTTGATTTAGCCATTCTATTTTTAGACTCATCAGTGATCTTTTTACCTAACTTAATTTGTTCCAAGACATCTTTAAGTTCATCCTCTTCAAGATCAAATCCACCCTCACTAGCAGCCGCTGTTTGATAGAGTTTTTTAATCTCCATATAGGTAGATACCATAGTTGCTTCAGGTACCATACTAATAATATCAACTTTAGAAAGTGTTAAAATATTTTCTAAAAGTTTTTTATGATTTTCTAATAATGTATCATTGAATAATGGTAGTTTATATTCAAGTCTTTTTAACTCTACTTCAAAACCATTATCACTTCCAAGTGATGTTTCCATCGCTTTAACAATTTCAGCTATCAGTTTACTTGTTGGTCCAAGTTCAACTAAACTCTCTTTAATACTTCTTTTTTTAAATGCCGCTAACAAATCAAAAGTTAAAATATCAAGTTCACTATCACTTTTTGCAGATTCTTTTGCTGTAAATTTCATCCAATCTTTTTTTGCTTTTTCCAATAGTTTAAAAGCTTCCACAATCTTTTGAGCTCTTTTATCTAGCTTTTTATCTTTTGCTTTCTCTTTATCTTCTTGAGAATCAGATTCTTCATCCAAACTTTCAATTACATCTGCATCAGAATCGACATCAGAATCAGCAGATTCATTGTCATCATCAAAATTTTTAAATAATTCTTTTACCTTTCTCTCTCGATTAACTAAAGGTTCTTTATATTCCAAAATAAAATCAATGAGATAAGGAACAGAACAAATAGCATCCAAAATTGTATTTTCACCTCTTTCCATAGATTGTGATATCTCAATCTCTTCCTCTTTTGTTAATAATGGAACTTTACCCATCTCACGTAAATACATTCGAACAGGAGAATCACTTCGACTCCACTCTAAAAGCTCTTTATTTTTAAGTAGATCAAACTCCTCACTCTCGTTTATTTCTTGTCTACGAATTCGAGCATCCTCTTTTCTTTGATATTCTAATTCGTTGATTCTCTTTGCATGTTCTCGTGAACTCATTAAATCTACATTAAAAAGTTGTTTTTGTGCTAAAATCTTTTTTGTTACAGCCACTGTTGGCGTTTTTGGAAAAAGTACAATAACATCTTCATGTGTTAATATACTGTCTTTATTATCTTTAAATACTTTTTCTATTGCTTTATTTATATCTTTTACTTTTGCTGCCATGTATATTATGAGCCTTTTCTGTAATTTTTATTGACTATATTATATCCAAAATTTATTACAAAATGATTAATTAATCAAAATTTAGCTAAAATGCAGAAAATAAAATTTGATTTTAGAATTAAAGGAAATAATAAAAATGAATAAAATTACTGGAAAAGTATGGAATTTTGGAAGTAACATTGATACAGATTTAATAATTGCTGCAAGATATTTAAATAGTAGTGATCCAGATCACTTGGCAAAATATGTAATGGAAGATGCCGATCCAGACTTCGCATCAAAAGTACAAGCTGGTGATATTATAGTTGCAGGTGAGAATTTTGGCTGTGGCTCAAGTAGAGAACATGCTCCTATTGCTTTAAAAGCTGCTGGTGTTGCTGCTGTTATTGCTCCAACATTTGCTAGAATTTTTTATAGAAATGCTTTCAATATGGGTCTCCCTATTTTTGAACTTGAAAATGCAGAAGAGATAGTTGAAGGTGAAGAGGTTTCTATTGATTTAAACGAAGGAACTATCGTAAATAATACAAAAAATAAATCATATAACTTTAGCCCTATTCCTCCATTTATGCAAGAATTACTAGCAGATGGTGGATTGATGAATTTTGCAGCAAAGGAAGCTAAAAATGGCTAAAAATTTTAATATATCAGTTATAAAAGGTGATGGAATCGGTGTTGAGATTGTAGATCAAGCAATTAAAGTTTTGAACTCTGTAGGTAAAAAGTTTGATTTAAATTTTGAATATAAAGAATACCTTATGGGTGGATGTGCAATAGATGCTACAGGTAACCCTCTTCCTCAAGAGACAGTAACAGGTGTTTTAGATTCTGATGCGTGTTTATTTGGAGCTATTGGTGGACCAAAATGGGATAATTTAGAACGAGAACTTCGACCAGAGTCTGGACTTTTACGATTTAGAAAAGAGATGGGTGTATTTGCAAATCTTCGACCTGCTACAGTGTATGATGAATTAGTTGATGCAAGTTCTTTAAAACCAGAAGTTATCAAAGGTGTTGATATTATGGTTGTAAGAGAGCTTATTGGTGGTATCTATTTTGGTGAACCTAAGGGGAAAACTGAAACTAAAGGCTGGAATACTATGGTATATACAGTTGAAGAGATTGAAAGAATCGCTCATGTTGCATTTAAGCTTGCAATGAAAAGAGATAAAAGAGTTTGTTCAATTGATAAAGCAAATGTACTTGATGTTTCTCAATTATGGAGAGATACAACCGAAAGAATTGCAAAAGAATATCCAGAAGTTGAACTTACCCATATGTATGTTGATAACTGTGCTATGCAACTTATCGCTAATCCAAGACAATTTGATGTAATCTTAACAGGAAATATTTTTGGTGATATTTTAAGTGATGAAGCTTCTATGCTTAGTGGAAGTATTGGACTATTGCCATCTGCTTCGACAGGCTTAAAAACAGCTGTTTATGAACCAATTCATGGGAGTGCTCCTGACATAGCTGGTTTAGGTATTGCTAATCCTATTGCTACAATTGCTAGTGCTAGTATGATGCTACGATATTCTTTGGATGAAGAAGCTGCTGCTGATGCTATTGATGCAGCTATTAAAAAAACTATGGCTGATGGTTATCGTACTGGTGACTTAGCTGCTTATGATTGTAAAATAAAAGTAAATTGTACCGAAATGGGTGACATTATCGCTCAAAATATTTAAGATAAAGAAGAGAGTAACTCTTCTTTATTAAAAGAGTTCAATCTCTCCAAGCTCATTTGCTTTGTATCGTACTAATTTATTCCTACCACTATCTTTAGCATCGCTTAATGCCATTTCACTATACTTTATCACTTCATTTATATCAGTAGAATCATCTGGAAACATAGATATTCCTACAGAAACTGTCTTTCTAAATTTATCATTATTAGGTGATATTAAATACACTGATGCAAGTTTTTCTTGAATTTTCTGAGCTATTTCAATCGTTTTATTTTCATTATTGACATTTGTAAGTAATACTAAAAATTCACCTCCACCAAATCTTACAGCAATATCAGATTCACGTATATTTTTTTTTATAGTATCCGCATAGAGTTTTAAAAACTGATCTCCAAATTCATCCCCATGCTCATCATTCACTGCTCTAAAACGATCAATATTAAATAATATAATACCAAAATTCATTTTTTCTCTTAATGCTAATGGTATTAAATTTTTCATTTCGCTATTAAAAGAGACACGGTTTTGAAGTTTTGTTAAATAATCAACCTCTACAGATTTTTCAAAACTTGCTAAAATAAATTGCATATATACTAAATGTACCAATTCTTTACAATATGTATTAAAAGTAATTTGTTCATAGGTAGGAAAATCTTTATGCTCAATAACAATATCAATTTTACTATTTTGTGCAACTATATTACTAGAAATATAAGAGTTAGCAATTGTCTCTTGATTTGAATACAAAATATTTTTAACATTATTTTTAGTGTAAGTAATTTGAATAGCTTTTGTACCAAATTCTTTAATAAATTCTAGAGCCACTTTTTCATAAAAAGAATCTTCATTCAAATATTTTTCTAATGAATATTTTATTTTATTAATTTTTAATAATGACTGTATAATAGATTTAACATCATTCAAATGAAGATTTTCTACAATCTCTTCAAGCGTATCTAATAATGTTATGTGTGTATTAGATGTCATCATATTTATCAATCTAAATATAGTGTAACCAAGATTTTAAAGAACTTCTCTCTATACTTAGTTTTGTTCTTTCACCATGACCTGGATAGATGTTACAATCATCACTCCAAGCCAACACCTTATGTATACTATTTTTCATATTTTCAGGACTAGAAAAAGGAAAATCAACTCTCCCAATCGAACCTCTAAAAATAAAATCACCTGAAAAAAGATTATTTTCAATTTGTATGGCACTACATCCAGGAGTATGTCCAGGGAAAAAATGAAAAAATATCTTGACACCATCTAATACTATTTTTTCATCGTGTTCTACTAAAAAATCTGGAAAACTTTTAGGTGTACCTCTCTCTAATGGATCTTTTTCGAGCATAAAAGCATCATCTTTTGGACAATATAATGGAATATTCAATTTCTTACTCAACTCAGCATTACTCCAAATATGATCAAAATGTCCATGCGTATTTAATATAGCTATAGGGTTTGTAATATTTTGCATCACCCAAGATGTTGCCCCTACTCCTGGATCAATAATAAAATCTTTTCCATCAATTGTAACTATATAACAGTTAGTTTCATAAGGTCCCATTGCTTGAGTTTTAATATCCATGTTATTTAAACCAACTCTTTACCTTTGAGAACATACCTTCAAAAATATCCTCATGCGGTTTTGATTCTATACCAAAACTCTGTTGTAGTTTTTCCAGTAATTCTCTTTGTTCAGCATTTACAGATTCTGGATACTGAATTTTTATTTGTGCAATAAAGTTTCCTTTTCCGTACCCATTGACACTTTTTACACCCTCACCTCTAAAAATAATTTGCTCTTTATCTCGAGTACTTTTAGGAATATTAAGCTCTAATTCACCACGTAAACCAGGGATTTTAATCGTATCTCCAAGTACTATTTGAGTAAAAAATAGTGGGACTTCCAAATAAATATCATCATCATTTCGAATAAAATGTTTATCTTCTTCAACTTGAATAACAATATACAGATCCCCTCGACTGCCATCAGGTGCTATATTACCTTTATTTCCTACACGTATTCTATTACCATTATTAATTCCCTCAGGAATATCAACTTTAAAAGATTCTGCTTTTTCTTCATATCCAAGTCCCCCACAACTAGTACACTTATCTGATACTGCTTGTCCTGTTCCGTTACAATGGGGACATGTTTGTGCGAAAGTCATAAACCCTTGCTTCATATGTACTTGACCTTGTCCATTACACGTTTTACAAACACCTAGTTTTCCATCTTTTGCACCTGTACCTTTACAAGAATCACATGCTATTTTATATTTATACTTTAGCTCTTTTTTACATCCAAATACTGCTTCGCTAAATTCTAAATTTACGACAACCTCTGTATCTAAATTATAGTTATATGTTTTTCGTTGGCGTTGTTGTCTCCCCCCTCGAAAACCACTTTCTCCAAACATCTCTTCAAAAATAGATCCAAAATCACCAAATCCACCACCTCTTGAAAATCCACCACCTTGACCATGACCTTCTAAACCAGCTTTCCCATGTCTATCATAAATTGCTTTTTTCTCTTGATCACTTAATACTTGATATGCTTCATTTACAAATTTAAAATTTTCTTCAGCTTTATCATCTCCGGGATTTTTATCTGGATGATATCTCATCGCCATTTTTCTATATGCTTTTTTTATAGTACTTTTATCAGCGTTTTTTTCAACTTCTAAGATTTCATAATAACTAAGATCAGTCAATATTTTTCCTTTTAATTTATATTATATTCTATGACTTATTTTATCTAATTTTAGCTATAATGATTCTTATGAATAAAGGTTTAGAAAAATTTTATGATCTCGTAGAATCATTTGAGATGCTCCCCTCAATAGGAAAAAAGTCAGCACTTCGTTTAGCATATCACATCGTTACAGAAAATACTTATATTGGGATGAAATTATCACATAGTATCGAAACTGCCATTAGAGATATCAAACAATGTGTACGATGTCATGCTATGAGTGAACACGAAATATGTGAAATATGTCTTGATGAAGATAGAGATAACCAAACTCTTTGTATTGTGCAAAGTGCAAAAGATATATTTATAATTGAAGAATCAAAACAATTTAGTGGAAAATATTTTGTAATAGCATCATTAGAAGATAATATTATTAAAGATTTACTAAAACTTGTAGAAAAATCAGAGGTAAATCATATCTTATTTGCAGTTACTCCAAGTCTTGCAAACGATGCATTTATACTCTATATAGAAGATAGATTACAAAACAAAGAGATTGTATTTACTAAAATAGCTCAAGGTGTTCCTACAGGTGTAAGCTTAGAAAATGTTGATATTCTTTCACTTTCAAAAGCTATAACTGGGCAAATAAAAATTTGATAAATATTATTTGATCAACTTCAATGGATCTATATATTTACTATTTTTTGTTGCCTGAAACTCTAAAGTATCATTTACACGCCCTACAACATACCCTTTAGGTATCCATTTTCCTGCTTTTAACGTAGGAGAAATTTGATCAAGATGAGAATATATTGTATGCAAATTATGACTATGCTTTACAATGACAACATTTTCTAATAGTCCTGAATTTTGTTTTGCATAGACCACTTGTCCTTTAAATACACTAAAAACTTTTGCGTTTGGTATTTTTGTTTTTAAGGCAACAGATTCATTAAAAAGTTCCATTTTATAAACAGAATCATAATATTTACCGAATTTCTTCATCACGCTATATGATTTTAAAGGAGCAATCGTTTTTGAACCATAATACTTGGATATCTTTACCCCTTTAGCAGATGAACCTATTTTTTTCACCTCAATATCAATCTCTTTATCAAGATTATCTCTTTTTTTGATTTGCATCTCTTTTGTTTTTTTATAGGTCTTATATTTTTGTGCTGATAATCTTTTTTTTGCTTCATCTAGCTTTTTTTGTTTTTCTTGTTGAGCTTTTCGTACTTTTTCTTTTCTCTCTCTTGCTCTTTTTTGTGCTAATTTTTTTGCTTTCTTGATTCTTATCTCTTCTTTTTTTATCTCTTTTTTCTTAAGAATATTTAAACTTCCCAATAGATCAGTTATCTGATTTTGTTTTTTAATAAGTCTTTTTAGGCTATCTTGATATGATTTATGTTTTTTATTCAAAGATAACAAACTTTTTTCTTGCATACTTTCTAATTCTACATACTTTTTTTTAGTCTCATCTTGCTCTTTAATATATTCATTAAGTTTAGCAATCTTTTTTTTATTATTTCGTATAGCACTATTTATTTTTAAATATTGAATATTTAAATTAAGAATTTCCTCTTTTGTATTATCAAAAACTAAAGTATATACCTCTTTATTGAGAACATCATTAATATTTCTTTTATTGAGTTGATCAACTCCCATACTCATAGCATATTTTTCAATCACAAAATCTACAACATCTTGTTCCATTTTTAACTTAATTTTTTCTAATTTACTTGCTTTTAGATTTAATGTATTTACTTTTTTAACAGACTCTGTCAGTTTAATTTTATTTAATAATAGTTTCGTATTAGTTGATTTTAATATTCCAACAACTTTTTTATACTCTTTTTCCTCTTTATTAATAATATTACCAAGCTCATTAATATTTTTATTAAGCGTACTTTTTTTAATTTTTACATCGTTTATTTGTGTTTTGTTATTCAATATTTTATTATTTATTTCCGATATAGAAGCAAACAAAAAAAATGATGAAAGTATAAGAGTTAAAAGTATTTTCATTTAAATTTATATTTAACCAGTAAACCAAAAAAAGTAACAAATGGTATAGTAAGAGAAAGTATAAAAATTTGTATTATTTCAAACTCCATACTAAACACAGAAGGGATAAGTGCCATTATTTCTGGTTCTATAAAAAAATGAATATTTGAAATAATTCCAAACAATAAAGCACTCGATACTATACTTGTAAAAAATGCACTTGCAAATATGATTTTTATAATTGGTTTAGAAGCATATATCAAAGATCCACCATGAAGTTGAATGATAGAGATTCTTTCATTATGTTCAAAAAACCAAATTTTTATCTGTTTTGATAAAAGTAAAATAGAAAGTAAAAATACAGCAGAAAATAAAATAAAAATGATTCTTTGAACGAGAATTAATAATGAGTATAATTTATTATGATCATTTGAAAATGTTTCGATTTTTTTGATATTTGAAATAGTCATTAACTCTTTTCTTATCTTATCAAGTGTAAGATTTGTAGGAAACTCTGCTAGATAAATTTTATAAAAATATGGCAATTTCTTTTGTAGTAAATCGACTGATGTATCAGATAAGTTTTTTTCGACACTTTTTATAATTTTTTCTCGACTTAACGGCTCTATATTTTTCACTGCAATATTAGCTAAGCTAGTGATATTTGATAAAGGTGTATTTGCTATAACAACAATGGCATAATCGTTTGTTATATTTTTTTTATAGTTATCAACTACTTTTGTTACAATCAAATAAATAGAAAACATCATAAGCATTACTACCAAAGGAAATGTAACAGAAAAAAAAGATTTAAGAAGCCTCATACACAACTCCCTCATCTATATTAAATCTTCTATATTTTATCCCTAAATCTGTAGGTATTCTATGTGTCACAACAACAATAGTAATCCCTAAATGTTCATTTGCATTTTTCAATAAAGTCCATATCATATCTGAAGAATAATCATCTAAGTTTCCAGTAGGCTCATCTGCCAAAATAATACTTGGATTATGAGCTAATGCTCTAGCTACGGCTACTCTTTGTTGCTCTCCTCCACTTAACTCAGCAGGATATGCACCTATTTTATGACTTAATTTTACATGTTTTAAAAGCTTTTTTACCTGAGAAGTTGATACTTCATCTGTGTAATTATGAACTTTTAAAGGCAACATAATATTTTCTTCGATTGTATATTCTTGAATTAATTTATAATCTTGAAAAACAATTCCCAACTCTTTTCGTAAAGATAAAAGTTGTCCTGTATTCTTTTTTAATAAGTCATATTTATTTACAAACAAATGTCCACGAACCACAGGTAGCTCACCATAAAAAGATTTTAAAAGCGTTGATTTTCCAGAACCACTTGAACCACTAATAAAAATAAAATCTTTCTCTTTTACTTTAAAATTTGCATTTTCTATAATATTTTTTTTCTTATTATAAGAGAGAGTAAGGTCTTTAGCAAGAATCATTTTATAATTCCTAAAATTTTTTGATGAGCATCTAAATTAACTCGTGTTTTTATCGGTTCACCTTGAAAATATCTTGCTTGTCCATTTTCAATATACAAATATTTGGTAACAGGTCTATTAAAACTTCCAAAAGTCACTTTTACCAAAAGTCCTTTCTCCTTAGATTTTGTTTCCACATCATACCAATCTTCAAAATTTATTAAAAATTCTTTTTCTATAAATGCTTTTTTAGGAATATTATTTTTTATTTTTTCTATATCATAAATACCTGTAAAAGAAAAATCTGTTTGAAATTCTACTTGAGGTGAGTTCATTATAGATGTTATTGTAATATCCCAAATATCTTTCTCTTGACGTTTCCATCTTGCCTCATATTTACTCGTAACACCTAAATCTTTATTTTTAAGTATCTTATGAGGATATTGAGTAAAATGATCCAATAAACCACTTGAATACTCAAAATAATTTGGACTATCTGTACGTAACTCAAGTGTTCCTTCTATTTTCAAAACACGCATACATTCTTGTATAAAACCAATACTCATAACTCGTCTATGTGGTTTTTTATCCCAAGGAACAGGAAAATGCACAAACACTCGTCCTACAGCATTTGAATCCAAAAATTCTAAAAATAAACGTGCATCATAATTTACAATTAAAACATTTGTAATATTTTGTATCTTAATCTGTTTCAATACTTGCTCAATTGAAGGATAATGGATCTCTAAACCAATGATGAGTTTATCTGGATTTTTTAATGCTTGATGTAAAAGATGTAAACCACTTCCAAAACCAACTTCAACCCAAATCTCTTTATCTGTTTGAAATTGATCTGCAAAATATTCTATATCTTTAATGTACTCTTCTTCCGTTTTCATTTTATGATGTATTGAGTTTGTATTTGAAAATAAAAGTTTTGCTTGTGACTCTTCAGCATATATGTTCAGTGCATTTTTCATTACACTGACAGGGGTAAATCGTGTGGCATTATCAATTTTGATTAAATCATTGTTATTTTTAACAACTTTTGTTAATAAAAATTCTTTTTCTTCAAAAGTTACACCTATTTTTTGGTCATATTTTCCAGTAGCTATAAAATTAAAACTTTGACTTTTTTCTAAATCAATATCTGTATGAGATTCTAATAAAATATGTGGCATTATTTTTGTTGACCTCCAATAACTATTTTAGGTAACTTTATTGTACTTTCATTTGTAATATCAGAAGCCAAACCATTTTTATCAACAGCCTGTAATCTATATCCGTACACAACACCTCTGACTACATCAGGATCTTCAAAACGTAAGCCTTGCACGTTAGGAATAGTTATATTTCTTGAATCTGACCACCCACCTTTAGATGTTTTATAAATATTATACGTTGCAGCCCTATTATCTCCAGCGACCCAATTTAAGACCATTTTATTCCCCTCTATCATTGCCAAGGTAATTTGTGGCATTTTAGGTTTTGACAAAGTAGCACCCATCGTAGGAGAAATATCATTTTTTCTACTTTCCAAACCATCTTTGTCTATAGTTGTAATTTTGTAAAAGTAGATTACAGAATCTTTATTAATTGCATCATCAAATCTATTATGAACCACAGGTGCTTTTGCAATTTTAGAGAAACTTCCCGTAGCCGATGAAGATCTATATATATTATAAGCTACTATATCTTTGGTTCTTGATTTTCCCCATGAAAGTCGGATAATTTGCGGAAGATTTCTTGTCGCTTCAAGTTGAGTAACATGACTTGGTAATCCTTTAGTCGTAGCCTGTGTAGTTTGACTATATTTTGAATAGATGTCATCAAATGTACGAGCTTTAATACGATACATAAATATCTCATTGTCACCTAAATTTTCGTCGATATATTCTACATTCAATCTATTTTTAACTCGTGCGATCTCTTTCCATTTTGATTGCGTTGGAGATCTTCTCTCTATAATATACTCAGCAACTCTTTCACTTGGATGCGGTCTCCAAAGAACCTTGATTTGTCTAGGAAGTCCACTAATTGATTCTATCAAACTTACAGAATTATATCTAGGAAGTGTCGAAGCAAAAAGTGTTTGACTCGCACTTGATTCATAACCTTTTTTTGTCATAACTGAAATTTTATATCCATATTTACTACTTGGTTCTAAACCTGTATCCAAATAGTGCGTGACATATTTATTGTGAATAGTTTTAATTCTTCTAAATTTTCCATTGTCTTGCATATCTGCTCGAATAATATAATATCCAGCAGCAGCGGCCACATCTACCTTTTTCCATTCTAAAGCAATTGCTGTCATATCAGGAATATACTTCATAGAAGTTTTTAAAACAACAGGTAATCCCTTATCTACTCTTGGTTTCAAAGGTGTATTGACACTTTGTTGACATCCACTAAATAATACTATTAAACCGATTGAGAATATACTCGTTATTGATTTTTTCATTATAATTTTCCTCATTAAAATTGCTTTTATAAAAATTTTCCATATCTTCTGGTAAGGAAACATTAAAGTTCATATCAACATTTGTCATTGGGTGTTTCAAATATAAACTAAATGCATGTAAATAAACTCGTTTAATTTTATCTGTATTTCCCTTAAACCCATATAATGTATCCCCCAATATATGTCTTTGAAGCGTTTCTAAATGAACTCTAATTTGATGTGTTCTTCCTGTAAATAATTTTGCAGCTATCACTTCATATTTTTCATTTTTACTCAAATCTAATTTTATAAAAGAGGTTCGTGCAAATTTTCCAGAGGGTACTACTCCCATTTTTAATCTATTTGCTGGATTTCTTGCAATAGCGGCTGAAATAGTTATATCATCTTTGAGAGGCAAATCAGTAATCGCAATATAATATCGCCCCATTGTTTTATCTTCAAGTTGTTTAGAAAGAACTACATGTGCTTCATTTGTTTTAGCAACAACCAACAATCCACTTGTACCCTTATCTATTCTATGCACAATTCCATGCCTCTCCTCTCCACTAATAGTAGATAAAGAGATATTTTTTTTCTTTAACCAGTCTACAAGTGTAGCTTCTTTGACAGAGGGAGCTCCATGTACTATTACACCAGAGGGTTTATTAATCACCATAAAGTATTCATCTTCATACACTACTTCAATCTCAAAATTAACTTCTAATGCAACTTCTGGTTGCATTTGAGGTAAATTTACAGTTACTTCTTGACCTATAAAAAGCTTGAGTCCACTTTTTGCTTTTTTCTTATTTTGTACTGTTACAAATCCTTTTGATATTAACTGATCAATTTGGTTTCGTGTTTCCTGAAGTTTTTCAACTAAAAACATATCAAGTCGTATCTCTTTCTCTGCTGTAAACATTTTATTATTCATATTTGGGTATCATTCTTTCATGGTATATTTTTTTGACAAACGCATAATTTCACATTTTAACTTTGAATTGATTATTCTTATATTGCCTTTGGCAATTTTATCACATTTTTTAATTTATGAAACAAATGAAATATTAGCACATAAACAATTAATTTATTTTTTTATTTCATTTTTAGTTTTTGTATCAGTGTTCATTATACCCTTTAGAAGTTTAAAACAATTTATCCCTTTTGTGTATTGGATAGGTATTTTTCTACTTTTACTTGTAGAATTATTTGGTGTTACAAAACTAGGTGCTACAAGATGGTTAGAGATTCCATTTATTCATATGACTATTCAACCCTCAGAACTTTTTAAACCTGCATTTTTATTGATGATAGGTTTTTTGATATCCAATAAGCCACCTCCAAGAGATGGGTATAATCTCAAAGATTTTAGCTATTTTTCTTTTTATATTTTACTCCCTTTTATGCTCATAGCAAAAGAACCAGACTTAGGTACAGCATTAGTACTCTTACTTGTGGGATATGGTGTCTTATTTCTTATTGGTGTGCATTGGAAAATTCTTGCAGGTATTGTGATCATACTTGCGGTATCTTCTCCTATACTCTACACATATGCTATCAAAGATTATCAAAAAAAACGAATTAGTGATTTTGTAAGTGAAGAGCCGAGTTATCATGTAAAACAGTCACTCATTGCAATAGGTTCAGGTGGAATTTTAGGAAAAGAAAAAGAGAATGCAACACAAACAAATTTAAAATTTTTACCTATTGCTACAAGTGATTTTATTTTTGCATCCTACGTAGAAAGATATGGTTTTATCGGTTCTTTTGGACTTATCTTTTTATATCTCTTACTTATTATGCACCTTTTATTATTACATAACTATTTCAAAAAAGACTATATGGTGAGTGTTTTTGCAAGCGGTTTGGGTTTGCTTATTTTTTTAAATATGAGTGTTAATATTTTAATGGTTATAGGTTTTGCTCCCGTTGTAGGTTTACCATTACCTTTGTTTAGTTACGGTGGAAGCTCATTCATAAATTTTATTATGCTATTTGCCATTTTAGAAAACCTTATTGCTTTTAGATATATGGATGGCTACAGTTTTAATAGAAAATTATAGCCAATGTTTACATTGATTCAGTAATATTTAGATAAAATAGAATTTATGAATACAATAGATACACTAAAACATAAAATTAGTCAGATTTCCAAGGACTATGAGTTTTTAATAAATGAAAATCAAAAATTAAAACTCGAATTAGAAAATCTAAAAGATAAAAATGATCTTTTTACAAGATATAGCGAAGACTTTATATTAGAGATCAAAAATACACTTAAAGGTAGAGATAAAATTGAATAAAAATATTACATTTCATATCAATAATGAAGCCTACACTATCAATATAGGTGAAGATCCTCATAATCATCTGGAAAATGGTTTGACCAAATTTCTTGATTTAGAAAAAGGCTTAAGTACACAAGATCTATTATTAGCTTATTTGAGAAAATCACAAGAACTCGTCTCTTTAGAAGAAGAGATACATGAAGAACTCCTCAAAATTCCTACATTAAAAGAGTTTACTCTTTAAAAGAGATTCTATCTTTTTATACTCAGGCATATGAAAAGAGACCAAATCCCAAAACTTTTTAGAATGATTTTTTTCTCGAATATGACATAATTCATGAAGTACAACATATTCAATTGCTTTTTGTTCAAACTGTAATAGTTTATAATTTATAGATATATTATTGATATGATTACAGCTTCCCCATCTCCCTTTTGCATATCTGTACCCTACTTTATTAGGAAAAAATTGTGTTTTATAGATCCACTCTTCAAATAATGGATCTATTATTTTTGGCGCATTATATTTATAAAATAACTTTAATCCTTCTATAAAATCTTCATATGCATCACAATTCTTATTATATTCAACCATAAATACCTCATCATTGAGTGAAAATCTTACATTTTTCATACTCTCATTTATAACTAAATCCATAGGATACTGCACTCCCAAAAATGGGATAACTCCTCCACTTACAAAGTCAAAACTATTTTTTGAGGGAACTCTCTGTATTGATTTGAGTATCCACTCTTTATACTCATAGACTACCTCTTTTATCATATGTGATTTAAACTTAAGAGGTGTTTTTACTATAATTTCATTTTTATTTTCAAGTGCTAAACTGATTCTTTTTATTTTTTTATTTGTTCTATGAATAAGAGTAAAAGTATAATTATCTAAAATAATCTGCTGCGACATTTTTCAACTTTTTATAAATCTCTTCCATATCACTATTATACACTCTAGTATCTCCAACAGTAGTGATAAAATTAGTATCTCCACTCCATCGAGGAACCAGATGCATATGTATATGTTCAGCTATTCCAGCACCCGCAGCTTTTCCTAAGTTCATCCCTATATTGACCCCTTTGGCATTGATCACCTCTTTTAAAAGTCGTACCCCTTTTTGTGCAAATTGCGACATTTTAGCGAAAATCTCAGGGTCTAAATCTTCCAAATTTGCAGTATGAAAATTTGGAATTATCATAAAATGCCCTGGACTATAAGGGTACTTGTTCATCACAATAAAAAAATCTTTTTCTCTGTGCAGTATCCCTAAGTTTTCATCATCATCCAATGTATTAGCAGCATGACAAAAAACACACCCCTCTATCTTTTTTGCTGTAGTATCTGTAACATATTGTGTTCTCCATGGAGCATAGAGTCTTTCCATCATTTTCCTTTAGATATTTTCTCTATTATTTTAGTATTTTTTGACTTAATCTTATGTGACTATCATCAACTGTTTGAATTGATGTGTAATATATAGAACTATTGCTTTCATCAGGAACAATACTGATACTATATCTTTCATCATTCCAATCATTTACATATGCTATTATAGCATTTTCATCATGAACTAAAACATACGAATTAAGCTCATTTATATAAATAAGTGCTTGAAGATGGAGATATTTGAGTTTATTTACATTAGAACTTAATAACCTTGTTTCGATTAAACTTATACTTAAAATACTCAACGTTATCACTAATATCAAAGTAGTAAGTAAAGCAAATGATCTTTTCAAATTCTAATTTTCCAAGTTTGACAAAAAGTATTTTTGTCTATACATATATCAATAGTCACAATTTCAATAGCATTACCCAAAGGAGTTGTTTCAAATTTAGAAACATTTTCTAACAATAAATTTGTTTCAAAAAAAAGTTTTTTATCTTTATAGTCAATTTTTGTAAAATCATTGTTTTTTATTAAAAATAATCGTGTTGTTTCTAAAATAATATTTTTTTCTAAACGAATATTATTTATATGGTTTTTGTGTGCTAATGTACTTGTCATTTTTAATCCTACAAGTGCAATAATAGAAAACAATACCAAGCTAACTATCACTTCAAAAAGTACAATAGCTTTTTTCAATCTTTTAACTTACAAAATATCGTGTAAAGTATTCGCCTTTTCCATCCATACACTAATACTCTCATAATCCTCTTCTTCAAGCATATCTCGCATATTTCGCATATGTTCTTCATAAATATCCAAAGATTTCAAAAGATTTTCTCTATTTTGCCTAAAAATATCTGTCCACATATGGGAAGAAGATTTTGCAATACGACTCATATCTCTAAAACCACCCGCTGCAAGCGTAATAATATTTTCAGGGTCTTCATGTGACATAACTGTATTTGCTAGTCCATAAGAGATAGCATGTGGTAGATGTGATATATAACATGCATGTATATCATGCGTTGAAGAATCCATATTGACAATTTTCATCCCAATCGTAGTAAAGATAGTAAGTGCCCTATTTTTGTGCAACTCATCACATACATCTAAGTCACATAATACAATCGTTTTATTTTCATACAATCCATCTATAGCAGCACTAGGACCAAATTTTTCTGTACCTGTCATAGGGTGTGCTGGTACGAAGTTTTTTTGAATACTTTTAGGAATATTATCCACTATAAGCTTTTTTGTACTCCCAAAATCTATCACAGTTGTATCTTTATCAATACTCTCTAATGTAGGCATAAATTTTATAATCGCATCAACAGGGATACACAACACAATCACATCACACTGCAACAACTCTTCAATATCTATTATCTTCTCTACAAGATGTAAGCCTATAGCTTGTTTTTGATGTTTTTTATTATGATCATACCCTACGACACTACTACACAAATTATACTTTGTGACAGCTTTTGCAAATGATCCACCCATAAGTCCCAAACCAACAATACCAAATTTGAGTTTTGTATTCACGTTATTGCTTTTTTCCATCTATTCCCTTAAAACTATCGATTATATTCTTTGAGAACTCTTTGTGTTTCTCTTTTCATAGTTTTTGCTTTGAGATCTTCTCTTTTATCATAATCTTTTTTACCCTTAGCAATACCAATATTTACTTTGAACATATTTTTATCGTTAAAATACATTTTTGTAGCGACTATAGTATAGCCATCTTTAGTTACTTTTTCAAAAAGTTTATTGATCTGTTTACGGTGCATCAATAATTTTCTATCTCTCCCCTCTTCAGGACGATAAGAGACATGAGTAGTATCCAAATGTGAGATATTCATATTGAGTATAAACACCTCATTTTTAATGATTCTTACAAATGATTCCTTGAAGTTCATACGTCCTGCTCGTATCGCCTTGACTTCACTTCCATGTAAGACAATACCCACTTCAAATATATCTTCAATATGATAGTCATGAAAAGCTTTTTTATTTAAAAACTCTTTTACATTTATTTTTTTTTTATCTTTCTTTGCCAATGTTTTTCCTTGCTGTATCTGCACATTATAGCAAACTTCATCTTTTTTTTATCTATAAATTATTTAAAATATCTAATCCCTCTAATTTTTTTATCTTAAATGTCCGTCTATGAAGATCACAATACCCATATTTCATAATCGCATCTGTATGTATTTTTGTACCATATCCTTTATGTTTTTCAAAACCATACTCTGGATATTTATTCGCTATTTCACACATATATCTGTCACGGCTCACTTTAGCCAAAATAGAAGCGGCACTTACCTCTTCTATTTTAGCATCTGCTTTGATAAGAAAATCAAGATTTTGTATACCAAAAGCGGTATTCCCATCCATCAAATATTGTTTTGCCTTTATAGCCTTCATTATCTCTTGTATCGAATTTTGCAAACATTTACTCAAACCCAATCTATCTATCTCTTGTGGTGATGTAAAAACAATATGATTAAGACTATTTTCTAAAATACTATCAAAAAGTTTTTCTCGTTTTTTTTCTGTCAATTTTTTAGAGTCATTTAATCCTTCAATATTTTCAAGAAGCACCACTCCCGCAACACTAAGAGGTCCTGCAAAAGGTCCACGTCCCGCTTCATCTATCCCACATAAATTTGTATCATAATTTTCTCTCATAATCTATTATGATATAAATATATAAAAAGGTTTTTTTGAAAGTTCCATATTTATCCATACTCCAGCATTATTCCCTACATATGTTTCCGTTTCTTTCAAAGAATCACATGTTCGTGGTAATTCAAAGATAACTCTTACATCTATAGTATCAAAATCTGTTTTTGCAGCACCTGTAATTATATTACAAAATTCTCCAACACCATCTTTTAAAGCATCCAAATCATCAAATTGTATAGTTTCTCCTAAAAGTTTTCCTATTGACAACACTGCAATATCTTTTGGAAAAAGTAATGTAAAATACCCCTCAAGATCACCATGAAAATACATTACAGCAGAGATCATCTCTTCATTTATATCAGGATCAAATTGTTGAATTTTATGAGAAAGTTTTTTGGCTTCAAGTCCAGTAAAAGAGACTAAAGTCTCTGCAGATTTATTGATAAATGTAGGAAGATTTACAATAACCTGCTTAGACAAAGAAAATGCCTCTTTAAATTTTGGTATCGCTTTTACATCACCATTAAATACACTTCTTGATACAACAATATCATATTTTTTTAATTTTATACCATCTAAAAATTCTTCCAAATCTTGTGCCACAACAATTTTATGTCCAGAATTTTTCAATACTAGCCATAAATCTTGAGCATTTTTTGCATCCTCATCATATATCAAAACACTCATACTTTTCGTAAATGAATCAGGATCCAAAAACAGATTGGCAACTTCACTATTTTTGAACAACTTAATTTCTGTAGCGAGTATTGATTTTTTTAGATGCGGAAACAATTCCATAGTATAATCAATAAAACTAATCTGCAAACCTATTGATTTTCCAATTCTTGCAATCACTTGAACTAATTTAGAAAAAACGCTTATTTTATTTGTATAGATAAGGTTTTTTAACGAGATCAATATCCCTTTTTCTTTTTGATTCTTACTCAAACTTTTATAAGAAAGAATCGAACTTTCTAGTAAATTAATACTATCCCCATTTATTTCACCTGTAAAGTGTATAGTTTTATTTATAATATTTAACATATTTAGCAACTCTTATTCTTTATTTTATTTAATTATAGTATCACTATTTTATTAAAAAAACAATAAAAAAGGCTATAAAGAGACCGCCCAATTCCGAAATGGCACTATTTGAGCCTCTAATTCGCCAATAAAGATACTTTCAAGAGTATTTACTGTTACAATTATAACTTTTTTGACGGCATATAATTCTATATTTGGCAAGATTTTAGAAATAATAGTTGCCGAGATTAAATTATTAAAGAAAGGAATTGCTAAAACTATCTCATTTTCATCAGGGAGGAAAAAATCTATATTATCCAAATAATATATCTTCTCATAGCGTTTATTGAGTTCTAAAAATGTCATGTTTTTAAAAAGATTATTAAAATTCTTTTTATAGGAAACAATATCCAATAAGGCATGATTATGGGCAAATATTTTTTTTACTGCTTTACTTTGTTCATACTTTTGACAAAAGAATAAAACTTTATTCTTTTCAAAAAGTTCTGCTGTTTTATAAAATCTATCTTTTGATATTTTTATCTCTTTTTTTAAACTCGAAAACAATTGAAAAATAGATTTTTTTTCTCCAGCATTTTTAATAAATATAAATAATATTTGCAGCTGAATAGAATCTTCACAATACAATTGAGAAATTTCATAATTTCTATGTGATTTTTTATGTTCACCATATTCTATAATTTCAGGAAAATTACCATATTTTAAAAAACTATTAAAACTATTTGATGAGGATTGATGTTTTGTATCAAACAACAAAAATTCTTCAAAATCAAGTCCCTCAACATAAATCGTTTTAAACATATCAAGTTTATCAAATCTATTGGTGGTGATTATTATACTTTCAATTCCTCGAGGTAAAATCATATCAAAATTAAAATTCTCCAAAACCAAAACTTTTATAGTATGTATTTTTAAAAAATTCTCCAAATTCTTTTTGATTTGTACTAGATCATTTTTGTATTCTGAAAAATCAATATATAAATACTCAGTTTCTTTATAAGAGGAGAGATAATCATATATAAGATAACTCTTACCACTTTTAGGGGGTCCCCTCAAGATAGTATATGGATCTGTTATTGTAATCTTTCGTTCATTACAATGTGTTTTATTAAAATTTATTTCATATATCTGTTCTAAAATATTCATTAGCTATTATAATACATTTCTACTTTATCCAATAATTAACGCTCCAAATTAAGTTAATCTTAACTAAATTACTCTACTATAAGAAAAAAACATTTAGGCTAACACAAATGATAAAAATCGATACACAATCACAAGAATTTCAGGCACAACTACTCCAAACACAAAGATTTGCAAATGAAGTATGTACAAGTAAAAACTTAGTTTTTAACCCAATAGAAGAGGTAAATAGTAGTACGCTTTTGGGGCTCACACGAAACCAAACTATCTATGATACAAAATTTTGTCCCTGTTTTATGGTAATAGGGGAAACAAAAGAGGAGCAACTAGCTTCAGACAATAGGATATGTCCCTGTACAAAAGCACTTGAAATAGAGATACCACAAACAGGCAAATGTCACTGTGGACTTTTTTGTACCCCTCAATATGCTCAAGATAATAGTATAAGCGAAGATAGTAAACATAAAATACCTACCCATTCAAAAGGGTTTAGTGCAGAAGAATGTACAACTATTTTAGCACAATCTGAAATAAGTCACGACGAGCTTATCAACCTTTTGGAAGCTAGAACATTAGGTATGATAGATTTTAATCTTATTGATGTAAGAGAATGGATGGAATGGAATCAAAATAGAATCGTAGGTACAGATTATCTTGTACCAACTACATCATTTTATAAATCACTGCAACCACTAGAAAATCAAAAAGAAAAACCAGCTATATTATACTGCTATACAGGAAGTAGAAGTGCCTATTGTCAGCGTGTTTTATTGGATATGGGCTGGACACAAGTATCAAATCACACACAAGGTATTATCTCTTATTATGGAGAAAGAACATCAGGAGAAGAGAGTTAAACATCTCTCTCCACCTTATACACTGTAAAAATACAATCAAAAAGTAATCTTTTTTCACTTCTTTAATCATCACTTCATACACCTTCAATTTTTCATACTCAACTATTTTATAATTTTTTAGATTCCATCTCTTATTTTTTGCTTTTTATGATCAAAATCCAAATAAAGAAATATATATTATCGAGTCGTTTATATTAAAGATATATATAATTTTGAGTCGCTTTATAAAATATAAATATGTTTTGAAGTCGTTATAATATGGATTTAATAAATCAGAGTCGTTTATTTGATTGATACATAATATTTAAAGTCGTTTTTGTAGTAAAAGTTATTTTACTATTTAAGTTTTTTATTAACTAAAGTTAAAAGATAATTTCATTATAATTATAAAAAAGATAAGTATATATTATTAAAGGACAATAATGGAAATAGAGGTATCTCGAAGAAAATTTTTACAAGGAAGTGTCGCATTATCAATATTTGGTGGTATGACTGTTGGTTCTCTCAATCTTTTTTCAAAAAGTGAAAAGCAAGATATCACAAATGAAAAAGAAATAATACAAAACATCCCTACTCTTTGTGAAATGTGTGTCAATAAATGTGCAGCGATTGCAAATGTTGAAAATGGTATTGTAAAGATGCTCAATCCAAATCCCCTCTTTCCAAAGTCAAAAAATATGCTGTGTGCAAGAGGTGTTGCAGGTGTGCATGCTTTGTATGATCCTGATAGATTAAAATCTCCTATGATACGAATAGGGAAAAAAGGAGAAGGAAAATTTCAAAGAGTGACTTGGAATGAAGCGTATCAAGCTATCTTAAAAGGTACCAAAGATTTTAAAGGCTTGGAGCAAATTTTAAGTGAAGAGCAAGATAATCGATCTACTATAGGATACTGTGCTGGTGAAGGAATGGCTGAGCATACCTATAAAAGTTTTATAGCGGACAAATTGGGCTCTACAAACTTTGTCAATCATTCCTCTATTTGTTTACAAACAACTGTAGCTGGGTATGCACTTACTATTGGTGCATATGGAAAAGCAGATTTGGAAAATGCAAAATATGTGATAATGGGCGGAGCCAATGTCGCTGAAGCTATCATCACCCCTGATACCATGAATATATTTAAAAGAACACATGGTCGAGGTGTCAAATTGATTTGTGTCGACCCTCGATTTACCAATACAGCAGCACAAGCGGATGATTGGTTGGGGATAAAAGTGGGTACTGATTTGGCTTTTGTATTAGCACTCACTTATGTAGCTCTTACTGAAGTTTTATACAATAAAAAGTTTGTAAAACAAAATATGAATGGTTTTGAGGAGTACAAAAAACATATCCTCACAAACAAATACACCCCACAATGGGCAGAGGCTATTACAGGAATAAAAGCAGATACTATTATCGAAGTTGCTAGAGATTTTATGGCACATGCTCCACAAGCTATCTATTATCAAGGAAGACGAACCGCATGGAGTAAACAAGATTTTCAACTCAGACGAGCACAGGCTATTTTTTCAGCACTTGGTGGTGGGATAGATATTAAAGGTGGTATTGTTTTCGGAAAACAATTACCACTCGACAAACATGAAGTCAATGCACCCATGTATGCAAATGCTCAAGATAGAATAGAAAAAGATGTAGCAGCTATAGTAGGATCATGGATAGGATGGAGAAATAAAATAATAGAAAAAAAATCGCCCTACCCTATTCGAGCGATGTTTACCTATAAACAAAATCCAATGTTAAGTGTACCAAATGTAGCCAAAACCAAAACATTTTTTGAGATGATGGATTTGGTTGTTACTATTGATACCATGCCTAGTGATACAGTTATGATGAGTGATGTGGTATTGCCTGAGTGTTCTTATCTGGAAAGAGAAGATCCAATAAAATCATTTGGTGGAGTTCAACCCTCACTCGCTATGCGAAATAAAGTGATAGAACCACTCTATGAGAGCAAACCTGTCTTTGAGATACTCAAAGGATTATCTCATAAATTATCAAAACCATTATGGGAAATCACTAAAAAATTTGATGAAGATGTACAAGATGAGATTGAAGATAGAAGCGAAAACGAGGTGTATACTGAAGATGGATTTGATCTAACAGATATGTTCACTCACTCACAAGAACACTTAAATATGGCTGCTGTTATAAATAAATATGGGAAAGAAGCGTATAAAGCATTACAAGAAAAAGGAGTATTTTATCCAAAGATGAACAAATACTTTAAAAAACTTTCTGAAAATGAATATGAATATTATCCTGAAAATAAAAAGTTCTATTCTATTGGAACAAATAAAAAAGATACAAAAGAGATGTATGCAGGGGAATGTGTCGATGTAAAAGAGATAGCAGCTATGAAAAAAAAGATAAAAACTCGTTCTGGTAAGGTGGAGTGTAATCTAAAATCGATGTCCAAAAAAGGGGTAGATCCTATGCCTACTTGGAGAGAAGAGTTCTATTCTCCTACTCAAAAAGATAAGTTTACTTTTATTAGTGGTAGACATGCTCAATTTACCCAAAACTCTACACAAAACAATGTAATGCTTTTGGATTTGGTAAAAGAAAATTATCTATGGATCAATAAAAAACAAGCAGAAGAAAAAGGGATACTGTTTGGGGATATAGTAGAGGTAAAAAGTGCTGTAGGAACTACAACTATAAAAGCGTATCCTACGCATAAAATTATAAAAGATGTTGTCTTTTATGTCCATGGTTTTGGTGCACAAAGTGATGGATTGGGTTTGGCTCATAGAAATGGAGCAAGTGATAATATGATTATTGAAGATACAATCGAACCTGTATTTGGAAGTGCTGCTATGCATGAAACACAAGTAGAGATAAAAAGGATACACTCATGAATTTTGCTATGGCATTAGACTATCAAAACTGTATAAATTGTAAAGCATGTGAAGTTGCTTGTAAACAAGAAAATGGTGTACAATTAGGAGCTGACAAACAAAGAATATGGGTAGGACAAAATGAAGATTTTATTTTTGGAAAACCAAGTGTAAATTATTATCCATCACAATGCAATCATTGTGTTGATGCTCCTTGTGTCAGTGTGTGTCCTACGCATGCGAGTTATTTTACCCCTGAGGGTTTAGTTTTGACCGACAAAGATAAATGTATTTTATGTAAGGGTTGTATGGAAGCGTGTCCTTATGATGCCAGATTTGTAGATGATAAATTTGTAGCTGTTGATAAGTGTACATTTTGTTTTGACACACAAATCAGTCAAGGGGAAACAACCACTGCTTGTCAAGCAACTTGCCCTACAAAAGTGCGATTATTTGGGGATTTGGATGATAAAGAGGGTGAATTAGTACAACTTCTTCAATCAAGAAAGTTTTTTGTCCTCAAAGAATCTGAGGGGACTATCCCAAAACTTTTTTATATATTTCCAGAAGATGATACATTTGCTTTAAGTTCAATAGGGAAAGACACCACTATTCATACATGGGATACATTTAAACCTTTAATTGATGCAGCGATGCAAAAAAGGAATGCATAATGAAAACGATACAATTTTTAGGCGTTGATATAAACAAAGTTTCTATACTCGAACTGTTTTTCAATAAAACAATGCTGTTTGCCTATATCTTTTTGGCGTTTGGTTTTTTTGGTATTTATGAAGTTATCAACGAAAGATACTTTTTATTAACAGCCAATAGTTTAGATGCAGGTCTTCATCCTGGAAGTGCAGAGGTTGCCAATGCGTTCAAAGAAGCTATTTTTGGTACTGGTGGAGAGGTCAAAAGAGAGAGTCCATGGACTTTGTATATCTCAAACTATATTTATATGATCTATACAGGGAGTGGAATTATATTTTTAGTCACACTAGCTGAACTTTTTAATGTTTCTCTTATCCAAAAAACAGCCGCAGGGTTTTTGACACTTGGATTGTGTATGGTGTTTGGGGGACTCTTTACTATTATTTTTGATCTCAATGTATTACATATGCACTGGATGTTTTTAACTCCCAATATGAGTGCTGGGATGTGGCTGATGTTGCCTTTATATATTGTGTATATCTCTTTTGTACTTTTTGAGATATATTTACTTATTAGTAAAAACAAAGAGTGGATCAAAAAAATCGCTTTTATTATATTACTTTTGGGGATCTCTATTGATATTGCTGAATATTATATCCAAGCAAAACTCTTTAATATGAACACAGCTCGGCACTTATGGACAACCTACCCTGCTTTGCCTTTATATTTTATCATCTCCTCTTTTTTGGCTGCTGTTGGTGTGATGATATCCTACTCATATATTATGCTCAAAGAGTCATTTAAAGAGCATTTTACACAGTTACTCCTGCTTTTAAAAAAAACAACACTTATTGCAATTATAGCTTTAGGTGCGTATGAAGCGACTGCATTTTTATTTATAGATAAAAAATGGGCAAATGTGATTTTGTTTTCAGGATTTCATTATGAGTTTTATATCTATGCCATTTTAGCTATTACTGTACCATTTGGGCTTTTAATATATAGATTTTTTCAAAATAAGATCAATAATACTTTGATGATAATTTCATCAATACTTATCATCATCGGTACTTTTATAGGAAGATTTATTTTTGTATATGGTGGAAATGCCTATCCTATGAGTGATAGATTTGGCAAAGGTTTTGAGAGATATTCAGAATACGATACAGTAAAAGAGTTTATATTCTTTTTTCCACACATCTCTGAAATATGTATCGTACTTGGTTCTGTTGGTGTGGTTATCGCCGCATTTAAATTTATAGATACATTATTGAATGTATCAAAAGTATCAGAACACTGATAAAATAAAATTGAAACCTCGATTTTAATCGAGGCAAAAAAATAATATTATTTAAAAATTATCATTAAAATTATCGATATCTTCTGGAGTTAAAAGAAGATTGTCGATTTGATTTTTTTGTAAATAGGGATTCATCAAAGCATTTGCTGAGTGTATATGAGGAATCCCTACAAGATGCCCTATCTCATGTGCTAAAACAGCTCGTAACTGTGAACGAGTCTCAAACCCATAGATCTCAATCTTGGTCATATTTTGACTAACACTTTTTTCTCTTACTTTTTTCCCATCTTTATAAAATGTCTTGAGTCGAATCTCTCTCATCCCAAAAGCTTTCCCTTTTACTTTTTTGACACTTCTTGTCATTCTGCTTATTTGATTTTGCAACATATTGTATGAACGAATTTTACTATTGAGTTGATGAATTTTATTGTTGTATGAAAAAGTCATTTTCTTAAATCTTCTTCGATCTTGTTTTAAAACATGCACCTCTCTATTGATTCTTTTTTGTCTACTTTTTGCATGCACTTGTGCTTGTTTATATTGTTCTACTGTAAAATGTTTTTTTTTGTTTATTCCAAGTATATAGTCATTGAGCTTAGCTGTTTTTTTATTGATATGGGAAGTAAAGATATTGATATCTTTTTGTTGTTTTTTGATATCTTTTTGTAAGCTAGGGAGTAATATACGCAAACTCGCTATTTGTTCTTTTTTTCTCTCTAATCGTTTTATATTTCTCTCTATAGATTTTTCAAGCATCTGAGGAGCTACATATTTTATATAAATAGGTTTTCCCATTTCAGAATAATTAAAAACATCATATCCAAGTTGAGATTCGAGTTTATCTTCTATCTCATCTATTACAGAGCGTAACTCTTCTGTACTCAATTTATTTTGATAATACTGATCAATTTTTCCTATACGGATCTCTTGCACTGAAGCAGATAACAAAGTAGAAAATAATAAGAGTAAAGAGAGTATTTTATAATTCATGTTTTATTGTAATGAAAAATAGTTGTGTATTTGCTTATTTGTATTGATAAACGAAGCATAATTTCTAAATCCTAATAAGATACCGCCCAACAGCTTTGCCATCCAATAAAGATTGGTATGCTTCAGGTAATTGCTCCAAAGAGATCTCATTTGTTATCTCTGTTAAAGTATCTATTTTGAACTCATTTCCAAATTTATTCCAAACTGCAAGTTTTTTTTCTAGTTTACACTCTACAGAATCTATACCGATAAGTCTCGCCCCTCGTAAAATAAAAGGGAATACATTTGTATCTAGTTTAAATGAAGAGGTCAATCCACAACATGTAGCAACACCATCATATCGTAAAGCTTTTAAGGCTTCGGCTAATATATTTCCACCTACAGTGTCTACAACCCCTGCAAATCTCTCTGTTACCATTGGTTTTTTATTTTCTCTATCAAAATCTTTTCTTAAAATCACCTCTTTTGCACCTAGCTCTTTTAAAAATGGTATTTTCTCCTCTTTACCGCTGATAGCAACGACATCAAATCCAAGTTTTTTTAAAATAGATACAGAGATCGACCCTACTCCACCTGTAGCTCCTGTGACTAATATCTCTCCTGATTGTGGTGTGATACCATTATTTAATAACTCATTGACACTCAATCCTGCTGTTAATCCAGCTGTCCCATAAGTCATAATCTCTTTATCTGTAATATTTGATGGTTTATTCAACACCCATGTATCTGGTACTTTTACAAATGATTGATGTCCCCCATCACTATTCATACCCATATCATACCCAGTGACCAAAACCTCATCACCTTTTGTAAATTTACTCGAATGACTCTCTTCAATGACACCCACTACATCAATACCAGTCACATGTGGAAAATTTCTTGTAACACCTGGATTTCCCACAGAACTCAAGGCATCTTTAAAATTTACACTTGAATAGGATACTTTTATCAATACTTCATTTTCACCAATAGTAGGGATACTTATCTCTTCAATTCCTGAAACAAACTTCCCCTCTTCTGTCTTATTTACTACAAATGCTTTATTTTTCATTGTGTGTTCCTTTGTTTTTTTATAGTGAAATATTATACTATATAAGCTATAATGTCAAGAACTAACGAAAAGTATAGGTACTTACTAAAAAGATACTATAGGATAAAATATGCCAACACAAACAAAAATAGAAGAAAAAAAAGAACGAATCAAGTGTAATATAGAGGTTGCGATGGAAGCAATAGATGGAAAATGGAAGATTTTAATTTTATGGTATTTACGAAATGAGAAAAAAAGATTTAATGAATTACAAAAATCTATTTATGGTATCACCCAAAAAATGTTAATTCAAAAACTCAGAGAATTAGAAAAAGATAGCATAGTGCATAGAGAAGTTTTTCCCGTTGTTCCTCCAAAAGTAGAATACTCATTGACTCCCTATGGAGAAACTCTCAAACCAATTTTAAAACAGCTTTATTTTTGGGGAGAGAAACACAACGAAAAAATAAATATGCACTAAAGTACTTATTTTTCTCGTAAAGCTTCTTTAGACTTTGCAAAACAAAACATCCCCATTTTTTCATTTGTAAATGTCATGATACATGTCGATCCTGGATCTGAAAGGGGTGTAAATTCATACACTCTTACATTGTATCCCTCTGTTTCTAAGCTATACTTCACATCTGGTTTGATTGTTTTATTGGTCCAACTTTTCATTTGTGACCATGAGATTGCATTGAGTGTACTTGCTATACAAAATGTAGCGATAAATATAATTGTTTTTTTCATTTTAAATTCCTCTTATAGTATTTTATTTATCAATTATATTCTTTTTTAGATAAAATTTAAATAATATAGTATCTCTTAATAATTCTATTAAAAAAATCACTTAAATATTTAGTTACATAAAAGTATATTTTTGATATATTACTTTTTTAATACAAAGGATATTTTTTGAATTCTGTCGATATTTTTCCTTGGAACGATCATTTTAATACTGGACTTAAAACAGTTGATAAACAACACAAAAAACTTGTTGAGATTTTGAATAGTCTAGCAAGTCATATTGCACATAATTCCAATGATAAAGATCTCAATGCTATTTTTGATGAGCTTACTGATTATACTATCTATCATTTTGAAACAGAAGAAGCTATATGGCATCAATATTTGCCAAATGACCCTTTGGATGAAGATCATCAAGCTATCCATAGACAATTTGTAGAGACAGTAATAAAACTCAAAAAAGATCAAAGTACTCGTCCATTGATAGAACTTGCTGAAGAAGCACTCGGTTTTCTTGCACGTTGGTTGGCTTCTCATATTTTAGAAACTGACCGTTTTATGGCATATCTTGTTTTTTCTTTAAGAGAAGGACATAATTTAGAACAATCAAAAAAACATGCTAAAGAAAAAATGAGCGGTTCTACTCGTTTACTCATAGATATAATACTCTCCATTTATAGTACTCTTTCTACAAATACGCTCAATTTGATGCGTGAACTCAAATCGCATCAAAAACTTGATCAAAAGATTGATAACCAAGAGCGTTATAGACATTTATTACTTGAGCTTTCTACAGATTTTATCAATTTACCTCTTTATAAGATTGATAAAAATATTAAAAATGCACTTGAAAAAACAGCACATTTTGTGAATGCAGATAGAGCTTATATCTTTGACTATAATTTTGAATTAGATACTGCTATCAATAGATACAAATGGTATAATGAAAAATGCGTGGAAAAAGTTGAGATAGTTCAAAATATTTCAATTAATAACAATTCTAGTTGCTACAAAACGCACTCATTGGGTGAATATATTTTAATTCAAAGTGAGAGTACTCTTAGCTCAGAAGCTTTACCAAAAGCACTTTTCCACAAAAAGATGAAGAGTATGATCACTTTTCCACTTTTTCAAGAAGGTAAATGTACAGGTTTTTTAGGTTTTGATATGAGTACAAAAAAGCATATCTTTACCACGCCTGAAATAACTATTTTAGAGCATTTTACAAAACTTCTAGGAAATATAGCAGAACGAGAATATAAAGAATCTGCTCTCTCTCATGAACGTAATTTTTTGAAAACACTTTTTCAAGCAATACCAGATCTTGTATGGGTCAAAAATCTTCAAGGTATCTATATCTCATGTAATTCACGATTTGAAGACTATGTAAATGCAAAAGAGAGTGATATTATTGGGAAAAGTGACGAAATGTTGCATGGTAAATCTTTAGCAGAATTATATAAAATAAGTGATTTTGAAGTGATACGAACAAATAAAGCCTATTCGACAGAAGAAAAAGTTTTTTTTGCTAATGATGGGCATGAAGAGGTACTCCATACAACAAAAGTTCCAATGCATGACAAAGATGGTAAAATTTATGCAATTATGGGTGTCTCAAGAAATATAACTTCAATGAAAGTAATTCAGAAAAAGTTTGAACATTTGGCACATTTTGATACACTTACTAATCTTCCAAATCGGATACATTTATCAAATAAACTGCATCAGGCTATTTTGGATACACAAAACAATGCTTTATCGTTGGCAATTTTTTACTTGGATTTAGATGGATTCAAAGAGGTCAATGATATGTATGGTCATAGTAATGGTGATATTTTATTAAAAGTAATCTCTACAAGAATCCAAGAAATTCTTCGAGAGGGGGATACTATAGCACGTTTAGGGGGAGATGAATTTGTAATAGTTTTACATGATCTCAAAAATAAAGCAGATTGTATTCCTACTTTACAACGAATTTTGAATGTAATATCATCACCTGTAATTAGCAATAATATCTCTATGCAGGTTTCGGCAAGTATTGGAGTCACCTATTTTAATCAAAATGATTCTATTGATGCCGATCAGTTACTTCGTCAAGCTGACCATGCTATGTATCAAGCCAAAGTAAAAGGAAAAAATCGTTTTCATATCTTTGATGTAGAAGAAGATATGTCTGTACGGAGTCACAATGAAAATCTTGATGCAATAGAAAATGCTCTAAATAATGATGAATTTATCATGTACTATCAACCAAAAGTAAATATGAAAACAGAAAAAATTTTGGGAGTAGAATCACTTATTAGATGGAATCACCCTCAAAAAGGGATACTCTCCCCTGGATATTTTTTACCCTATATTGAAAATCACCCACTAAGTGTAAAGCTTGATACTTGGGTACTTGTAAATGTAATAAAACAGATCCAAAAGTGGAAACAATCAGGACATAATATTGCAGTTAGTATCAATATAAATCCAATGAAACTTCAAGAAACAAATTTTATAGACAATCTCCTTCTTTTGCTTAAGTCTTATCCAGAAGTGCAACCTAATGATTTTACATTTGAGATTCTTGAGACAAGTGCGTTAGAAGACATGAATCATATCTCGTATATTATGAAAGAGTGTAATAAAATAGGGATTGATTTTTCACTTGATGATTTTGGCACAGGATATTCATCGCTCTCTTACCTCAAAAATCTTCCATCAAAACAGCTCAAAATTGACCAAACTTTTGTCCGTGATATGCTTGATGATACCGATGATATGGCAATTTTAGAAGGTGTAATTAGTTTGGCAAGTGCATTTCGTCGTGAAGTGATAGCTGAGGGTGTTGAAAGTATTGAGCAAGGAATTATGCTCTTGCGACTAGGTTGTGAGCAAGCTCAAGGGTATGTTATTGCCAAACCAATGCCCGAAAAAGAACTTATCCCATGGATTGAAGAGTGGGAACCCTACCCACAATGGCAAAATGTTGTTGCTGTTTCACGAGAAGAACTTCCTATGCTTTATGCTATGACCGAACATAAAATCTGGATAAAAGGGATTGTTGTAGCACTGAAAGAAAACAAAGAAGAACTCAACCATCATCAATGTAATTTTGGCACATGGTTATACAAACAAAATTTTGTTGGTACTTCCAAAGAAAGTGCTTTTCAAAAAATAGAAAAACTTCACAAAGAGATACATAACACTGTAAATATAATTATACAAGAAAGCTATAATCAATCAGAAGACAAAATTGCATTTGCAATACAAGATATATGTAAGCATCGTGATAAATTTCTTGAAGAAGTTACAGGTTTATTTTTTACATCTCAATAATAACGCTAAAAGTTTAGCGTTATCTTTCAATAAAACCTAAATAAGTTACTTTTTTCTTAATATATTGTGTATATAAACTTAGTACAACAATAGCCAAAACAATACCTACACAATCAGCAAAAATATCCCATAACGAAAAATTCCTATTAGGGATAAAATACTGAATGAATTCAATTTGAAAAGCAAACAAAAATAATAAACTTACTTTACCCAAAAGTGTAAAGATATTAAATCCTCCACTAAAAAGTATATAAAGTACAAAAAAAGCAATGAAATGATTTGCTTTGTCCCATGTATGTTCTATAACTGGTATAGAACTACTTGTTGTGGCTAAATATTCTATAGCTACTAAACAAATAAAAAATAAAATTTGAAAAATTTTAGTCATAGTATTAAAAAGTCCTTATAAATTACACTATCTTATCCCACTTCAGCAAGAAAATATATAGAATTATGCCATATATATGATTATAATAAGCTCATCTTTTCTATAATTTTTTCTCTTATAATTATAAGAGATACTTTATATATTAATAAGATTTATGGAATACCTAAGATTTATTAAAAATTAATTTCAAGAGAATTAGCAATAAATTATCTTGAAATACAGTTTTATTAAAGAAATTTTAAGATAAACTATTACAAAATTTTATGAAGGAAAAATCATGCAACATAAAACACCAAAACAAGCAATTTTAGTATCCTTAACAGAAAGAATTAAATTAGCACTTGATAAAAATACACCTACTGAAATATTAAATTTATTAGCTTTTGATTGTACAAGAAATGTTTCTTATCATGCCGTACACAATCCAAACTGTACCGTTACTAGATATTTTAATGAAGATCCGATCGAAAAATGTGTAAAATGTACCGATGTTAATTGTAATCCAGCAGCAGATTGCCATTATTTATAAAGTTTTTAAACCTATAATTAGACTCAAACTAGTTTAAAGAGATAAAGAGAGTTATTTAAAATAAATGTATTAAGTGCTATAATATATTCAACCTGTTTTTATGGATTATCAATGACAAAAATTATTCTCTCTCTTCTTTTATTTTGCACTTTTTTATTTGCTCAAATAGCACCCAACACAAACCAACTTACCCAACAAGAACAACAATGGATTGATAACAATCCAATGATACGCATAGCCGTTATGAATTATTGGCCAAAGATTAAAGATGGTCGAAATTTACACACTGAAATATTGAAACTTATCAATAAACATATGGGGACAAATCTTATCCCTATAGAGTTTGATGCTTGGAAATTTGGATATGAAAAAGCGATAGAGGGTCAATATATAGATGGTATTATGGGATTGAGTTGGAGTAAAGAGCGAGAAAAAAATCATTTTTTTTATTCCCCTGCATATGATTTTACTCCATGTTATTTGATAACAAAAAAAGCAAATAACTCTATTGAAAATCTAACTGACTTAAAAAATCACACTGTTTATCTCAAAGAGCATGCCATAACACATAAAATGTTACAAACAACTGTACCTACTGCTACTATCATTGATTTGAAAGATGTCAATTTGATGTATAAAAAACTTGCCTCCTCAGATGAAGCGAGTGCTATGGTATCTTATTTTATCGATGAAGCCAAAATAAAAGAGTATGGTCTAAAGATAGTAAAAAAGATATATGATAGATATGGGGAAGTATCTATAGGGATTCATCATAAATATCCTGAATTACATTCGATTATCAACAAAGCATTTAGCACTATTCCAAAAGAACAATTTGTTCAATTACGAGAACAGATGGATCTAACACAGAAAAACAACTTAAAATTTTCAAAAAGGGAGGAGGATTGGCTGAAAAAAAAGATACCAATCAAATATGTTTTTGACCATGACTGGCACCCTTTTGAGTGGAAAAATGGACTTGAAAAACATGTGGGGATTGTGGCTGATCTACTCCATCTTATAGAAGAGAGATCTACTATTGATTTTCAAGCAGTTCCTACAAACACATGGAAAGAAGCGATAGAGAAAGTGAATACAAAAGAGGTACAGATGTATAGTGCAGTTGGTATAACTAAAGAAAGAAAAAAAACTATGAATTTTACCAATCATAGTTTGCTCACCTCTCCCTATATATTTGTAAGTAGAAAAAATGAAAACTTTATAAATGGCTTTGAAGATTTACAAGATAAAAAAATAGCTGTCAATGCAAACTCTACAATTTATAGTATTTTAAAAGAGAATAAACCAAATATAAAACTAGAATTATTAAATAAAACAGATGAAAATGGCTTTGTTAAATTGCGAAATAACGAGATAGATGTCTATGTTGTCAATGCTGCGAAAGCAAAATACTATATCAATGCTATGGGATTTGATATGCTCAAAATAGCTTATAAAACTAATTTTACTTTAGACTTAAAAATTGCACTGCTCAAAGAGGTAGATATAGAAGCTATCTCAATTATAGATAAAGCTATTGACTCTATTACAGAAAAAGAGATCAATGATATTTTTCATAGATGGACACAGGTTCGAGTGAGTCACAAAACAGACTGGTCTTTACTATTTAAAATTGTAGGTGGTATCATTTTTCTCTTGGCTTTAGTCCTTTATAACAATAAAAAATTAAAATATCTTGTCAAAAAGAAAACAGCAGAGATAACAAGACTCTTAAAAGCATTTGACAAAAATATCATTGCGAGTAAAACAGACACAAATGGTATTATCACCTATGCGAGTGAAGCATTTTGTAAAATAAGTGGATTTACTCAAGAGGAGTTACTAGGTCATTCTCAAAGTATCGTACGCCACCCAAATATGAATCCATCTGTTTTTAAGGATCTATGGAAAACTATCCAATCAGGAAAAGAGTGGAAAGGGGAAGTACAAAATATCAAAAAAGATGGAGGTTTTTATTGGGTACAATCGATTATCATTCCTGAATATGATGATACAAATACTTTGGTCGGTTATAGTTCCATTTTACAAGATATTACCTCAAAAAAAGAGGTAGAAGAACTGACAGCTAGTCTTGAGAAGAAAGTGATTGAACGGACAGCAGATTTAGCAAAAACAAAACAAGAGATTCAAGAATTATTGGATAATGCTGGGCAAGGTTTTATGTATTTTGATAAAGATATGAAAATAGGCTCCGAGTACTCCAAAGAAACACTCCATATATTAGGTGAAGATATTTTTAATAAAAACATCTCTACTTTATTATTTTCTGAAGAGTATCACGCAGAAGAATTTTCAGAAACTATTAATGATGTGTTTGAGGAAGAGGATGAAGATATGCAAGAGGTACTCCTCTCTTTACTTCCAGAGGAGTTACTCATAAATGGTAACTTTATATCACTGCAATATAAAGTATTGAGTGATATGCAAATGATGCTAATTCTTACTGATATAAGTAGTGAAAAAGAGTTGTCTCAACAAATAAAAGATGAACAACAAATCCTTAAAATGGTTGTCGAAGTAGCGACCTCTATGGAGCAGTTTTTAGAAATCACATCGGATTATAAAAAACTACTCAATAAGATAGAATCCTTTAAAAGCTTAGATATGTTACCCTCATTAGCACGAGAGATACATACCTACAAAGGTTTATTTGCACAAAAAGAGATGCTCAATATAGTCAAAGAGCTTCATAATTTTGAAAACTTTATTGTTTCAAGTATTCAAGAAAAGATACTCTATCCTGAGATAAAAAGTATCCATAAAGAGGAGATGTACTCATGGCTTGAAAAAGATATTGAGATACTCAAAGATGTATTGGGGGCTGATATATTTCACTCATCCAATAATATATCTATTGATAAAAATAGAATTCGTACCATCAGTAAAAAAATAAAAAATCTTTATGATATTACAAAAAATCAATTAGAGGACAACTCTCTATCCCAATTTAAAAATTTAAGCAATACAATTGAAAGCCTTAACAATCACAATATTAAAATATTTTTAAACCCTTATAAAAAACTTGTAGAGCAATTGGCACTTAGACTTGATAAACAGATCAACCCTATGATATTAAATAGTGATGATATCTATATCAGCCAAAAGTTTAAACCATTTTTAAACTCTCTCGTGCATATATTTAGAAATAGTGTCGATCATGGTATCGAAGATTTTGAAACACGCTTTGAAAATAAAAAAGAACAGTTTGGGACAATCATTTGTAATGTTACAAAAGATGAAAAGTCTCTTCATCTCTCCATTTGTGATGATGGGAAAGGTATAGATACCCAATATATCAAAAAACTCGCCTTAAAAAAAGGTATCTATTCACAAGAAAAATTAGAAAAACTTTCAGAGCAAGAGGTATTAAAAATTATATTTTTAGATACTTTTAGTACAAGTGATATAATTACAGATATTTCAGGAAGAGGTGTGGGATTGGCTTCTATTTTAGCAGAACTTGAAATATTAAATGGTACAATGACTATTGTAAATAAAGAAAATAGGGGTATAAAGTTTGATTTTTCTATACCCATTTAAATTTATATAAAAGGTATATAATATGGCAAGAGTATTAGTAGTAGATGACGCAAGAATTATGAGAATAAGTATAAAAGAGATCTTATTAAAGTTAGGACATACAGTAGTAGGTGAAGCTGACAATGGTTATACAAGTATCGAAGGATACAAAACATGTAAACCTGATTTTGTTACTATGGATATAACCATGCCAGAAGTAAATGGCATCAAAGACGGAATTGATGCTGTAGAAAAAATCAAAGAGTACGATAAAGATGCAAAAGTTATTATGATCACATCGCATGGGGAAGAACAAAAAGTACGTAAAGCGATAAAAGCAGGTGCAAAAAACTATATACTCAAACCTATCAATGCCCCTGCCCTTGAAAAAATAGTAACAAAATTGGGTTTTTGATCAGAGAAAATAACTGAGTAAAATCTCTTCATCGTTAGATCTTAATTTAGAGATATACATCATACCATTTTTTTTCTTTTTGACAACTACGGCATTATACAGAGTATGAGGGATAGAGATATTAATATTTCCACCCTCTTTCATAATCATCAAATCTTTCAAAATATTACCCGTTGTGATATTTAATGTTTCTGCAATATTTTCTGCTGCTAATTCTGCCATTTCAGAGGGAGCTATCTCTATAGAAAGAAACTTTTTTACAAGTGTACAAGCAAATTTGTTACTTGTACTCATCCCCACCGTGGCACTAATATCTGAGCTTAATGCAATATAAGCAGTTATATCTAAATACTCAATTTGATCGACAGATTTTATAGTGGTACAACTATCATCAATCTCTATCCCAATATCATTTTTTAAATACTCAGTAGTGCGTTTGACTAATTTTTCTAAGATTTCTGTATTTTTCATATATTACTTCCACTAAAGATATAAATATATCATATCGTAAAATCTATTTTAGTTTTATAACAAGTTTTATTTTTTACTCAATTTAATGTAAAAGAAAACACGCTATAATCTATTTTATACAATAAGAGGTAAATATGAAAAAAGCAAATGATTTTTATGAGATTCAAGATGCAGTTGAATTTAATAGTCCTATTGATGATAAAGATGAATTTTATACTGATTTTTCAGGATTTAGAAAAGGCTTCAGTGAAAGCAAAATATATAAGTTTTTAAATATTGATAAAGAACATAATTGCAACAAATTATCTCAACCAAAAAAAGTATTTTTAAGTGGTCATCGAGGAACTGGTAAGACAACAGAACTACTAAAACTCAAAAATGCTATTGATAAAACAAAATGTTATTTGACAATATTTTGTGACTTAAGTAATGAAGAATTAGATGTAAATAATATAGACTTTGTAGATGTTATTATATTAATTTTAGAAAAGTTAATAGAAACTTTAAAAGCAAAAGAGATTGATATACCAAAAGCAAATATAGAATCATTTTATAATTGGTACGAACAACGAATAACAGAAATAAATAAAGAAACAGATCAATCGGCAACTATAGAAATAGAAGCTAAAGCTGGTTTTGATATCTTTTCATTTCTTTCTATAGTAACTAAGACAAAAGGTAAACTATCAGGTTCAAATAAAACAAAAGAAACTATAAGAAGTACTTTTATAAATAAATTTTCTGATTTTAGTCTAAAATTCAATCAATTTATTTTAGATATCAAAGAATATTTAAATACAAAAGCTTTATATAAAGATTTACTTTTTATTGTAGATGGATTTGAAAAGATTGGGAGTTTAGAAGATAGAAGAAAAATACTGATTGAAAACTCAAATAAATTTATAGAGATAAAAACAAATATGATTATCACTTTACCTATTGAACTTTTCTCTGAAGCTTCAAAATTAAATGAGTTTGCAAAGAGTATCTCCTTTCCTCTTATTAATTTAGATGAAAATGCGAAAGATAGATTTAGAGAGTTTATATATAAACGAGTTGATAAATCATTATTTAAAGATGAAAGTATTGTCGATAAAATCATCGAATATGGTGCAGGTTCGCCTAGAGAAACTCTCAAAGTAATTTTAAATGCTTTTTATGAAGCACAAGAAGATATACTAGATATGCAAAGTGTAAAAGATGCCCAAGAAGTTTTGAGTGAATCTATAGTGAATTATCTATTAGAAGATGAAGTAGAATTAATCAAAACTATCAACAGTGGTAAAAAAACTTTATTTAGTGACCTACTCGCAAATCTTTTGGTTAAAAAAATTGTTTTAGAATATGACAATGGAAAAGATAAAAGAATCAATCCAATACTATTGGACAATGATGATTTTAAAGAACTGTTAGAATCAGAATAAATTATGAAATTTGAATTAACATTTGAACAACTACAAAAAAAACTCAAAAAAGTTTTAAATCCTTTACGATTTAGATTTATAATTATCTTATATCCAAATACAAATATGATAGATGAAATCAAAGAACATATCTCATCTATCTATCCTCAAAGTTCACAAACTTCTTTAGATCTAAAAGACAAATCATACCAAAATGTAGCACCTGAGCTATATAAAAATAATGAAGGTTTTGTATATATAAATGACTTTGATGAAATACTAAACAATGCCGATTTATACAATGGATTTAATCAAAGAAGAGACAAAATAGCCTCTTTTAATATAAACCTTATATGTTTTATCTCTTTATATCAAAAAGAGGAACTCTTCACAAAAGCTATCAATGTCATACCTGATTTATGGGAGTTTAAAAATACAGTTTTAGAATTGGAAAAGGATGATAATACAGATAAATTATCAAATATTACAATTAATGAAAGTAGTTCTTACAGTTCGATTGGTGGAATTACTACACAAGATAAAAAAATTGAACTTAACAAATTACTTCAAAGGTTAAAAACTACTAATAATGATGAACTTAAACTAAATCTCTTCAATCAAATAGCTACTATATATAGAGATATAGGAGAATTAAAAAACTCATTACATTATTTAAAAAAAGAATTAAATATACATAAAAGAAAGAACATTAATAATACTGATACTGCAACAATTTATAATAATATATCTATATTATATACGAATATGGATGATTTAGAAAATGCTCTAAAATTTCAATATAAATCACTAAGATTAAAAGGAGATAATCATCCAGATTTAGGAACAGGATATAATAATCTTTCATTAATATATCAAAATAAAGGTGATTTAAAAAATGCTCTAAAATTTCAATACAAAGCTTTAAAGTTAAGAGAAAATCCTTTAAAGAAAGAACATATCAATTTGGCAACTAGCTATAATAATCTTGCAATGATATATAGAGATATGGGAGAATTAAAAAAAGCTTTAGAGTATCAACAAAAAGCCTTAAAAATAAATACTGAAATATTAGGAAAAAGACATCCTATTCTAGCCAAAAACCACAATAATTTTGCAATGATATATAGAGATATGGGAGAATTAAAAAAAGCTTTAGAGTATCAATTAAGAGCCCTAGATATTAGAGAAGAGATACTATCAGAAAGCCATATTGATTTAGCAACTAGCTATAATAATCTTGCTATAATTTATTGTAATTTAAAAGAATACAAAAAAGCTGAGGAATATTTACAAAAATGTATTAAAATATTAGAGCATTTAGATTATATACATCCATATTTTAGAGAAACTCAAGAATATTTAAAATTTATAGAATCTCAAATAAAAAAATAAAAAGGCAAAGATATGTAAAATTACATATCTTCATTCTGTTTTAAAGATTAAGGTAAACAAACCCCTCTTCCACCTTAGTCTCATAAGTTCTCGTACACTCACTCTCCTCTTTAACTGTACCTGTTTCAAGGTCAATATCCCAATTATGCAAAGGACAAGTGATTGTTTTTTCGTGTACTAAGCCCTCACTTAGTTTTCCTTGTTTATGAGGACAGATATTGTTTATCGCAAAGATTGACTCATCTCTTGTTTTAAATAATACTATCTCCTCAACACCTACGATAACTTTTCGTGAACCCATCACTGGTACATCTTCAAATGCTACTATTTTAATCCAATTTGCCATCTCTATATCTCCTTCGCTTCATAACCTGGTAGGTTTTCTGTATCTATTACAATCGGATCGAACTCTTTGGTAAATCCATCTTTTCTTGACTCTTCCCAAGGATCTATTTGTGCATATTTTTGTGACTCTTCAAATCCAAGTGCATACGCTTTTCTTCTTTTCTCATCATGAATAAGTGCATCTTTTACATACTGAATACCAACTCGTTCTACCCAATGAGCTGTTCTTTCTAAATAGTATGCATCTTCTCTATAAAATTGTGTAAATGCTTTTACATATTCATACAGTTCTTCATCTGTTGCTACTTTGATAAAAAAGTCAGTCACTCTTACTTTTATACCACCATTACCTGCAACACTAATCTCCCAACCAGAATCGACACCAATCACACCAATATCTTTGATAGTAGCTTCCGCACAGTTACGAGGACATCCTGATACTGCTATTTTAAACTTATGAGGCATCCACGATCCCCATGTAAGTTTTTCGAGATTTATACCCATTTGCATAGAATCTTGTGTACCAAATCTACACCATTGATTTCCTACACATGTTTTAACAGTTCGTAAACCCTTTGCATATGCCTGACCTGAAACAAAACCAGCATCATTTAAGTCTTTCCACATAGGCTCAAGTTGCTCTTTTTTTACACCTAACATATCAAGTCTTTGACCACCTGTAAACTTAACTGTAGGTACATCATATTTCACTGCAATTGTAGCCATATCTTGTAGCTCTTTTGCAGATGTAAGTCCACCCCAAATACGAGGAACTACAGAATAAGTCCCATCTTTTTGAATATTTGCAAATACCCTATCGTTGACTAAAAGTGATCTTTTGTCATTTTTATATTTATTGTCATTATATTTAACCAATAAATAGTAGTTTACAGCTGGTCGACATTTTACACAGCCATCTTCTGTTTTCCAATTGAGCTTTTTAAACACATCATATACATTTGTAAAATCATTTGAATCGACACAAGCTTTGATCTCTTTATGCCCTACATCACAACAGTCACAAATACCCTCAACCGTGTCATTGTACTCATCACCCAAAGTATCTACTAGTATTTTTTCTACTATTCCAAGGCAAGATCCACATGAAGCTCCAGCTTTCGTACAGGCTTTTACTTCACCTAATGTTTTTAAGTCATTATCTCTAATTCCACAAACTACTTGCCCTTTTGTAACTCCATTACATCCACAAATCTCTTCATCATCAGCTATTGACCCAGCATCATCTCCACCATGTCCACTATCACCAGAAAGTGCCGCTTTACCAAATAATATTTTTGTTCGTAAATCACTTATATCTGATTGTTCTTTTAAAAGTTTTAAGTACCAAGAAGCATCAGCTGTATCACCATACAAAACTACACCAATGATTTTATCTTCATAAATTACAAGCTTTTTATAGATACCTGCTTTTTCATCAAGTAAAATCAACTCTTCAGTAGTTTCATCACCTTGATAATCTCCAGCAGAAAACAGATCAACACCAGAAATCTTTAGTCGAGTAGACAATGTAGAACCACTATATCCATCAGATGGAACATCTGCTAGTTTTTTAGCACAAAATTTAGCTTGCTCGTAAAGAGGAGCAACCAAACCATAAGTATTTCCACCATGTTCAGCACATTCACCAATAGCAAAAATGTTTTCATCACTTGTTTGTAAATGGTCATTTACAATGATACCTTTTCTAGTATCGAGTCCAGCCTCATTTGCAAGTGCCTTATTTGGAATAATACCTGTAGCAAATACAACGATATTTGATTCAGCACTCGACCCATCAGTAAAACTTACTTTTTCAACTACCTCAGTTCCGTGAATCTCTTCAATCGTAGTGTTTAGTTTAAATTCAATACCGTAAGACTCAAGGTTTTTTTGTAAAAGCCGTCCACCAGTAGAATCAAGCTGTTGAGACATAATAGAACCACTTCTATGAACCAAAATAGTTTTGATACCATGCATAGCTATACCATAAGCAGCTTCAAGTCCTAAAAGACCTCCACCAACAACTACTGCTGTTTTATCTTTAGATATTAATTCTAAAATTGTATCACTATCAAGTTTTGTTCTAAACCCAATAACATTTTTAAGTTCACTTCCCTTAGTAGGTGGGATAAAAGAGTTTGATCCTGTTGCGATAAGAAGTTTATCATAAGAGAGTACTTTTCCACTTTGGCTTGTGACAGTCTTTGCAGATTTATCAATCGCAATTGCTTTATCACCTTTATTTAATGTGATATTGTGTTCATCATACCAAGTTCCATGATTGATAATAGTTTCTTCAAATGTTTTTTCACCAGATAAAAGGTAAGAGAGCATAATTCTATTATAATTATAGTGTGGCTCATCACCAAATATAGTGATATTGTATTTTTCTTTTGTTATATCAAATAGATCTTCAATAGTTCGTAAACCACTCATCCCATTTCCTATAACTACTAAATCCTGTTTGACTGTATTAGAATCTGACATTGTATTCCCCTTTTTAACTTAAATATTCATTATGTTTTTGTATATTATGTATTATAACAGAAATTTACACATTATACTGTTCATTAAATATACAGTATATACTTAACTTTACATTAAATTTAATTATTTGTTAAATACCACAAAAAGTGTTGCATTGATTAAAAGCATTAGATAAAAGCCTACTTTGTACACCATTACAGGGTCTTTTTCGATCAATGATGCTTTTGTATCAAAAAATGGTTTAACCTTATCACTATTATCAAGCTCATAAGTCATATTACTATAGTTTTTATATCGAGTCTCCTCATCTACAGAGATCGCTCGTAATATAATAGACTCCAGCCACAAAGGGATATTGTTATTGTGTTTTTTTGGTGTTTTTGGCTGTTTAAATGTAGGTGTTTGAAAAGGTTCTATCTCACCATAAGGAAATTTGCTAGTGAGTGCCTCATACAAAGTAACTCCAATAGAAAAAATCTCCGTAGATTCATTGATACTTTTCCCTTCAAATCGTTCAGGGGCTAGATACGAAGGTGTTCCTGCACGACTATTGAGACTATACACCTCAGTCATACTTCCAAAATCAATCATTTTAAATATAATTTTACCATCTCTTTGTGTTACCATAATATTTTCTGGTTTTATATCTCCATGAACCAAATCAAATTTAAGCAAATACTCTGCCATTTTTAGAAGCATTTTTGCCAAAACAAGTGCATCATCAATATGTAAATTTCTTTTTTTAAGATATGTTTTGAGATCAACACCCTCTATCATCTCTTGTACATAATAACGATATGATCGTTCTTGAGGGATAACAGCCTTTGGAAAAAATCCTGCTTTGAGTCTTTTACTATTCCATGCTTCTTTTACAAAAAGATCCAAAATAGCATCATCTTCTATCGCTTCTTTTGGGGCAAATTTCAAAACATACTTTTGACCATTTTTTTCACCTAGCCATGTTCTCTCATTTTGAATCAGCGATTTTGTTAAAACATATCCATCTATCTCTTGATTTTGTTTGAGTGTTTCAGGGATAGGCAACACTTGCTTTTTAAGTATTTCGACTTGATTTTCTTCTAGTATCTCTACAATGACAGCGGTGGTATCATCAGGAAGATTATCATCCATAAGTTTACTTGCTTTTTTGATAAGTGTCGTTGCTCCATTAAAAAGCCCTTTTCCGATACGATCTTCACTCATTATAGAATAGAGTCCATCACTACACAAAAGTATTTTATCATCTTTTTGGATATTATTTTCAAAGAGATAAGGGGTCACTTCAGAGTCAATTCCTATGGCTTGAGTCAATACATTTTCATAGCCTGCTTCCTCCATGGCATGGTCATGTGAAAGTTGAGTTAATGCTCCTGCTCTATTGAGGTATACACGACTATCACCTACATTTGCACCATACAAACGATTTCCCTCAATTACCACAATTGTAAGTGTAGTCACTAGCTCAACACTTTCATAATTGACCATTGACTCTTGATATAAAATACCATTGATTGATTCTATGAACTTTTTTAATGATTTTTCAATACTCCAAAGATTGGGTTTGCTTTTAAAATTGGTCATCAAAAAATTTGTCACTCTTTTAGCAGCAGCTGCACCCTCACGAGCTGAACCTACTCCATCACATACTATAGCAATAGTTAAATTACCAATAGTTTTGACATCATAAAAATCATCCCCTGTGAGCTCTTTTCTTTTTGCTAGTGAGAAACCTGTAGTTTTTATATTATTTTTTATCATGAAAACTCTTTTTCTTTAAGATAAATGATTATATCAAAATAATTATATTTTATACTATTATATTGTATAAATATTATTCAATTTTATATATAAAAAAAGGTTAGTTATTTAAGACTAACCTTTTTTGGGTTTTTCCGAGTAAATTTAGTTATTGAACTTCTTTTTATTTACATCTTCAACTATAGTTCTAGAAATATTTTGTGTTTCAAGTGCTATATCTTTTGTTTCTTGTGCTGTTATAGCATTTTTTTGTGTTTGCTGATCAAGTTGTGAAACAGCGTTATTTATTTGTTCTATCCCTTGTGACTGTTCTTTACTTGCCATCTCAACATCTTGTATAAGATCCATAGTTTTTTGAATATTAATATTTAAATCAGAATAGCCAGAAATCATATCTTCTGCAATCAATTTTCCACTATCCGCTTTTTGAGTAGCTTTTTCAACCAATGTCTTGATCTCATTTGCAGCTTCAGCTGATCTAGATGCTAGGTTTCTTACCTCTTGTGCAACAACCGCAAAACCTTTTCCAGCTTCACCTGCCGTTGCTGCTTCAACAGCAGCATTTAAACTTAAAATATTTGTTTGAAATGCAATTTGATCAATAACAGTAATTGCTTCACTAATAGAGTTTACCTCTTCATCAATTTCATTCATTGCAGCTGTTGTTTCTTTTGCTAAAGCTTGTCCTTTTACAACCGAATTTTTCACTTCATTTCCATATCGAGACATATTCATAATAGAATTTGTAGTATTCGTTGTATTTGCAGTTATCTCTTCTAAAGCAGCAGCCGTTTCCTCTAATGATGCTGCTGCTTTGTTTGATGATACATTTAAATTATCAACATTTGAAAGTAAGATATCAGAACTACTTTGAAGAACAGAACCATTTGATTTATTTTCCACTAACATTCCATTTATTATTTCTGCTAGATCATTAAGACCATTTGCTGTTTTACCGGTACTATTAGTAATACGATGCCTAAAATCTAAACTTTTGTATTTATCAAGTGCAAATTGTATTTTATTAACATCATCACAAATATTTTCAGACATTGTTTGTAACATTTCGTTAAATAAATTTTTAAGCTCTTCTAAACTTGCATTTTGTGTAGTACTTCTAATTTCTTGCTTTAATTTTCCTTCATTTACAAGACTTACTGCTTGTTTTACATCTTGTATCAAAGATTCATCTTGTTTAATTAGAAGTTGTGTTTTTTGAATATTTTCATTTACTACTTTTGACATTTTTCCTATTTCATCATTTGTACTTTCATCAAGAGGAGTAACTGTAGATGTTTCTTTATTAAGGTATTTGAAAAACTGTAATAAATCATTTTCAAATCTTTGCAAAGGTTTTCCTAAAAAGATATTAATAAAATATAAAATAAAAGTAATCACAATTATCAAAATAACAAAAGAAGTAATAACAGTCATATTTCGTAAATCACCTGCAGCAATAAGCGTTTCGTCTTCATCTATTTCTGCAATAACTGCCCATGTCCCTTGACCATATAAATCTACAGATTTATATGCACTTAATACTTCTATCCCTCGATAATCTTCAATTATACCATGACCTGATTTTAAATTTTTACTTAAAACAGCTTCCGTACTTTCAGTCTTAATTTCCCAAACACCTATTGTAGAACCTAATGATTGAACTACTTCATCTTTTATGTCAGCTTGAAATCTAGAATTACTTCGCATTTTGTAGTCTTCACCCACTAAATACACTTCTCCACTTTCACCTAAACCAGCCTCTTTATAGTGACCATTAAATTGCATAATACTATTGATTTGATCTACTGGCATTTGAAAAATTAAAACACCTTTTTTAATACCATCTATAAATATAGGTGTTGATATAAAAGAAGCAGCACTATTATAACTTGGCTCATAAGGTTTAAAGTCATCAAATCCTATTTCACCTTCAGATAAATTTAATGCTTTGTTATATGCACGTGCAATTCCAGTATTTGAATAAACACCATTTTTTAAATTTGTAGCATAATCTTTCTCTTTGAAATCTGTATATATAAGATTTCCTTTTAAATCAACCATAAAAATATCGTATAATCCATATGCATTTAAAAATGAATCAAAAGATTTATGAAACTTTTTATGTGTTTGCATATATGATGAATCGTATTTTTTATTTTCAATCATATTATTTTTTTCGCCTAATTTAGCTGTACTTTTTGTAATAAAAACATACTGTGCTACCAAGGCATTTTCATTTGTAGGAAGATATTTACTGATAGATTTTTTTTGTTCTGATCCAGGAACATTATATTTTACATCATTTAAATAATTTTTTTCAAAATCAGCTTTTAACTCTGTTTTTATACTATTTAAATCTAATTGCAATTCATCTTGTAAGGTATAAAATCCCGACTCAAAAGCTGTAAAAGCCTCTTTTGTCCCCTCATTTTGGGAAAGAGATGTTAATAACCCTTTTAAATAATTTAAATAGTTCGTTATCTCTTGATGCTTTCCAGTTTCAACACTTCTTAGCTTATCAAATTGACTTTCTTCTAATGCATTTGTTGATTTAGTTACAGCAAGTAAAGTAAGTATAATTGATAAACTTAACAACCCTGCAAGTACTATCATCGTGATTTTAGCTTTAATCGACATATTTTTGATCATTTGTGTTCCTTTATTTTAGTCATAAATTATACTGTTTATATAATAATTTTTATTCTTTTTTTTATTAAAAAAAAGGTAAGCTTTTACACTTACCTTTTTTCGTTAAATCTAATATCTTAGATCTTACCACCAGCTTGAACTCCCCAAGTAGTTCTCCATCTCGTTTTTACAATACTCAATCCTGCAAGTGCAACAAGTACAACCGCTGCAAATATTAAGAATCCTGCTGTATATCCATCAAAAGTCCCTTTTGACCAACCAAGTGTTTTGATAAGAGCTGTTCCACCCAATCCACCAGCACAACCAACAAGTCCAGTCATAATCCCAATATCCTTACCAAATCTTTGTGGTACAAGCTGAAAAACAGCACCATTTGCCATACCAAGATTTGCCATAATTAAAAACAGTACAAATATAGCCAAAAAGAACGGAAGTTTAATAGTTGCTGTTACAGTTACCAATAATGCAACCATTCCATAAAAAAAGTACAATGATTTTACTCCACCGATTTTATCAGCTGTGTTTCCACCAATTGGTCGTAAAACAGCACCTGCAAAGATACATAATGCTCCAAAATATCCAGCAATTACTTTTACATTTCCTTCATTGAGTACATCAAGACCAAAAGCTCCCATATCTACACTGTATGTATTCATTAAATATACTTTCATATATCCAGCAAACCCTACAAATCCACCAAATGAGATAGCATAAAATAGTGAGAACCACCAAGTATCTTTATCTTTTAATAATTTACCATAATCTTTTAATTTTTTAGGTCTTGCTTTATAAACTGATTCAGGCGCATTTTTCGCTAAAAATCCATATGCTACAAATACAACAATCGCCATTATAGCACCTACAAGAAATACAGCTTCCCATCCCCAAATCTCAGCAATTTTTGGAGCAAATAAGAAATCAATAACAACACCAATATTACCAGCCCCAGCTATTCCCATCACAATACCTTGAGATTTTGGTGGATACCATTGACCAGCCTGTGGTAAAGCAACCGCAAAAGAAGCTCCCGCAAATCCAAGCCCAAGTGCTACAATTAAAAGTGCCTCATATGTAATACTATCACCCATTGTATATGCTGTCAATAAAGCAGCGATAACAATAGCTTGTGCAATCATAGCTGTAAGTTTAGCACCCAGTTTATCAACACCAAAACCAAGTACAATTCGTAAAATCGCACCACTTAATATAGGAAGTGATAACAGCGTAGCTTTTTGACCAGCTGTCATAATAAATCCAGTCAGAGCCAATGCTTCAGCAATCTCTGTACTTAATGGTCCCAACATTGTCCAAACCATAAAACTCATATCGAAATATAAAAAAGCCATAAACAGCGTAGGTGCGTGTCCCTGTCCTTTTAAATCTTTAAATCCTGCCATATCTTTTCCTTTTTTAAACTTAAATTTGTGTTAAGTTATTTTATAAAGAGCATTATATCAGTTCTAAAGTGGGTTATATAGTAAATTATTGTATATTAAGCATACAATATACTCTTAATTTTACATTAAATTATTTGTATTTCCAACTTCTCCTTTCTTCTTTTCCAGTCAGGCATATAAACACTCATATAGTTATAAAACTGTTTATTATGATCATTATGTATAAGATGAGTAAGCTCATGAAATACCACATACTCTATACATTGAGTTGATTTTTTGATCAATTCAGAATTTAAGTTTATATATGATTTCATAGGGTTACAACTCCCCCATCTTGTTTTCATCTCTCTTATTTTGACACTTTTAATATCTTTTTTTACTATTTGTTGATATTTATCAAGTGCTTTTTTGAAATGGATTTTTGCTTTTGTTTTATACCAAGTATCCAAAAGTAACTTTTTTTTTGTTAGATTGTCTGTATCTTTTACAAATAATTGTAAATATCCTCTTTGAAGTTTTACTCTCTCTTCATTTGATTGTATCACTTTAAGTCTATAATTACGACCCAAATATCTGAAGTTCTCTCCACTTACATACTCTTTTGATACTACTTGTTGATGTTGTTTATAAAACTCTATTTTTTGAGTTATCCAAGAAATTCTTTTTTTTATCACATATGCTATATGCTCATCAGTAGTTCTCATGGGTGCTGTGAGTATCACTTCACAATTTGGTTTGACTCGAATATTGATATTTTTAATATCTTTTTTTATGATTACAATATCTTCCATTAAGAGTAATTATTTATCCCTATATTTCGTATTCTTGCTATCAAATCTCCACTATCTTCAAAAGATTTTTCATACTCATCTTCCAAGTCCCAAAGCATATCTTCTATCGTACCATCTATAGTATTCTTAACATCACTATTATTTTCCCAATCAGGTTTTTTGGATACTTTTTGAAATATTTCATCAATTTTTAATGCAAACTCAATCAGAATCTCTTCACTCAAATCAGTAAATAAACCAATAAAATCTTCTTTGACATTATCATAAATCGCTCTAGCAAATCTATTCTTTTTGATTTTTAAAGGATAATTGTCTTCCTCTCTTTCATCTTGAGAGATCATCATATCTCTTATATCTTTTGCTTGTTTCAGTTTCTCTTCTTCTGTGAGTCTTTTATCTTTATACTCTTCTATCAACTCTTTGATTTTTCGTGATAGTTTTTCATAATATGCTGGATTTGATTGCATTTTTTCTGATATAGCCGAAGTTGTAGCACTCAAAATCGCATCGGCTCTTGCATTGTCTCCTACTACTCTTTCTATTTCAGCTTCAAAACTTTCATCAAATATATTGACAAGTTTGGTCAGTTGATTGACTTCATCAGCACTTATAAAAGTATCTAGCAGTTTTTGCATCTGTTTCTCATACTTCCCAAAATCTACTTTTTCATGGTATCGTATCTTTACACTAGCTCTTAATTCACTATAAAATTTCATTTTTGATTTATAATTATCAATATCTTTTTTACGAAAAATATCATCTATCTTATCACTTGAAAGTGCCAATTTTAATGCTCTTGCATAAAGTGATAAATATTCATAAAAATTTTGTCTTTTTTCTTCATCTGCTAAAAACAATTCATAACTCTCTTGGTCATTTTTATTTTCAACTGTTTTAAACAGATCTTCCAAATAAGTATAATATGTTTTGACTTTTGCTATCTCCTCTTTTATATCAAAAACAGTACCTACAAGATCCTCTTCATCAAACTTATCAAGTCCAGCATCACCATATACATTTAATGCCTCATCCAAATCACCCAACAATCCACGATAATCAATAACAAATCCAAAATCTTTCCCATCATAAAGCCTATTTACTCGTGCGATGGCTTGGAGTAGATTATGCTCTTTGAGTAGTTTATCTACATACAATACACTAGCTCTGGGTGCATCAAAGCCAGTAAGGAGTTTATCTACAACGATTAAAAGCTCTATCTCTTCACCATAAATAAATTGATCTTTTATTTTGTCATTATATTTATCTTCATCGCCATACCTCTCCATCATTTTTGACCATTCTTGGATGATAAGTTGTTTATTTTCATCATCAACTTTCTCATATCCCTCTCTTGTATCAGGTGCAGATATCACAAAAGCAGTTTTGATATTTCCTTCTTCACTAAATAATTTATGATACATAATAGCTTCGTACTTTGAACTCGTAGCCAACATCGCTTTGAATCCTGTCCCTTGTATATTTTTAACAAAATGGTCATTTATATCAAACATAATCATCTCAAGTCTTCTCTCACTACTTGCAATAGTTTGAAATCTAGCCCATCTTTTTTTGAGGTCAAGAGTTTGCTCCTCATTGAGACCTTTAGCAATCTTATCAAACTTTCTATCGAGTCCTTTCTCATCACTTACCCACTGATCTACAAGTCTCCCCTCATAAAGCAAAGGCAATACAGCTTTATCTTTTACAGCTTGGTCTATAGTATATCTATCTATCTCACCACCAAACTTTTTAAATGAACTTTTCTCTTTTTTCATCAGTGGAGTACCTGTAAAACCTAAATAACAAGCACTAGGAAAAACTTTTCTCATAGCCTTGTGCATATCTCCACCTTGTGTTCTATGTGATTCATCTACAAGTATAAATATATTAGGGTCATTGATGATAACTTTTTCTTTTTTCACTGTTTCAAACTTATTTATAATAGTAGTTATTACAGTTGAACCACCTTGAATAAGTTCTATTAGATTATGACCAGATTTGGCTCTTTTAGCACTTACCTCACTATTGTTAAAAGTGCTATGTATCTGCTCATCCAAATCTTTTCTATCTGTTACGATGATGATTTTAGAGTTGAGTATCTCTCTTTTGAGTACTTTTGAAAGCATCACCATAGTAAGCGACTTCCCACTCCCTTGTGTATGCCATATCAGACTGCCAGCTCTTACCCCTATAGTATCTATCTTTTCTACCCTTTTGATAATTTTTTGTATCGCAAAAAATTGTTGGTATCTAGCTATTTTTTTTATCTTTCCATCAAAAAGTATAAAAGAGTGAATAAGTTCAATGACTCTAGTTTGTTCAAATAAAGAAAAAATAGTATTGTCAAGTTTACTAGGTGTTCTATTTTTAACTAAATCTTGACAATTAGATTCATCATCTTCATTCCAAACAGCATAAAACTTTTTTGGTGTTCCTGTTGTTGCGTATTGGGGAGAGTGATTATTTCCTGCGAGTGTCATCTGAATATATTTAAAAAGTTCAGGTATCTCTTTCTCATCTTGATTTCTTATCATTTGAGATATCCCTTGCTGGGCATCTACGCTTGATCTTTTTAGTTCTATGACACCAAATGGTATACCATTGATAAACAAAACTATATCGGGTCTTCTCGTTTTCACTTTTTCATTTTTTATAACTCTATCAACTACAAATTCTTCTGTAAAATGAAAAAGATTGTTAGAGGGTGTTTTAAAGTCTATATATTTTAAAGAAAAACTTTTTTTCACTCCATCTATGAGCTCTTCAAGATAAGAGTTACCCAACACTAGCTGGTCTGTTATATTTTGATTTGCAGTCATCAGCCCTTCGTTTAAAGAGTAGTCGATATCTTCAATAGCTTTTGCGATATTTTTAGCAGAAAATTTATAGTCGTTATTTTTATACTTAAATCCATTTAAACTTTGAACTCTTTCTACTAATATATCTTTGAGTATCACTTGACTTGTACCACTTTTGTATCTCTTCATCTGTGTATCAGGTATAAAAATATAGCCTATAGATTTGAGTAACTCTATGGTGTTTTTTTGTATGATTGATTCATCTGTTTGTGGTGTCATTGTATCTCCTCCTTAACCCTCACTTCCCCTGTAAGTAGCTTCTGCATCAGTCCCTTTTTTTGCGCTTTTAATTCTAAAAGTTCATGTTTGAGTAACTCTATCTCTTTATCTGCATTGCTTAAAACTTCTGCTATTTTTTGTTGTTCTGGAAGTGATGGGAGTTTTATTTCTAACTCTTGATATTCTGAAATCCAATATCTTTTATGGTCTTCTGAAATATAGTTTATCATTTGTATCATTTCAAAAACTAATCTAATATTCACATCTTCATTTTTTGCTTTTAATATTTTCATTGCTGATGATTTAGCTTTAAATGGAAAATCAACAAATTTACTTGCTGTTGTAAAATCATCAAAAATGATTACTGGTAAATTATCTTTAAATATTCCGTGTTCCTCTTTTGTATATCCTAAAATAAAAGTTTTACCTGCTGTAAGTACAGGTGTTTTATAACTACTGTCATAATTTTTATTAGCAACTAAATACTTTGTAGGTTGTATATAATCTAGTAGTTCACCAAGTTTAATAAACTTCCACTCATCACTAAACCCATCAAACCTCACCTCACCACTCAAAAGCCTTTGCATCAAACCTTTTTTAAGGTTCTCTTTTTGTTTGATAAGCTCTTCTTGTTTTGTGATAGCATCATCCCAAGTGGTTAAGATGGTTGCTATTTTTTTTTGTTCTTTTAGGGGTGGGAGAGGGATTTTCAAGATTTTTAAATCAGAATTATATACATTGCTAATACTTGAACCTTTTGATAATGAAGCTATTTTTCTTTTTAATTGATGATTTATATAATATGCCATATATTTTTGAGAATAAATATCCTTATTCTTAGGTCTTAAAATATTAATTGTTCTACCTATAGCAATATCTTTTAATGTTAAAGCAGATGCAGAACCAATATCCAAAGGGTCTTCACCTGCTGATGGTAACAATATTTCATTCCCTTTACTAAATAATAATTCTGATTTATCTAAATTTGTTTTATTAATAATATTGTCAATTACTTCATTATACATATGATACAATTCACCATATCTGACACAAGGTATTGCAAATTCGGTTGAGGCTTCATTTTGTTTTATATTCTTTCCAGTACTAAAAATAAATATATCATTAAATAAGGATTCTTTCCAATAATCAGGAATAACACCAACTTTTGTTTGTTTATAGCCTTGTGGTATTATTTGTTTATTCATTATCATCACCATTAAAATTAATACATTTGCTATTTTGTTCTTTTTTAGTTATAATTTCTTTACAATTTCCTTCGGGATCGCTCTTCTTTTTTGAAGGGCAAAAATCTTTACTTTTAAATCTATTTGTGTTATTATTCATCATAATTCGCTTTCAGGCACACCCACTTTTTGAGTGGGGCTAACTATATTTTGTAACTTTTTCTGCTCTTCCAAAATATTCATTTTTAACTGTCCGATTTTTTCGGACACTTCACTTCCCTCTTTTTTCAACTTAGATTTTAAGTCACTCCAATACTTTCTAGGTCTTTCACTTTGTGTCAAAATCTCAATCACATCAATAATAGAAACGAACCATTTTTCTTTCTCTTCATCCCAAACAGTACGGACATTTTTATCTTCAAATATTTTGATAGTATTTATATCTTTCATTTTAAAGCCCCAACTCTTTGAGGTATTCACTCATTTTAGATTTTACTTCACTTAACTCTTTTTCGATATTGGCTATATTTGTTTTTGTAAGCTCAATATCAACTCTCTCTTCCTCTTCAAAAGTATCCACATATCGAGGGATATTGAGGTTAAAATCGTTTTCTTGTATCTCTTCAAAAGAAGCGAGATAGGAGTACTTTTCTACAGTCGTTTTGTTTTGATAAGTTTCAAGTATTTTCGATATATTCTCTTCACTCAAACTGTTTTGATTTTTATCTTTTGTGAACTCTTTAGAAGCATCGATAAAAAGTATATCTTTATCCTCTCTTTGCTTTTTAAATATCAAAATACACGCAGGGATACTTGTCCCAAAAAATAGATTTGAGGGGAGTCCTATAACAGCATCGAGTAAATTATCATCTTCGATGATCTGTTTTCGTATCTTCCCTTCACTAGCTCCTCGAAACAATACTCCATGAGGGAGAACCACACCCATAGTTCCATTGGCATTGAGACTCGCCAACATATGAGAGATAAAAGCATAATCCCCTTTGCTTTTAGGAGGAAGACCATACCCAAATCTTTTGTACATATCCTCTTTGAGATCTTCTGCACCCCACTTATCAAGTGAAAAAGGGGGATTGGCGACCACAACATCAAATTTCATAATATGGTCATTTTCTTTATGTAATGGATTTCTAAGTGTATCTCCCCACTCAATTTTGGCATCGTTTATCTCATGCAAAAACATATTCATCTTAGAGAGTGCTTGTGTTTGTCCATTTTTCTCTTGACCATAAATAGCAAAGTTTTGATTCCCTACCTCTTTTGAAGCTTTGATAAGGAGTGAACCAGAACCACAAGTAGGGTCATAGATACGGTCTCCCTCTTTTGCTTCTACTAGTTTGGCTAAAAGTGTCGATACCCCACTTGGAGTATAAAATTCTCCGCCTGATTTCCCTGCACTACTCGCAAAATGTGATATGAGATACTCATAGGCATCTCCTATCACATCATTTCCACTGAGCATAGAGGGTCTTAAATCTAGTCTATCATCTCCAAAATCTTCAAGTAAGTTTTTGAGTATTGAATTTCTCTCTTTTGTTTTACCTAATTTTATCTCACTATTAAAATCAACATTGCGAAAAATACCCTCTAGCTTCTCTTTGTTGTCTTCTTCTATTTTTTCTAAGGCTTTGTTTATCACTTCACCTACATTTGAAGACTCTTTGTGTTCTAAGATATATTCAAAAGTACAGCTTTCATCTAAGATAAATTTTTCTCTTTTAAGACTTTTTGAAATTCTGTCTTCATTGTCCCCATATTTTACTTTTAAATCTTCTACTTTCTCTTTATAAAAATCAGATAGATACTTTACAAATAACATAGTAAGAACATATTCTTTATAGTCATTACTTTCCATTGTACCTCTAAAGCTATCACAAGCTTTCCATACTATACCGTTGATTATCTCTTGTGTTGTTTTTTGCATTATTGTATCTCCTGATTTATTAGTTTTTCAAATATATTTTTATTGAAATGTTTTTTTTCTTTTATAAGTTGATTTAAAAGATTTATCTCTTTATATGACAAAGCTTGAATATCAGCTATCTTATTTTGTATTTTCAATGTGGGTAGTGATATTTCAATCTCTCCTAAAAATTTCACATTCATCATTGATACAGTACTCCCTTGGCTATATATTTGTTTTTGAACAAATGATGAATTTAAATAGTTGACTAAAAACTGTGGATTAATTTCCTTTGTATTAGTTCTAATTACAGCTGCCATTGATGAAATGATAGTATTATTATAATTTTTATCGATATATACAGCTATATTAGGCTCTCTAAGCCTCACTAATATATCCCCTTTTTGCAAAAGATTTTCCTCTTTTATCTCCTCATTTGCGATAAAATTATCTACAAATGTATGGTCATAATAACCATTGTCATGAAATGATTTAAGAGAGATTACATTATAATCTTTCTTAAATTCAGATTGTTGTGAAGCTTTTTTTCGTGACATTACCAAACCAGTTTTAATTGAAGTTATGTGGTTTAAGTGTGTTTGCAAAGTTTCCCCTTTTTGAATTTTTTTCTTGTCAAATTGTAAATAAACAAATTAACTACCAATATAATATACTCTATATCATTAAAACAAAATTAAATAGATAAAAAATATCTGTCAAATTGAAAGTAAACAATATTTTGTACTTATTTAATTCAATAAAAGTTAAATTTACAATAAATCTTTTCTTAATTTTACATTAATATATATTATATATTTATTATTTTACCTATATTATCTCTATAATGTCTATTTATTATACAATGTAATATTAATTTTACTTTAATTATATGTTAAGATAAGATTATAATAAATAAATGGATAATAACATGAATGATAATTTAACAACACCATTAGATAGTTTTCTCAATCACAAAGCAGATACAGGTATGCAATGTGGAAACTATAGTATAGATATTCCTGAGCTTAAAGAGGGTGAGCAGTATAGATTTCACTTCGATGCTACTGCTTGTGTCGGGTGTCACTGTTGTGAAGCTGCCTGTAATGAACAAAATGCAAATGAAGCAGATATAAAATGGCGACGAGTGGGAGAGATGGAAACAGGTGTGTTTCCTGAAGTTTCACAACTTTTTAACTCTATGTCTTGTAATCATTGTATAGAACCTGAATGTCTCATCGGTTGTCCTACAGAATCCTACATAAAACTTGATAATGGTATCGTATTTCACGAAGATGAATCATGTATCGGATGTCAATACTGTACTTGGAATTGTCCTTATGAAGTGCCTATATTTAATCCTGACCGTGGAATAGTGACAAAATGTCATATGTGTGTCGACAAACTTGAAGTGGGTGAAACACCCTCATGTGTACAAGCCTGTCCTGCTGGGGCTATTGAGATAGAGGTAGTAAACAAAGAGGAGTGGATCAAAAACGATATGGCAAAAGAAGGAATTGCACCACATTTACCTGATATTAATATCACCAAACCAACTACTCGCTATACTTTACCTGATAATATTGAAGAATTAGATTTCAAACCAGCAGATGAACATATCACCAAACCTGCACATAGTGAACTTCCTTTGGTTTTTATGACTATTTTAACACAGATGAGTGTAGGAGCTATGGTAGCTTTAGGATTGGGTGAGGGATTGAGTCTCTTAGGTTTTGAAAATTTAGCGACTGGAAACCTTTGGTTGAGTTTATTTATCATATTACCTGCACTTATAGGGTTACCATTATCCGCACTGCATCTAGGTCGCCCTCTTATGGCATATAAAGCTATGAAAAACTGGAGAAACTCTTGGCTCTCTAAAGAGGCATTAGCATTGGGTATTTATGCTGGATTTGGTTCTGTTTTGGCTTTTTCTTATTTAATAGAGTCATCATTTCTTATATTTATCTCTATGGTGGGTGCGGTACTCTCTGGCGTGTATGGTATCTATGCACAATCTATGATATACAGAATCAAAGCACGACCCTCTTGGAATAAAGAATCAACGACAAAAAGATTTATGAGTTCTGGGTATTTAGGGTTGATTTTGGTAAGTTTTATCTTAGTTATGCAAGGTTTTTATGCAAGCTCGATGGCAATTCTAAGTTTAACGATGTTGATCTCTTCGTATCAAGTTTTAGTGATCAATGAAGAGAAAACATTTTATCAATATTTAGAAAAAGATGAAACAAACTTTTATCAACTCAATAAAACAAAATTTTTACTCGAAAATAACTTTAAAAAACATCTCAAATTGAGATATATTTCACTGATAGGTTTTGCTGTATTTGTACCACTGTTTACTATTTTATTATTGGCAAATAATAGTATTGATGCTGCTATGATATTTTTAATACTCTCTCTACTTGGTTCTACATTGAGTGAACTTCTAGGAAGATATCTATTTTATGTATCAGTTGTACCATTAGGACTCGCAGGGAATTTTTTCGCTGGAAATCAACGAACAAGAGATTATAAAAAGGATTCACATGTTTAAGTCACTCTTTAATAAACTAACAAATAACGATATAAAAGAGGAGAAATACTCCTATACAAAAGATATGAAGTTTGGTATAGTTGCCAAAAACAATGCACCTGATAAATGGGTACGAAGTACTTGTGGATACTGTGGTGTTGGGTGTGGACTTTATATCGGTGTAAAAGATGGAAAAGCAGTCCGAACCAAAGGAGATCCATCTCATCCTGTCTCAAAAGGAACTTTGTGTCCAAAAGGGATTATGGAGCATCAGATGGTACACTCTCCAAATAGAATACCATCGCCTATGATTAACAAAAACAATACATTGGAAGCCGTAGAGTGGGATGAAGCATTTCAGTACACGGCAGATAAATTTCAAGCAATTCAAAAAAAATATGGTAAAAGTGCTGTTGCATGTATCTCTACAGGACAATTTTTAACTGAAGATTTTTATACTTTAGGGAAATTTATGCAGTTAGGTTTGGAGTCAAATAACTACGATGGAAATACCACTTTGTGTATGGCAAGTGCTGTTATGGGATACAAACAAACTTTTGGGAGTGATGGACCGCCTGCATCGTATGAAGACTTTTCTCATGCTGATGTGATTGTACTCATCGGAGCAAATATAGCTGATAATCACCCTATTTTAAAATTGCATATTGCTAAAAATAAAAAGATAACTGGGAAAAAACCTACAATCATAGTTATCGATCCACGATTTTCAAAAACAGCTAATATGGCAGATATTTTTGTCCCTTTAAAACCTCGAAGTGATTTAGCTCTTTTAAATGGATTGTGTCATATTATTTTGGAGCAAGGTTGGGAAAATCGTGAGTTTATAAAAGAAAAAACAAGTGGCTTTAAAGAGTTCCGTAAACATATCATGGAAAAATACAAACCGCAAGATGTAGCGATAACCACAGGGCTTGATGTAAAAGTTCTCTATAATATAGCTCGTGTCTATGCAGCTGCTCCAAAAGCTTTGAGTGCGTGGACTATGGGTGTCAATCAGTCTAGTATCGGGACAGATACAGTCAGTGCCATTTGTAATTTGGCATTAATCACTGGAAATTTAGGAAAACAAGGTGCTGCACCTTTTAGTATCACTGGACAGTGTAATGCTATGGGGACTCGTGAATTTGGATTTACCTCTTCAATTCCTGGATATAGAAACTTTGCAAATCTTCAAGATAGAATTGATTTTGCAAATATAGTCAATGTCCCTGTAGAGTTAGTGCCTAAAAAAAGAGGATACTCTTATCCTCAAATCATTGAAGCGATTGAAAGAGATGAGATAAAAGCTCTTTGGATAACAGCAACCAATCCTCTTGTTAGTTTTGTCGATCAAAATAGATTACGAAAAGCATTTAAAAAACTTGATATCTTGGTAGTACAAGATGCATTTATGTCAGAAACAGCCCAAATAGCCGATGTGATCTTTAGTGCAGCTACTTGGAGTGAAAAAGAAGGAGTGTATACCAATAGTGAGAGACGATGTAACTATGCAAAAAAAGCGATAGAACCACTTGGTAAAACTATGAGTGATGCAAATATCGTGATAGAATTTTCAAAATATTTTGAGGGTAAATATGAATTACTTTTTAAACATCTCAAAAATAGTGAAGATATTTTTGATGAGATAAAAAAAGTGAGCGAGGGAAGACTGTGTGATTATTCTGGTATGAGTTATGACAAGATTGAAAAACTCGGTGGGATACAATGGCCATGTAATGATACCTATCCACAAGGAAAAAAGCGACTCTATACAGATGGTTTTGAGTGTAAAACAGAAGATGGGAAAGCAAAACTATTAGCAGTTGATTGGAAACCTCTCACAGAATCATGTAGCAAAAACTTCCCTCTCAATCTCAATACAGGTCGTACAGTAGAACAATGGCATACAAGAACCAAAACCAAATCTATAGCACTTTTAAATAATCTTGCCCCTGAAGCATGGATAGAACTCAACCCAAAAGATGCTCTCAAACTTGAAGTGGTAAGTGGTGATAGGATTAAAATAGCCAGTAAAAGAGGTGATGTAAGTAATATCATCGTAAAAATTACTGAAGTTGTTCGTGAGGGAGATGTATTTGTCCCTTTTCATTTCAATACACAACTTATCAATAAACTTACTTTATTTGATTTTGACCCTAAATCTTTCGAACCAAATTTTAAACAATGTGCCGTTAATATCTACAGTCAAAAGCATCCAGAAGGGATACAAGTTAAATCAAAGGAAATTGCAGTAGAATTAGAGTATCAAAATACACAAATAGATAAAAATACTGTTTATATAAAAGAGAAGGTAGATGATAAATACATTAATAGATCAAAATAAAATTGAGATATATTTCCAACCTATAGTATCCATAAAAGATACAAAGATTTTTGCATTTGAAGCTCTTACACGAGCTTTTGATGACAATGGAAATATAATTTCACCTCTTTTTTTATTTGACCAAGCGATTCAAGAAGGATCTGCCAATATACTTGATTCGTATGTCCGAATTTTGGCTTTACAAAAATTCACTAAATACCATAAAAAAGACAAAAGCATCTTATTGTTTCTCAATTTTGAATCTTCATTTATAGAAAGCGATCAATATCATACCTTTATAGATGATGTAAAAAAGTTCAATATCAGTCCTTCTAATATTGTTTTGGAGATAAAAGAAGATGAGATACAAAATAATAATGCTATCAAAAAGTTTGTAAATCTTTATCGAAAAAATGATTTTATTATAGCAATAGATGATTTTGGTACAGGATATTCGGGTTTTGATAGATTATCACTTATCAAACCTGATATTGTTAAAATAGATAAATCAATTATGTACAATATTGATAAAAACTTTATAAACTCTGAAATATTACGAGCTGTTTCAAATATGTGTCACAAAATAGGTGCATTAGTATTGGCAGAAGGTGTTGAAAAAAAAGAGGAGATACTCAATGCCATGTCAAAAGATATTGATATTTTTCAAGGTTTTTATTTTTCGAAACCATTAGCAAAGATTGATCTATCTTGCGAAAATTCTCTTTTTACAGAGATACATGATATAGGTATTGGACATAAAAAAGAGGTAAGTAAAAAAATTCATAAAAAGAAAAAAACCTTTGTAAAAGCAGAAAAATTATCACAGACAATAGAAACTATCTACAATAAGCATAAAAAAAACTACAAAAACAAAATAAAAGAACTACTCATACCTCACAAAGCACTCGAAGCTATCTATATGATTGAATTTGATACTGGATTACAAAAAGATAATACCATTATCAATATACAACAAAATACTCTTTTTAGTCCAAGTAAAGAGTCTCATGATCATAGTTTAAAAGAGTATTATTTTGTAGCAAAAAACTCTTCTCGCTCAAATTATCTGAGTGGAAAATATGTCTCAAAAGCAAGTGGAAATATGTGTAGAACGTATTCTTCTATTGTAAAGATACATGATAAAAAATATATTTTATGTTTAGATATTAAAAACTCATAAAGTGTACTATAAGTTTTGAAACTTATAGTACACTTTTTTTACGCTCTTGCCCCAATATTTCCATATCTATGAAAAGAGTGTGAGATTGATTGTTCGATAAAATAGTTCAATAGTTCAAGTCGACCCTCCATAAGAGGTTTTTGTCTCACTATAAAAGTAAGGCTTTTCGCTGCTTTTTCAAATACTATAGCAGGTACTTCGGAAATATCACTATACAGTACTCTTTCGTATTTATCCATAGTTTTTACCATCTCATCATCTGATTTGACAACAAATCTATCTCGAACAGTAAATAACTCATCAGCATTTTCCAAAAATGATTCGACAACTTTATTATCATTTATAGACACCTTAAAATGCACTCCTGCAACTCTAGCCGCTAAAATTCTTGATAGAACTTCAAAAAGAGTATCTTTAGGAGAAACTCTTATCAATACATTGTGAAGTGGAATATATTTAAAGTGATTATCTTCCCCTCTCACTTGTGCATAATCTTTTTCTTGAGAAAATTCATTTTCAAAGTTTTCATAATAGGATTGGAGTGCAAGTGATAATTTTTCAAAGTCTTTTGTATTTTTTTGAGTAGCGATACACCCATCTATAAATTGCGTTAACTCTGTAGTATATTTTTTCTTATTTTGAGGACTTTGTATCTCTTGTATATCTACAAATTGGGTGATGTAGTTATAAAATCCAGCCTTTCTTCCAGCTCCAATGGCTGATTTTCCCATACCACCAAATGGCTGTCGTAATACTATAGCTCCCGTTGTTCCTCTATTGATGTACAAATTACCAGCTTTTAAATTTTCTTTCCAATAATTCACCTCTCTCTCATCTAATGACTCTATTCCTGAAGTAAGTCCATATCCAGTATCATTGACAATATTGATAGCATGTTCGAGATCTCTAGCTCTCATCACCGCTAACACAGGTCCAAATAACTCATGTGTATGGATAAAATTCCCCTCCTTTACTCCCCACTTAATAGCAGGTTGTAACATATAAGGATTGTTGTTTGTATATGATGGTTCTAATGCCCACGTTTCTTCACCTTCTAGCTCATTAATAGCATGCTCTAAATTACCGCTTACTCTATTTGCTAAAGTTCCTATTTTATTTTTAAAGTCCCATACGGACCCTACATTCATAGAAGAGCACGTATCTATTAATGCTTTTTTAAATCCTGCATCATTATATACTTCATCTTCTAAAACTAAAAGTGAAGTAGCAGAACATTTTTGACCTGAGTTACTAAAAGCACTTTGAGATACATTTTTAATAGCTTGCTCACGATCTGCCATATTAGTCACAATAGTTGCATCTTTTCCACCTGTTTCAGCAGATAAAAAAAGATCATTTTTAGTTTCTAACATTTTTGTAGCAGTATCTTCACCCCCTGTTAAGATAACAAAATCAATATCTTTATTAGCAATAAGATATTCACCTGCAACAGCACCACTACAAGGGAGAAATTGTAAAACATTTTTAGATATTCCAGCTTCCCAAAAGCATTTACAAAGCTCATAGCTACAAAGAGCAGCTACAGAAGCTGGTTTTATTATCACCGTATTTCCAGCAGCCAATGAAGCTGCAATTCCACCTGCTGGAATTGCCACAGGAAAATTCCAAGGAGGAACAACCACCCCAACCCCTTTCCCTTTTAGCTTTAGATTTTCATACTTTTCAAAATGTCTTATAGAATGGGAATAAAACTCTACAAAATCAATCGCTTCAGAAACTTCTACATCTGTTTCAGTAAAAACTTTCCCCACTTCAGCAGCAGCCACACCAATCAAATCATCTCTTTTTTCACGGAGTCTAATGGCAACTTTTTTTAAAGCTTCATGTCGTTGCTCGTGACTTAGATCTCGCCATCCATCTTTGTCTTCTTTTGCTATTCGTACTGCATTTTGAATATCTTCTGGTGTAGCAATAGCAAACTTACCAGCTAAAATACCCTCTTCAAATTGTGACTTATCAATCGCTTCATAAATTTCACGATCACCCACCAATTCAACTCCACCCACTACAACAGGGGTAATACTATGTTTTGTATCTTGAGTATTTTTCCATTTTTTTACAATGTTTTTCGCCCATTCTTGATTTTTTGCTAAGATAAAATCGGTATCTGCTTCAGCATGATATTTATTTGTATCAAATGATGAGTTTGAAAAATTTTCCCATCTCTCATCCAATCTATTTTGGGTTCTTTTCGAACCTACAAAAGATGTTTTTACAACTTCAAAAGATTCTCTAAAAAGATTCTCCTGCATCTTCCAATCATCGCTGCCAACCGTTAAACCAAAAGAGTATCGTATAAAATTATTTGGACCTGTATTTTCATCGAGTCTTCGTACTAAATACGCAATCGCATTTGTAAATTGTTCTTTTGAAGCTGTTGGTGCATACAAAATAACCTCTTTACTTATATCTTTAATAGCAAGGCGTGCAGATTCACTCATCCCCTCAAGCATCTCCAAAGTATGGTATTGGCTCGTACCATTTTCATCTGCATATACTGTTGCAAATGCCAATTCAAAGAGATTGTGAGAGCCTGTCCCTATATGTAAAAAAGGTGCATTTTCTTTTAAGAGTGCGTACTTTACCATTCTTTTATAGTTAGCATCTGTATCAGGTTTGTCTACATATGTTACCATATCCCAGTGTTTTTGAGAGGCTTCAGTAGCTTCCATCTCCATATTTGCACCCTTAACAAGACGAAATTTTATAGCAGACCCACCATTTTTGACTCTATTTCTTGCCCATTTTGTCAAATCTTTTTGCCAAAGAAATGAATCAGGAAGATACGCTTGCAGTACAATACCAACATAAAAGTTTTGAAATTGAGGAAGTTCTAAAGTTTTTTTAAACACAGCCACGGTAATTGCTAGATCTCTATACTCTTCCATATCAAGATTGATAAATTTATCTCTTTTTTCACCTAATGTAGTTATATACTGATTTTTTTGTGCCGCTTCATAAATGAGAGTCAATTTTTTTACTAAAATTTCAACTACATTATCAAAATTCAAAGGATTGATTTGTGAAAAAATGGTAGATATTTTAATAGAGATATAATCAACATTAGGATTTTGTAATGCTTTTATATATTTTTCTATCCGCTCATTTGCTTCCTCTTCCCCTAAAACTACCTCACCAATAAGATTGATATTGACTCGTGTCCCCTCTTCTTTTCTTTTTTGAAGATGTGCATTAAAAACTTTTTCTTCCCCTTTTATCACAACTGTTTTGGTATCTTCTCTAATTTGTTTGACAAACAGCGGTACAGAAATATTTGGAAGATCTTTCCCTATATTTTGAAAAAGATACAAAAGAGTTTTGTCTTTTGCTGTAAAAAAATGTGCCATACCGTGTTTTTCGAGTAAAAAACATATTTGGTTTGCTATTCTTTCATTTGATTGTGATCGAAAACACTCATCCATTAGCTCAATTAAAAGTGCTTTATCTTTTGGATGCTCAAGCATTTTATTCATTTTTGTATAAAATTCTCTATCAAAATCACTGACTAATTCAACTGCTTTATTTTGCCATCTTTGGGCTAACTCAATAGATTTTTCTATATGTTTTTGGTCATTTTTCAATCATAATCCTTCAAATATTTATATTTACTTTTATTCTATTTTTAATGCAATACTTTACTCAAAAATTGTTGTGTTCGCTCTTTTTGCGGATTTTCTATCACTTGCTGAGGCGTTCCTAACTCTTCGATTACCCCTTTATGAAAAAAAGCCACTTTATCAGAAACTTCTCTTGCAAATGCAATCTCATGCGTTACAGTTATCATGGTCATTCCATCATCACGCAACATTCGTAAAGTATCCAACACCTCCCCTACAAGTTCAGGATCAAGAGCAGATGTCACCTCATCAAAAAGCATATAATCAGGCTTCATAGCCAATGCTCTTGCGATCGCAAGTCTTTGCTGTTGTCCTCCCGACATTCGTTTTGGATACTGATCAAATTTATCACCCAATCCTACATGAGTCAGCTCTTTTTTGGCTATCTCTATCGCTTCTTCACGACTCTTTTTCAAAACTACTTGAGGTGCTAATGCAGCATTTTCCAAAACTGTTAAATGGGGAAAAGAGTTCCATTGCTGAAATACCATTCCTAATTTTTGGCGTAAAAGATCTTGGTTAGTACTTTTTGCGTGTACATCAATATCATCCACGATGATTTTTCCTTGCTGTATTTTTTCAATAGCGTTGATGCAATAAAGAAGTGTAGATTTTCCACTTCCACTTCCCCCTATTACACTGACTACTTCCCCTTTATTTACCTCTAAATCAATCCCTTTTAAAACTTCCAAATCACCAAATGATTTGTGTACCCCTTGAATTTGTATCATAATGCCATTTTCCTTTCTACATGTTTTCCATACAATGATAATGGATATGATATGATAAAATAAAATATCCCTACACCTATTAATATCTCTAAAGGCTGTTGTGTTCTTGAGATAAGCTGTTCGGATGTTCGAAGCAGTTCCATATATCCTATGACTGATACCAACGCAGAATCTTTTATGACACTTAATGCAACCCCTAACCACGAAGTAAAAACAGCTCGTAAACCTATATGTAATCGTACATATCGTAATGTTTGCCAATAGCTCATACCTAAACTTCTTGCAGCCACTTGCATAGGTTTGGGAACACTTTCAAAACCACCTCGAAAAACTTCTGACATAAATGCCATCGTATAGAGTGAAAGTATAATAGAGCCAGCTACAAAAGGTTCTAAAGGATAACCAATAACACCTACATAAGTTGTGAAAAGTATAAGCTGAATAATAAGAGGAACACTTCTCAAAATATCCAATACAGAACCCAAAAGCATATTGACCCATTTATTTGATTCAGCTCGTACAAATCCAACAATAGCCCCTAAAATAGTCCCTATTACAATGGCTACAACTGATATATAAATAGTATTTAAAACTCCAGTGAGGATAAATCCTGTATCATTCCATGATAAAGGTGTAAATAATGAAAAACCCATTAGATATCTCCTTTAAATATTTTTTTCGCCAGTAAAGATGTAGAGATAAGAATAAACTTCACTATAATATAATACATCACAGCAGCAACCATAAAAAACTCTAGCGTTCTAAACGATAAAGATTGTAATCTTTGTGTTTCCCCTGATAACTCCGACATTCCAACTAAAATCCCTAAAGAACTCATCAGCACTGACCATACAAATTGATTGGTCATTGGATGATAAATTTTTCGAAACATTTGCGGTAAAATAATATATTTATAGATTTGAAATTTATTCATTCCCAAAGATTTTGATGCACTGTATTGTGTCTTGGGAATAGATAAAAATCCCCCTCGAAATGTTTCTGCTAAATAGCCAGCATTGATAAAAATCAAACCGCTTAACACAGCAAAATAAGGGCTAAGATTGATCCCAAAAGCTCCCAATCCAAAATATGCCATATAGATCAAAAATAAAGCAGGTGTATTTCTCGCTATCTCTATCCAAAAACCACTCATATAATTTAAAATCTTCCGATCAGACATTTTCCCCAGTGCTAAAAATACAGCAATAATCAGACCTATAATCAATGATAAAATAGATACATGCAAAGTAACAAATGCAGCATCAAGAAGTTCTGGCATTTTATCAAAAACAGTATTCCAATGGTATTGATATTCCATTCAAATTTCCTTTCTTTTTTGTTTGATAAATCTCTAACGAGGTCTACAAATAAATCTATAGACCTCTATAAAAATTTAAGAAGTATACTTTTTTATTATTACTTATTATCTCGTAATGACTGAATCAAATCAGCAGGTGCATCACTCCCAAAGTGTGCATTGTATGCTTTATTCATACCACCATCTCTTATTTGGTGTACTAAAAATAGATTTAAGTATTGTATCCAAGCTGTTTCACTTCGTTTTGCAATTAAACCAACTACATCATCATAGTTAGGTACAAAAGGACCCGCAACAAAATCTTTGAACTCTTTTGCTTGTAATTTTGTAGCAATATTTGTATTTGTAGATACAAGCGCATCTATTTTCCCTTGATACAGACCTAAATAGGCATCATTTTCAGACTTAAATGCGGTATAATTACTTGTACCCCACCCTTTCTTTTTTGCATATGCTAAATATTCTGACTCATAAGTAGTCCCTAAAGCAGCCCCTACTTTCAGACCTTTCAAATCATCAAACGAATTGATATGTTTTGATTTTTTTGAAATAACTTGAAATTTGAATACAAAATATGGATAAGTAAATCCTACAGATTTTGCACGCTCTAAAGTATCTGAAGTTGAACCAATAACAACATCTGTTTTACCAGAGATCAAAGAAGGTATTCTATCTCCCCATGTAAGATTCATAACATTTGACTTTACACCCATAGCTTTTGCTAAATCGTTACAATAATCTACATCAAAACCTGCAGGTTGATTATTTTTATCAAAATAACCCATTGGTGGAAAATCTAAAACAACACCACAATTGAGTGTCCCTGACTTAATAACTTTGTCTAACTGATCTGCACTTACTGTACTGATCATACCAGCAGTCGCAAGAGCTGCAACCGCAAATGAAATTTTTTGAACTATTTTCATATATATCCTTTTTTATTTTCTACTACTAAAATAGCCAAATTAAATATAAAATTCAAGAGATATACTGTTCATTTTCTGTATTATTTAAAAACTGTTGCATTTCTCATTTATAAAATAATATATAAATTGAGAACCTTTCTGATTATGAGATTTTACTTCTATTTTTACATTATTTTGATCACATATATTTTTTACGATATTCAATCCAATTCCAAAACCTCCACTGATTTTATCCCCACGATAATATCTATCAAATATTTTACTTATATCTTTTATCCCTTTTCCTTCATCTTTGATTGAAAGTTCAATATCATTATCATTTGTTGTTGCCTGTAAACTTATCTCTATTTTTGTACTATTTTTAGAATATTTAATCGCATTTGAGATTGTATTATCTAAAATACGAGAGAGCTCCAATTTGGAAAACTTTATATACAGAGTATCATTTATATTTTGAACCACTCTAATCTCTTTTGAATCAAATTGAGATCATAGATGGCACTTTTATATATATTTGAACGAGGATAATAAAATACCTTTTCATTAGAATTTGAAAATTTATATATCTTCTTTTCTACTTTTTCTGCATATATTTGTAAACTCTCTTTATTTTTATAAAAATTATTTTCGAGTTCACTTTGTATATAAAAATGGAAGGGGATAGAGATAATAAAAATCAACATAATTGTTTGAAGCAAAATATATTTTGTACTTAAAGAATGTTTTTTAACCAATCTTGTATCCAACGAGTTTTTTATTGATGATGAACTCTTTATCACATTTTTTTCTCACTCTTTGCACACACATTCTTATATCAGCATAGGTTATATCTCGACCTTCCCAAACGATATTTTGTAAACTATCTATAGAGATAAAATAGCCTTTTTTTTGTATTAAATATGAAACTAAAGCTATCTCTTGTGAAGTTAAATTTATACTTTTATTATCTTTAAATAATGTATTTGTTTTTGTATCAAATTGGTAAGTGTTATCTATATTTATCATATTTTCACTACTTTTAAAATTGTGTGTTTTGATAATATATTCTATTCTATAAAGTAACTCTTTGAGTTCAAATGGCTTTCGTAAATAATCACTACAACCCAATTCGTAGCCAAGAGACAAATCTTCTATATCTGTTAAGGAAGTTGTCATAATAGCAGGCGTTTCAATACCATTTTTTCTAATATCTTTTAAGATCTCATATCCATCTATTCCAGGAACTCGTATATCTAAAAGAAGCAAAGAATATCTCTTGTCATATATTGCATTGAGTGCAGAAATTCCATCTTCAAAATCATCAACGCTATATCCTTTTGCTTCCAAAAAATCTTTTAAAGTTATTTTGTATAAATAATCATCTTCTAATAGTAAGATTTTCATTTGATTATCACTTCTCTTTCGTTGTTATTGAATGTATATATAGTATTGTCAAAAGTATGCGTTCTATGTATCTTATGATTTAGATTATTATCACCCATATCCATAGATACAATAATCACTCCAATATCATCTATTCCTATATTGAGCATGGGTACAAATACGATGATTTTGCTCTCTATTTTATAATAAAACTTCTCTTTTCCAAAAATCTCTTTATGTTTTTCAAGAAGAGTTAATAAGTTTTTAGAATACTTATCTTCTACAACTATATACTTGTCTATTCTTTTGTTTTTCTTTAAATTTACTGCAATATCTTCAAATTTTTTATCTAAAAGAACTATCATATCCAAATCAAATTTTTTGACTCTTTTTTCAATATTCTCAAAATTCATAATAATCTCAACCGAACCGATAAAATTTCCATTGTTATCCAAAATAGGAGATATCGCTTTGATATTTAATCTTTCACCTAACTCTATAGAAACAAAAGATTTTTTTGTTTTTTTGACCTGTCGTAAACCTTTTCTAAAGCCAGCCAAATTTATACCCAAATAGTTACTTTTATCCCAACTTCTTGCAAATGCTTCTAGTTTTTTTGTATGTATTTGAATATCTATATTTGTAATCGAAGTTGCTTTTTTTATCTCTTGCAGAAAATTGTCAATTTCTGCTAAAGCTATTGCTTGATTATTTGAAAGTAAAGCGTTTTTTACAGTTGAATTTTTTGAGATAAAAAGAGACAATGACAATGAATATTGTTTTTCAAAATTTAGATTTTCTTTTAAAATATCTATATTTTTAGAGATATATGCATTTATTTGTTCATCTTTATAATACGCAGAATACTCATTGTAATATAAAGATAATATAACTAAAGTAGTCACAAAAGAGATAAATGTAAACAGATATATTTTTTTCATAGAGTTATTATACCAAAGAAAAATAGTATTTCTTTGGTATTGTAGTAAAATATTATTTTATTTTATGATCACCTCTAATTGTGTCAACATTGAGACCTAAAGATTTGAAATTTGATCGTACACTGTGTTTTTCACTATGAACATTTGAGTTGTAGTATCCCATTTCTGATTTTGGTAAAAGACCTTTATCAAGATCAAAATCTGCTCTTTCTTGTGCATTCATATAGAGTACAATATCAGCTGTATCTTGATTGCTCAACGAATCTCCTTGACCTAATGGCATATTTGACTGTACCCAAGCAGATGCTTTATCAAGTTTACTCATACCAGCTCCTGTATTATATGCGAGCCATTCCCCTTGAGTATTTTTACCCCACAATGGTGGAAATGTCACCATACCCTGACCACTTTGTCCATGACACATAGCACATTTTTGACCGTATAGTTTTTTTCCTTTGAGATAGTTCGCATGGGTAGCTTTTTTTTGGATAGCTTTAAACTTTTTGACATTTTTTGGATACATCTTTGTATTACTAGGACCCCATGGACCTTTTGCATTCATCTTCATCACTTTACCCTCAGATAACCATGTGATATACGATGCAATTGCTATCGACGCTTTAGAATCTATGATAGGTCTTTTCCCATCCATACTTCTCATAAAACAGTTATTTGATCTATCTTGCAAAGTTTGTACAGATTTTTCTCTTTTTGACCATGCAGGAAATGCAGTTGCAGTATCTAACCAGTTACTAATATGACCCTCTGAAGTACCAGGTTTGCCATCATCTCCTTTGAGATGACAACTAACACATGCGAGTTTATTTCCTACTAAATCTTTTGTTAATGGATGGGTATTTGTGTGTAAAATAATAGCTTCCCCTAGTTTTACCATCTCACCTACTTCACCTGCTGGGTAACTTTTTGGTGCAGATCCAGCAAATAAACATGTTGCTGAGATCAAACTCAATATTCCTATTTGTATTGATTTTCTCATTGTAAACCTTTTATCATAATTTTTATTAGTGTATCCTATCTGTGTAACTGGTAAATAACAATCATTAGTTTATTTTCTTCAAACTATTACAATGGAAATAATGTATACAATTATTTCTCCATTATAAACCAAAAAAATGATACAATTGCTTACAAAGGAAACAAATGCAAGATTTTATGCTAACATATAGAACAAATATTGAAGATATTGAAAATTTTTTGATAGAAACTATCCGAAATACAGGACATTTACATCTCAAAGAAGACACAGATTTTGAAAACTTATTTAAAGTATTTCCATCATTAGAACTTATTTATGTTTGTGAAGATAGAGAATTAATACAAGTTTCACCCAATATATACAGAAATAAAATTTCAAAAATCCAAAAAGGAGATAGTAGAAAATATATTTTAAACAAACTTAATTTCAACGATAACAATATCTCAATTTCTCAACCCTATATCAGTAGTGCCACAGGAGATACTTGCATCACCGTAGCAAAAAAAGAAAACAGAAAGATTTATTTTTTAGATTTTAAAGTTATTGAATTGTTACAAAGATTAGGTCTTATTGAAATACACAAAGAGTTCAATATTATCAGTAAAAGTTTTTATTTTGTTACATCTATGGTGATGATGATTTTAGCTCTATTTACCGTAGGATATTCAGCATATGAGTTTATTAATTCTGTATTTTTCAAATCAGGATTATCCATTGAGTCTATTTTCAAACCTGTTATTGCTCTTACTTTAGGATTAGCGATATTTGACCTTGCCAAAACTATTATAGAGCAAGAGGTTGTTTTTAAGAATTATTCAAAAAATAGTAGTAGTGAATATAAAGTGCTTATAAAATTTTCAATTACAATTATCATAGCATTACTTATCGAGTCTCTGATGGTGGTATTTAAAATTGCAATTGATAACTACGCTCAAATGATACATGCTGTTTATTTGATAAGTGGAGTATCTTTTCTTTTTATAGCCTTAGGACTCTTTATCTATTTTACTAAAAAAAGATCTTAAAAATCTTTTTTTAGTTTACTAGCGTTCTATATTTCGATCTGGCGATGTTAGTATAGATAACCAACGAAGTAAAAATAAAAATAATAAAACACCACAAAATATGAATATATGAAAATTTATCGTACTACTCATAAGCATATCTATACTATTTATTTGAACAGAATTTATTTTGACTACATTCACGATAAGTTCTCGTAAAGTTAATATAATAAAAGCATCAATTAAAATCCCTATTTTGACTCTCTTTTCTCTTAAAAAACTCATGACTGCTCGTACAATTTCCAACATTATAATAAAGTATAATAGGTAAATAATAATAGTAATCATACTATTTGTCCCAACAGCAATTACAAACAATACTATTGCCAAAATTAATTCTATATAAAACTTATTATAAAAAAAAGCTTTAAATCTTCTCATTTCTTTCCCTTAGGTATATATTTTGTGGAATTATATCCAAGTTTTATTACTTTTACGTCACATTTTCTGCTATTATTAAGAGTTCTATTTTTAATATAAATTGAATACTTATTTTAGTTCTTTTTCATCTATTTTTGTTAGAATAGAACTTATTATAGAGACAAACAAATTAAAGGAAACAAATTGGAAAAAAAAATAGAACAAGCAAAACTTCTTCTCGATGCACTCCCTTACATAAAAAAGTTTAAAGATCAAATATTTGTGATCAAATATGGGGGTTCTGCACAGGTAAATCCTGAACTCAAAGATAGATTTGCACAAGATATTATTTTATTATATATGGTAGGGATCAAACCAGTAATCGTGCATGGTGGAGGAAACAAAATCAACTCTGTTCTTGACAAGATGCAAATCAAAAGCGAGTTTGTAGATGGTATGAGAGTCACAGATGAACAAGTGATGGAAGTAGTTGAGATGGTTTTAGCAGGAAATATCAACAAAGAGATCACAACACTTCTCAATATGCATGGGGGAAAAGCGATTGGTATCACAGGAAAAGATGCAGACTTTTTAATTGCTTCTCCAAAAGACAATGGAAAATATGGTCTCGTAGGACAAATCGATCAAGTCAATAATGAAGTGATCACAAATCTTTTATATGAAAAATTTATACCTGTTATTGCACCTATTGCCTCAGGTAATGCAGTAAATCACCCAGGATTTAATATCAATGCAGATTTGGCAGCGAGTAAAATAGCTGCGTCATTGGGTGCACGTAAGGTGATCTTTATGACAGATATTGCAGGAGTGATGGATAAAGAAAAAAATCTTTTATCTACTCTAACTAAAGAACAAATTAGTGATTATAAAAAAGATAAAACTATTATTGGTGGTATGATTCCAAAAGTAGATGCTTGTCTTGAAGCCGTTCATGGAGGTGTAGAAAAAGCACATATCATTGATGGACGCATAGAACACTCTATTTTATTAGAAGTATTTACGAGCGAAGGTATAGGAACAGTTATCAAAAAATAGAACTGAAAATCATAATAATACAAAGGAAAACAGATGAATAAAAACGCAGGGAAAAAAGCACCAAAAGAGATACTTGAAAATATAGCCAAACTTATTAGTGACTATTATATATCATTTCCTGATATTCACGATGATGCACAAAAAGTTGCATTTGGTACTTCTGGACATAGAGGAAGTTCCCTCAAAAGTAGCTTTAACGAAGCGCATATTTTTGCGATAACTCAAGCTGTTGTAGACTATAGAAAAAAAGAAAATATCACAGGAAACCTTTATATAGGTATGGATACCCATGCTCTTTCTACTCCTGCACATACAACTGCTTTGCAAGTTTTGGGAGCGAATAATATCCATGTTCGTTATGCACAAGATTTTGAATACACTCCAACACCTGTCATCTCCCATGCAATTTTAAATGATAAGGGAAGTGATGGAATAGTGATCACACCCTCACACAATCCCCCTTGTGATGGTGGATTTAAGTACAATGGAACGGATGGTGGACCTGCAGATACAGATGTAACAAACTGGATACAAGAGAGAGCCAATGAATACTTAAAAAATGAGCTTGAGGGAGTATTATCTGCTGAATATGATGATATTCTAAAACTAGAGTGTATGCAAGAGTATGATTTTATGACACCATATGTCAATGATTTGGAAAATATTATTGATATGAAAGCAATATCTCAATCAAATATAAAAATCGGTGCAGATGCTATGGGTGGAAGCGGTCTTCGATATTATGCTGCCATACGAGAAAAATATAATCTCAATATGGATGTTTTTAATGATAATGTCGATTTTACTTTTTCGTTTATGCACTGTGATAAAGATGGTAAGATTCGTATGGATTGTTCAAGTCCTTATGCCATGGCCGGATTGATTGAGATGAAAGATACTTATGATATTGCATTTGGAAATGATACAGATTTTGATAGACATGGAATAGTAACCAAAAGCAATGGTCTTCTCAATCCAAATCATTATCTAAGTGTTGCTATAGATTACTTGTGTAAAAGTAGAAATTTTGATGGTTTAAACATCGGTAAAACTCTCGTAAGTAGCTCAATGATAGATAGAGTAGCAGCAGATAATGACAAAAAAGTTTTAGAAACACCTGTTGGATTTAAGTGGTTTGTAAAACCGCTCATAGAGAAAAAAGTATTTTTTGGTGGTGAAGAGAGTGCGGGAGCGAGTTTTTTACGATTTGATACAAATGTATGGTCTACAGACAAAGATGGAATTATCCTCAATCTTTTAGCTGCAGAGATTTTAGCAAAAACCAAAGAAGACCCTGGTATTTATTATGAAAATTTAGTAAAAAAACATGGCAATCCTATCTATGCAAGGATAGATGCCCCTGCAACTAGTGAGCAAAAAACAAAACTCAAAAATTTAACTCCCGATGATATAACAGCAGATACCATAGCTGGTGAAAAGATAGAAGAGATACTTACTACAGCTTCAAATGGAGCAAAAATTGGGGGACTCAAAATCACCTCAACAAATGGATGGTTTGCTCTACGCCCATCAGGAACTGAAGATGTTTATAAAATATATGCAGAAAGTTTTATATCTGCTGAGCATTTAAAAACTATTCAAAAAGAGGCACAGGCTATCGTAGATAGTTTGTTTTAAAACAAATATAAAAAAGGAACTCAAATGTCAACAGTCATATTATTTATAAGCTATATTCTTATAGCCATGATATTTACATGGAAATATGTAGATTTTATCAAACAAAAACAATGGGATATCAAAAGTGCCCGTATTTTACTCGCTATTTTTATTAGTATCATTGGGCTTTTATTACTTGCTGTTCGTGTTTCTATTTTAGGAGGAATTGAAGAAGGTGAGCAAAAAGTGGTCAGTCTCACCCTTATTTTAGGAACAGTGATTATTGTTGTGATTGTGATACTCTCTATTTGGGTGATGCATCTTGTACGAAAAATGAAATATATGCAAGTCACTTTTCAGATCCCTATCAACGATCCTAACAAAGGCTCTTTATCTGAAGAAAACATGACATGTTTAGTAGATAGAGAACAAGTGTTAAATGTACAAAAAGTATTTGAAAAACCTATGAAGAAAAAACATCTCAAAGAGAGTAATAAAAACTATCAGATTTTAGAATAGTTATATTTTTATCCATCATAAGTATCATTATAAATACTTATAATTTCATTTTTAGTTAATTCTATCCCTTTTTTATCAGAGATAGTATTGACTATTTTACCAAACTCTATAGATCTTTCTTTTGACATTTGTATCCCCAAAAATTCACTAATAATAAAACTAGCACCCCCTTTTCCAGACTGTGAATTTATCCGTATCACTTTTTCATAGTCTCTTTTTATATCTTTAGGATCCATTGGTAAATAAGGTACGACCCATTTTACTTTATCACTTTTATTATAAAACTCCATCCCTTTTTTTATAGCATCTTGATGCCCACCACTAAAAGCTGTAAATATCATATCTCCAACATAAGGGTGTCGTATATGTGTTTTTATTTGTGTCACTTCTTCTATAAATTCTTTGATCTTATCAATATTACTCAAATTTATTTCAGGATCTATCCCTTGCGTATGAATATTAAAAATAACAGTCACTAAGTCTAAATTACCCGCTCGCTCGCCATTTCCAAAAATTGTACCCTCAATTCTATCTGCTCCACCTAATATAGCCATCTCAGCACTTGCTACTGCTGTACCTCTATCGTTATGAGGATGTACACTGACTATGACATTTTCTCTTGATTTTAAATTTTGACACATCCACTCTATTCTATCTGCATATACATTTGGCATACAAGCTTCCAAAGTATTTGGTAAGTTTATGATGATTTTATTTTGTTCTGTTGGTTTGACTACATCTATAACTGCATTACAAATCTTTACAGCAAATGGTAAATCTGTTTGAGAAAAACTCTCAGCAGAATACTGATAGATCACTTCACCCTCAAAATCTTGTGTCAATTCTTTGACTTCACGCATACCATCAACTGCCATATCTATTATCTCATCATCCGTTTTATTAAATACGACTCTTCTTTGAAACTCATTTGTAGGATTATAGATATGAAAAATAGCTTTTTTTGCACCTTTTAATGCTTCTACACTTTTAGCTATCAACTCTTTTCGTGCTGGTATTAAAACTTGAATATACACATCATCAGGGATTAAATTTTCTTCGATGATTTTTCTACAAAAATCATAATCAGTATCTCCAGCACTTGGATACCCTACTTCTATCTCTTTAAATCCCATATCTACTAAATGCTGAAAATACTTAACTTTTTGATTAATAGTTAAGGGGTCTTTTAATGCTTGATTGCCATCTCGTAAATCGACACTACAATAAATAGGTGCTTTTGTGATTGTGTTATTTGGCCATTGTCTGTTGAAATTTTCCACTGTTGGGTACTGATTATATTTTTGAAAACGCATTTGTTTTTCCTTGATATTCTACTGGTAATGATTTGTAAAAAGTACAGAAATATCCACTAAAAGCGTGAAAATATTTTGTAAAATTTATACTAAAATTGTATTATTATGATTTGTAAATTAAATGAAAGTTTAATTTTTAGAGGTTGAGAAGCAGGAGTAAAGTAGTATCTTTTGTAGTTATACTAGTTTTGATGATAATTTGTGTATTAAATCTATTTTTCATAATTACTCCTTTTAATTCTAGTGAAACTTTACAAGATTTAAGCTTAATTATAGTTTAATTCAATAGTCTCAACCCTATTTCTTCCCTCTTCTTTTGCCTTATATAAAGCTTCATCTGCTCTGCCTATGATAGTCTCTGCTGTATCGTTTTCAATATATGTCGATACTCCAAAACTAGCTGTTTTATTAGTGATGACTGGAAAATTATACTTTTCTATTGAGATTCTTAATTGTTCTGCTAAAGACAATATTTTCGATAAAGAGGAATCGCTACAAACTATCAAAAACTCTTCGCCACCCCATCTTCCAAGCAGATCAATATCTCTTATATTTTCTTTTAATATATTCGAAAATGCAACAAGTACCATGTCTCCTACTTGATGTCCATGCGTATCATTGACATTTTTAAAATAATCAATATCTATTAATATTATTCCAAATTGAGTCTTAGATGCTTTAGATTTTGTAATTTCATCATCAATTGTTTTATCGAGCATTATTCTATTGTAGATATTCGTTAATTTATCTGTAACAGATAAAAGTTGTAGCTCTTTATTTTTATTTTCTAACTCTTTTGTTCTTTTTTCAACAATTTTTTCTAAATCTGTTTGATAAAGATCAATAGATTGAGCCATGCTCCCAAACGCTTTTGACAATAAATCTATCTCATATACAAAACCATCCACAGGAACAATTTTACCAAATTCTCTATTTTGTACTTTCTCACTCACTTTTGCTAAAAGTAAAATGGGTTTGACAATAATAGAAGCCAAATACCAAATAATTGGTAATAATATAAAAAATAATACAATCATAATCGTATCTATTTTTTGAAATTTTGTCATAAATGGTGCTATCATTTTATCAAGTAACACATACGAAACAAGATATTCTTTTAAAGTATAATCTGTATCTAAAAGAGAAACAGTATATAAATATTCTTTTCCATCAATCACTTTTACATTTTCTATTTTTTGAGACAGATCTTTATTGTGTAAATCTCTTAAAATCTCAAGATGAATAAAATCTTTATTTTTATTGAACACAATCGAGTCAAAATTTTCTGTAAATACAAATGATTCTAATGATTTTATACTATTTTGACTATTCACTATTTGACTAAAATCATTATGCAAGACATCAAGGGCAAATACATTTTCATTTCCTAAATCTACAGAATATGTCAACCCTTTTGAGTGAATACTAGCAAAAGCATACGGACCTATTTTTGTAATCTTATTTTTATTTATAGAAGATTTATACCAAGGTCTTTGAGATACAAGATAGTCCGATCTAGTTATTTTAAAAGAAGTTCGTTTTAAATTTTTATCAAACAAAGATAATGTTTCATTAAAATTCTTATCTATATCAACAAGTAACCATTTGTCATCCATTTTTGCATTATACTTTTTTCTTAAATTTTCATCTATATCTAATTTGATAATTTCATAAAATTGATTCTCTTTAAATCCTATATACATAGAATAAAAACCCTCAGTATGTTCTAGTTGTGATGTAAAGTATTCAAGATATTTATTTTTATTTTTATAAAAATCTTCATATGTAATATTTTTCAAATAACTAGCATTTGTCTGTACAAGAGTGTTACTTTCTATGTTTATGCTATCTATGTTGTGTTCTATTTCTGTTGAAATAATCTTAAAATAATCATTCATAGTACTTCTTGCTAAATCTTTTCCAATCATTGATTGGATATAGAACATAACGAGCATAATAAGTACTGATAAAATCAAAAATAATCCTGTGACAGTTATACGAATAGGGAGTTTCAATATTTTCCTTTGGTTAAATTAATAGTTAATTCTAACTAAATTTTAGTTAAGAGTGCACATAAAAGCTATTGATCAAATCTCCATAAACCAAAATTGATCTATATCAATGACTCTTTGTGATTATTTTTATATTATGTCACATAAATTTAAAAGATGGAGATAAAGATGAGTATGTTTTGTTATCAATGTGAAATGAGTGCGCCAAATGGTTGTGGTAGTACAGGTGCTACAGTAGGTACATGTGGAAAAGATGAAAATTTAAGTAGATTACAAGATATTATGATCTTTGGACTTAAAGGTTTGAGTGCTTATAGAGAACATCTCAACGAATTAGCACCAGCACAAACAAAAAATGTTGATGATGTTATGAGTGAAACACTCTATTTTACCCTTACAAATGTAAACTTTAATTTTGACGATCATATCAAACAACTTATGAAAGTAGGAAGTGCTGGAGTTGAAGTGATGGACAAACTTTCAAATGCACACACCAATAAATTTGGTATCCCTACACCTGTAGTAGTTCCTCAAAATAAAGTAGAGGGCAAAGCTATCTTAGTAAGTGGACACAATTTGGAGATGTTTGAAGCTCTTTTGGAAGCTACAAAAGATACAGGAATCAATGTATATACACACTCAGAGATGTTACCAGCACATGGATACCCTGAACTCAAAAAATATCCTCATCTTAAAGGAAACATCGGTAAAGCATGGTTCGATCAAGCGCAACTCATGAAAACATTCAAAGGAACTTTTGTTGTCAATACAAACTGTATCGTACCTCCTAAAAAAAATGCAACTTATGTAGATAGAGTTTTTACATATAAAATAGTAGGTATCGAAGGTGGTACACCAATCGTAGATAATGATTTTACAGAATTAATCGAAAAAACATTAAGTTGTGAAGATACAAATATGGATGCTGAAACTACACTGACTACAGGACACCACTACAAAACTATCTTGACACTAGCACCACAAATATTAGATGCTATAAAAAGTGGAAAAATAAGTCAATTTTTTGTGATAGCAGGATGTGATGCACCAGGAAAAGCTGGAAACTATTATAGAGAGATGGCTGAAAATCTTCCAAAAGATTGTGTGATTATCACCTCTAGTTGTGGTAAATTCCGATTTAACGATATTGATTTTGGTGAGATTGAAGGCACTGAAATACCTAGATATTTAGATTTAGGACAATGTAATGATTCAAATGGTGCCGTTGAGATTGCAAAAGCAGTAAGTGAAGCATTGGATACTCCTATCAATGATTTACCTATCTCTATCGTTTTATCTTGGATGGAACAAAAAGCGGTAATCGTTCTCCTTGCACTTTTTAGTTTAGGGATAAAAGATATCTATTTAGGACCAAAACCTCCACAATTTGTAAATGAAGATATTTTTAACTTTTTAGCAGAAACATTTAATTTGCACCTTACAGGAGATGCTAAAGAAGATTTGGAAAAACTTCTCATCAAAAAAGCTTCTTAAAAAATATTAGGTGATTTATCACCTAGTATCAAATCCTAAATGATAGATTTTATACTAAATCCACTCCAATTCTTTTATCTCTTTATCCGTTAATCCTGTACTCAATTTGATAGTTTCTCTATCGACATTAGCATTTAATAATCTTTTAGCAATGTTGAATTTTTCTTCTTTTAGTTTTATTTCACTCTTTAATTTTTCTTCGTTAAGCTTTATCTCACTCTTTATTTTCTCTTCTTTTCTTCCTGTTATCTCACCAGCTACATATGTACTCTCATAAACACTAGCTTCTCTTCGTAAACTCTCTTGTCTTCTTTCATAATCAATTTTTTCATCATCTGGCATATTTAAATAGTCCAAAGTCTCTTTTGCCTTGAGTAAACCTTTTGCTTTTGGATTATCTGGTATAGTTTCATTTTTAAAGAAATTAATCCATTCATCTAGTGTATCTTTTGATTTATCATTAAAATTCTTAACTTTGATAAGATAATATTCTGGATATATTTTATTTATCTCATTTGTTTTATACATATCTTGTTGTAATTGATTTAGATAAAGTTTATTATGAGTATGTAAGCCAACGAAGTTTGTAGTACCTTTATAGATATAATCATCTCCATCTCCAAAATCAAAATATAAGATTGATACAGAGATGACCTTTTTTACATCGGCATAAGCAAAACCCTCTACGCATTCAGTTTGCCTTATGCCTTTAGGCATAAGTTTACCTTCATTTCTATGTTCGACAATGACTTTACTTGTAGCATACAGTATTCGTTGCATATAGTCAGCTTCTCTACTATATTGTATCTCGATGATTACTATTTCATTATTTGAGTTTTTTACTTTTATATCGACTTGATTACTTTTATCTTCTTGTGTATCTTTATTGGATTCTGATTCTAGTATCTCTAAGATTTCTATATCTTCTTTTAAAAGTTCGGACAAAAATCCCTCTAATATTTCAAAGTTCGCTTTACTTCGTAAGATTCTTTTGATTGCCCAGTCAAAGCTTATTAGTTTTCTTTTTGACATTTTTATTTGCCTTTATTGTGTTTTATTTATTATATCTAAGATTTTATGTTAGAAGTAAATCATTCATTACTCTTCAGATAACTTATTTATACCATAAAACATAACAAATATTGTTGCAACTGCTATAAATAAAATTGCTAATGTTGGTGCATCCATCATAAATCCTTTATCTCTTTAGTTTTTTTGGAAATTTTATTAATTATAAATAATATAATAAAACAAGAAAAACCTACTCCTATCCAAAATATATCATCAGTATTATTAGCATCATATCTTTTTATTATATTGCCTACTACGATTATTAAGATACCAAATGCAATACCCATTGCTATTCTGAGTATTTTTAACTAATTCTATCAAGCCAATAGTTTGCTTTTCTACTATTATGCATTACCGCAACTACTACTATTTTTTCCTCTGTTACTTTATACAATGATTGAAAATTTGCCCATGTATCAGGAAAATTTTGTATAGAAGTATATCCATCTTCTAACTCACTTAAAAATCTATTACCTAAACCTTCTAATTTATCTTCATACCAAAGATAAGAACCTTTAATGTCGTTTGTTACTTCAGGATGAAATTCTAATTGTTTTTTCATATTTATGATAAAACTTGTTGTTTTATTTGATTCCAATTTACAGTTTTTACTTGTCCTAAATTAATCTCTTCATATCTTTTTTTAGCAAGACTAGCCCATTGTTCATCTGAATTTTTATCATGTGTTTCATCCATAGATGCTATTAATAATTTCATTAGACTACTTTTTTCATCTTGTGATAATATTTGAATATCATCTATCACTCTATTCATAATTTTTGTCATCATAATTCCTCTTATGATAATTGTAGCAAATTCTATAAAAAAAGTATATGGAAAAGATAATTTTATCATCATCACTCATACTATTTATATTTTAACTCAGAGACTACTTCAATCTCATTATCAACTGTAAAATTTAAATATTTTAGATATAATATTTAAAATATCAATAAGGATTTTAATTTGCCAACTTTATTAAATAAAAATGGTTTTAAATTTTTCTTTTATGCAAATGAACATGAACCAAAACACATTCACATTATGAGAAGTGATGGCTTTGCAAAGATTGAATTAGAAAATTTAAAAGTAGTTCAAAACTACTTAAAACCTAAAGATTTAAAGTTCGCACTTGAAATTGTAAAAGAAAATCAAAATGAGTTTGAAAGGATTTGGGATGAATGGTTTAATTAAAGGTAAAGAAGTACACTTTGATGAAGAATATTTACATGTAAAACTTGAGGATAATAGGATTATATCTACACCAATGGAATGGTATGAGCCATTGAAAAAAGCTACGATAACACAGTTAAAAGATTATAAACTAATCTGTTTAAATACAGGTATTGAATGGGAATCGATAGATTATCATCTAAATATAGAAAGTATGTTGGAACTTTCACTTAAAAAAGTAGCTTAAAACACAATGGAGGATATTATAATAAGCATAATTGGAGAAATAAAATGAATTTTGCATTAAGAATACCAGATTATTATAAAAATGATATAGATAATTTAAAAGGAAATGTTTCAATAAATCAATTTATTGTAAATGCTTTAGCTGAAAAGATTTCATCTTTAAAAACATTAGATTATATTGAAGAAAGAGCAAATAAAGGTTCAGTAAATAATATGTTAAATTTACTAAGTAATGTTCAAAACATCGAGCCACAAAAACACGATAAATTATAATAAAAAATTTATCTGCTTTTTTGAGATATTGTATCTCTAAAGTCATAGCTGAATTGTTTCTTTAGAAGAGATGATTTTATCATCATCACTCATACTATTTACAAGATTTTCATAATATTTATATTCTGATTCAGATACTACTTCAATCCCATTATTAACTGTAAAGTTTTTTACAAAACCTTTTTTGAGATTGTTAATGATAGTCATAAATGAATCATAATTTTTATCTTCTATTTGTAGCTGAATTGTTTTCATCTAAGCACTCCTTAGTATTTTATGTATAGCTAGAAAAATGAGATATTATTCCAAGACAAGAGTTGATTTGAGTTCTTGTTTTAAAAAGATATTTTTTATCATCTTTGTAAAATAAATATATCTATGGACATAATGGAAGCTACTATCTCTATCAATTTTGTAAACTTAAAAAGTAAAAATAAAAGAAAATGAAAATTGTGATATAATAAAGCAGTAGGAAAGTAGTAGTAGGGTTGTATGTACGACTCCTTAATAAACATAATATTAAAGATTGAATCATGAAAAGAAAATTAGCTATAACTTTATTAGAAGCATTTAAAAAGAACAATAGATTAAAATATGGTATAGAATCAATCGGTTTATTTGGTTCAGTTGCAAGAGATGAAGCAAAACCATCAAGCGATGTAGATATATGTATCAAAGCTGAAAAGGCTGACCTATTTGCAATGGCACATATAAAAGAAAAACTTGAAGAATTAATGTCTAGTCCAATTGATATAGTAAGAGTTCGAGATACAATGAATCCATATTTGAAAAATAGAATAGAACAAGAAGCTATATATGTATGATAAGTCTCTTGTATTAGAAATATTAACTCAAGTAGGAAATATAGCTAAATACTTGAAAAAAAACATCCAAGAAAATTGGGACTGTTCAAAAATCTGTGTCAATCTGGTAAAATAACAAATACCAAAGGACACAGAGATGAAGATAGAAATAGATGCAGAACAATTTGCTAGAGATATTAAAGCTGGTAAGAGTATCGGT
>Ga0193965_1000002_pt1 | contig 186376 bp, 178 predicted proteins | sample FB_8_MG_FD_140330 | JGI IMG/M metagenome (GOLD analysis project Ga0193965, IMG submission 140330) | Microbial mat bacterial communities from the Broadkill River, Lewes, Delaware, United States - FB_8_MG | ecosystem: Environmental > Aquatic > Freshwater > River > Microbial mats | place: USA... | reverse complement strand
TTACCTTTATCTGATGGAGCCATAATATCTTGTCCCCAAGAGTGTGTATCTACAGCTGTTTGTGCTAATGATTCAAAAGAGAAACCAAAGTTACTTAAGATCATTAATCCCATAAAAGTAACACCTGAAAGTAAAAGAATCGCTTTGATAATTTGTACCCATGTAGTTGCAAGCATACCACCAAAAGTAACATAAATAATCATCATAATACCAACTAAGATAACAGCATATTCATACGGAAGACCAAATAATACTTGAATAAGTTTACCAGATCCAACCATTTGAGCAATTAAATATAATGTTACAACCGAGATAGAACCAAATGCAGCAAGAGTACGGATCTCTTTTTGTGCAAGTCTATAAGCAGCAATATCAGCAAATGTAAATTTACCTAAGTTTCTTAATTTTTCAGCCATTAAAAATAAAATAACTGGCCAACCAACTAAAAATCCAACGGCATATACAAGACCATCATACCCTTGTAGATAAACAAGACCAGAAAGACCCAAGAAAGAAGCAGCAGACATATAATCTCCAGCAATCGCCATACCATTTTGAAATCCTGTAATTCCACCACCAGCTGTATAAAAATCACTCGCTGTTTTTGTTTTAGAAGCTGCCCAGTATGTAATACCAAGTGTCGCACCAACAAAAATAAAGAACATAACAATAGCAGGGATATTTAAATCTCTTTGTACTGCTTCAAATGTTGCATCTCCACCAGCAAAAGCTGCTACGGCTGTTAAACCTAATAAACCTAATAATCTCATAGTTCGTCCTTTACATCTTCTCTTACAGCTTCTGTTAATTCTTCAAACTCACCATTTGCTCTATTTACATAGATAAGTGTTGTAATAAAACTTATTACAATAATAATCGCTGCAACTGGAAATGCCCAAGTCATAACAGGAGTCATCATCTCTGTAGCAGATGACAATACATATGCACCTTCTACTTTATCGTATATCCATTTACTACCCTCAACAGTAGCCTCACTCATTCTTGTACCTAACAACTCTTTGTTAAATGCAATTACTAATATATAACTATAAAACATAGCCAATACAAATATAGCAAGCTTCAATGCAAAACTACTTCTTTTTGAAACAAGTTCAATGTAATTCGGATTAGATTGAATTTTCTCTACTAATTTCTTATTCATAATTTCTCCTTTTTTTAATTCATTCAAATTGTATGAGTTGTAAATAGCAAATACGTAGCATTTGTGTAGATTTAAAACATTAAATAAGAACAATATTAGTTTTGTTACTTTATGTTACAATAAAAACTAAAATAAAATTAAAAAATATTACAAATCTATTTTTTACCCTTAATTACCGTATTTATAAGGTTTATAGTACTTTGCATATAATTAATAATCAATTAAAATTTATGATACATAAGGTAACACTCTGCAAAATAACTTTTTATAATTTGTGAATTTAATGAAAAATGAAAATGAAAAATGAAAATAGTTTTAGTTATTGATATAAAAAAAACTACTTCCTGAACCGCTAAAATGAGTATGTGAGGGAAGATTGTATTGTATAGGAGTAAGGTCAGAATATAGATTAAGAGCAGGAAGATAGAGATCATTTGCAGCTAATATAGTAAGTGTATTCAGTATATCTATACTAGACATGCAAAGCAATCGGTCTCTCTCTTTTTGCGATATCTCCTTATAGTACAAATCTCTAAAGGTTGTAAATATAGATCCTGTATTGCACTGGATATTGGGAGTAAATGTTTTTATATCGAGTACAGGCTCCTCAAACTTTTCAACTATCTCCCCTGTTCCTGTTACATTGGCACTATTATACTCATAAATAAAAAAAGGCACATCAGCACCGATAGTTGCACCGATAGAAGAGAGTTCATCTTTGGTAAGTCCCAAATTGCACACTTCATTGACCATTATCATAAATGTTGCACAGTTAGAACTTCCTCCACCCAATCCTGCAAATTCTGGTATATTTTTATTTACTATCACTTTATGATGTTCAAAATACTCTTGTACATTTAAAGAAAAAGGTTTTAATTTTTCATACGCTTTATAAATAGTATTTTGAGGAGTTGTACATCCAAAATCACCCTCCAAAGTAAACTCAGTAAATGTACCTTTTTCAAAAGTAACCTCATCAAACAAACTATGCACTCGTACAAACCTAGATACAAGCTCATGATAATTGCCTCTTTTTCCAGCAATTTTAAGAAAAATATTTACTTTTGCATACGATTTTTTAGTCATTGAGTAACACTTTATTTAATATATATTTAGGTTCATTATCTTTTATCTCAATAACAGAAAAAAATGTATCAAAAGCGATAAGATATTCACCATCATCTTTTTTTTCAAAAAAATCAATTGAAAGCTTTTTACCCAAATCAAACCACTCTTTTGTCCCTGTATAGTTATTTGTAGGTAGATCTAAATATTCCAAAGGATTTAAAGCCTTTTCATTTTCAAACTTAAACTTACCCTCATGTAATCTTTCCAAATAAGACAAAGTCCCTACACTATTCAGTCTTTCCAAAAGTATCTGAGCGATACTTCGTATATAACTCCCCTCACTTACGGTGATATCAAAAGAGATAAAAGGATGATTGTAATTGATAAATTTCACATCATATACTTCAGAAGTAACCTTTTTCATCTCAAAATCGACACCATCTCGTGCCAAATCATACGCTCGTTTCCCATCTATCTTTTTAGCAGAAAATTTAGGAGGAAGATACTCTAGTGTTCCTAAAAGTGAATCGAGTTGAGTTTGTACCTCTTTCTCATTCAATTTTGCAACATCTTGTATATCATACACATTTTCTAAGTCTAAAGAGTCACTTTTTGCACCCAACCAAACAGTGGTACGATAAGACTTAGGAGTTTTTTTCAAAAATCGAAAAAGTTTAGAATATTGACCAAAAGCCACCACCAAACACCCACAAGCAAAAGGATCAAGCGTCCCTGAAAATCCCGCTTTTTTATTTTTATATTTTCTTTTGATTCTATTCAAATAAAAATTACTACTTATAAATACTGGTTTTTTAACTACAAATAATCTGTTCAATATAATAACCCTTAAATCTTTTCAACAAACGAAGATAAAATATCTCTTTTTATCCCACCAAAATTGATTTTTAACTTCAAATCTTTTCCTGCTTTTTGCACACTCAAAACTCTACCCATACCAAAGATTTTATGTTTGACCAAATCATCTTTTTTAAACGCAGAATTTTTTTCTATGATTAAACTTCCTTTGATAAGGTCTGATTCTGTTAAAAATCTACTTTTTACAAGCTGTGCTCTTCTTCCTCTATAAAATCTACTATGAACAAAACTCAATGTCAATTCATCACACGCTCGTGTAATAGCAACATATCCAAGTCTTCTTTCCTCTTCTAAATCATTTCCATCGCCAACCAATGGGAAAAACCCTTCTTCCATTCCTACAATAAAGACATGCTTAAACTCTAATCCTTTACTCGCATGAATACTCATCAAAGAGATATATTCATCGCTAATTCCATCAGCAGCACTCTCTAATGAAATTTCATTTAAAAAATCTTCCAGATTCAGATCTATATTTTTGATAAAAAAATCTCGTAAATATCCATAAAACTCATCAATATTTAAAAGTCTATCTTCACTATCTATCACTTTTGCATAGGTAGATTTAAAATCAAACGTATCTTCAAAAAGATCAATAAATCGCATTTTCGTTTCTGATAATACATCTTGAAGATCTTCAACTGATGCCATAAAAACTTTGAGTGTTCTAGAATTTTTTTTACCTACTAAAGCCGTTAAATCTTCAGGAGAATATTCTTTGATAATACTAAAAATTGAGCGTGAATGTGTATGGGATTCTAACTCCAACTTATCGATAGTCATTTTACCGATACCACGTTTTGGTTTGTTTATAATTCTTTTGATAGAAAAATTATCATTTGCATTGGTAATCACTCGAAAGTATGCGATGAGATCTTTTATCTCAGCTCTCTCATAAAACTTTAAACCACCGACAAGTTTATAAGGTATATTTGATCGATTGAGTCCCTCTTCTAAGGCACGACTCAAAGCATTTACCCTATATAAGATAGCTATATCTTTGGCTGACTCACCTTGGTTGATCAACTGTTTTATATCATCTGTTATTTTGCGTGTTTCTTCATTTTCATCTTGTGACTCATATACTTTTATAGAGTTACCCTCACCTCGAGTACCTACTAGTTTTTTTCCTAGTCTATCTCTATTATGCTCAATTAATGAATTGGCATGAAAAAGTATTTTGTTTGTAGAACGATAGTTCTCTTCAAGTTTTATGATTAAAGTATTTTCAAATGTTTCACCAAATGTCAAAATATTTTTAATAGTAGCACCTCTCCAACCATAAATAGACTGGTCATCATCACCTACAACACATAAATTATTGTGTCCTTCACAAAGTTTTTTAAGTAAATTATATTGAAGTTCATTGGTATCTTGAAACTCATCAACCATAATATATTTGTATTTTTCACTTGTTTGTTGTGCTAACTCTTTATCATTTAAAAGTATTTTGTATGTCAAAAGAAGTAAATCATCAAAATCTACTAAATTATTTTGTTCTATATAATTTTCATATTTTTCATATACATCGGCAATTTGTGTAAAAAGTTTATCTTGTGCAGATGCTTTTGCTTCTTCAACGGAGATAACAGAATTTTTAAATTTAGAGATTTCAGCAGCTAATATAGATGTGGTCGTTTCTTTGTCAAAAGTTTTTAAAATTCTTTTTTTATCATCACTGTCAATAATAACAAAATTGTTTTTTCTTCCCAATTTACTTATATGAAATTTTAAAAATAACAATCCAAACTTATGAAAAGTACATAACAAAGGGGGATAAGTAGAATTATCAATCAATGAAAAAGCACGCTCTCTCATCTCAGTTGCTGCTTTATTGGTAAAGGTTAAAGTTAAAATAGAGGAGGGATCTATCCCTATAGAGATAAGATACGCCAATCGTGTTGTAATGGTTTTTGTTTTTCCACTTCCCGCTCCTGCTAATATAAGCATAGGTCCGTCTATATGTTGTGCCGCTTGTTTTTGTGAGTTATTTAAAGTAGATAACATTATACTTCTTTCTTCTAATATAATATTATTATACCATTTAATTGATAAAGGAACTATTTTATGATTGAATACAATTATTTTCATTACTTTTTCTAATAATTGTTGCTCTTTTTATCCTTATTTTTATTAATTTATGTTATTATTTTTATTAATAAAACTTAAAAGGTTGATCATGTTATCAGATTTTACGAAACTAAATACTTTTATTACAGTTGTCAAAGAAAAATCATTTTCTAAAGCATCTGCGAAATTAGGTATTTCACAGCCAGCAGTAACGCAACAAATGAGATTTTTAGAAAATTATTTAGATGCAACGATTGTCGATAGAAAAAAGAATGGGATAAGCCTCACAAAAGAAGGTGAAAAGCTTCATACCATCGCTTTAAAAATTGAAAAAGTTATTCAAAATGGAGAAAAAGAGTTATTAAAAATAATCAATAAAGATATCACTTTTATTTTTGGTACCTCAAATGCTATAGGAAACTATATTTTACCAACTTTCTTAAATGATATAAAAGAAAAAATCAATAATGATGTAAGTGTTGATATTGCTTCAAGTGCAAAATCAATAGAGTCATTAAAGGATAAAAAAGTTGATATGGCACTTATAGAGTCGCCAATATTTGAAGAAGGTATTATTTATAGAGAGTGGCTTGAAGATGAGATTGTACTTTTTTCAAATCAAAAACTACCAAAGAAAGTAAAAAATGAAGATATCCAATCTTTTAAATGGGTATGCCGAAATCCAAATAGTCATACAAGAAAGTTGTTTAAGGAGGCATTAGAACACTCAAATATGCAAGATTGTGAATCGTTTAATATTGTAAGTGAAGCATCTTCACCTACTGCTATTGTACAAACTGTTCTGCATAGTTCAAAAGAAGATGTTCCTACTGTATCTATTGTATCGACACATGCCATTAAAGATTATGTCAAAAATGGAATATTGTTTGAGGCACGTCTTCCTGAAATCAAAATGCAAAGAAAACTTTATATAGCATATCTTAAAGAGAGAAAACATGATGCTTTTATTGATACAGTGATAAATTATTTAATGACTATCAAAAAATAAATTTTTTAGAAGTGAAATACACTTTCACTTCTCTTTTTTACTATCGAGCATATCCAATCGAACGCACCTCACGAATAACATTCACTTTTATTTCACCTGGATACTGTACTTTCTCTTCGATCTCTTTTGCAATCTCATTTGCCATCAATACAGATTCATCATCATTGACTAATTTTGCATTTACAATCACACGAAGTTCTCGACCTGCATTGATAGCATAGGTATTAATTACACCACTTTTACTCGTAGCAATTGATTCTATCTCTTCAACTCTATGTAAAAAACTTTCAAGCACTTCTCTTCTAGCTCCTGGCCGTGCTGCACTTAAAGCATCCGCAGCACACACTGCAGCTGACTCTATACTATTAGCTTCTTCATGACCATGGTGTGCATAAATAGCATTGATAACTTCAGATGGTTCTCCTAATTTTTTACATAAATCAGCTCCAATATCAACATGAGAACCCTCAACATCATGTGTCAAAGCTTTTCCTATATCATGCATAAGACCAGCTCTTCTTGCTAAAATAGTATCACCACCCAATTGTGAAGCGATAAGTCCTGCTAAATTTGCTACTTCTAATGTATGAGCAAGAGCATTTTGTCCATAACTTGCTCTATAACGTAAACGACCTATAAGATGAATCAACTCTTTATGCATATTTATAATTCCTAAAGCAGCAATAGTCTCTTCACCTTCTTTAAAAATATTTTTATCAAATTCATTTTTGACAGTATTATAAACCTCTTCAATTTTAGCAGGGTGAATACGACCATCTTTGAGTAACATCTCAATTGTTTTTGTAGATATAGCACGTCTGTAGAGATTAAAACTACTTACAGTTATTGTATTTGGAATATCCCCTATGATTATATCTACACCCAAACAAAACTCTAAAGCTTTTATATTTCGCCCTTCTTTCCCAATAATTTTCCCTTTTGCTTCCTCATCTGGAAGTGGAATATGATTGATAAGTCGTTCCGCCGCAAATTCACCAGCATATCTCGTAACTGCTGTTGATAAAATATTATTCACCTCTTTGACAGAATCTTCTTTTGCTAATTTATACTCTTTTCTAAACAATGATGCTATTTCAGCTCTATTATCTTCTTTTACTTGCGTTAGCATGTACTTCGTTGCTTCTGATTTTGTTAAACCACTTGCATTTTCTAGTATCTTTTCTATATTTTTACTTTTTTCTTCGTATAATCTTTTTTGATTTTCCAAACCAATTTTTAATGAGTGTACTTCTGATTTTGCATTTTCTACTATTTTTGTATTTTTTTGATGTTTCATTAACTCTTCATCAATAAAACTTTCTAACTCTTGCCTTTTTTGTTCTAACTCTTTTTTTAAATATCTAAACTCTTTTTCATAGTCTCTTCTTGCTTTATTTTTTGCATCTTTGAGCAAAGCTTTTGCTTCATGTTCTATCACTTTTGATGCTGCAATTGCTTTTTCTGTATATATATCTAGTTTTGCATTGTGAAATTTGTTAGCAATAATAACACTCACTATAGATACAATAATAGCTATAACAGAAACAACAATAATAACTAATTCTATTTTCATTGTATAAACCTTTATGTAGTAATTATATAATCTGCTTGTATATCATGATCTGATGTGATAATTTCTTTCGATTTACAAAGTTTTAATTGTGTAAAAATAGTTATTGGTTTTTGAGATAATGTATCAAAAAATCGATCATACATACCAGCCCCAAAGCCTATTCTTCTATATGTTTCATCTATCCCTACTATCGGTACAATCGCCATATCAAGTTTGATATTATTATTTCTAAATGTTGAGAATTTTGGTTCTTTTATACCAAATTTTTTTGTATATAATGGCAATCTAAACTTCACAGGAACAAATGATTTGCCACTCATAAAGGGAACATACACCTCTATATCTTTTCTTTTTCGTAAATTTTGAATAATGGGCATCACATTTACCTCTAAATCTAAAGGGATGTACAATAGTATTTTTTTTGGTTTGTGAAAATCAATAATTTTTATTATTTGTAAACATATATTTTTATTTTTTCTAATCTTTGCAATTTTACTAAAAAATCGTAATCTTTTTAAAGCTAAACTTCTAAAATTAGCTTTATGTATCAGTGACATTTCTAAGCCTTTTTAGGATAAAATCCGTGATACATTTTATCAGAAGGAACTAAAAATGAACATTAAAAAAATTACTATATTCAGTTTTTTATCGCTACTCTTACTTGCAGGGTGTGGTGAAAAAGAAAAAATTGATGAAAATATAGTAGCGAGAAAAAAAGTAGAAGTTGATTCAAAGAGTGAAAAAAAAGTAGAAACAAAAAAGCAAAGTACTCCTACCTTTAATTTTACTTCCGTACAAGGTAAATCTATCACAATCACAGCAAATAAAGAAGGCTGGAAATTTGATGGATTAGAAGATAAAGTTATTTTATTAAATTTCTTTGGAACATGGTGTCCACCTTGTAAAGCTGAAATCCCACATTTAAATCATATTCGTTCAGACCTCAAAAAAGATTTTGAAATTTTAGCAGTTGATATTGGACTTCGAAGTGGAGGATACAATACACAAAAAGAACTTGAGGCTTTTGTAAAAAAATTTAATATTGCCTATCCTATTGTTTCAGGAGATGAAGCAAGAAAATTATTTTCTGTTGTAAGTGAATTAAACCCATCAGGATCAATCCCTTTTATGGTTTTGTTTAACAAAAAAGGTCAATATGTACAATATTATATAGGAATGACACCTGAAGAGATGTTACGTAATGATATAAGTACAACTATTAAGATGAAATAATGTTTGGTATCTTTAAAAAGAAAAAAAAAGAGGCAGCTCAAGAAGAGAGTATCACTATTGATACTTCAAATCAAGAGAACATACAAGAACCGATAATTGAGAAAGAAGTAGCGGAAGAAAAAAAAGGTTTTTTTGCACGTGCATTAGAAAAAACAGTTGGGAATTTAAAATCTATTATTCCACAAAAAAAGGAAAAAATAGAGTTTGATATTATTGAAGAGATTTTGATTGAAGCAGATATGGAGTATGAAATTATCGAAAAAGCGATGGATGGTTTACCTGAACTTATCACAAGAGCCCAACTAAGACATAGACTTGTATCTTTGTTTGAACATGCTCCCATCATAGATAGATCTAATATACCCTCACCTTATATAGAGCTTATTATTGGAGTTAATGGTGCTGGTAAAACTACCACTATCGCAAAACTTGCCAACCGATATAAAAAATCTGGTAAAACTGTTCTTTTGGGTGCTGGTGATACTTTTAGAGCTGCAGCTATAGAACAGCTAGATACTTGGGCAAATAAACTTGATGTTCCAATTATCAAAACAAAACATGGACACGATCCTAGTGCTGTTGCGTATGATACAATTAGTTCTGCCATTTCAAAAGATATAGATCATGCTATCATCGATACAGCAGGTCGTTTACAAACACAAAAGAATCTTGCAAATGAACTTAAAAAAATTGTAAAAGTATGTAACAAAGCAAAAGAAGGTGCTCCTCATCAAAAAATTATGATTTTGGATGGAACACAAGGAAATACTGCCATTGCACAAGCAAAAGCATTTAATGAGATGATAGATATAGATGGGATAATCGTCACAAAACTTGATGGTACAGCCAAAGGTGGAGCACTTTTTTCTATCTCAAATCAATTAGAACTACCAATTTTTTATATAGGTATAGGTGAGAAACAAGATGATTTAATTGAGTTTGATCCTGATCAATTTGTTGATAGTTTATTAGATGAAATTTATGCCTAAAGAAGTAAAAGTGAAAAATAAAAAACTAGAACCTTGTAGAAACTGTAAAAGTGAAGTAGAATCAAACATAAGAAGGTGTCAATACTGTGGGATTTTAAATCCTACAGTAAAAACAAAAGATGTATTAGTAACAATTTTTGTGATTTTATTTATTATGAGTATTTATAGCTACTTTATTGGGCAATAGATTCGTCTATTGTTTGTAGTAGCTTCATAACATCTACAGGTTTCATAATATAAGCACTCATCCCTATCTCTTTTAATTTAGCAACCTCTTCATTTTGACTACCAAAAGCCGTTGTAACTACAATAGGAATAGTTTGATTGAGTTTACGAATCTCTTTAATCATACTAATTCCATCCATTACAGGCATTGATAAATCTGTGATAATCAAATCAAATTCTTCCTTTTGGAATTTATCTAAGCCCTCTTTCCCATTATCTGCTACTACTAGTTTTTTGATAATAGATTCAATAGAACTACTTGTAATATCTCGTAAAGCGATCTCATCTTCTACATAGAGAACTCTTAATGTTTTGATTAATTCAATGTTCATATAATTATCCTATATTTTTGTATAAATGCATTGTATCCAAATTTAATATAAATTTTATATAAATATTACAAATTGCTTACATTAATAAAATATAATCCATATTTTCTTTTATAATACTCAATAAGTAACTTTTGTAAGGTAGGTTGTATGGAGGGTGTAAACCAGCCATTGTTTGAAATAGTAATAATATATGGTGTATCTAAGTTTTTATAAATTTCATCAGTTGTCGCTTCATAACAAATAGCATTTCGAAATTTTACACCTTGAATTGTAAATGTTGTTGGTTTATCTGCTGTTTCATAATCTTTTGCTCCATTATAAAATAGATCATTGATAAAATCTCTTATTTTTTCAGGCAGAGGAACAGCTTCACCAAAAGGAACAAGTACAACTTTGTTTGCTATTTGTACTTTTCCATTCTCATAAAAATAGGTACTATTATAATGCAAACCATCTTTTTCAAATAACGATCCTGTTACTATAGATATTTTATATGACATCTCCAATAAAAGTGTGTCAATATCTCTATTATGATTAAGTACCAATGGAAAAGCAGTTTCTGGTAATATTATCAAATCATAATCATTTGTAATAGCATTTTGTATAGCGGTCAAATTATCAAATACAATCTTATCTTTATATATCCTATTCCACTTTTTGTCTTGATCTATATGTGTATTATACTGTGCTATTTTCAATTGTGGTTTTTGTATATTAGTTTGGTTAAAGAGATTGTATCCATATAAACTCAAAAAAACGATTGTTATACCAATAAGACTTTGTTTTTTATAGATATTTTTATACTCAATAAAAAGTGCAAGTGTAAAAATGATAAGAAAAAACTCAATCTTTGATGTCCCAAAATAACTTTGTATAAAAGGTAACTCAAATCTAAACCAGTTAAATCCAAAAGGGTTCACAAAACTCAAAACAAAAATCATTAATGCCTTATATAAAATATTATTAAAGAACCCTACCCCTACAAATAATATCCCATACACAAACCCTACTCCAAAAATAATAATAGGAATAAGATAAGACAAGTCATAATAATAAAAACTATAACCAACCCACCAAAACCAAAAAACCCCCGTAAGAAATCCAGCAAAAAATAATTCTTTTTTAGAAAGGGTCAAAAGAAGTGTAAATGCCATAATCGCTGCAATTGTATTTAGAAATATAATATTTAGATCCAAATAGCTTGTATACAAAGAAAAAGAAAAGAAAAGTGCCATTAATGCTGATTTATAAGTAAACATAGGAGTATTTTAGCATAATTTAGGATTTTTAAGGTAAAATATAGCGTTTTCAATATGAATTAAAGTTTCTTTTGATATTATTTAAATAAAGAACAAAATAGGAGAGATTATATGAATAAAAGTGATTTAATAGCTGCAGTTGCAGATAAAGCTGGTTTAACAAAAAAAGATGCGGGTGCTGCAATTGAAGCAACATTAGAAACAATAACTGAAACATTAACTGCTGGGGACTCTGTAGCATTTATTGGTTTTGGTACATTTAGTACTTCTACAAGAAAAGCTAGAGAAGGGATCAACCCATCTACAGGTGACAAAATCCAAATAGCTGAATCTACAGTTGCAAAATTTAAAGTAGGTGCTAAACTTAAAGAATCTGTTAAAGCAGGTAAATAGTTTTAAGTTACTTTAAACTTATAAAAAAGGGTGAAGATTAATCTTCACCCTTTTTTTATATCTTTATTTTATACGAGATGACTAGCAAAGATTAATACTCTTCACTAGGCTCAAAATCACCATCTTGCTCTTCAAATTTATTGAGTATAAAATCTGCAGGCAAATGAAACTCTTGATAAGTAGCTTCAAACTGTTCTTGTTCTGCACTTCTTTCACCTCTTCCACGAGCTACAACTCTTACAGGAACTCCTTCAAAGTCATGATTGTCTCTTATAAAGTTAATCAAATATCTTTTGTATGAAAAATGCAACATATTTGGTTTGTTCATAATCAACGCAATAGTAGGTGGATTTGCATCAAATTGTGTTGCAAAGTATATTCTGAGTCTATTTCCATTTGGACTTGGTAGTGAATGTCTTCGTACAGCTAATTCAACTGTTCTATTTAAATCTGAAGTTGAAATTCTTCTATGATAATTATCATAAATAGATAATAATTTCTCTTCTAATTTTTTAATATTTCTCCCTGTCTTAGCTGATACAGCAACAATAGTAGCATAGTATAAAAATTTGAATCTTCCACGAATCTCTTCAGAAATTTTAGCAAAAGTGTCCATATTTTCATCCCATTTATTAAGGATAATAATAACACCTAAACCAAACTGATCTACAAGTCCAGAAATTTTTTCATCCTGATCACTAATAGGTGCACTCGCATCGAGTACCAACAATGCAATATTTGCTTGTGCGAGCATATCTTCTGTTCTCATAAGTGCAAATTTTTCAATCCCTTGAATTTTACCACGTCTACGTAAACCAGCAGTATCAATAAATGTAATTTTTTTATCCCCTACTTCATATGTTTCATCTACAGGATCAATAGTAGTACCAGCTATTGGACTCACAACAGATCGCTCCTCACCAATCAAAGCATTCAGTATAGAACTTTTTCCGACATTTGGTTTTCCTATGATAGCAACTTTGATATGATTTGGATCTATATCTTCAGGTTCTTCTGCTACATCAATAGGTTCAACCAAAAGATCCATTTCTGTTTCAGAGATTGTTTTTGCATTTTCTTCTGCTATCTCCTCTTTACTTGGTGGTAATTTTTCATATAACCATTCAAAAAGTTTTTTTGTTCCTCTATTATGAGAAACAGAGATACCAAACATCTCATCATCATTGATACCAAACTCATAAAAATCCCAAAGTCTCTCTAGCTCTTTATCATTATCAATTTTATTGACAACCAAAGCCAGTGTTTTACCCAATGCTTGTAGCTCATAAAACAAAGCTCTATCTTCATCATCAGGAATATTCTTACCATCAACCATATACAAAACAATATCAGCTTCTTTAGCCGTCTCTACAGCTTTTCTTTTTACATTTGTAAAAATCTGAAACTCACTCCCATCTTCCATAATCTCATTTTTAGATTTACTAATACCACCAGTATCAAGCATCATAGCCTCTCTACCGTTTATATCAATCTCTCTTCTTCTTACATCTCTAGTTGTTCCAGATACATCACTTACAATTGCAACTCTTTTACGAGCCAATCGATTAAACAATGAACTTTTTCCAACATTTGGTTGTCCTATTAACGCTATTTTTATCATTCTTTCCCTTTTTATTCTACTAAATTATCATTTTCTATATGTAATGTTTGTGTAGGAAATGCAAATGCAGATCCATTTTTTTCAACTATTTTCATTATGCTTAAATATGTTGCTTCTCGTACTCTCATAAATTCGCCCCAATTTGTACTCTTTGTGAAGTAGTAACAAAATATATTTAAGGAACTTGCTCCAAAATCACTAAAATAAATATGTATTGTATCTTGGTGAATATCAGGATGATTTTGTAACATTACTCGTATATCTGAAATTATATTTTCAAGCGTATCACCTGAGGTGCTGTATGTCACACCTACAGTTGTTTTTACTCTTCGTTTTCCCATTTGTGACCAGTTTAAGATAGCACTATTTGCTAAAGTACCATTGGGAACACTTACAAGGGCTTGTGCAAATGTACGCACTTTTGTAGAACGAATACCAACACTTTCTATTGTTCCCTCAACAGCAGGAGTCATAATCCAATCACCAACCTTAAAAGGCTTATCTGTAAATATTACCAAAGAACCAAACAAATTTCCAGCGGTATCTTTAGCCGCCAAAGCAAAAGCCATACCCACAAGACCAAGAGAAGCAATAAAACCACTTACATTGTAGCCCCACTCTTGTAAAATGGCGATTGATGCTAAAATAATAATAAAAAATCGTATCGATTTAATAATAAAATTTGAAACAGCAGAATCAATCTTATCACCAAATTTATTGGTAATTTTATGAATATTCACAGACATATGACTCAGTATATTAGTAATACCCCAAAACATCACAAATATAAATCCTGAACGTACTATTTGATCTGAAAACAAACTGATCTCTTTGTCTAAAACCAAAAACTTTAAAGCAAAATAAAGTCCTATCATAATGAAAAGAAAATCAATAGGCTTTTTTAAAGCATCTAAAATATCATTATCTACATTGTTTTTTGTTTTTTCCACAACTTTATAAACAACTTTTTTAAGTGCCAATCGTAAAAATTGAAAAAAAGTAAATATTGCTATTGCATATAAGTAACTGTTGAAAGTAGTATTAAATATATCCATTGTAAAAAATTCCATCGTTATCGTTATTCTCCGTCTCTATAATAATGCGATTTTAACTAAACTTATATTAAAATCGCGATTATGATAGATAACCCCATACAAGACAATATAAAACTTGCAATAAAATATATGCTCATCTCCTCTTTTTTATTTGCATTTACAGGTGGATTTGCCAAAGAATTAAGTACATATATGAGTTCACTCGAAGTGGTATTTTTTAGAAATATCACTGGTGTACTCATCATTACATATGCAATTTACAAATCTCCTTTAACACAAAAAGGGGGGAAACCACTCCTACTTTTTGCAAGAGGATTTATAGGTTTTAGTGCATTACTGATGTACTTTTATAATATTGCACATATTTCATTGGCTGAAGCACAAACCTTTTCTAAAGTATCACCTATTTTCACCGCTATTTTTTCCTATTTTATTTTAAAAGAACAACTCTCCAAAAAAGCTTGGACTGGTGTATTTGTAGGATTCTTTGGAGTACTTTTTATCACAGGTTTTGATATAACACATCTTAGTAAAACTGACTGGTTTGGTATTTTGAGTGGTGTAGGAGCAGGACTTGCGTATACCTCTATACGAGAACTTAGAAAATATTATGATAATCGTTCGATTGTATTATCATTTATGCTCGTAGGCACTATAGGTCCTATAATTTTGATGTCTTTAGGTGAGTTTTATACCTCTGATACACTTGACTGGATCATTACACCTTTTATAATGCCTACAGGTTGGGCGTGGTTTCATATAGTAGGTCTTGGTATATTTGCAACTGGTTCACAACTTTATATGACAAAAGCCTATGCCTTAGCACAAGGGGGAATAGTTGGGACTATTAGTTATAGCACTATTTTATTTTCTATCTTTATTGGTATGTTTTTAGGAGATTTATTTCCTAGTACCACATTATTTATAGGTATTAGTTTTATTATTTTAAGTGGTATTTTAGTTTCAAAAAAATAATGTTCTTGATTTAATTGATTATTCGATATAATTTTAACATATATCTATATGGAGAAAATATATGAATTTAGATAAAGTAATAGCTGGCTTTTTTATTATATTAGCGATGACGTTGAATTTTGGATTTTTTTATGGAGATTCACTTGACCTGCAAATGCACAGTAAATATGAATTGTTTGCTGCAATTATTGTCAATATTATTGCTACTGTTTTAAAATTGGGTGATAAAACACAAATGGGTTCTGTACTTATCGCTAGTAGTTTAGTTGCTGATTTACAACTCATAACAGCTGCAACTTTATGGACTATTTATGCACAAGGAGAGACTATATCTCCTGAAATTTTTGGAATCATCATCTCTTTAAGTGGTGGAGCACTCCTTGCAAATGTTACATCAGTTATTTTATATATTGGTGATACTCTAAAATCAAAAAGATAAAAGTTTGAACAACAGCTCTTTATGGATTATTTTACAAAGGATGCGTCTTCCTTTTACCGTCATTGTAATCACATATACTATTGCGATGACTGGTTTACTCATCATCCCTGGTATTGACAATCTAGGCAACCCTTATCAGTTATCTATTTTTGATGCATTTTATTTTACTACTTATACAGCGACCACTATTGGTTTTGGGGAGTTACCTTATGATCTAACACATGCCCAAAAGATTTGGGTTTCTATGTCTATTTATATCACTGTTTTAGGATGGTTTTATGGAATTGGTACATTAGTTACCCTCCTTCAAGATAAACTTTTTTTACAAGAGATTGCATTTTCTCGATTTAAGCGAGCTGTCAAAAATATCAAAGAGGATTTTGTGATTGTTTTGGGATATAATGATACGACAAGTGTGATTATTAGTAAACTACTAAAATCCAATATGAGAGTTGTTGTCATAGAAAAAGATTCACAAAGAGCTGATCATCTTAATTTAGAAGGATTCTCTCCTTCTGTTCCTGTTTTGATACGTGATATACATAATACAACATCATTAGAATTTGCAGGGATACAATCACCTAACTGCAAAGCTATTATCTCCTTACTTGATAGAAATATTCTCAATCTCAGAGTAACCCTTGCTTCTAAGATCTTAAATCCCTATGTAAGAATTGCAGTCAAATCACTTACAGATAGCCAAACGAATAATCTCTATGATGCTGGTGCTGATATAGTAGAAAATCCTTTTTCAATCATCGCATCACAAATCCAAATGGCACTTATGGCTCCTAGTCTATTTAAGCTTGAAAATTGGCTCTACAAGATAGGGACACTTGAGTCCAAAACATTTGCTATCCCCAATGAAAAAATTATCATTTGTGGATATGGAAAGTTTGGAAAAACTCTTTATGATATGTTTGTAGGTAATAGTATCTATCCCACCATAATCGAAGAAGATGAACACCGAATGCATTTAGCACAACTTGATGGAGTACAAAAACTTATTTTTGGAAATGCAGAAGATCAATCTTGTTTGATAGAAGCAAATATTCATGATACCAATCTCATCATTGCGGGTACAGAAAATGATACTACAAATCTTTCTATAGTTTCTACAGTGAAAAAGCTCAATAAAAAAACACTTATTATCTCAAGAGAAAATGAACTTCTTGATCTTTCTATTTTTTTACATGCAAAAATTGATCACATTTTTTTACCTGAAAAAATACTTATACATAAAACAACCAATGCTATTATCAATCCTCTTTCAGACATAATGATAGAACTACTTTCAAGTAAAAATGAAGTATGGGGTCAACAACTTTTATCTTCACTTATGAAAACAATAGATTCAAATCCAATAACTTTTGAAGTAATACTCTCAAAAAATGAAACAATAGAGATATATAAATATCTTAGTAATGATACAAATAGTCTTACTGTAAAAACTCTTCGAGCATCAAGAAGAGATAGAAATATAAATAATAATCTTTTTCCTTTACTTATTGTACGAGGAAAAGAAAAATTTCTTTTACCAAGTATTGATTTTGAATTGAAAATAAATGATAAAATTTTATTTGCAAGTGACTATAATGCCAGAGAAGATTTTTCATATATAAGCAACAATATGTATGAATTTTATTATATAATAACAGGCAAAGAAAAAAAATATTTTTCTGAATTTTTAAACTTAGCAAGAAAAGGGAAACAATGATATTACTAACAGGTCCATGTGTTATAGAAAGTAGAGATAATGTTATGAAAATAGCAGAACAATTAGCAAGACTTAATGAAAATAAAAAAATAGATTTTTATTTTAAAGCAAGTTTTGATAAAGCCAATCGTACAAGCCTAGAGAGTTTTAGAGGTCCAGGACTCGATGAGGGACTCAAAATATTACAAGAGGTAAAAGATACATTTGGATATAAACTTGTCACAGATGTACACGAATCCTACCAAGCAGCTCCAACAGCAAGTGTAGTAGATGTGTTACAAATACCTGCATTTTTATGTAGACAAACAGATCTTTTGGTAGAATGTGCCAAAACAACTGCAAAGATAAATATCAAAAAAGGTCAATTTTTAGCAGCAAATAGTATGAAACATCCTGTGGCAAAAGTATTAGCAACCAGAGGAATAAACGAAACTAACTATAAAATGAGCAAAGAAAATGGCGTATGGCTTTGTGAAAGAGGCAATGTTTTTGGATATGGTGCTTTGATAGTTGATATGAAAAATTTGATTGCTATGAGAGAATTTGCACCTATTATTTTTGATGCAACACATTCAGCTCAAGTACCAAGTACAGGAGAAACTACAGGTGGAAATGCGGCTATTGTACCTAGCTTAGCAAAAGCTGCCGCTGCTGTTGGTGTAGATGGATTCTTTTTTGAAACACATTTTGATCCCTGTGTAGCACTGAGTGATGGACCAAATATGCTTAAAATAGATGATTTATACAAAACAGTTGATGATATTTTTAAGATTCAAGATGTTTTAGACTATTAATAATTTTTTGGCTATAATCGCAAAATATTACACAATAAAAAATTTAAATGGAGAAAGAAAATGAATATAATAGAAGGTCAATTAAGACTCAAAGGTGATGAAAAAGTTGCTATAATAAATGGTAGATTTAACCATATTATAACAGATAGACTCGTTGAGGGTGCTGAAGATTCTTTTAAAAGACATGGTGGAAATAGTGATAATTTAGATCTTATCTTAGTCCCTGGTGCCTTTGAGATCCCTTTTGCACTGCAAAGAGCATTAGAAAGTGGTAAATACGATGCTATATGTTGTGTTGGTGCTGTTATAAGAGGGGCTACACCACATTTTGATTATATCTCTGCTGAGGCTACAAAAGGAATTGCAAGTGCGACTATGAATCACAACATCCCTGTATCAAATGGTGTCTTAACAACAAACACTATAGAACAAGCAATAGAAAGAGCAGGAAGTAAAGTAGGAAATAAAGGGGCGGAAGCCATGACTACAATCATTGAGATGTTAGATTTATACTCTCAAATGGACAAATAATGGCGACAAGAACACAAGCAAGAGAATCTGTAGTTGGATTGTTATACGCATATGATTTAGGAAATGAAGCGATCGCTAAATTTTCAAATGTTATCTTAGAAGATAAAAAAATTAGAAATAAACAAAAAGATTTTGCACTAGGGTTATTCAATGGAACAATAGAAAATCTTACACAAGTAGATATGGAAATTTCTGCACATCTCAACGAACGAGATATTACAAGTGTAGGAAGTGTTGAAAAAGCTATTTTGCGACTTTCTATTTACGAAATTTTATTTAGTGGACTAGATAAAGCTATTATTATCAATGAAGCAATAGAATTATCAAAAAGACTCGCAGCTGACAATGCACCTAAGTTTATCAATGGTGTTTTAGATAGTATAGAAATAAAAGAGAAAAAATAGATGAAATTATGTGTTGCATTAGATTTGCCAAGTGCTGAAGAAAATTTAAAGTTAGCAAAAAATATAAAAGACCATGATGTTTGGTTAAAAGTAGGACTGCGTGCCTACATCAGAGATGGAAAAGAGTTTTTAGAAACACTCAAATCAATCAATCCAAACTTCAAAATCTTTTTAGATTTAAAACTCCACGATATACCAAACACTATGGCAGATGCAGCCTATGAAGTAGCACAGTGTCCAATAGATATGTTTAATCTACATGCAAGTGCTGGTAAAGTTGCTATGCAAACCGTAATGGAACGTATCAAAGATATTCCAAATAGACCAATTCTTATAGCTGTCACCGCTCTCACAAGTTTTGATGAAGAAAACTTCAAAGCCGTATACAATCAAGACATAGCAACAAAAGCAACACAATTTGCAAAAGACACTTTTGAAGCAGGACTCGATGGTGTCGTATCATCCGCTTTTGAAAGCTTAGATATCAAAAACAACACATCAAAAGAGTTCATAACACTCTGCCCAGGTATCCGACCTTTTGGAGAAGATGCTGGTGATCAAAAAAGAGTAGCCGACATCGCATTAGCAAAAAAAGAACTTGTAGATTTTATAGTTGTAGGTCGTCCAATCTACAAATCTGCAAATCCTACAGAAGTAGTAGAAAGAATTTTGAAAAACATCTAAATCTTAAGGTGTCTTTCAGGTAGGTTCTATTATAATTCTGCCACAACAAAAGGACAAGTGGGTGAGCGGTTTAAACCACATCCCTGCTAAGGATGCGTACTGGTAACGGTACCGAGAGTTCAAATCTCTCCTTGTCCGCCACGTTGTATTCTCATAAAAATTAACTTCGTAAAATTTTTTACAAATTCAATAAAAATAAAAACAAAATATACTTACTACAGCATTTATTCGATAAAATTACATATGAAAAATATTATTATACTCTGTATTGCCCTTTTGGGAATTATGTTGGCTTCAACTATACTAGTCTTGATTTTTAATTCTTCTTTAGGTTTAAGTACTGATGTAAATGACAATGATGTTGCTACTAGTATTGCAGGTGTTGCATTTTTAATTGCTGTTATATGGAAATATATCTTTGATAAATCAGAAAAAGATTAAGATATGAAGGTGATTAATAAATACAGTACTTTAGAGCTTCGAACCATAAAGTTAAATTCTACATTATTTGATGAAATAATTGCATCATCTTTATCTCAAATAGAGTATATATACTTATCATCTAATACAACACTCAATCAAGAACAGATACATTATTTATTCATGTTAAAGATTGATGGTGTAAATATAAATTTATTAAAAAACAAGCTTTGTCCAAAAGAAAGAATAGAGCAGTTTTTACTCCTTAATGATAAAATCTATTGCTCATAACCCTACGTTGGATCAATCTATCATCAATACACTCAAAAAGCTCGACGATCCAGATGTCAATATGAGTCTTATGTTTACATTTTCAAAATAATTTTTGTTGGTTGTTTACCTTCATTTACTTTATATTTATATTGCATTTAGATAAATGTTTTATAATGTCCTAAAATCAAAGGATGAAACATGACTCTCTCCTCTTCTACTTTAAAAGTAATATCTTTTTTACAAATAAATTGGGTAAAATGAACTTATGATAAATATATTAATGATTGAAGACGATCCAGAATTTTCAGAGTTTTTAGGGGAATACCTTGAAAAATACAATATCAAAATAACTAATTACGAAGACCCTTATTTAGGATTGAGTTCGGGGATAAATAACTATGATATTTTGATACTTGATTTAACACTTCCAGGGATGGACGGACTAGAAGTATGTGAAAAGATTTCTAAAAACTATGATATTCCTATTATTATTTCGAGTGCAAGAAGTGATGTAACCGATAAGATTATGGGACTACAAATAGGTGCTGATTATTATTTACCGAAGCCTTATGATCCAAAAGAGATGTATGCGGTTATCCAAAGTCTACTCAGGCGATCTCAAAAACAAAATCATACTCAAAATGAGACTGTTTTTATTCACAAAAAAGAAAATATGCAAATACTTTTTCATAATAAAGAGTTACTATTAACAAATGCTGAGTATGAAGTATTGTCATGTCTTATTGCTCATAAAAATGGTATCGTTTCAAGAGAACAAATTGTTGAAAGTTGTGATAGTCTTACTGATAGTTATAGTAAAAGTTTAGATGTTATAATTGGTCGACTCAGAACAAAACTTAATGACAATAGTAAAGCACCCAAATATTTACATTCAATACGAGGCTTGGGTTATAAACTCTCACAATGAAATATGACATTGAACTCAAAACTAAAATTACGCTCGTATTTATTTTTACCTTTATACTTTTAGTAGGTGCATTATGGACTTTTCACACTAAAAGTATATATAACAAATCTCTTGAGATTGCAAACACTTATGAAAAATTTGAACAAGAGTTGTATATACATAGATTTGATGAAAGACAAACTATAGACTATTTAGAAAAACTCAACTTTAAACTTATTACAGACCCTCATGCTTTTTTTGAAAAAGACATCAAAATAATTATAATAAAAAAAGGCTTTGAGATGTTAGAGTACAAAGAGGCTTATTATTTTCATATCCTCACTCCACGTTTTAGAATCCTTTTTAAAGATAACATACACAAAGTAGAAACACAATTTTTACATTATATTATTTACCTAGTAGTTATTTTTCTTTTTACCATTATCTACTTATTAATATTGAAAAACATCAAAGACAGTGAACTTCTCTTAAACTCTCGGCAGCTTTTTTTACGTACAGTGATGCATGAACTCAAAACACCTATTGCAAAAGGAAAAATAGTAAGTGAGTTAATAGATAATGAAAAACAAAAAAAAAGAATGATAGATATTTTTGATAAATTGAATTTTTTGATTAATGATTTTGCAAAAGTGGAAGAGGTACTTTCAAAAAATTATTCTAAAAATACTCATCTGCATACTCTTTCTAAAATAATAGATAACTCAATTGCCATGTTAATGATGGATTCTTTTGAGAAAAAAATAAATATTTCTATCGTAGATAATCTTAAAATAAGTGTAGATATTGAACTTATATCGATGGCTATCAAAAATTTATTAGATAATGGACTCAAATATTCTAGTGACAAAAAAGTACAAATACTCACTACAAATGAAAGTATTTGTATTATTTCTACTGGAGAAAAACTTAGTAAACCACTTGAAGAGTACTTCAAACCATTTCATAATGAAACTAAATCTTTAAACCATGGTATGGGATTGGGATTGTATATCGTGTATTCTATTTTAGAGATACACGATATGAGATTAGACTACTCTTTTCAAGATAATCAAAATACATTTTCTATTGTATTCAAATAAAAAATACCGCTACTCCTGTAACTCTATATCTAAAGCTGTTCTACCATCAACGATAAGAGAATCAATATCTGTGAATATTTTATTTGATCCATCTAAAATAGAATCAAACTCTTCTATATCTTGTGCCAAACCATTAAACGAACTTACTGTTTTAAGTGCGACGATTAAATTGTTCCCTTTTTGAATAGAGTTCTCTAAAAGTTTAAGATTTTTTTCTATTTTATTGATATTATTTGCCATCTTAATCGCTTTTTTATTACTGTATGCTTGCATTCTTTTTTTGAGCTTAGGGTCATTTTCAATCTTATCAAGATTATCTTCTAATCCATCTAAAAAGTTTTCAGTATTTTCTTGATAGGCATCAAATGTCTCTCTTAATGTTTTGATTTCTCGTTCTGCATCACTCCATTTTGTGACAAATACTTTCGTTTTATCATTTTTAAATACATATTGTACAGCTTTTGCTTCTGTTTGAGCATCAAGTGCATCCTTATAAACATCTTTTACTGTTTCTTTTTGTTTTGAAAAATCTTCTATAGCATTTTTAAATTGGACTACATATTTCGGAGAATCTTTATAGATAAAATTTTCCTCTATGTACGGCCACGCAAAAAAGTATCCCAAAATAATAACTATGAGCAATTGAAAGGTAGAGATGCCTGATTTTAAATTTGTTTTTTTCATTTGTGTATCCTTTATAATCTATTCGTTAAGTTTGTACCAAATGATTCTTCTATATAAGGAGAAATTTGCCACTCATTTTTAAACTCTTTGTATTGTTTTACAAATTTTGTAATATCTTGAGTATCTTCAAAAAATGCTCTTATCATAATATTTTTAGGAGTATGTTCCATATCTATGAACTCTATGACTTGTGTACGATACCCCATAATCTCCAATACATTGGCACGCAAACTATCTGTAATAAGTGAAGAGAGTTTTTCTTTTATGATTCCATATTTCATCATCGGAACCATTTTATTATTTTGTATCTTTTTAAGAAGTTCATGCTGACAACAAGGTACTGCCAATATAACTTTTGCACCCCAATCAACAGCACGAGAAAGTGCATCATCAGTTGCCGTATTACAAGCGTGTAAAGAGATAACCATATCTATTTCACCCAGTTGATTAAAACCTTTTATGTCACCTTGTTCAAATCGTAAATCATCGAAGTTTAATTTTTTTGCTAAATTAGAACAAAATGTAATCACATTTTCTTTTAAGTCTAAACCAACAATCTCTACATTGTAACCCATTTTTAAGACAAGATAATCATATAATGCAAATGTAAGATATGCTTTTCCACAGCCAAAATCTATGATTCGTACAGTTTTGTTTTTATCTAAATAAGGAATACAGTCAGATACTAACTCTAAATAACGATTGATCTGTTTAAATTTATCATATTTAGAATTTATCACTTTCCCTTGTGCTGTCATGATTCCTAATTCTATTAAAAATGGTGTAGGTTCACCCTCAGATATGATATACTTTTTCTTTTTATTATGAGATATAGCTTCAAACTTTCTAGTAGCTGCTTTTTTATTTATCTTTATCTCACCTTTTTTGTTTACTAATATATGATAATCAGCTTCAACAGTGTTTATTAGTACTTGTTTCGAGTAGGATTCAATCAATTGTTTCATTTCGTTTATCGTATTATCACTATTCAAATTTTTATGTTCTACATTCTTATCATAAAAGTATTCAAACTGATATTTTTCTTCATTTTGTATGATTACTTTTTTGATTGTTACCTTGTTAAAAGTTTTTTCAGATTTGTTTCGTACTCCAGAAAATGTTGCGTTTATTATCGTTTCTTCATTGACTATTTTTTTCATTAGTTCGCTTATATTTTGCATACTATCTAAAACTCCATTGTAAAATTTATTAATCGTATCATAGCAAAAGAGTTCTCAGAAGCGAATAAATAACCAACTCTCCTTAAAAAGAATAATGATATAATTTGAATAGAAACATCATTCATAATCTTTTATTGAGAACTATTTTAACAAAAGAAAAGAGATGTAGTAGATTAAAAATGAAAGGACAAAAATGAAATTTGCAGACCCAACAAACGATATGGCATTTAAAAAGATATTTGGTGATGAAAATAAAACAGAAGTTTTGATTTCATTTTTAAACTCTATACTGGACTTTAAAAACAATAAACTTATAAAATCTGTAACCATAGCAAACCCATATCAAATACCACAAATAAAAGATTTAAAAAATACAATAGTAGATGTAAAAGCTATCAACCAAGATGATGAAGAGTTTATCGTAGAGATGCAAGTAGAAAAAGATAAAAACTTTGCAAAAAGAAGTTTGTATTATACTTCTAAATCATATATAAACCAAATAGAAAAAGGTGAAGAGTATTATAAACTAAAAAAAGTATACTTTATAGGGATACTCGACTTTGCTATATTTGATACACCTGATTATATATCAAGACATCTTATCGTCGATGAAAAAACTCTCAAACAAGAGCTAAAAGACTTTGAATTTAGTTTTATAGAATTGAAAAAATTTAAACTCAATCTTGAGGAATGTGATACTCTCGCAAAGAAATGGATATATTTTATTCAAAATGCAGATAACTTTGAAGTGATACCACAAGAATATGAAGATATAAAAGAGTTCAAAGAAGCATTTTCAATAGCGACCCAATATAATTGGACCCAAAAAGAATTAGAGATATATGATTATGTTAGTGTGCAAAATGGGAAACGAATAAGTGAATTATTGACTGCTAAAGAGGATGGTATAGAGTTGGGGATTGAACAAGGTGAAAAAAATGCTAAGATTGAGGTAGTAAAAGTGTCATTAAAGAATGGATTGGATATTGATACTATAGCGTTGATTACAGGTTTAGATATAAGTGAGATAGAAAGATTACAATTGATGGACTCTCTATAAGAGATTAGAACTATTTTGTGAAAATCACAGTTTCCATCAATCAAACTCTTTATACACACTAGCAAAGAGTTTATTGCTAGTGAGATTACAGTTTAGACTAATGATTTTTGTGTATTTTACCACTTTACCTCAAACTTTTTTCGTAGATAGACAGCAAATGCATTTAAAGAGATAAGGACACTTAAGAGTACCAAAATACCTGCCGCTGTTCTTTCGATATAGGCTCGTTCTGGCATACCAGCCCATGTAAATATTTGTGCAGGCATTACAGTCGAAGCTTCTAAAATTGTCCCTGGACTATCAGGTATAAAAGCAATCATCCCCACAATAATCAAAGGTGCAGTCTCCCCCATAGCTTGAGCCAATCCAATAATACTTCCTGTCATAATTCCAGGGAAAGCCAACGGTAATACATGATCTTTTACCACTTGTACTTTAGTCAGACCCAAACCATATCCAGCTTGTCGAATACTCGCAGGTACACTTCGTAAAGCAGCACGAGAACTTACCACGATAATAGGTAATGTCATCAAAGCAAGTGTCAATCCACCTACTAATGCAGAACTTCGAGGCATTCCAAAAAGATTGATAAATATAGCTAGCCCTAAAAGTCCAAACAATATAGAGGGAATTGCCGCAAGATTATTGATATTTACCTCTAAAAACTCACTCCATCTGTTTTGTTCACTAAACTCTTCAAGATATACAGCTGTTGCAACACCTACAGGAAAAGCAACAATCATAGCAACAAAAAGAGTCATAATAGTCCCTATCATAGCTGATAATATACCTGAATATTCAGGTGTTTTACTATCTCCATGGGTAAAGAAAATATCATTAAATCTCTTTTCTAATCGATTATTTTCTACAAGTTCTTCAATAGTTTTGAGATCTTTTCTTTTAATTTTATAATAATACTCTTTCATATACATATCAACTTGATCATCTGCAAGCATCCAGATAAGTTTTGTTGTACCCATCAAACTCGGATCATTTTGCATCTGCATTGGAATCTCTCGAAGTGATGCACGACTTACAATATTAAGATATTTTCTCTCTACTGCTTTTCTATAACTTTTTGCACTCTTTTCATTGTATGATACTTCTACTTGCACGTATGTTTGTTGAATAGCAGTACTTCCTTTTATCACCATATCACTTAAAAATATTGTTAAAAAGAGTAAAGATATAATTAAAGAACTGATCGTAAAATATTTAAATATCTTTGCTTTTGTATGTCTTTTTTTGAGACTTGGATCATAAAAGATATTATCTTTTTTTGAAATTTTTTGAAATTTTTTATTTTTTTCCATTATAAACTACTCATTTTATATTTTTCTTTAAATCTCTGAATCATTCTTACTGAAACAATATTTAATATTAAAGTCACTACAAATAGTGCCAAACCTAAAGCAAATGCACTGAGTGTTGCTGGTGAATTAAAAGCTTGATCTCCTACTAAACTATCTACAATTCTTACAGTTACAGTAGTCATATCTTCCAAAATATTCCACGATAAGTTTGGTCGTAAACCAGCTGCCATCACAACAATCATAGTTTCACCTAATGCTTTTGAGATACCTAATAATGAAGCCGAGATGATTCCAGGAAGTGCAGATGGTAAAACAATATCTTTTATTGTTTCTGCTTTTGTCATTCCTAAAGCTAAAGAACCTTTTCGTAAACTATCAGGCACTGCTGAAATAACATCATCACTCAAAGAAGATATAACAGGAATAATCATAATACCCATAACCACACCAGAAGCTAAAGCACTATTAAAAGATGCATCTATCCCTAAGTTGTTACATACATTTACTATAAATGGAGCTACTGTAATAGCTGCAAAAAAACCATATACAACTGTAGGTATTCCTGCTAAAATTTCTAATAATGGTTTGAGGTATGTTCGTTGATTTGAAGAGGCATATTCACTCATAAATATAGCACTCCCCAAACCAATTGGTAATGCTACACTCATCGCAATAAGTGTGATCATAAATGTTCCTGCAAATATAGGTAATGCACCAAATTTACTGTCTACAGTTCCTGGAGACCATTCAGTCCCTGTGAAAAAATAGAAAAAACTCTTTAACTTAAAAAACTCTATTGCTTCAAATAGTATAGAAAATAAAATACCAAATGTTGTTAAAATAGAGATTGTGGCTGCTGCAATGAGAAAATATCTGATTATTTTCTCTTGCAATTCAACACTTTTGTTTTTACCCTGAAAAGTTGACAAAGGGATCCTTTAAAATTTATTTAAAAGAATTTTATAATGTATTGGTTACAAGTTGATTACGAGGGGCGAAAGAATCTAGTCTAAATAGATTCTTCAACTTCTGTTTTAATACGAAGCATAGTCATATAAGGGAGTTTTCCTGGTAATCGAATAGGATTCACATTACCACTGTGTACTGACTCTAACTCTTTTTCACTTTCTGTTATTATTTTTTTAAATGTTATATAGTATTTCCCATCTTCTTTTTTAAAAATAGTTCCGTATTCATTGTCACACTCTTCAATTTGTGAATCTAGTGGTGCAAATACTTCTATATCTATTCCATCATTTGGATATACTTTATATTTACACAAAAAGTACTCTTCATTTTCCAAAACAAATCCTGTCACTTCATAACTTCCTGCACTCAAAGCATAGTCATAGTTTTGAGTATCATTTTTATCAAATGGTTTATGGATAAGATATGCATCTGTAAATCCACGATTTTTGGTAGTATTAAGTTCATCTTGATATCTTTGAGCTTCAAACTGATCATTTTGACTATCTCTCAATGCCATACTATACGCATACGCAGTAACAGCTGCATAATACGGTGACTTTGTACGACCCTCAATTTTAATACTATCAACAGCACCACTTTTTACTATCTCATCTACATGACTCGCAAGATTCATGTCTTTCGCATTGAAAATATAGGTCCCTACACCCTCTTCCTCTTCAAGTCGAAAAAGTGTCCCATGATCATCATTACCAGCATACAAAGTATATTCAAATCTACAGTCATTTGCACAGCTTCCTCTATTTGGTACTCTTCCCATTTGGACAGCACTCACCAAACATCTTCCACTATATGCAAAACACATAGACCCATGGACAAATATCTCTATCTCCAAATCTGGAAGCTCTTTTTTGATCATCTGTACATCTTTTAGACTAATCTCACGAGCAGCGATAATTCGACGTACTCCCATATCATAATAGACTTTTGCATCCAAATAGTTCATCACATTGGCTTGTGTTGAAAGATGAATAGCGATACCAGGAGCTAACTCATGACATAGTGCCACAACCCCTGGAGTTGCTACGATAAGTGCATCTGGCTCTAAAGTTGCAATATTTGCAATATGTTTTTTCAAAAGTTCTATTTGAGAATTAAAAGGAAATCCATTGATAGTTACATATACTTTCTTACCTAAAAAGTGAGCATAGTCTATTCCTTCTTTAAAAGTTTCCATAGTAAACTCTTTCCCACTTCGTATTCGTAAACTAAAGTGACTTACTCCTCCATAAACAGCATCAGCACCATATGCAAATGCTATTTTTAATTTTTCTAAATTACCTGCGGGGGATAATAGTTCAATTTTTTTCATTTTTACTCCAAATTAGTTCAATTTTTTTCATTTTGCCTTTATTGAGCTTAAAAAGGATTGACAAATTATGTGTAATCTTTATCTCGTAGCTCCCTGTGGCAAAGTAATTTTAAATTCTGCACCTTTATAATTTTGTCCATCATAAGTATACTCAATATTAGAAGCTTTAATTTTACCTGCCATTCCATCAACAATCATATTATAAGTCATATGAAGTCCAATACCAGTACCTTGTGATTTGTGTTTGGTTGTAAAATATGGCTCAAATATTCGAGGTAATACATCAGGAGCTATACCCCCCGCATTATCACGAAATACAATCACCACACTATCACTCTCTTTTATAACAGAGATAAAAAGAAATCTTTTATCTTCCTCTTTATCTAATAATGCATCTTTTGCATTATTAAAAATATTGATAAAACACTGGGATAGTTCATTTGCGTATCCATTTATAAATATATTTTTGTTAATATCTTTGATCACTTTCATATGATATGTTTTTATAGAGCTATGTACCAATTGCAAAAATATATCAATATTTTCCTCTAAATTAAAATTGACTTTTTGAGTATCACCTTTTATAAAGTCTTTAAAATCATCTATAGTTTTTGAGAGATACTGAGCATTTTCATCTATTGCAATACAATTTTTTTCAAATTGTTCATCACTTAAAACAGCATATTGTTTTTGCATCAACATACCAGAGGCACTTGTAGATATGATAGAGAGTGGTTGTCTCCATTGATGTGCAATATTTCCTATCATCTCTCCCATTGAAGCGAGCTTTGACTGCTCATAAATAAGTTTGTCTTTTTGTAACTGATCAGTAATATTTTGTAAAGTAATCACGATCTCTTTATTGGTATTCAATTCTGTACCATTTATAATAAAAGAGTATATAGAATTTTCAAATTCAAGACTTACAGTATGAATCATATCTTGTGTTTTAACCAAATAATTATACCAAAAATCATTTTCTATTTTTGTATCTGCAAAAAATGGATTTTTGTCAAAATCTACAAAATAATCTTCTATTGTAATTTTATTTGTCAAAAGCTCATCTTGATTGGGAAAATTAAAGAAATGATAAAATTGTTTATTGGCATTCTTAATTTTTCCATTTTCAATGACAAAAATAATACTAGGATTTACATCTAATATTTTTTTGATATATGCTTTTTCATTGACAAGTTCTTCTGTTCGTAATGTCACTTTTTCATCCAATGTTTGATTTGCAGTATTTAATGTTTGTGTAAATTTATACACAATAAAAAGTAAAATAGAAAATACAACAAATGTGATCAAAGTGAGTAAATAAAATGTCTTATTTGCCATCGCCAAATCTTCATCCATCGAATAGGTTGTGGAGAGTAAAGCTCTTATATTTCCAACTTTTTCATGAAAGCCATTTGTAGGACCATATAATGAGATTAATCCAGGGGGAGCAATAGCTGGATCTGAATGACATTTCATACATCTTTTACTTGTTCGTTTTGTTGGTAGTACATAATAAAGAGTTGTCTCGGTATCTGTGGAGATAATTTTTGTATATTCTGTGATCTCATTTTTATTGAATTTTTCTAATAGAAGAGATTCTTCTTTTGTAGATTGATTTAAGGGATTTCTAGCATTATCACTCGCAAATCGAATCAAAACAGGTTTTTCTCCAAGTTCTACTTTGAGTTCATTATACAAGTTATTTACACTTCTTGCTGTAAAGGTAGAGGATAATAGAGCAGGATGAAAATAATTTTTATCTATCGCTTCTTCTTTTTGAAGTCGATACACTTCCTCTTTTTGTACTAATCCAACATAATTGCGTAAAGCTTTATATTGTAAAAGTAATTCATTTATTTTACTTTTTGCATTATTTACAGCATTATCTTGAGTTTGTTCATAATAAAGTGCGGTCAAAATAGCAAATAATACAAGCGAAATCATAAGAATATTGTTAAATTTTAATTTATCCAACTGGTCATCCTTTTTATAAAAAAATAAAAGTACATTATATAAGTTTACAGCTAAGTTATGAGTTAATTGTAAAAAAAACCAGCGTAATATTCTTGGAAAATCATACTATAAAACTTATTTCGATATAATATAAAAAATTATTAGGAATTACAATGAAATTATTATTGGTATTATTATGTGCTGCATCACTCTATGCTTTTGACTTCTCCTCTGCAATCAAATCTGTAGATAAAGAAAAAGCAGTAGATTCGGTAAAAGTTGATGAAGTAAAAAAAGCATATGATAAAGGTGCAGATGTAACAGCTGAAGATATTCAAAAAAGTGTTGATATGGAAAAGGCAAAAGATTCTATTGATACTGAAAAACTTACAAAAAGTTTATTTGATTAGTAGAATTCAATTAAAAAAAGAGTAACTTTAAATATGGTAAAAATCAAGTAAAATGATGATTTTCAAACTATGAAAAAAATATATAATATATTTTTAATTATAACCATTTTTTCTGTTATTGGTATTATATATATTCAGTATGATACCAATAAATTTTATAACAATCCTATCTCAGATGACATAACTCTTAAAATAGAGAAACAAGTACGACAAATCCGACAAAAAATATATGAAGTATATGGAGAAAAGGTAAATTTTCCAATTAAAATATCAGACAAACTCCCTAACAATCTCTACGGAATGGCTACAATTAATGAAAGAAAACAAATTATCATCTACTTAAATAAAAAACGCTTTAAAGAGAGTCAAAGATATATGGCAAGTGTTATTAGTCATGAATATGCTCATGCCATGATGTTTTATTTTGGTAATTTAACGCAAGTAAATGGCGGTCATACAAAACAATGGCAACAAATTTGTTATAATATTGGGGGTACTACTTGTGAACGTTTTGTAGATAGACATGATATATTAATTGATAAAGTGAGATTTTAAACATCCAAAACTTGTATTTTTCATTACTTTAAGTAAATTCAAGTAAAATCTCTTTATGAATTTAGATAACATAAGAGAAGAAAGAGCAAAATGGCTTACTTGGAAAAATATTATTCCAATGAGAGACGCTCTCAAAAACATACAAACGATAAATACTGATAATTTACATATATCCTATGATGATTGGTTGACGGCTGGTGATCTATCTGATATTACTAATGAAGAACTCACTCTATTGGAAACCAGTGCTAAAGCTTTGATACCTTGGCGAAAAGGTCCTTTTTCTTTATGTGGATTGGATATAGATAGTGAATGGCAAAGTAATTTAAAATATAATCTTCTACAAAAACATTTTAATATAGAAAATAAAATAGTTGCTGATGTAGGATGTAACAATGGTTATTATATGTTTAGAATGCTTAAACAAAATCCAAAAATGCTCGTTGGTTTTGATCCATCTGCTATTTTTAAAACACAGTTCGATATGGTAAATCATTTTGTTCAAAGCGATATAAAATATGAGCTTTTAGGTGTTGAACACTTAGAATTTTATGAGCATAAATTTGATATGATTTTTATGTTAGGTGTTTTATACCATAGAAGCGATCCTATAGCATCACTAAAATCATTAAATCGAGCTTTAAATAAAAATGGTGAAATTATTGTAGATAGCTTTATCATCGATGGTGAAGAAGAGGTAGCACTCTGTCCAGAATCCAGATATGCCATGATACCAAATGTCTATTTTCTCCCAACTGTAAACTGTTTTAAAAATTGGCTTAAACGTGCTGGATTTATCGATATAGAACTTATAGAGATCACTACAACAGATGATAAAGAACAACGTGTTACACCTTGGACTTTTGGCATGAGTTTAGATGATTTTAGAGATCCAAATGATCCTACTAAAACTATCGAGGGTTACCCTGCTCCCAAACGTGCATATCTAAAAGCTAGAAAAAAATAGATGTCAAATATACAATATGATTTGGTAGTTGTAGGCTCAGGTGCTGCTGGATTAGCTGGAGCAATTAAAGCTGGACGTCAAGGTAAAAAAGTTTTACTTTTAGAAAAACTCTCACAAATTGCTACAAAACTCAAAGCAACAGGTGGAGGAAGATGTAATCTTAGCAATACTTTAGACAACACTACATTTATGCAATCATTTGGCAAAAATGGTCGATTTATGACTACTGCTTTAAATAAAATGGATCATAATGATTTAAGAGATTTTTTTACGAGTTTAAACTTAGAAACTCATATACCTGATGGTTTTCGGATATTTCCAGTCACACATAGCTCAACTACTGTTATTAATGCTTTACAAAAAGAACTAAAAAAATTAAATATTGATATTTTTTGTGAACAAAAAGTAGAAGATATTATAATAGAAGAGAATAGAGTTATATCAATTAAAACACAAAACAATTTATATATGACCAAAAATATACTTTTAGCCACAGGAGGAATGGGCTATCCAAAAATGGGAGCAACTGGGGATGGATTTAAAATTGTAGAAAAATTAGGTCATACAGTAACTCAATTATATCCAGCTATGATGCCATTGAATACACTTGAGACTTGGCAAGGCAACTGCAAAGCCGATACAATCTCAAAAGTAACTATAAAGGTAAATATACCCAACAATAATAAACTTAAAAAACTCACTGCTATTGGTGATCTTATCTTTACTTCGACAGGATTAAGAGGTCCTGTGATTTTAGATTTTGCAAGAGAAATTACACCATTCTTGGATAAATATAAGGAAGTTCCTATTTTAGTTAATTTGACACATGGGATGAATGAAGATGAGATCATCAAAAAGATAAAAGAAAAAAATGCACAAACACCCAATATACTTTTAATAGATATTTTATCTTCTATTATTCCAAAATCTCTCGCTATTGAATTTTGTAAAACTTGTAATATAAAAGAAACCTCAAACTATAAATCGCTCAAGGGTGAATCAAAAAACAAATTGATAAAACTATTAGCGTGGACACCTTTTACTATTTCAGGACATGATGGATTTAATAAAGCGATGATTACACGAGGTGGAATAAGTTTAAAAGAGATAGACCCAACTACAATGCAGAGTAAAATTGTCAAAGGTTTGTATTTTGCTGGAGAAATTGTAGATATAGATGGTCCTTGCGGTGGATACAATCTTCAATGGGCATTTGCTAGTGGGTATTTAGCTGGAGAACTTTTATAAAGCTTATAATATAACTATGCAATATTTAACTTTTTTATTCCTAAAATTTTCTTAAATTATTATAATAAATCTTAATAATAAGATTGAAAAATTTGTGTCATTTATTCTCACTTTTAAGATTTTCTCTTTCATTTAAGATATATAACTAAATTTTTTAATACTCCTTTAACTCAAATTGTGAGAAACTCCTACATATACTAAAAAAACAACGGAGAGAAAATGAAAGCATCTGATTTATTTATAAAAGCACTAGAAAACGAAGGGGTAGAATACATATTTGGTATTCCAGGGGAAGAAAACTTAGACTTTTTAGAATCTTTAAGAGAATCACCAATTGAATTAATTTTAACACGACACGAACAAGGTGCAGGTTTTATGGCTGCTACATATGGTAGACTTACTGGTAAAGTTGGAGTTTGTATCTCTACTCTAGGACCTGGTGCTACAAATTTTGCTACATCTGCAGCATACGCACAATTAGGTGGTATGCCAATGTTAATGATCACAGGTCAAAAACCAATTAAAAAGTCAAAACAAGGTAGATTTCAAATTATTGATATCGTAGGTATGATGAAACCTATGACAAAATATGCAAAACAAGTTGTAAATGGAAATAATATTCCATCTATGGTAAGAGAAGCATTTAAAATAGCTACAACTGAAAGACCAGGTGCTGTTCATATTGAGCTTCCTGAAGATATTGCTGAAGAAGAAGTTGAACATAATATTTATCCAGTAAGAGATTTTATTTATCCAACAGCATCTACAGAAGCTGTTTCTAATGCTGTTACTATGATTGAAAAAGCAAAAAGACCACTATTATTGATTGGTGCTGCTGCAAATAGAGGTGAAATTTCTGAAGCATTAACAAACTTTGTAGATAAAATGGGTATCCCATTTTTTGCTACTCAAATGGGTAAAGGTGTTGTTGATGAAAATCATGAATTATGTTTATCAACAGCTGCATTATCTCAAAATGACTTTTTGCATTGTGCAATTGAAAGAGCAGATTTAATTATCAATGTTGGTCATGATGTTATTGAAAAACCACCATTTTTTATGGAAAATACTCCCGATGCAACAAAAGTTATCCACTTAAATTTTTTCCCATCAGAAGTAGATGATACATACTTCCCACAGTTAGATGTTGTAGGTGATATTGCAAGAAGTGTTGATGCACTAACATTAGCTTTAACTGCTCAAGAACACTGGGATTTTGATTATTACAAAAGATTAGCTGTTGAGATAAGAACTCGACTCAGTAAATATTTTGGTGATGAAAGATTTCCAATTTTACCACAAAAAGCGGTAAGAACTATTAGACAAACTTTAGCTGCTGAAGATATCGTAACACTTGATAATGGTGTATACAAAATTTGGTTTGCTAGAAACTATAGATGTGCAAAACCAAATACATTATTATTAGATAATGCTCTTGCTACTATGGGTGCTGGACTACCATCTGGTATGGCGGCTAAAATGGTTAAACCAAATTCTAAAGTTGTATCTGTTTGTGGTGATGGTGGATTTATGATGAACTCACAAGAGATGGAAACAGCTGTTAGACTAGGTCTTGACTTAACTGTTATTATCTTAAATGATAACTCTTACGGTATGATTAAATGGAAACAAGCTGGTATGGGATTTAAAAACTATGGACTTGATCTTGAAAATCCTGATTTTGTTAAATATGCTGAATCGTATGGAGCAAAAGGTTATAGACCAACTTCTTGTGAAGATTTTGCTGAAACTTTAGAGAAATGTGTAAATAGTAAAGGTGTTCATCTTATTGATTTAGCTGTTGATTACTCTTTAAATCATTCAATTTTAAATGATTTATTAGCAAATAAACAATGTATGCTATAATATACAAAGAACAATAATAAAATAAACAAAGGAAAAAAATGAGTACAATAGAAGTTACATCACCGTTTGACAACAAAGTAGTAGGAACCGTTCCATTTTCAAGTGTAGAAGAGGTAATAGCAGCTGTAGATTTAGCACATACAACTTTTCATGACCATAAAAATGCACTTCCAAAGTACAAAAGAATTGAAATTTTAGAAAAAGTAGTAGAGATTATGTCTTCACAAATAGAAGAGTTAACTCTTCTTTGTGCTTCTGAGGGTGGGAAGCCTTATATGGATTCTAAAGTTGAAATTCAAAGAGCTATTAACGGTGTAAAACTTTCTATTGAAGCTCTCAGCTCTTTTGAGGGTGCAGAAGTGGCTATGGGTCATACTGCATCAAGTGCAAATAGAATGGCATATACATTTAAAGAACCTATTGGTGTAGTTGCTGCAGTTTCTGCATTTAATCATCCTTTTAATTTAGCTATTCACCAAGTTATTCCTGCTATTGCTGTAGGATGTTCAGTTGTAATTAAACCAGCAACACAAACACCAATGTCAGCATTAAAACTTATCGAGATTTTAGATGAAGCTGGACTTCCAAAAGGTTGGGCACAAGCTGTAGTTTGTGGTAGAGAAGCTGGTGAGTTACTTGTAACTTCTCCAAAAGTGAACTTTTTTACATTTATTGGTTCTGGTTCTGTTGGTTGGTACTTGAACTCTAAAGTAGCAAATGGTACGAGAGTAGCATTAGAGCATGGTGGAGTTGCACCTGTTATTGTTGAAGCGGATGCTGATATTGATGCGATGATCCCAGACTTAGGAAAAGGTGGTTTTTACCATGCTGGTCAAGTGTGTGTATCTGTTCAAAGAATCTATGTACACGAATCAATTGTAGATGAAGTAGCTACTAAATTAACAGCTTATGCTTCTAACTTAATTGTTGGTGATCAAATGGATCCTAAAACTGAAGTTGGACCATTAATCAATAATAATGAAGTAAACAGAGTTGAAGAGTGGGTAAATGAAGCTGTAACAAAAGGTGGAAAAATCTTAACAGGTGGAAAAAGAATCTCTGCATCTTGTTATGAACCGACAGTTATTTTAAATCCTGCTGATGATGCTATTATCTCTCAAAAAGAGATCTTTGGACCTGTTGTATGTATCTATACATACTCTGATATTGAAGATGCTTTTGATAGAGCAAATGCACTAGAAGTATCTTTTCAAGCTGCTGTATTTACTAAAAATATTGATACTGCTTTAAAAGCTGTAAAAAGATTAAGTGGAACAGCTGTTATGGTAAATGATCATACAGCATTTAGAGTAGACTGGATGCCATTTGGAGGAGCGAATGCTTCTGGACTTGGTATGGGTGGTATTCATCATTCTATGGTAGAGATGAGCAAAGAAAAACTAATGGTAATTAAATCACCAGTTTTATAATCTTTTTTCTCCAAAAAATTTAAAAGTCAAGATAGCAATATCTTGGCTTTTTTTGTATCTAAAATACTATTTATACGATACAATACACAATGAAAAAAAATGAACTTCTCACAAAAGATATAAATACTCTTATCAAACAAATAGCCATTCCGTCAAGTATAGGGATGTTTTTTAATACCATGTACAATGTAGTTGATACATTTTATGTAGGGATGATATCCACAGTAGCTATCACCGCACTCTCTTATAGTTTTATGGTTTTTTTTATGATACTTTCCATTAGTTTTGGACTCTCTTCAGCAATTACTGCTCATGTAGGAAATAGTTTAGGCAAACACAAACATCTACTTTCAAAAATATTTGTAAGTAATGGACTGAGTTTTATATTTATTATCTCCAGCATACTATGTACTCTAGGATTTATCTTTTTACCTCAAATCTTCTCCTTGATGGGTGCAAAAGATGAAGCACTCTTTTTATCTTTAGAATATACAAATGTAATTTTGATAGGTGTCGTTCCTATGCTTTTAGGACTAGGTGCCAATGCTGCCCTTATCGCAAAAGGAGATACAAAAAGTTATCGAAATTCACTTATCGTAGGTTTTATACTAAATCTACTGTTAGATCCATTATTTATCTATGGATTTGCTTTTATTCCTTCTTTTGGTTTTGCTGGGGTTGCGTATGCTACAGTATTTATTCAATTTATCACATTTTTTTATATCCTATACAAACTCTACAAAACAGAACTTTTAGCCATAAGTAAACCAAAAATGTTTTTGCCAGATATGAGAATATATAAAAAATTAGCCACTCAAGCGATCCCTATGAGTCTCAATATGTTTATGATGTCATTGGGTACAATGTTGATTATGTATTTTGTTTCTTTATATGGCTACAAAACAGTTGCAGCGTTTGGAATAGGCTATAGAGTAGAACAAATCATACTCTTACCTATGTTAGGACTCAATACAGCCGTGAGTGCAATAGTAGCCAATAACTATGGAGCTAAAAACTTTGATAGAATATCCGAAGTGATTCACAAAGCTTTACGTTATGGTTTTATTATGAGTTTTATAGGCGTTATTATTCTGGTACTTTTTGGAAAAAATATCATTATGTTATTTGATAAAGATTTAGAAGTTGTCCAAACAGCCTATCATTATGTCATCATAGAAAGTATAATATTTTTTGCATTTATCACTTTATTTATATCTAATTCTGTTTTACAAGGGATAAAACAACCATTTATTATCCCCTATGTCAGTATCTATAGACAACTTATCATGCCAGCTATATTACTTTTTATTTCTGTCAATTATTTTGATGTTTCTGTAGAAGTATTATGGATAGTTCTTGGTTTGATTATTTATAGTGCTGCTATTTGGTTATATTTGTATATGAAAAAGAAATTAGAAAATTTACAGATTAAAATATAGAGAGTATCTCTATATTTTAAAGTAAATTATTTTGAAATATTACTGTACCAAATACGGTATAAAAAAAACTAAAACAGTTAATGCAGAAGCTACTATCCCTGTATAAAACATAGATATTCCTGTCTTATCAGTATTCGCTTTCATATCAGCAAGAGTCTTATTATCTCTATAAGCTACACCAAATCCTCTAATAGACTGATATACTCCTAAAAATATAATAAGCCAAGTCACCCAAGTCGCTTGATCGTAACTAAAAGTGATGGCATGCAATAATTGCTCAGTTGAGTTCATATACTATTCTCCTGTATATAATTGTCTAGGTCTAGCAATTTTTGCTTTTTTATCTTCTTTGTACTCTAACCATTGTGCAATCCATCCAACAGTTCTACCAATAACAAACATTGGTGTAAACATAGAAGTAGGGATTTTTAAGGCTGTTAAAATTACACCAGAATAAAAGTCAATATTTGGATATAATTTTCGAGATACAAAATACTCATCGTTCAATGCAATATCTTCAATTTTACTTGCGATTTTCATTAGTTCTGAATCAAGTTTTAATTCATCTTTCAATTGATCTTGTAATCCTCTTAGTATTTTAGCTCGTGGATCGAAGTTTTTATATACTCTATGTCCAAATCCCATAAGTCTAAACGGATCATTTCTATCTTTTGCTTTTGCGATATATTTATCTACATTCTCAACAGATCCAATCATCTCCAACTGGTTAATGACTTGTTCATTTGCTCCACCATGTGCACTTCCCCATAAAGCAGAGATACCAGAACTAATAGCTACATAAGGATGTGCATTTGTAGAGGCTACATTTCTTACTGTTGTAGTAGAAGCATTTTGTTCATGATCAGCATGAAGTGAGAAAATAGCATCTAAAGCTTTAATTTCAACTGGAGAGATAGTATTTTCACCATCATTCCCAATTTTCATCACACCACCTGGATATGCTCTCATCATATACAAAAAGTTTTCTGTAAAACTTCTATTTACATCTGGATAAATAAATGGGATACCCATAGAGTGTCTATAAGAGAATGCAGCAATTGTAGGCATTTTTGCAATAATTCTTGCTGCCATCTCCAATGATTCTTCCTCATTTTTAAGCTCAATAGCATCACCATAAAAAACAGTAAGTGCAGCAACAGCAGAGTTCATAATAGCCATTGGGTGTCCTGAAATTGGGAATGAATTAAATAATCCTCTCATTCTTTCATGGATAAATGATCTATGTCGTAACTCAAGATCAAATGCTTTTGCTTCTTCAGGTGTTGGTAATCTTTTCTTTAATAGTAAGTAACAAACTTCAATATAAGAGTGATTTCCTACTAATTCTTCAATATCAATACCTCTATGTCTCAACTCTCCTTTATCCCCATCGATAAAAGTAATTGCAGATTTTGTACTTGCTGTTGAAGTATATCCTTGATCATATGTAAACATACCTGTTTGCGAATAAAAAGATGAAATATCTACGACACTAGGTCCTCGTGTACCATCTAAAATATCAAATTCGTACGATTTTTCTGTTCTGTTGTCTGTCATTGTGAAAGTATTTTTCATTGTAATCCTTGTAATAATTTTTATCTTGTTATAAAATAGAGATTCGAGCGTACTCTATCTCAATCTTTATGCTAAATTGTATTTTTTATAGCTTATTTTAATCTTAAATATAAATACTAATAAAAGTTATCTTTCCCTTTATTTAAGAACTTTGAGTGATGCCTACTTAGATTTTCTTCTATATTCTTTTAATTATACAATCGACAAACTTTTTATACTATTACTACTTGTAACAGTTTTTATTAAATTAACTCATTTAGTATTACAATAACTTATAAAAAACACTAAAGAGTTTTTACAACTCCCTAGTTACTTTTAAGCGTTACAAATCAAAATTAAAATAATACATTAAAAGTTAAATATGTATTTTGTTTCTCTTTGATTACATTTGTTCCTAATGCAGATGTGATTGCCATAGGTGTCCCTAGGTGTTGTCCACTTCCTGTATAATCATAATCAATATCTACATATCCTAGTCTAATATTTGCATATTTATTAATAGCTTTCGATACATACACTTCTGTTGCTGTTCCTCTTGTAGAAAGTTTATTGAGAGGATCATTTGGAGCATAAGTAAAACTAAACCAGTTTTGACTTCCCTTATTGTACTCAGCACCTACAGACCAATCATTTACAAAATTGTATCTTGCACCCAACCAAATAGCATGCCCTGATTTATCATCTGTATCATTTGCCGATGATGTTAAAAGACCAGTGGTTGGACTCCCACCCATAGTAGACATATCCATAGTTTTACCATTTGGTTTTGCTAAAGATCTTGCATAATGAACAAAAAAATCAAAATTGTTCAAATCACTTACTTCAAACATCAAACCACTTACATCAAAATCACCTACATTTATATCATTTGCACCAGAAACTCCACTCGAATCTGCATTAAAATCTTTTGCCATTACATGATATACTTGTACTAAATTATCACTGCCAATACCATCAAATGAAGTATCTACAAAAATACCCGTAACTTTTGTATCTTCGACTGTTGAAGTAGCAGAGCCATTGTTACTTGTATTTGATGGTGTCCCATAGGCAATTCTTGCAGATGTTGATTGTATCATTTTATTAAGGTTGGCTGTAAATACTATACCATCAGCAGCACCATCAAATGCGAGTGCATCATAAGTCCCTTTTCGGGTCATACCCTCTTTGATTTGGTAACTTGGTCCATCACTTGATGGCTGTCTTCCGAGTGTCATCGTTACTGGTATATATGACTTTGGATTCATTGACCAGTCTAAATAAGCTCTTTCTAAATAAATCGCACTAGAGTTATCAGGAGTTCTTCCTTGTCTTGAATCTATTGTCGCATAAGCACTTGTATCAGTATTGGAGTCTCCCCAGTTTTTATACGAAGATAATCTTCCTGTAAACTTCAAATTTTCATCAATTTTAGCTTTCATATTAATATTGAGTTTTGTTCTCCAAATAGTGTCTTCAACAGCTGGATTTGAACCATCAGCATACGTTGTATTTACACTATTAGCTTCTACTCTCATACCCAGACCTAGCTGTATTTTATCGGTTAAACTTTTTGTTTCTACAGTTTCTAAACGCTCATCTAGCTCTTCAAAATCTGATTCTAATGTATCTGTCATTTCCTTCTTTTGAAGAGAGTCTTTCTTTAAGTCATTAATAATTTGCTGTTGTGCCAAAACCATCTGTTCCAATTTTGCTATTCTTGCATCCAGATCCGAACCACATGCACTACTCGATAATATGGCTGCTGTTGCTATTGAAATTAGTATACTATTTTTTTTCATTTTCGCTATCCTTCTATTACATACCTGCAGCTTCTGGAGTATCAGAATCTGCAGCATGGCTTATTAAATATTTTTTTAATTCTGCTTTATCAGCATCACTTAACGTGTCTATTCCAAATTTTTTCATCTTTTTGGTCTTTTTAAATACCCTTTCCCATTGTGAAGAAGCTTTTGAAGAAGCACCTATTCCTAACTGTTTTGCAAGTGTTTTTCCATCTGTTGCAAATGAATTTATTGCAAAAAGCAACGATACAAATACGATTATTTTTTTCATCTTTTTCCTTTTAGTTGAGTTAAATTATTTCAAATTATCCTTACCATTGAATTCTTTTTGATTTGAATCATCGACAATGGTTTGTGCCATGCTTCTTGTCTCTAGTGCAATATTTTGTGCTATATGTGCAACATTGGCATTTTCTTGAGTTTGTTTATCAAGCTGTGAAACAGCATCATTTATTTGCTCTATTCCTTTCAATTGCTCTTGTGAAGCAGATTCAACATTGGTAATTAAATTGATTGTTTTTGATATATTTTCATTGAGTATTTCATATCCATTACTCATATCATCGGCAATTAATTTCCCATTATTTGCCTTATTTGTTGCATTTTGAACCAATGCTTTTATCTCATTTGCGGCTTCAGCACTTCTTGAGGCTAAGTTTCTTACCTCTTGTGCAACGACAGCAAAACCTTTTCCAGCCTCTCCCGCAGTTGCAGCTTCTACTGCTGCATTTAAAGATAAAATATTTGTTTGAAATGCAATTTGATCAATAACTGTTATCGACTCATTGATAGCTGTAACTTCAGTATTAATCTCATCCATAGCTGTAGTTGTTTTACTTGCCAGATCTTGACCAGTTTGCACTGATTTTGTTACCTCTTTTGCGTAAATAGACATATGATTTACATTGTGTGTATTCCCTCTAATATTTTCAGTTATCTCTTCCAAAGCACTTGAAGTTTCTTCGAGCTTCACTGCAGCACTTTTTGCATTGCTATTCAATACTGTTACATTACTAGTTAATTTTTCTGCTTCTGTTGAAAGAGTCAATCCATTTTGTTTATTTGTAACTAACATTTCAGATACAGTTTCACCTAGTTTATCAATACCTGCCATTAGATCTGATAATTCTCCAGAACATTTAAGTTTGGTTTGCACTCTATAATCATGCTGCTGATAAGTTTTCAATACTTCAAGAGAATGCTCTACTGTAGTTTGAAGATTTTGCATCATCTCATTAAGAACATTCATTAACTCTTGAAGTGTTTGATTATTTGATTTTGAATCTATTCGTTCACTTAATCTTCCATCACTTACTGCATTGACTATTTTGGATACTTCAATTAAAATTAATTTATCTTCCTCTAAAGAATTTTCTATTTGAGATATATTTTTATTGACCACTTTTGCCATATAACTTATCTCATTTTTATGATTATCATTGAGCAGGTCTACGGTTGTTGTTTCTTTATTTAAATATTTAAAAAATCCCAATAAACCTTTTTGAAATTGATTGACTGCATTTACAATCGAACTTGCAATAATACTTGAAAATATTATGAACATAAGTATTGCAAATAAAGAAGCAAAAATAGTAAGTAATTTAATATTATCTATCAAATCATAGATTGATTCTTTTTTATTATTGAGTTTTTTATCTGAAATTTTAGTTAAAAGTTCTAACTCTTTCTCCATTTTTGTACTTATAGCTTCTAATCCTATAATTTCATCTATACCATCATCTATATCGGTTTTAAAACTCAAATGCAAATTTGAGGCAATAGTATAAAAACTTTTATATCTTTGTTTTACGAGTACAATGATTTTTGTTAATTTTTGATCTTGAATTGTATATGAATAGTCTTGAATAAATTTAATATTTTTTAGTATTACCTCATTGTACTGTTTTGTTGTTTGAAAAGTTTTTTCATTGGCTTCTTCTGATATTGCAGCTACCATTACCAATCGATTCATTTCTAATATTGTTTGAACCGTTTCCATAACTCTATTTTGAACACGTAATTCTGTAATATCCATACTTTTCAAATCAACTTTTATTTTGCTGAGTGCAAAATAACTTATGAGTGCTCCCGCTGATAAATACATAATAGCAAATACAGTGATAATGGTAATTCTTCTTTTTATTGAAATATTATTAAACAAATTTAATCCTTTTAGATAGAGCTAGTATAATCATAATTATTACAAATGCTTATGTCTTTTTATATTTTAGTTTATTTTAATATATAAACAGCTTAAAAGATCATACAAACATTATATTATATATTAAAATGTGTAGTTATATTCTATTTTTTATTTCTAAATAAGAAATTATTACTGTAAAATTTTGCGAGTAGATGCTTTACTTCTAGTCAATAAATAAGATAATAAAGCACTAATTAACGATAAATAGAGTATTATTAAAATGAAATTAAAATTAACTCTATGCTAAATATTTTCTTTATGATATAAGTATTATAAAGTAAAATGTTTATGCATTATTCATTTAAAGCCTATCAAAAAGGGAAATAGTACAGATATATGGCACTAATAGATTTACAAAAAATAAATAAACAATATGATATAAAAATAATACTCAAAGATATAAACTTTAACCTACAAGAAAAACAAAGAGTTGCTATCATTGGTCAAAATGGTCAAGGTAAGTCTACTTTTATGAAAATCATTACAAAAGAGATAGAGCCAGATAGTGGTGAAATTGCTATTGATAAATCAATCAAAATTGAGATGTTAGACCAACAACCAAAATTTAAAACAGGACAAACGGTAAAAGATGCTATCGAAGAGCAACTCGTAGAACTCAAGCATGCACAAAGAGAGTATGATAAAATTTCAGAGTTGCTAGCAACAGATTATGAAAATGAAGAACTCATCAAACAACAGGCACATTATATGACCTATTTAGATCATCATAATGCTTGGGATCTTGATAATAAAATCCAAAGAATTTTACAAGAGTTTGATCTAAAAAGTTACGAGTTTAAAGATGTGACACTTCTCAGTGGTGGTGAGCAGCGTCGTGTAGGATTAGCTGGATTAATTTTGAAAAAACCTGATATATTACTTTTAGATGAGCCTACCAATCATCTTGATGTATATATGGTAGAGTTTTTAGAAACAATACTTTTAAAAGAAAACTTTACTTTACTTTTTATCTCACATGATAGGTATTTTTTAGATAATGTTGCTACAAATATAATTGAAATCGAAGATGGAACACTTACAAAATATAGAGGTGGCTACAAAGATTATCTTTTGCAAAAAGAACAAAACCTTTTGCATCTACAAAAAGAGCATGATAACTTAGTGAGTAAATTACGAGATGAAGCACATTGGATGCAACATGGTGTCACTGCTCGACGAAAAAGAAATGTATTACGAAAAGATAATTATTTTGCACTCAAAGAGCAGGTCAAAACAAATCCAGCCAAAATCAATAAGATGCGACTCGATATAGAGAGAGAACAAAAATCTTTTAATGATGGGGATACAAAAAACAAAAAGAAAATGCTTTTTGAACTAGACAATGTATATCTTACTTTAGGAAACAAACCGCTCATCAAAGACTTTACAGCAAGAATACTCCAAAAAGATACTATTGCAATTGTTGGTCCCAATGGAAGTGGAAAATCAACTATTTTAAAAGTATTTTTAGAAAGACTTCACATAGATAAAGGAAGTTTTAAAAAGGGTGAATTTAAAGTAGGATATTTTGATCAACATCGAGAGATGCTCGATGAAAACCAAACTATCATGCATCAGTTTTGTCCAGATGGTGGCGATAGAGTGGAACTCAATGATGGTAGAAATATGCACGTGTATGGATACTTAAAAAACTTTTTGTTTCCAAAAGAGTACCTCGATAAAAAAGTGGGTGTTTTAAGTGGCGGTGAAAAAAATAGGATAGCGTTAGCCCTCCTCTTTACGAAAAAGTTTGATGTACTTATTATGGATGAGCCTACAAATGATTTGGATATTCCTACTATTAATATTTTGGAAAAATATCTTATGAATTTTCAAGGGGCTTTGATATTTGTAAGTCATGATAGATATTTTGTCGATAAAATTGCTAAAAAACTCTATATATTCAAAGGTAATGGCTTACTCGAAGAGAGTTATCAAAAGTATACTGACTATTTAGAAGATGAAAAAGATGCTAAATTTGTAGAACAAGTTGAAAAAGAACAGTCAGAAAAAACAGTTAAGCCTGTAGAAATTATAGAAGAAGTGAAAGTAAAAGTAAAAACTAAACTTACATTTAATGATAAAAGAGACTATGAACTTTTACCTCAAGAGATTGAGTCTTTGGAGTTACAAATAGAATCGTTAAATGAGTGTATTATGAATCCAAAATGTTATGAAGAGAAAGGTTTAGTTGTAGTCAGTGAAGAGTTGGATGCTGCAAATAAAACATATGAAGAAAAAGTTGAAAGATTTTTAGAACTAGAAGAATTAGTGGAGAATTTAAAATAATGGAAATAATAGAAAATAACAAATTTGATTTTACAGAGGTAAGTGATGACTGTATAAAATGTGGAAAGTGTAAAACAAACTGTACAATTTTTAATATCAATCAAGATGAAACAACAAGTCCTAGAGGATTTATCGATCTTTTGGGTGCGTATAAAAGAGATGAATTAGAACTTGATGAAACAGCCAAAGAGATTTTTGAGAGTTGTTTTTTGTGTACAAACTGTGTGGAAGCATGTCCAAATGATTTACCAACTGATATGATAATCGAGCAAGTTCGTTCTGATATAGCGAAAAAATTTGGAATAGCATGGTACAAAAAAGCATTTTTTTATCTCCTTAGACATAGAAAGACTATGGATACTATGGCAAAACTTGGTTGGGTTTTTCAAACTTGTGGACTCAAAATCGAAGCAAAAAATCAAGGGGCAAAATCACGATTTGAGTTTCCAATTGAGATGATCAAAGATAGAACACTTCCTTATGCAGATAGAACATCTTTTTTAAACTCTTATCCTGAACAAATTAAATACTCAAAAAACAACTCTGTTACCCCTGAAAAAAAGAAACAAAAAGTGGCTATTTTTATAGGATGTATGGGAAATTATGCATACACAAATATAGGGAAAAGTTTATTAAAAATTTTAGAAAAACTAGAGATAGATGTAATGATACCAAAAAAACAATTGTGTTGTGGAGCCCCTGCTTATTTTACAGGTGATTTTGATACTGTTGATGATCTTTCTAAAAAAAATATCAAATATTTTGAAACATTTGCAGATGATGTAGATGCTATTATTATACCAGAAGCTACTTGTAGTGCTATGATCAATACTGATTGGGTTCATTATTTACATGACCAACCTGAATGGAAAGAGAGAGCGGCAAAACTAGCACCAAAAGTGGTGATGGCGACCAAATGGTTAGAAAAAAATACTGAACTTGCAGAACTTTTAGAATCAAACGGTAAAAAAATGAATGATATTGTTACTTACCATGATCCTTGTCATGCTAAAAAAATGCAAGGTGTATTTAAAGAACCTCGTGCGTTATTGGAAAAAAACTACCAAATAGACGAGATGAGTGATTCTAATGAATGTTGTGGATTTGGAGGGGTGACTATGCAAAGTGAAAAATATCATCTAGCAAAAGCAGTTGGGGTGAAAAAAGCAGCTATGATAAACAAAACAAAAGCAAATATAGTAAGTGCTGAATGTAGTGCTTGTCGTATGCAAATTACAGATAGTTTAGGAAGAACCGATACAAAAGTAGTATTTAAAAATCCGATCGAACTCATAGCAGATGCCCTTTAATGGAAACATGGAATAATATATACAGTAGTTTTGACCCTATTGCTTTTCATCTTCTTGGAGTAAGTGTACACTGGTATGGTATCATGTATGCTATTGCTCTTTTGAGTGCTATATCTGTGGCACATTGGATTATAAAAAAAGACAATTTGGATATAAGTAAAGATGCTTTAGATAGTTATGTTTGGTATGTAGAGATTGGTGTTGTTTTAGGTGCCCGACTTGGATATATTCTTTTTTATGATTTAAATACAATCTACTACCTCTCACACCCTTGGCAAATATTTAATCCATTTGGAACAGATGGTTCTTTTGTCGGAATATCAGGAATGAGTTATCATGGAGCTTTAGCTGGATTTATTATTGCATCTTTATTTTGGTGTAAAAAGAATAAAAAAAGTTTTTGGTTTATGACAGATATTGCAGCTTTAGCTGTACCCTTAGGATATACCTTTGGTCGAATCGGAAACTTTATCAATCAAGAACTCGTAGGACGTACTACAGATCTATCTTGGGGAATTTATGTAGATGGTATCTTAAGACACCCTTCTGCATTATATGAAGCTTTTTTGGAAGGTATTTTAATCTTTATTGTTTTGTATATTATAAGAACAAAAAAACAATTTGATGGACAGTTGGCACTTTTATATGTCATTTTATATTCTATTATGCGAATAATAGCAGAAATATTTAGACAACCAGATGTTCAATTAGGTTTTTTACTAGGAACAGACTGGCTTACAATGGGTATGACTATTTCAGGAATTTTTGCAGTACTTTGCTCTATTTTCTATCACTTTACATATAAAAAAAATATACATAAATTAAGCTAATGGGTCTTTTGCATATCCCATTTTAATCGCCTCATCTTCTATCTTATTTTTTAGAAGGTCGAGTCTCCATTTGTGTCTTGCAGCGAACTCCGCAATCTCTTGCTCTCTCTCTTCTTTACTACAAAAAATATATATTCTTTTTAAAAATAATCTTGGTATTTGAATTGCAATTAATTGAAAATAATTTTCTTTACAACTTCTTGAACAAAATGCTTTGCTCATAGCTATCTTTTTTTTACAAAAAGGGCAATGTGACATGTTTGTATTCTCCTCTATCTTTTCATTGGGACTAATTTATAAAAATTAGCATTGGTAACATCTTGCATATACTTTGGGTCAGTCTCATGGAGTGCTATAATTTGAATCTCTTGACCATATAACAACCATCCATTTTCATTGTCTTCTAGTACTCCTAATGAAAACATCTCTACAATCTCATCTTTTGACACTATTTGCTCTTCCATCGTATTATCCAATCTTTATCTAATTTTATCTATTTGATACCCTGATGATGAGTTATTTTTAATAACTTCATAATATGTTTTATTTCTTATTTTATTTACAACATTTCTCATTGTAAAAATACTCATCTTTTTTTCTTTCCATACTTTTTCTTTTATAATATTATAATCTATTATCTTATTGTGGTTATCTAATAATAACTTTAATAGATCAAATTCAAAATTAGTAAAATTAATTGCACCATTTGCATCGTAGAATCTTTCTCTATAATCATCATAATACACTCCATTGTTTAAACAAATCTTATCAACCCTCTTAGATTGATTTAGTGCCACTATCATAGAGAGTCTTAAATCAACAAAGTCAATTGGATTTGATAATAGAGAGCTCACACCACAATTAATAATATCTGCTAATATATCTTCTTCATAGTCTTTCAATATAATAATTTTCGGAAGCATAGGCTTCTGTACTTTCATCTCTCTTAATATTGCTAAAGAATTTTTTAACTCATAATCAAATAAAAGTATATCAAATGAGTTCTTTTCATTTTTAATTTTTTCTGGATCATCTAAAAATAACAAACTCTTTGCATCACTGAATTTATTTTGCATATCAGCAATCATTTCTTGATTACTTGTGATACATAAAACATTCATATTAGTAAATTTTCTTATTTTTTTTATCATAATATTTCGTATTCCCTATCTTAATATTGCTTATTGTATCTAAAATAATTATTTATGTCAAAGGTCAATGCCAATATTTTTATACTATCGAAACTAATTATAAAAAAACTTAAATAATTATTTTAAATCTGCCCAATTATTTCCAATTGATATACTTACTTTTAAAGGTACCTCTAAAGTAAAAATAGTTTCCATTATAGAGATCAATTTTTCAGTGATGTTTTCTAAAACTTCCTCTTTTACTTCAAAGATAAGTTCATCATGTATTTGTAATAACATACGAATATCATCATTATTTTTATATTTCATATCAATTTTTATCATAGCCAATTTGATCAAATCTGAAGCACTTCCTTGAAATACAGTATTGACAGATTCTCTCTCATAAGAGGCTTTCATCATACCTGTTGCATTTTCAAAATCAAATCGTCTTTTTCTTCCAGAAAGAGTTTTTACATATCCTTTTTCCATCGCATCATCTTGAATAGATTTCAAAAACTCTTTAACAGTAGAGAAACTCTCAAAATAGCTATCTATATAAAGTTTTGCTTCTTTAGAAGGGATACCCAACTGCTCTCCTAGTTTTCGACTTCCCATACCATATAACAGTCCAAAATTGATAGATTTTGCCACATTCCTTTTCTCTACTGCTAACTCTTCCCCAAATATTTTAATAGCTGTTTGTAAATGAATATCTTTGTCAGTTACAAATGCTTCTACAAGTGCTGGATCTTTACTATAGTGTGCCAATAGTCGGAGTTCAATTTGAGAATAATCTATCCCTACGAGTTTATAACCATCACTTGCCACAAAACCTTCTCGTATAGCTCGCCCTGCTTCTGAACGTACTGGTATATTTTGTAAATTTGGATTTTTACTACTGAGTCTTCCTGTGGCTGTTCCTGTTTGGAGAAAAGAGGTATGAATTCTATGATCTTTTTCTCCCAATGCCAACTCTAGTAAAGGTTCTATATATGTAGAGTGTAATTTAAAAGCCTCTCTATATTCTAAAATTTTTGGTACAACAGCATGTTCTTCTTTGATTTTTACAAGGACAGATTCGTTTGTACTATATCCAGTTTTTGTTTTTTTAGAAGCAGTTAGCTTTAAAGTCTCAAATAATACTTCCCCTAATTGTTTTGGAGAGTTTATATTAAACTCACTCCCTGAAAGTTCAAAAATGCTTTTTGTTAAAAGAGTTAAATTTTGTTTACTTTTTTCTCGTAACTGTTCAAAAAAAGCTATATCTATTGTGATTCCTCTATTTTCCATAGTATTCAAAACATTGATAAAAGGAAACTCAATTTGTTTCGCTATTTTCATCAAATACTCTTCATCATTTGTATTAAATACTTTTAGAATTTTTTCATACAATTTCAAAGTTATAAAAGCATCTTCAGCTGCATATTTACAAGCATCTTGAAGATTTACATTGGAAAAGTCTTCTCCTTTTTTAACCACATCTTTAAAGGCAATAGTAGTATATCCATCTAATAACCGTAATGCTAACTTATCCATTCCTACAGGTTTATCACTTTCTAAAAGCCATGCCATTATCATAGTATCCGCAAAAAGTTTAAGTTCTAAATCAAAATTATTTTTTACTATCTCAAAATCATATTTAAAATTTTGCAAAATAAGTCTGTGCTTATTCAATATCTCCAAAGCACGTTTTGCATCTTTATCTAAGATTTGTTCTTCAACTCCCAAATAAAAGTGAGATAAAGGGACATAATATGCTTTTGAATTTTCCCAACAAAATGAAAAACCTACAATCGTAGCTTTTTTTGCATCCAATCCTGTTGTCTCTGTATCAAAAGCTACCAAAGAATTTTTTGGTATTGTCGCTAAAACTTCAAAAAGTTTTTTTACATCATTGAGTAAAATATACTCACAATTCAAAACCTCTTTCTCTTCAACTACAAATTTTGATTCATCGTACCCTTGAGGAATAACTGTTTTATAATTTAGACCTTCTTTATGTACTTTATCAATAATTCTATTCATACCAAACTCATTAAGAGTATTTGCAATTTTTAATATAGGATTCTCTTTGGGGAGTTCTAACTGTTCAATAGTACCTAACTGCTCTAATGCATGAAATTGTGTATCCAAAGTAACTAGTTGTTTACTAATATATGCTAAATCTTCCCCCTCATTTAAAAGTTTTTGCCATCGTGGTTTTTCGATATTCTCAATATTTTTATAAATATTATCCAAAGTATCATACTGCTGTATCAAAGCCATAGCTGTTTTAGCACCTACCCCTTTTACACCAGGGACATTATCCGCACTATCGCCTAAAAGAGACTGATAGTCTGTAAACTGATGTGGATATACACCATATTTTTTAAAACAATCTTCACTGCTTACTACTTTTTTCTTCATTGGATCAAACATACAAATATCTTCCCCAATGAGTTGATAAAGATCTTTATCATGACTTACCACTCGCACTTTTAGACCATTTTTAACACCATCATGTGCTAATGAAGCGATAATATCATCTGCTTCATATCCAATTTGTGAAGCTGTTTTAAATCCCATTTTTTCTATAAACTCTATAGCTATAGGGAGTTGTACTCTTAAATCTTCAGGTGCTTCTGGTCTATGTGCTTTATACTGCTCATAAATATCATTTCTAAATGTATCTCCTTTACTATCAAGTGCAAATACCAAATAATCTGTTTGAAAATCTCGCCCTATTCCACTTATAAAATTCATAAATCCTGTGAGCATACCAGTAGGAAATCCCGTAGGTGATTTTAGAGGAGGAAGTGCATAATAACTTCGGAATAAAAATCCAAATGTATCTATAATAGTAAGCGTTTTTTTGTTTGTTTCCATGATGTACCTTTATCGTATTTTTTTTATTTTATCTGTATTAATTTTGTAAATAGAAGATGCTTGTGTTTCTGTAAAATTATTTTTTGTATATACTACTATATCACTGTTTAAAATTGCATAGTTTTTATCAAATTTATTTTTAGTTTTATTGGCAGAAGTAGAATACATTCTACTAAATTTATTTATAAATCGTTGATGTAAAGAGTTTTTATCTACTACTCTAAATGCTAATTTATTTGGGTAGATAATAGTTGTAGTTTTTGAATTTCTGATAAATTTTCGATGTTTTTTGGGAACTCTTACAAATTGTTTCAATGTATTAAAACTGTTGACAACCTGTAAAATTTTCTGATTTGTATCTCTTTGTTTTGCACCGCAAAGCTTTTTATCATCTTGTGATAAAAAACCTACAGTAGTATCCGTTTGAGTTAAATAAATTAGAGAAGGATTCAACTCAATACTTTCAATTTAGTAAAAAAGAGCTTATAATAAAAACTCTTGTATTGATTTTGGAACCAATCCATTGAGATCTTTTTTGGCTTCGATAGCCTCAACAGATGCTAATGCACCAGCAACTGTTGTCACATATGGTACGTTCATTCGTAAAACCGTTCTTCTTATTTGAAGCCCATCATCTTTACTTATCTCTTCACCATCACTTGTATTAATAGCCATCACAATCTCTTGATTCATTAAACTATCTACAATATTTGGTCTTCCTTCACTTACTTTTAAAACTTTTTCACAAGATATTCCTGCTTCACTGATGATATTGTATGTTCCACCTGTCGCAACTATTTTAAATCCTAGATTTTCAAGCCCCAAAGCAATCTTTGGTGCAAATTCTTTGTCTAAATCTGCAAGAGAGATAAATACTTTTCCACCATCATTAGGAAGATTATTTTTAGCAGCACTTTGTGCTTTTGCAAATGCTTTTCCAAAATTATCACTAATACCCATAACTTCACCAGTAGATTTCATCTCTGGACCCAAAATAAGGTCTGCACCACTCAATTTGTTAAAAGGAAATACTGCTTCTTTTACAGCTACATGCCCTTTAAGCATAGGCAGTAAAAGATTATTTCTTGATGGATTTGTAATATTTACAATATTTTGATCTCTATCATAAGCATTGAGTGCTTCTCTCAAAGGCTGACCCCACATAACTCTTGTTGCAACTTTTGCCATAGGGATACCTGTTGCTTTTGATACAAAAGGAACGGTTCTACTCGCTCGTGGATTGACTTCAATTAAGTAAATTTTACCATGATGAATAGCATATTGTGTATTCATAAGTCCAATAACACCGAGCTCCAAAGCCATTGTTTTCGTTTTTTCTTCAACTTCCTTCAGCAATTTAGGTGAAAGATTCAAAGGAGGTAAACTACAAGCTGAATCTCCTGAATGTATCCCTGCCTCTTCAATATGTTGCATAATACCACCGATATAAACATCTGTTCCATCAGAAATACAATCTACATCTAGCTCTATAGCTCTGTCAAGAAATTTATCTACGAGTACAGGTGCATCATTTGATACAGATACTGCTTCAGCCATATATTGCTTAAGTTCATCATCATTATAAACAATTTTCATACCACGACCACCGAGTACAAAAGAAGGTCGTACAAGCACTGGATAAGTCACTCTATTGGCTATGGCGAGTGCTTCATCAAGAGTAACAGCTGTTCCATTATCTGGTTGTAAAAGTCCTGCTTTTTCTACAAAAGTAGAAAACTTTTCTCTATCTTCAGCCAGATCAATCACTTCAGCAGTTGTCCCTATGATTTTACCACCAAAATCATGAATAGCATTTGCAAGTTTAAGAGGAGTTTGCCCACCAAAATGAACAATAATTCCATCTGGTTTTTCTGTCTCTATTACACTTCTTACATGCTCAAAATCAATAGGTTCAAAATATAATACATCCGATGTATCATAATCTGTCGATACAGTTTCAGGATTACAGTTATACATAATAGTTTTTACACCCATCTCATTTAAAGCAAAACTTGCATGACAACAACAATAATCGAACTCAATCCCTTGACCAATTCTATTTGGACCACCACCAATAATCAAAACCTTTTTATCATCAGATGATATTTCAATTTTTGGTATTTTTGTTACATTTGTAGTAGAATAAAGATAAGGAGTCAGTGCTTTAAATTCTGCAGCACATGTATCTACTTCATTATATTCTAAATTTATATTGAGAGTTTTTCGAGCTTGATATACTGCTTCTTCACTATTTTCAATAAGTTTAGCGATCATAACATCAGAAAAACCATATGTTTTTACTTTTCGTAATAGATCCGCATCGTTTAAAATAGTATCTTTAGCCTCTTTTATCTCACACTCAGCATTATAGATCTCTCTAAATTGAGCTAAAAACCAAGGATCAACAGCACAAATATCAAATAATTCTTCATTTGTAAGACCCTCTCTATATCCTTGCATAAGATATAAAATTCTATTTTCATTTGGTCTTCTTATCTCTTTTTTGATAAAGTCTAAATTCCCTTGCATCTCTTCAAAACCATGAAGACCTGTTTCTAGTGAACACAATGCTTTTTGCATAGATTCTTTAAAAGTTCTTCCCATAGACATAACTTCACCAACAGATTTCATACCAGTTGAGAGTGTAGAGTTTGCTAATGGAAATTTTTCAAATGTAAAACGAGGTATTTTTGTAACTACATAGTCAATAACTGGTTCAAAAGAAGCGGTAGTACCTGTAATATCATTCTCAATTTCATCAAGTGTAAAACCAACTGCTAAAAGAGTAGCAACTTTAGCAATAGGATACCCAGTTGCTTTAGAAGCCAATGCAGAAGATCGAGAAACTCGTGGATTCATCTCAATAACTATCATTCGACCCGTCTTAGGGTCTATTGAAAACTGTACATTTGATCCACCAGTATCTACACCAATCTCTCTTAAAATATCAAAAGAGGCATTTCTCATATTTTGGTACTCTTTATCAGTGAGTGTAAGTGCAGGAGCTACTGTGATACTATCACCTGTATGAACTCCCATAGGATCAAGATTTTCTATAGAACATACGATGATACAGTTATCTTTGTGATCTCTAATAACTTCCATCTCATACTCTTTCCAACCAAGCATAGATTCCATAATCTCTATTTCATTTATAGGACTTGCATCGATACCCTCTTGAGCAAGTACTTTGAACTCTTCCATATTATAAGCCACACCAGAACCACCACCAGCAAGAGTGAATGAAGCTCTTGATATAACTGGAAAACCAATTTTTTTAGCAACTTCAATAGCTTCTTCTACCGTATAAGCATTGTCACTTTTAGGAAGATCCATACCGATTTTAATCATAGCATCATTAAAAAGTTGTCGCTCTTCTCCCTTTTTAATAGCATCAGGATGAGCTCCCAAAAACTCTATCCCTTTTAACATCCCTTTATCATACATTGAAGTCGCAACATTAAGTGCTGTTTGTCCACCCATAGTAGGCAAGATAGCATCAATCTTCTCAATCTCTATGATTTTTGCAATCATCTCCTCTGTAATAGGCTCGATATATGTTCTATCTGCAAATTCAGGATCTGTCATAATAGTAGCTGGATTTGAATTGATGAGAGTAACTCTGTATCCTAACTCTTTTAAAGTTTTCGTTGCTTGTGTACCAGAATAATCAAACTCACACGCTTGACCGATAACAATAGGACCAGATCCTATAAGTAGTATAGACTTTATATCTTCTCTTTTTGGCATTAGTAAAGTTCCTTCTTTTTTTTGTAAAATTTGATGATTATACCCATAAAATACTTAAAAATCGTTTATTGATTTGATCCACTCTAAGTAGTTGGTAAAGCAAATTTTTGATGTATATATTCACCTGCATCATTAAAATAAAAATAATTTAACAAATCTTTTTTAACTGGTAAATTTGCAAGATAACATAAAGCTAAATTTGCTTGAAATGAAGCAATATTCATCACTATTGGAGCAGCTATTCCACCTGCTTTATGATCAGTTACATTAAAAACAGATTCAAAATCTGCATCTTTAAAAAAACACACTTGACCATGAAATGATTCTACACTTGCATAGATCCAAGGGATATTTTTTTCTTTTGAAAAAGAGTTAATGAGAGCACGTACAGGTAAATTGTCAGTTCCATCTAATACCAAATCATAGTCATCATCTGTAAAACTAAATGTTTTAAAATCAACATCAAATGTATTTACTTCTATAAAAGGGTTTCTTGATTTGATAAGATTTTTTAAAATTTCACATTTTAATTTTCCCTCATCCCCTACTTTGAAACCTATTTGTCTATGAATATTATGTACACCAACTGTATCAAAATCGACTAAATCAATATGCCCAATACCACTACTACCAAGAGCCATACCTAAACTACATCCCAGTCCACCACACCCAATAATTGCTATTTTTTTATTTTTTAATGATTCCTGAGTCTCTTCACCCCAAAGTTGTATTTGCCGATTAAAATAACTTATTTCTTCTTCACTCATGGTATTTTCCATTGTTTACTTCCTTACTTGATAATGATTTTAAATTATTAAATACAAATTGTATGTAATTTGAAAAAGAAACTATACCATAGATTCATTTATTTTATTATTTCTATTGCCAATTTTCCACAAACAATACAAAATATTTTGAATACATATCTTTTTTATGTTAAAATCAAATATGACAAATTTAAATATACAAATAGAAACACTTATAGAGGAAAAAGCAGCTGATTTTCAAATCGCTAAAGTGATAAAAACAGCTATAAAAGAGTATTTAAACTCATTAGATGAATTCTTTAAAAACTCTGGGGGTAAAGATTTTTTAGTAAAACATACCAAAAGAATAGATGGGTTTATTCAAATAATATACAAATATCTTTTACGAAAACATTTTGGAAACTATCTTCCTATGAGTAACAATATCCCTATAACAGTGATCGCTCTTGGGAGTTATGGAAGAGAGCAATTGTGTGTATATAGCGATATAGACATCATGCTTTTATATGATAAAGTAACAGGATTTAATATACAACCAATTTTGGAAGAGTTTGTTTTGTTAGCTTGGGATAGTGGACTCAAATTAGGAAGTCGTGTACATTGTATTGATGATATTCAAAAAGAGGTACAAGAAGATGTCACTATAAAATCATCTATGCTAGAATCCAGACTTATTTATGGATCAAAACATTTATGGTATAAATTTGAGTATAGACTTTCTAATATTAGAAAATATCAACAACAAAAATTTGTATTAGAAAAACTACAAGAACATAAAGAGAGATTACTCAAATATCCTCTAAATATGCAACCAAATATAAAAGATGGATATGGTGGAATGAGGGAAGCCAATATGCTTTTTTGGATGGCAACGATCACTTATGGTATTACAAATAGCAAACAACTTGCAGGAATTGTTTTTACAGATGAAGAATTTAAAGAGTTTTTGATAGCTATTGAATATATTTTTAGAGTCAGAAGTGCCTTACATCTCATAGCGAAAAAGAAATCTGATATTGTTACCTTTGATGTATTACCAGAACTCAGTAGATGGTTAGGTTTTCAAGATACTGCAAGATTTGTAAAAGAGAGACTTTGTGTGACAAAAATACTTCACTCTTTGCACACTATACACTCTTTTTCTACGATTATGACTAAAAAAATTACACGAAGATATCTTGTTGATTTATCAAAAATTTCACAAATCAAAACAGCAAGACTTTCTAAAAACCTCTATTATTTTGAAAAAAAGTTATATACTTCATTTCATACTAAACCCAAAAAACTCAATCTATTTTTAAAAGAGATTATTGATCTTCCTACAGATATAGAACGTTTTGATTCTTCTTATGTATTATATGCTTCAAAAACACTTTTACCTGTTCAGTTAAATGACACATCAAAATCTTTAATTGTACGTATTTTAGAAAAAGAAAATCTCTATCCTATTGTAAAACTTTTTTATAATGCTAAATTGTTAATAGAACTTATTCCTACACTTAAAACGATTATAAATCAGCCACAATTTGATGGTTATCATAAACATCCTGTGGATATTCATAGCATGAAAACACTCTATCATATTCAAAATATAAAAGATCCATTTTTACAAGTGATGTACAGTACCTTGAATCCAAACCAAAAATTTGTCTTAAGACTTGCAGCATTTTTTCATGATTGTGGAAAAGGGAGAGGGAAAGATCATCATGTAGTTGGTCAAAATTTATTTAAGAAATTTGCAAAATCATTGCATTTAGATGAAAATAATACAAATTTAGCTTCACTTTTAATTCGATACCACAATATGATGTCCAAAGTTGCAACAACAGAAGATATCTATTCTCAAAATACTATTTTGGCTTTTACAGGGCTTATCAAAACACATGAAGCATTAAAGTTACTCTACCTTCTAACCTATGCTGATATATGCTCAGTAGATGAAAAATTGTACAAAAGCTCCACGGCTTCTATTTTAAAAGAGTTATATTTACAATCTATTCCTGCTTTTGATAATAAAGAGTTGTTAGAGATAAGCTCAAGAAGAGTTGCAAAAGAAAACACTATCAAAAAACACAAACTCTTTTTAGAAGCCAGTAGATTGTTAAAGAAAAAAATACTTCATATCCAATCAAATCAAATGTATCTAAAATATAAAGCAGAGGATATTATCAAAATAGCAATGCGAGCCAATAAAACAGTTCAATGGGACTATACTATTTCAAATAAAGAAACATTTTCTATCAAAATTACTCGAGCAGTTCCTCTAAATCTTGGGTATTTACTCGGAAAACTACACTTTTTAAATATATCTTCTATGGGTATTTATAAACTTTTTGATGAAAAAAAGTTTTTTCAAATATCTTTTGATGAAAAACTTGATGAGGATAATTTACCTTTAGTTGAGGAGATTATCAAAGAATCTTTTGATATGACAAAAGAGATAAAATTAAAAAAACCAACTATCTTTACAAATGAAATTTTTGTGGATTGTGATCACACTGAAGAGTTAGCTATTATGAAAATAAAAACAAAAGATCAAAAAGGTCTATTTTCATACCTTGCAAAAACATTTGATCACTTTGGTGTAGAGATCAATAGTGCAAAAATACAATCTTTACGAGGCAAAGCAAACGATCTATTTCTCATCTCTAAAAATGGAAACTTTTGTCATAATAAAGAAAAAATTATAGAAACTCTCACAAAACAGTAGTACTCACTACTGTTTTTCTTTCAATCTAAATATTTTCTTAATGTATATATCTAATTAACAAATAATTAACACTTAGATGATACTCTACCTTTTAAAATTTAATAAGTATAAAAGGTAAAGTATTATGAATAAAAAAATCTATCTTTCATTGGCATGTATTGCAGCAATTAATCTCCATGGGCAAGATCTAGGACAAATAGATGTTGTGGAAAAAATAAATAACACGGTTGTAAATGATGTAAGTCAGGAAGAGATCAAGAGTGCGGATTTGGCAGATGCGTTAGCAAAAAAATCTCCGAGTATATCTATGATACGAAGAAGTGGTATCGCAAATGATATTATCTTAAGAGGTCAAAAAAGAGATAATATAAAAGTAACAGTAGATGATAGTTTGATTTATGGTGCGTGTCCAAATAGAATGGATCCTCCAACTTCTCATGTTTTAACTTCAAATATAGCTTCAGTAGAGATCAATGAGGGTCCATTTGATGTAACAGAGTTCGGAACATTGAGTGGTGGAGTCAAAATCAAAACCGTACAACCAAAAGAGGGGCTGCATGGTACGATTGGTACTACTATTGGAAGTTATGGATATAAAAAAGGGATCATCAGTGTAAGTGGTGGAAACGAAACAGTAAAAGCTTTGGTAACTTACTCAAAAGAACAATCTGAACAATATGAAGATGGTGATGGAAACACTCTAGCTAAGCAAAACTATAATGCTGTCAATGGTACGGGTGCATCTGCTACCCAATACTCTCAAAATGATAAAGATATGAAAGCCTATACAAAAGAGTCAATTATGGCTAAAATAATTGGGAATATCTCAGACAAGCAAACAATCACCATCAGTGCAACTCAAAATAGAAGTGAAGATATTTTATACCCATCAACACCTATGGATGCAATCTATGATGATAGTAATATTTATACTGTAAACTATACCATACAAGATTTAGGAGATTTTTCAAAAAAATTAGAATTTAAAGCATACAAATCAGATGTAGATCATCCAATGAGTACAGAATATAGAGTAAAAGGTGCTACTACTTCTATGACAAATCATCTTACTACTGATGTAACTGGTGTAAAAATGATCAATACTTTTGATGCATTAGAGCAAGAATTTAGCATAGGATTAGATGCAAGTAGAAGAAACTGGGATGGTGGATATTATAATAGTAAAGATATGGACATGGGTAAAAGTATTGATGATGTAGATACAAAAAACAATGCACTTTTTATTCAATCAACTAAAAAAATTGATAAACTTACTTTGGAAATGGGAATAAGATATGATGAAACAAAGATCGAGTCTTCACGAGATGATCAACAAGATAATACATACAACAATTTCAATGGAAATATCGTAGCAACATATAATAGTGACAAAAATACACAATATTTCGTAGGGATAGGAAAAGCAAGTCGTGTACCAGATGCAAGAGAGTTATACAATCTTGGTAGCTCTATGAATCCAGCAATGCAACTAGAAACAGGGTCACCTGATTTGAAAGAAACAACAAATACAGAGATAGATCTAGGGACAGAACACAAATATCAAGATGGTAAAATAAAAGCAAAAATATTTTATAGTGACTTAAAAGACTATATCTATTATAGAAAAACAACTGCTGCAAATAGATTTGAGAATATAGATGCAAAAATTTATGGGCTTGAGTTGAGTAGTGCTTATTATATAAATGATCAATTTACATTTGATGCTGCATATACTTACAAAAAAGGAAAAAAAGATAAAGCTTTAGAGGGACAATCTGATAAAGATTTAGCAGATATTACTCCTCCAAAATTGATTCTTGGTCTAACATATGACCATGATGACACTACAAATGCAAGTATAGAGTTCGTCAATGTATCTTCTTGGAAAAATTATGATGAAGACAATGGAGAACAAAAAATAGCAGGATATAATGTGGTTAACTTAAAAGCACAAACAACTATTGCAACAAACTTTGAGATCACTGTTGGAATTGATAACTTATTTGACAAAACATATGCTGTCTCAAATACTTATTCAGATCTAGTACTCTTAACAGATGGAACTACAAGTGATGTAATGCTTCTCAATGAGCCAGGGAGATATATCTATACTAGTTTAAAATATTCATTTTAAATCTACAGTTCAATTTACAAAACTTACTGTTTTGTAAATTGTATCAAATCTTCAGCAGTTACTACCTCTTTTGGCAATTTATCTATACAAATTTCGAGTATTTTTTGTGTACTTAAAGCATCACTGTAAGCTCTATGATGATTATCTATATCAATATTTAAATTTTCTTTAAGATATTTCAATCCATATCGTTCACATTTTATAACTTTTTTAGCCAATTCTATTGTACATAATCGTCTATTACATAACTGACCCAAATCATACTTCATAAAACTATCACTTACAAATTTATAATCAAAATTAATGGCATGTGCCACAAAAAGATCATCTTCTAAAAAAATTTTAAACTCTTCTAAAACAGCACGTAAATTTGGAGCAGTATGAGTCATTTCAGGAGTAATTCCAGTAAGCTCTTGTATCTTCCACGGTATCGTACCTGTGTTTACCAAAGAATCATAATGCTCAATAACTTGACCATTTTTATATTTAACAGCCCCTATTTCGATGATCTGACCATCTTTTGCATTGCCTGCTGTTGTTTCTATATCTACGATACAAAAAGTCTGATCTTTTATATGATTTGTCGATGTTTTTAACATCACATAATCATCTGAAAAATACAAAGGCAAACCATTGGAGATAAGTAACTCTTTTTCCAACTCTATATTATCAAAGAATGTATCACTTTTTGAGAGTATTTTATTAAATTGTACAATTGATAAAGGCTCTTTTTGTAAACTACTTACTAGTTTATCAAGATAGTTCATGGGCTTTTCTTATAAAATTTATGATTTTTTGTTTGTCTTTCACACCTTTTTTTACTTCTACACCAGAGCTGACATCGAGTGAATAAAAGTTAAATCCTTGTAACTCTTCTAAGTTACAAATGGTTAAACCACCTGCAAGTATGATACGGGAACAATCTTTATCCTTAAACCATTCTAAATTTAACCGCTTCCCCTCACCTCCAAATTGTGGCACAAATGCATCTACTATTCTATATTCATCTTTATATAAATCTAAATCTTCTTTGGTTTTCGCACGTACTACTCTTAAAGGTTTTACCTCTAACTCTTGGAAAAAAGACTCCTCCACTTCAAAATGAATTTGAGCTAGATCTATTTTTGTTATATTTGCAATATGATTAATTGTTTGTGTTGATTCTTTGACAAATAGACCAATACTTTGCACAAAAGGGGGAAGCTGTTTTATAATATCTCGAGCAACTTCAGGCTCAATATATCTTGCACTCTTAGGATAAAAAACAAAACCCAAAGCATCTGCTCCTGCTTCAATTGCATCCAAAGCATCTTTTAAGTTAGTTATTCCACAAATTTTTACTCTCATTAGACACCATCTTTCTTTTAAAATAATTTGGAGTATAGCAAAAACAAGTATTTTATTTGATTAAGAGTTCTATTTTAGTTTTTTATAAAATAACTCTCTATACCTTTTGCAATACCTTTCGCTACTATTTTTTGATATGATCTCGTAGATATACGATAGCCTTCTTTGGGATGAGTAATATATCCAACTTCTACTAATACAGATGGCATTTGAGCCCCTACTAATACCCAAAAAGGTCCTTCTCTGACACCACCATCACGTATATTTTTTCTACCATATGTTTTTCGTAAAGTGTATAACATGTTTTTTTGTATATCAATTGCCATTTTATTGGCTGCTGTAATTTTTGCTCTGTTTAAAATAGTAAGTAGTGAGTTTTTACTACTCCATCCCATTCCTGTCATATCGCCTTTATTTTCTAAAGCAGCTACTCTTTTAGCTCTCGCACTTCTAGCAGGAGATAAAAAATATGCTTCAACACCATGTGCTTTACTTGCTCTTTTTTTTGGTGCTGCATTCGCATGTATTGATATAAAAATATCTGCATGTTTTTTATTGGCGTATTTTGTTCTGTGAGAGAGCTTTACATATTTATCTCGGCTTCTTGTAAGAAAAACTTTAAAACCTTTTTTCTCCAAATCTTTTTTTAAATATTTACTAATATTTAATGTAATATTTTTTTCAAATCTTTTTCTTTTATAATTTGCTCCACCATCTTTTCCTCCATGTCCTGCATCGATCACTATTGTTTTTTTAGAAGGATATAAAATATCATTGTCGATAATTTTTGCTTTTTTTTGAATATTTTTTTTAGATTTTGAATAAGAATTATTCCATTTTTTAACTTTCCAATCCAATACTTTAATTACAATTTGATTTTTATTTATAATATATATTGTTTTTAAATTTTGAGTATCTTTAAAATTTATTAGTAATTCATTACGTTTTTTTTGGTAAATTATTATTTTATAAACCCCTTTAATAGCGAGTTTTGTTGGAGAGGCATCTTTAAAACTACCTTTGATCTTAAAAGTATCATAAAAAAACTTTCCTGATCTTTCTTCAGTAAAATTTATATATTTTTTATTGATTCTTTTGTTAAAATTGATGACAATAGTATTTTTATTTTGAATAACCGAACTTATTGTATATGATTTTGCTCTTTTTTTTGTAGCTTTTGGTTTTCGTTTTGGTTTAGATATAGTAGCAGATTTAAATTTTTTATTAGAGATATTTTTCAATACAATACTTTTGTCAAGTCTGTTCAATTCTCTTTCATATTTATTTGTATCAACTTGTAATTTTTTACCATATCTTACAAGTTTTTTTAAATATTCAATCTCTTTTTTCTTTTCACTTGACATAATAGCACCAAGATAAAGTTTTTTTGTAGTATCAAACTTTTCTTGATAATATTTACTTCCCAAAGCATAAGTAGTTTGAGAGATTAAGATGAAAATGAAAAATAATTTTAGGATTAATTTCAAATTTACTCGCCGTTAGTTAGCTTATCCATTAACTCTTTAACACTTATTAACTCTTTTATTCTATAGCCATTAGCACCTGTGAAAAATAGTCCTGTTTCAGTATCACCCATATAAGCAGCACTCAATCTATCTGCTATACAATACCCTACTATTTTGGCTTCTACACCTCTATTACAAGGACCAACGCAGTTACTAATACAAGCGACTTTTGGAGCAGTTCCCTCTACTATAGAAGTTTGTAAATTAGTCATAACACCACGAGCTGGTAAACCTACTGGTGATTTTAAAAGTTTAATATCTTTAGCTTCTGCTTTGATCAATACATCTTTCATCGCACTATCAGCATCACACTCATACGTTGCTATAAATCGTGTCGCCATTTGCACACCAGCACAACCCATAGCTATAAACTTATCTATATCTTTTTTATCCCAAATTCCACCTGCAGCTATGATAGGCATACTTCCCCAATTTTTAGCTTCTTCTATTACAGGAGGTACAATTTTTTCAAGTTTAAATTCATCTTTAAAACAATCATCATATTTAAAACCTTGATGACCACCACTTAGGGGACCCTCCACTATTACAGCATCAGGTAATTTACCATATCTTTTCCATTTCTTACAAATAAGTTTTAAAGCACGTGCTGAACTCACAATAGGTATAAGGGCAACATCTGGAAAATCTTTAGTAAATTCAGGCATATTTGTAGGTATTCCTGCACCAGTGATAATAATATTTGCACCTGCTTCACAAGCATCATGGACTATTCTTCCATAATCATTAGAAGCGTACAATACATTACAAGCAAGTGGCTTATCACCACAGATTTTTCGAGCATTTTTAATAATTTCTGTTAATCCATCTTTAGAATAAAAATTTGCTTCAGAAAAAGGTTTATTTTTGATATTTTTTTTAGAAAATTCTTTATTTTGATAATAACCAGTTCCTACACCACTGATGACGCCTAAACCACCCTCAAGAGAAACATTTCCAGCAAGTTTATCCCAGCTAATTCCTACGCCCATACCACCTTGAATTATTGGTTTTGATATCTCATATTTACCTATCTTCATTTTAGTACCTTTCTTTTAAATTTTTATTTTATGATCACTTTTGCAAAATTCTTTTTACCTTTTTGTAAAACAAATTCTCCAGACTCAAAACAGTATTTATCATCAACAACTTTTATTTGATCAATTTTTACTGCACCACCTTTCATATCTCTTCTTGCTTGAGAAGTAGATGGAACCAAATCACAATCAACCATAGCTTGCAAAATTCCTATACCATTTTCTAAGTTATATTCTTTCATTTCACTAGGTATATCTTTTTTTGCAAATATTTTTGTAAACTCTTCAGCAGCAATAATACCTGACCCTACACCATGAAATCTATCTACTATTTCAATAGCCAATAACTCTTTGACTTTTTTAGGATGAAGTGTTTTATTTTCTACTCCATTTTTTATCTCTGCTATCTCTTGTAATGTTTTTGAAGAGATTAGTTCAAAATATCTCCACATAAGTTCATCTGAAATACTTAAAACTTTTCCAAACATATCATTTGCTTCATCTGTAACGCCAATATAATTACCTAATGATTTAGACATTTTTTGCACTCCGTCTAATCCTTCTAAAATAGGCATCATCATTACAACTTGCTGTTTTTTGATATTATATGCTTTTTGAAGTTGTCTCCCCATAAGGAGATTAAACTTTTGATCTGTCCCACCAATCTCTACATCAGATTTGAGATAAACACTATCATACCCTTGCAATAATGGGTACATAAATTCGCTCACTGCAATTGGAGTATTAGTCGAGTATCTTTTAGAAAAATCATCTCTCTCTAACATTCTAGCTACTGTTAAATTAGAAGCTAATTCTAAAGTCCCTTGTGTACCTAACTCTTTTAACCAATCATTATTAAAAACAACATTTGTTTTATCTTGGTCTAAAATCTTAAATGCTTGCGTAGTATAACTCTCTATATTTCGCAATACATCCTCTTTTGTAAGCACTTTTCTTGTAGCACTTTTACCCGTAGGATCACCTATCATAGCTGTAAAATCACCTATGAGAAACTGTATTATTCCTCCATATTTTTGGAATATTGAGAGTTTTTGTAACAAAACAGTATGCCCTAAGTGCAAATCAGGTGCAGTTGGATCAAATCCAGCTTTTACATAAAAGTTTTCACCATTTTCGTAAAAATTTCGTATGAGTTTTTCTAATCGTACATCATCTATAATTTCGGAAGAGCCTCTTGCTATCTCATCCAATGCTTCTTTAATCTTAATTTCCATAACTTCCCTAACTTTTCTATTTATAAGCGTCTATATTGAGATAAAATTCTACTACTTTCACTTTTTTTTCTATTAATTCTCTTACTTCTTGTTTATTGTCGTTTTTAATTTCAAAATCTATACTACAATACTGATGTGTTGCATACTGATCTTTACCATACTCAATAAACAAAATAGTAGCTTCGTGATCTACGGATAAATGCTTCAATAATTTAGCAATTTCACCACGTACACTTGGAATACTGACCACCATTTTGTATTTATAAAACTTATCTTTTACCCAATCACAAAATAACATTTGTTGCTGATTTTGAATCTTTTTATAAGCTGTTTCACACATTTTATGATGTACTACGACATCTTTTGATTCTTTTAATGCAATAATATCATCGCCAAACTTTGGATGACAACAATGATCAAATGTTACTGAATTTATACTAAAATTTGAATATACCAAAACATTATCAAATTGTATTCTTTTTAGATTTAAAGTTTGTATTTTAAATCGTGCTATCAAACCATCATTTTGGCGAACATAGTCTAGCAAAATTTTCTTTATATGTTTTAAATGATCAAGATTATATACAATTTTTTGTAAATTTGTCAGATTTACCCCATGAACTTCATCAAGAATCGAATTTTTGTACCGAGAAAATATTGTATTGATGATATTTTGACTTGTTAATTTATCAATATTATTTAATCTACTATGACATAATGCTTTAATAGACTTAATTGCTTTGGTTGTTTTTACCATATCTTGCCATGAACAACGAGGAATTACATCTTCACCTGTTTGAATAGATACAATATCACCACTTTTCAATTGTGTTAATAAAGGTTTTTTCATCTTATTGATATTTGCTTGAATTGCTTTATTTCCAACATCTGTATGGATATTATATGCAAAATCAAATGCAGTTGCATCTCGTGGAAGAGTAAATATCTCCCCTTTTGGAGAATAAACAACTATATCCTCACTATACAAATCTTGCTTTGCATCTTTATAAAACTCTTCTACATTTTCATCATTAGATGCCAATGAGTGTAACCAGTCTAAATTTGGACCTTTTGTTGTATTTCCACCATTTTTATATTTCCAGTGTGCTGCTACACCATATTCAGCAATATCATGCATATCAAAAGTTCGTATCTGTACCTCATAAATTTTAGAGTTTGAAAATATTGTACTATGTAAAGTTTGGTAGCCATTTTCTTTAGGAACAGCAATATAATCTTTAAATCTAGCGATCAAAGGCTTGTAATTTATGTGTACAATTCCCAAAATATTGTAACAATCTATAGGTTCTTTTACTAAAATTCTAATCGCATAGAGATCTAGCACTTCATCTATACTCACACCTTTTCTTTGCATTTTTAAATATATAGAATAATAATGCTTCACACGGCTGTACATTTTAATATCTGATTCTAAATATCCATTTTTTTCTAATAAAATTTTTGCACCTGCTAAAAATTCATGTAAATTGAGTTGTGTTTTTTGTTGATATTCTTTGATATGCTTATCAATTCTGTGATATTCTTCAGGGTATAAATATGAAAAAGAAAGATCTTCTAACACATTTTTAATAGTAGAAATTCCCAATCGATGTGCAATTGGAGCATATACGACAAGCGTTTCTTCAGATATTTTTTTTTGTTTTATTTCACTTAAAGCAGATAAAGTGAGCATATTATGCATTCTATCACATAATTTTACTACCATAATACGAACATCTTTAATAGAAGCAATAAGCATTTTTCGGAAAGTTAGAGCAGAAGATAAAAGCTTTTTTTCATCACCAGTGCTTACAAATTCACTCTCTCGTATCTCTACAATTTTAGTTAATCCATCAACTATACAAGCAACATCTAACCCAAACTCTTGTTCTATCTCTTCTATAGAAACATCAGTATCTTCAACCACATCATGTAATAATGCAGCTATTACCATATGCTCATCATTACTATAATTTGCCGTAATAGCTGCAACTAATATAGGATGAACAACATATGGTTCACCACTTTTACGAAATTGTGTTTTGTGAGAATTGATAGAATAACTCAGTGCCTTGTTGACACTATCAGTAAAATCAAAATGTGATTTTAAAAAATCTATCGAACCTTCAATGGTATTGATAGATTTTGCAGTTGTTAAAAATTTATTCAACACCATCAATCACTAATACACCAGAGGCAATCTCTTTAATGGCAATATCTGTATATTTCATATTTTTTGTTTGCTCACTATCTAATAATGGTTTTGCACCTTTACTTAATTCATCAGCTCTTTGACCAACTGCTACACTCAAAACATACCTATCGTTATTGACTCTCTCTAATGCTTGTGCTAATATCTCTTCTAATCTCATTTATAATTCTCCTCTTTATTTTACAATTGAACATTGTGAAAAATCACCATTAACAATATTTAACAGATTTCCCTTTTTATTCATATTTGCTACAACTATTGGTAATGAATTGTCTTTTGCTAATGCAATAGCAGTGTCATCCATAACTTTAATATGATCTTTTAATGCTTCATCGTAACTTATCGTATCTAATTTTATTGCATCTTTATAGAGTTCTGGGTCTTTATCATACACACCATCTACTTTTGTTGCTTTAATCAATAAAGAAGCTTCTACCTCACTCGCTCTTAAAGTTGCTGCTGTATCTGTTGTAAAAAAAGGATTTCCAGTACCTGCACTAAAAATTACAACTCTTCCTTTTTCTAAATGTCTTTTAGCACGTCTCACTATATAAGGTTCAGCAATTTGTTCCATTTTGATTGCAGTTTGAAGTCTTGCACTCACTCCAATATGTTCTAATGCTTCTTGCATTGCAATACCATTAACAACTGTCGCTAACATCCCCATATAGTCACCACTTGTTCTTTTAATAACACCATCAGCAGCAGCAGTAACACCTCTTACGATATTACCACCACCTATTACTATACCAACTTCAACATTATTATCAACCAAGTCTTTTATCTCATGTGCAATATAAGCTAATATTTTCGTATCTATTCCATAGCCATTTTCACCAGCTAAAGCTTCACCAGAAAATTTTACAAGAACTCTTTTATTCACTGTAACCCCTTTTAAGAATTATTTATTTTTGCGATTTTATCTAAATATAACTAATTAAATGGTTAAATAGGTTTAATTAGTCAATTCTAAACAATATTAAAATCTAAGCTGTAAATTTAATTTAAAATAATTTTTTGTTTTATCCTGAATCACCGTTCCAAATTTATGTCGTGATGATGAGGGAGTATCTAATTTGATATTTTCAAATAGATATTCTTTTAAGTTATCAAGATTAATTATATGAAATGTTCTTAAATCTCCATTTTCTTTTACTACAATTGTTCCATTACTTTCATACGAACCGTTCCATTTAGTCCCAGCAAAAAAACCTAATAGTATATCTACAAGAAACTTTTTTAACTTACTAATCAACATAGTTTTATCATCAATATCTAAAGATGTTAATATATCTGTATTTTGAGATAAATGCTCTACTATATCTGATACTTTTGAGATTCTATCTCCATAAAATGCTATAAGCATATACCCAATAATCTCAGGTAGTATACTATCAACCATTTTTAAATTATAATTCATAGTATCTTTTTCAGCTTTCAAATAACGAAAACTACCACCATTTTCAATGATAGCTTCTATTCTATCTTTGAGTTTAGTTTTAGTAGAAATTTGATTGATTTCACTAATCTTAGTACTATCCAAACCAATTATTTCAAACATAAAATTTGTATTACCAGAAGCATTTAATAAAGTTGGCTTAGCACCTATATAGGATTTGATTCCGAACCCTTCATTTTTTTTCACAAAAGTTTTATGTGTTATATCAAGAACTATATCAGCTTTTTGTTTACTTGTACCACCTTTTACAATACTAAATCCTAAAGCATTTTGAATTATCTCAAAATTATTTATTTCAAAAGTCCTCGTACCCTCTTTTATCTTTTGAAGAATATTTGATAATGAGGTTGTATTGATAATATTACTTATATCAATCTCACTCTCTTCTTTTGTTTTTGTATTGATAGATTTAATCTTTATATCACTCAAAGGGATAAACTCTAAATCCAAATTTTCAGTAGTTATTTTATCTATTTTAAAATAATCACCAGTACTATTTAAATCTTTATCGGATAATACTAATTTTTGTTCTAATAATATTTTTACAAAGGTAAATAGTTCTGTCCACTCCCCTTTGTTTTTTGTTTTTTTTATTGTATTATTTATCATTATCTCTCTTTGACTAAGATTCTTCATATATGCTATTACATTAGTTCCTACGGCTTTAACCGCATCAATAGCAACACTATTTCCTAATTGTTTCATAGCTTGTGTAGCAGATACAGGAAAATGATACTCATCAGGAAAACCTTGCATTTTTTTGGCTTCATTAAATGATAATTTTTGAACCTCTCCATCGACTAAATAAGAGTCCCAATTTCTTCTATCATTGATATTTGAACCTCTTCCACCCACTCGAATCGTAAAACCTATCTCCCTACTACACTCTCCACCCCAAACATCACTCATAGTAAACTTCAAAGGTATTTTGGGAGGAAAAGTAAAATTTTGAAGAATCTCTTCATCTCTAAAACCAACCATAAAAGCTCTCGGTCGTAATTGTGGCAATCCATAATCAGATGCTTTTACAATTTGATGATAAAAAGAGTATCCTAACTCTTCTGTCAAGATATACTGTATAGTTTTAAATGTATTTCCATTGTCATGATTTATTAATCCTCGAACATTTTCCAAAAAAAATGCTTTTGGTTGTTTCACTTTGATAATCTCTACTATATCAAAAAACAGATTTCCTCTTTCTGATTTGTGATTATCATCAAAACCGTATTTTTTACCTGCTTGACTAAATGGCTGACAAGGGAATCCAGCACATAATAAATCAAAATCAGGTATCTCTTCAGGCATTATAGTTTTAATATCTTGATTAAATAATCCATTTTTAAATAAATCAGGAGAATATTTACTAAAATTATATTCGTATGTTTTTCTAGCATTACTGTCTATCTCAGAAGCGAATACACATTTGCCTCCTAATTCATGCATCGATTGGTGAAAACCTCCAATACCAGCAAAGAGATCAATAAATGTGAAATTTTTATCTATTTTCTTTTCCATTTAATCTAGTACTTATCCTTTTCTTTGCCCTATAATTCTTTTCCCCCGTTGTTTCGCAACAGTTTTTTTATCTCTATTTTTCTTTTTGTTTCCAAATGCTCCACCTATTTTTTTTCGTTTGATGTCATCTTTTGTTTCTACAATAGTTTTAGTAGCGATCATTTTCATCCGTGTTCCTACTTCAAAACCATCTAAATCTAACTTTGGAATCTTTTGACTCAGATATTTTTCTACCTCTCGAATAGTAGCTACATCATATTCATCTAAAAGTGAGATAGCTATACCATTTTTTCCAGCTCGTGCTGTTCTTCCTATTCTATGGACATAATCAATAGGCATAAAAGGTAAATCGAAATTGATCACATAGTATAAATCTGTTATATCAAGTCCCCTCGCAGCTACATCTGTAGCTACTAACACTCGTATCTCATTTTCTTTAAATTGTGTAATAGCTTTTGTTCTAGCACCATGAGTTTTATCTCCATGAATAGACGCTGCTTTAAGACCATCTAGTTTGAGATTTTTTACTATCTCTTCTGCACTAGCTTTTGTTTTACAAAATACCAAAACTTGCTTCATGTTTTTTGTTCCAATTAAAAATGACAACATCTCTAATTTTTTTGAAAGGGTTACAGGATAGGCTACTTGTTCTATACGGTCATTTACTCTGTCATTTGATTTTATCTCTATCAATTTTGGATTGATCATAATTTGACCAGATAATTTTTTGATATTTGGTCCTAGTGTCGCTGAACACAAAATAGTTTGATTTAAATTTGTTAAGGTTTCTAATATATCTTGAATATCCGCCACAAATCCCATATCGAGCATACTATCTGCTTCATCCAAAATCAAAGTATCAATTTTGGTTACATTGATTTTCTCTTTTCTGATCAAGTCCATAAGACGACCAGTTGTCGCTATAACTATATGCACTTTTGATTCTAGTTTTTTGATTTGTGGTTTTATATTTGCACCACCATAAACACTACAAGTCTTAATATCTAAATATTTCGCATATGATTCTATACTTTTTTCAAGCTGCAAAACTAACTCTCTAGTGGGAGCTATGATGAGTTTTGTAAGTACAATGTTATCCTCTTGTGATTTTTTTCTTTGATTTTCAATATCTTGTAATATTGGTAATACAAATGCGGCTGTTTTCCCTGTACCTGTTTTTGCTATTGCTAACAAATCTCTTTTTCTTAAGAGATGTTCTATAGCCTCTTCTTGTATTTTTGTAGGATTTTTATACCCCTTATCCTCACAAGCTTTTGCAATTTCTGGAGATAATCCAAGTTGTCTAAATGTCATTTTTTCTCTTTATTTTAGTTTAATTATAACTTTTATAATATCTAAATTTTACTTAAGTTTGAGTGTATCTAAAATTGGTTATAATATTCAACTTAGTAAAAAACAAAAGGAGATAGATTATGAAAGCTACTTTTATATCGAAAAATATTATATTTAAGAGTGTAAATTTACTCCTCCTTCACACCTCAAAATAATTACACTGTCTTCCAAAAAAAGTCTAAATTTAAAATTTAAAATAAATACTACATAAAAGGTTTATACAATGAAAAACAATACAAACATAATCATTTTTGATACAACATTAAGAGATGGTGAGCAATCACCTGGGGCTTCTATGAACACTTCAGAGAAAATACAAATTGCACAACAACTTGAAAAATTACGTGTAGATGTTATAGAGGCTGGATTTGCAGCTGCTTCTTTGGGAGATTTTGATGCAATATCACAAATATCTAAAACTATTCAAAATAGTGCAATATGTTCTTTAGCACGTGCAATTGATGGAGATATCAAAGCAGCAGGTGATGCTGTCAATGCAGGTGGAGCTGGAAATAGAATCCATACATTTATAGCAACGAGTCCAATCCATATGAAATACAAACTTAAAATGGATTCAGCTGAAGTAATTAGAAGAGCAGTTCACGCTGTAGAGTATGCAAAAACATTTGTAGATGATGTAGAGTTTTCACTTGAAGATGCAGGTCGAAGTGAATTATCTTTTATGAAAGAGATTACACAAGCTGTTATTGAAGCTGGAGCTAAAACTATCAATTTACCAGATACAGTAGGATATAGACTTCCTTCGGAGATCAAATATATGGTAGAACAAATGGTTGGATTTGTTGATTCCATCAAATCAAATGCAATTATTTCCTTACACAATCACAACGATTTAGGTTTGGCAGTTGCGAATACTTTAGCGGGTGTTGAAGCTGGTGCGAGACAAGTTGAATGTACTATAAATGGTTTGGGTGAGCGAGCTGGCAATGCTGCAATGGAAGAGATTGTGATGACTTTAAAAACACGACAAGATTTATTTTCTGGAATCACTACAAATATAAACACAAAAGAGATCTATTTAGCTTCTAAAATGGTAGCAAATATCACAGGGATAGAACCACAACCAAATAAAGCAATTGTTGGTAAAAATGCATTTGCACATGAGAGTGGTATTCATCAAGATGGTGTCTTAAAACATCAAGAAACGTATGAAATTATGAAACCTGAAGATATAGGGATCGAAAAAAATAATTCTATTGTTTTAGGCAAACATTCAGGTCGAGCTGCTTTTAAAGATACAATATCACATTTGGGATTTGCAGATTTAAGTATTGAAGAGTTAAATGCTGCATTTGAAAGATTTAAAGCTATTTGTGATAAGAAAAAAGAGATAACAGATGATGATATCAGAATGCTTGTTGCAGATGAAAAATTAAATACCAATAAAGTATTTGAGATCACTGCTGTTCAAATTTCTGATTTTTCAGATGGTATTCCAAGTGCAGTTGTTTCTATAAAACATAACGATAAAACTATAACAGATGCAAGTATTGGTGATGGTGCTATGGATGCTATTTTTAAGACTATTGATAGAATTACAGGACATAACGGTACATTAGTAGACTATAAAGTAAATTCAGTAAGTGAAGGGAAAGATGCTTTAGCAAAAGTAAATTGTAAAGTGACTTTTGATGATGGAGAACATACCATGCTAGGTCATGGATTAAGTTTAGATACAATGATTGCCAGTGCAAGAGCCTATGTAAGTGCATTAAATAGTCATTTAAGTATGCAAAATATGGTAAATAATACAATATAAAAATATGTTGAGGATCTAAATGAATAGTTTATTTGTTACATTTGCTTATTTTTTAGAATCCTCAAAAAATTATTATAAAACTAAACACTTTTTTTATGAATTATTAGAAGATAATAATTCAATTAAAAGAAAATATTTTGATTTTTTTATGATATTTTTGGTGTTAAGTACTGTAGCCATTCTTATTTTTGAAGTAAATCATACTATTTTACCTTGGCTTGATACGTATGAAACTGTTGCAGTTTTTATATTTATAGTCGAATGGCTTGGACGTTTTTGGGTAAATTCTCATGCCCATAAACATATTATTAGTGATTATGAGAAAAGTCAACTACTCAACCAACCTTACTACTTTTCTAACTCTTTCAAAACTATTCTAAAAGAAAAACTCTCTTTTATTTTCTCACCTATGTCTATAATAGATTTATTAGCCATACTTCCATCGTATAGACCCCTAAGAATTTTAAGAATTTTAATGCTTTTTAGACTTTTTAAAATTTTAAGATACACCAACTCTATCAAACAATTTAGACATGTAATTATAGAAAAGAAATTTGAATTTCTCACTCTCGGGATGCTTTTTGTCATGGCAATTATTTTTGGATCAACTATTATATTTATTTATGAAGGTGCTGGGATTAATCCAAATATTCATAACTATTTTGATGCTATTTATTGGTCTGTTATTACTATTTCTAGTGTAGGATTTGGGGATATTAGTCCTGTTACTATTCAAGGAAGAGTTGCTACTTTATTTTTAGTTATTGGAGGAATGGGTGTCATTGCATTTTCAACTTCTATAGTGACCACAGCATTAAGTGCTAGATTGATTATTTTAAAAGAGGAAAAAGTAATAGGTGAGGCAAATAGTTTAACTGACTTTATTATTATTTGTGGTTTTGGACGAATGGGAAAAGTTCTTGCAAATGAATTTTTAAAAGTGGAACAAAAATTTCTTATTATCGATCAAAGTGATGAAACTTTTTTACATTTTAACACTCAAAAATTTCTTGCAGTCAAAGGTGATGCTACTGATTCCTCTTTATTAGAAAGTGTAGGGATCAATGCAGGAGGTGCAACAACCATTATAGCGTGTACAGATAATGATGCTGTAAATTTATCTATTATATTAACTGCAAGATCATTAAATCCCAATATACATATAATTGCAAGAGCCAACAACACAAATGCAAAACAAAAACTTTTGTTAGCGGGAGCAAGGGAAGTTATATTATCAAACGAGATCTCTGCACTCGTAGCTACTGAATACATTGGACAGCCTGTTGCATTTGAAGCGATTGATGACATACTACTCAATTCTGAGGGTGCTATAATGGATGAGATCGAAATTTTAAGTAAATCACATTTTATTGGACATACTCTTGAAAATATAAATCTCAATGCATTTAACCTGACACTTATTGGTGTTATCAATTTAAAAAATAGAAAAGAATTTATTTTTAACCCTAAAAAAGAGAGTTATATTATCCAAGAAAAGGATATATTTATTATTATAGGAAATAAAGAATCAATAACACAATTTAAAATTGATATATTATCAAATAAACCAAAAAGTCCACACTATGCCAATTAATACAATAATTATTTATAGTTTTTCAAAACTTGCGATTCAAATTGCAACTGCTTTAGATAAAAAAGGATATCACGTTATTATTATTGAAGAGGATATCAAACTTGTAAACGAAGCACAATCTTCAGGATATGAAGTGATTCAGATCTCTCTATTAGATGATAAAAATATACTCTCTTTGCATATGAATCATCAAAATGTAAAAGCTTTCTTTTGTGTGAGTGATAATAAAAATATTAACTTATTTATTACCTTAAGTGTACGAAATCTCAATCCTAATTTAAAAATAATATCTGTCTCATTTGCATCACAAGATAATAAAACTATGCTTTTAGCAGGTGCAAATAAAATTATAAATCCTTATGAGATTGGTGCATTTCGAATATTTCGGCTTCTTCATAAACCTTACATTTTAGATATATTAGACAATATTTTATTTAGTGAATCAGATATTGAGATTGCAGAGATAACTATTGAAAAAAATTCTATTTTTGATGGTATTTACTTAAAAGATACTAACATTATCAATGATTACAATCTTATCCTCATAGGGATACAAGACAAAGAGATTCAAGATAAGTTTATCTTTTATTCCAGTGGTATCAATCATAAAGTAGACAAAGGAGATACAATAGTATTGTTAGGACATAAAAAAGACCTTAATAACTTTACAAAGTTACTAAATAATTACAATTAAAAAACCTTTCCTTCTCTTATCCAATTTTTTGAGTAACTTTTTGCTATAATAATTATATTATATACACAAAGGTTTTTTAATGACACAATTTTATTTTTTCTTACGTCTCTTAAAAGAGTCGTTTAGAGATTTGTTACCCATCGTAATTGTAATTTTATTTTTTCAACTTACTATTATTCAATCAATTCCTGATGATTGGATGAGAACAACAATGGGTTTAGTAATAGTAGGGATTGGTCTTGCTATTTTCTTACAAGGGCTTGAGATAGGTATTTTTCCTGTAGGAGAAGGGCTTGCAAGAGATTTTGCAAAAAGTGGATCTACTTTATGGATTCTTATTTTTGGTTTTATGATTGGTTTTGGTACCACTATAGCAGAACCTGCACTTGCCGTTATTGCAGATAAAGCTGCTAGTATTAGTAGTGGTAGAATCGATGCAAGTACATTGCGTTTTGTGGTTGCTGGCTCTGTTGGTTTTGCTATTTTATTAGGAGTCTTTAGAATTATTAAAGGGCATCCGATTCATTACTATATCATTGCTGGATATATTACTGTAGTTTCAGTGACATTTTTTGCTCCTCCTGAAATTATTGGATTAGCGTATGACTTAGGGGGTGTTACAACTTCTACTGTAACCGTACCACTTGTTGCTGCACTTGGTATAGGATTAGCTTCTACTATCAAGGGAAGAAATCCAATGATTGATGGATTTGGTCTTATTGCATTTGCCTCACTTACTCCTATGATTTTTGTACAAGTGTATGGTATCTATGTGTATACCTTTGTAGATGCTACAGAGGTTGCAAAGATTGTTGTCGAAGCAACGGTAAGCGAATCAGCAGTTATTAGCATTGAGTCAGTAACTTTGGGTATCTTAGCTGTTATCAAAGATGTTGTTCCTATTTTAGCTATCATCTTCTTTTTTCAGTATGTAATTCTCAAAAAGAAAATAGAAAATATTAAAACAGTTCTTATTGGATTTGTCTTAGTTATTTTAGGTTTATATGCTTTTATCCTTGGTTTAGAGATGGGATTATTTGCTTTAGGTGAATCTATGGCATATCAATTAACCAAAATGAATAATGTATGGATTATTTTTGCTTTTGCATTTACAATTGGTTTTTCTACAACAATGGCAGAACCTGCCCTTATGGCAATTGCTAAAAAAGCAAAAGAGATAAGTGACGGTAAAATAAATGACATGACACTTCGATTGTTTGTCGCTTTTGGTGTAGCTTTTGGTATCGCTTTGGGTGCATTTAGAATTGTAGATGGTGGACATATCCATTATTATATTATTGTTGGATATGCTATTGTTATTGCACTTACTTTTATCGCACCAAAACATATTATCCCTATTGCTTATGATTCAGGTGGAGTGACTACATCAACTGTAACAGTACCGTTAGTAGCTGCATTAGGTATTGGTCTTGCTTCAAATATTCCTGGACGAGATCCTTTACTCGATGGTTTTGGTCTTATTGCGTTTGCTTCATTATTTCCTATGATTACTGTTATGGTATATGGTATATTAGCTGAGAAACTTCATATTAAAAGTGATAGTGAAATTGCTGATGAAGATGAAAAATCAGGTATCTCTAAAATTCATGGATCTTTAGAAAGTGCTGATGATATGAGTTTATCTACAATCAATCTTGATGCTACAAATTTAAGACACTCTATGAGCTTAAACTTTTCAGCAGTTATTGTGATTGTACCTGAAGAGAAAAAAGATGATGCTTTACATGCAGCTAGAGATGCAGGTGCTAGTGGTGTTACTATTTTAAATGCATCTGGTATGGGTCTAGCAGAACTTGATAATATTTTTAGACATTCGCATGAAGAAACAGACGTGTTATTATTATTTATAGTTCCAAGTATGATTGTTGATAATATTATCAGAGAAATTATTAGAAAATTACATATCACTACAAGTGGTGATGGTATTGCATTTACTGTACCTATTAGCCATATGAAAGGTATTAGTATGAGACAAGAAGATATTTTTGAACATGAAGTTGAAGAGGTAAAAAAACAAAAAAAATAAAAGTAGATTTATTCTACTTTTACCTTACTTTTGTAACAACTTTTAAAGTTGTATAAGTTTTACCATCCAAAAACTTCAAAAGTTCATCAAAGTTTTTATATCGCTCATCCTCTATCAGCTCCTCATCCGCTGCTGCAAATCTATCAAAAATAAGTTTTTTTGGACTATAGATAGCGACATACATATCAAAAGTATCGACACCTTTTTTTAAAAGCCCTGCTATAGGGATAGCTTCAAACTCTTCATCTGGTATATTTTGACTCTCGTTTTTTTCTATAGCTATATTTTTGAGCAGTGTTGCTACAGTCCCATCTTCATACACAGTGAGTATACTCACATACCCTTTTGCTTTTGAGTCTACTTTGAAATAAAACTGATCATCTTCATATAAAATATTATTTCTCTTATTTGTTTTTATTGATAACTTTTCATTTGGAATAGTGATAAAAAATCTTTCAAAATCTCTTTTGTCAAGTAATTCTAAAATATTTTGATATTTGATATACCATTTTTTGTCTATCCGACTCAAATCAAAAGTTTGTAAATAATTATCAAATTTTACTTGTATATTTTTTGCCTTAAGTTTATTTTTAAACTTATCAATACTCGATATATTTTCATAACGAATAGCGACAAAATATTTCCCATCTTCATAACTCATCTCCAAAATTTTATATCCACTTAGATTTGCTTTTGTTTTTTGAGAAGATTTAATATGTGTATCTTTTGAGTATTCACCCTCTTCTACTCTTTTATCTTGAACAATTTCATTGTCTATCTTAGTATATATTTGAGCAGATATTGACACAAGAGCATTTTGTTTTGCTTTTTGTTCAGTCGATGCAGTTCCATATCCTATATAAGTATTTGCTCTGTCATTTGCTAGAGTATGATACCAAGTAGGCGTAGCACCCAATCCCGTAAAAAAGACTGCATTCAATATATATAGTTTTGAGAATATTTTCATCGTATATCTTTTATTTATTTAGTGGGGGAGTAGTAAATTCCCCCTGTAGTTTTAATAAATTGGTACTACTAGGATAAATCCTACCACGACAAATATTAAATAAGTCTAAACAAATTGTACTCCTTTATAGAGAGTTCCCTTTACCCATATTTCAGATACCACCCATCATAAAAAAAGGCAAGACCAAAAGTCCTACCTTTTTAAACTCTCTACTCAAGGGTTACTAAGCCTCAAATAGTGAGTACAATTTGTTTTCAGAAGAAGTATACAAAAAATAACAATAAATGTCAATCATTTTACAACATCAATCGAAAATTCCCCTCCACTGTAGGCTCTTGTGTTCTGCTATCTCCATACTCTTCTAAGCTTGTGTTATATGGCTCAAACTTTTGGGAGGGTACAGGTACACCGTGACCATTGTAATAAAAATAGATCGTATCACCTTTTTTTACTCTACGAAGCATCTTTTTAAGATTGGTTTTTATCCGTGCTTGAGTTGCTTTTTCATTAAGCATAGTAAAACAATGCGACTCTTGTATCCCTAGCTTTTTTTTCATCGTTTTTTTAAACATCTTTGCACTTCTACTTGCATAAGCGATATTGTCAGTGAACTCATACTGCTCTATTCCTACGACAAAAAGCCATTTGGTTTTGTCTAGTTTTGCTTGTGGAATTTTTTTCAACATTCTATCTAAAACTTTATAGTCTCTCAATTTACTTGCATCAAAAGTACTCACACTTGACTCTACTACTGTGATATTTGAGCTTTCTATTTTTGGAGTATCGAACTCATTTGAAATATTGACAGCTACTTTTGTATCATCGATACTCATATCTGTAAACTGTGCAAGATACGAACTATTTTTATATGCTACTTTTATATCTTTTAAACTCACACTTTTCCCATCATAGTCAAATATCGCTTGAGGTTTGAGAGTATTAAATTTGTTTTTAAAGTCCTTTGCATTTTTTCTAGATACTTTGATAGCTACTTTTTTATCAAAATCTTTTTTAACCTCAAAAGATAACTTTGCTACAAAGTAGCCATTGTCCGCATCATACTTGAGATGTGATAAAAGTGGTTTTCCCCAAGTATACTCTAAAGCTTTTTTCAGAGCTACTTTTTTCGCTTTTATTTTAGCACTTGAGATTTTTTTTTCATATTTTTGTATCTCTTTGTGTTGTTTAATTTTTGTTTCTTTTACTCTCAATTCAAACTCTTTTGTCGTTTCAAATTCATCTTTTACAAGTTGTACATTTTTTGGTGGTTTCGATATAGAGAGAAGTTCTTTTTTAATAAGTTTTTCGACCGCTTCATTAAAAGTATCAAAAGTCAAAAAATCAAACTGACCGTTTCTTACACAACTAACATATTGCTTACTATCCTTATTGTAAAAACCATAATTACCATTATCAAAGCGAACAACTTGGGAGTAAATATTACTACTCCTATTCGTACCATTACTCCAATAGAAATTTGATGTGAATTTTTTCAAAAATGATTTTTTTGTATAAAGTTTTTGTAACTGTTCTACCATCGGTAGATACCAATTTGTAACTCCACATAAAGAAAGACTTTCACAATAAATTTTTGCACTATACCAATCTCTTTTTATGCTTTTTGATTCACTATTATCTTGCCAAGTAAGATTGGTTTCTTTATCATAAAATACTTGATTTGCATTTTTAAGTGTTTTATCTACAGTTATCTCATAAGCAAATGTACTTGTTAAAAACACCATACTTAAAAGTATAAGTTTGAGTGTTGTTTTCATATTTATTTTCCTTGTGTAAACTTATACAATGTATTTGGCTCTATATCTACCATACCATTTTTAAACTCTAAACAACCCCAATCTTTATCTAAATGTGCCGTTTCTAATTCATCTTTTTTTACCTTATTTTTAATCAAATTTGAGATATCTACTGTTTTATTTATTCCTTTTTCAAAGTTAAATGTAAATACATACTCATATTCTCTTGTAAAATTTGTTAATTTCATATCTTATCCACGAGTTTCGATAATATCACAAATCCACCCATCACTGTGATAAGTAACATCATATTTTTATTGAGTGCTTTTTGGATAGTAGTCTCTATATCACTTTGAAGCAGGTCAAACTTATTGTTAATCTCCAATTTAAAACTATTAAATTCCCCTTTTAATTCTCTAAAATCTCCCTTTAACTCTTTAAATTCCTCTTTTAAATCTCTAAATTCCCCTTTAAGACTTGCTACATCTGCTGTCACTTCATCTAATTTTTGATCAAGATGATTTATATGATTATATTGAGATTTTAAAAGAAGTGTATTTATATCATCTTGCGTTAAACCCTCACCATTTCCAAACTTCTCCTCTATTTGTTTCACTTTTGGACTTATCATCTCGATGAGCATATCATCTACTTTTGTTTTATCCATTTTTATACCCTTCTTCTAGTATCCTTTGACTAGCTTTTTTATATACTTCCATATCATCTCGTTTCCCAATAGCTATAACTTCTATGATTATTTTATCTTCCACTATTTTATAGACTATTCTAAACTGTTTTTTATTTGCATACATTTTTCTATAACCACTCAAATCATATCCAGCTTTTTTGCCAAGTGGGATTCCAAGTTCAGGTGAAGTTTCTAACTTTTTAAACTGTTTAAATATCATAATTTTTTGAGTATATGATAAACTCAATAAATCGTCATCTGCTTCAATCTTTAAAACTACATTATAGTTCATCTATAGATATTCCATGTCTTTTCATTGATTCTTCAAGTGTTATTGTAGAGGATTTTTCTCTCTGCTTTATTTTAGACTCTATATCTACATACTCTATCATTTCAGAAATACTTTTAAGTCTTTCATACTCCTCTATATCTAAAAGTACCGCTTGGAGTTTATTGTTTTTGGATATAGCAACTTTATCTTTTGTTTTATCTATGATACTGCCTAAGATATTTGAAAAACCTCTTGCCATATCACTCACTGATATGATCTCATCTCTTGAATATGCTACCATTTTCTATCCTTTTGTGTAATATTTTGTGTATTATATTACTTACTATATTAAATATTTATTACAATTACCCAATATCCTCAAATATATCATCTACGATTATATCAACATCTACACAATCTATAGTGATACTATCATCACCACTATACCCTTTGACATAATAGTATCTTCCATTGTCGAGTGTGTATTTGTCGATAATTTTAAGGTCGCTGTTGATGATGTAGTATTCTTTTATACCACTTAACTCATAAAGATCTTTTTTGACCCCTTTATCTTTGCTAGCTGTTGAGGGGGAAAGTACTTCAAATACAGCACAAGGGAGTTCTTTATCTTGACACACTATCATCACATCTGGTTGGACTACTGAGATGTCGTTTTTATTTTGGATTTTTATATCGTAGGGTGCTATTCTTGCTTTGCATTTTTTGTTTTTATTTTTTGTTTTTACTTGATAGTAAATATTTCCTACTATATCTTGATGTTTTGCACTTGCTCCACTCATCATATATATCTCACCAAAGATAAGCTCTATCATCTCATCTTCGTGTGTGGTTTTATCTATCGTGAGATAATCCTCATAGCTGTAGTTTTCTAGTTTTCGAGCTTCCATAATTTTATCCATTTTTAAAAGTATTTTATTTATAGATATTATTATAGTATATTGCAACTTATATAGTATGTGTCAAAAGTTAGAGTATCTCAGCTCTCCCTTTTTTCATCACAACAGTATCTTCGATGCGTACACCAAACTTATCATTGAGATAGATACCTGGCTCTACAGTAAAAACCATATTATTTTCAATAATTAGATCACTTCTACTATTTATATTTGGATATTCATGAATATCTAACCCTACTCCATGTCCAGTACTATGTATAAAATATTTTCCATATCCAGCTTTTTCTATCACATCACGAGCAAGTTTATCTATTTGACTCGCTTTCATTCCCACTTTTGCTTTTGATATCGCTTTTTCTTGTGCTTTTAAAACGATATCATAAATTTTTTGTTCAAGTTTTTTACCAAAATTTTGTTCTCTTTTAAAGTTTATATTTTTATCTAAACTTGTACAACATGTTCTATCACTACAATATCTTTCAAATTTTACACCAGCATCGACGAGTAAAAAATCATTTTTATTAAAAACATTATCTGTAGGAAGAGCATGTGGTTTTGCACTATTTTGATTGATAGCTACTATTGGATCAAAACTCAGATCAAGCTCCCCAAAGTTACTCATACACTCTTTTGCTTTAAAAAAAAGATATTTTTCACTTTTATTTTGACCATCTTTTTTTAGATACTCTGCAAATCGTTCAAAACCTTTGCGTCCTAGTTTCATCGCCATTTTTATCTGAGCTATCTCTTTTTCGGTTTTTATCAATCTTTTTAATTTTGAAAAATATGGTTTTTGTATAAAATTTATCTCTAAACTATCTTTTAGTTTTTCATAAGTAAAAAGAGTAAAATCATTGGGATCAAATGAGAGTTTTTTAATTTTATTTTTTTTGAGAAGCTTTTTTGTTGCTTCGATAAGGTTGTTACTGATAATAATTTGACAATTTAAAGCGATAAGTTTAGCTTCAATTTCATATCGAGCATCAGTGATGAAAAAATTTTCACCACTCAAACTCAAAAAAATTACATTATCACAACTATAACCACATTCAAAATACACAGCATTTTCATTTTGGAGTATATAGTTTTTCATAGTGAGCTTACTCTTCTGTAGATTGTGCTTTTTGTGCAATTTGAGAAGCTTGCATCTCATTTAAGATTTGCATTAAAGCGATAAGTCCCATATGGTAACCAAATGGTCCAAATCCAGTGATCACACCTAGGCTTGATGCTGCTGTCACAGACTTTTGTCTAAACTCTTCTCTTTTATAGATATTTGAGATATGCACTTCAACCACAGGTAAAGATACAGCAGAGATAGCATCTGCTATAGCGATACTTGTGTGGCTATAAGCTGCAGGATTGATGATGATTCCATCAACTGTACCTAAACACTCTTGAATTTTATCAACAATTTCACCCTCAAGATTTGATTGAAAAAATTCTAGTTCAACTCCATTTTGCTCTGCACTTCCTTTCATTTGTTCATGAATTTGGTCAAGTGTCATTGGTCCATAAATATTTTGCTCTCTAATACCTAACATATTTAAGTTTGGTCCTTGAATTACTGCTATTTTCATTAGTTTCCTTTAAATTATAATATTTTGGTATAATATCAAAAATTTTATAAGAGGTTACTAATTCATGAAATTTATATCTGCCAATTGGCTATTAACTTGCGATGAAAACTTTACAATTATTAAAAATGGTGCTATTGCGTTTGATGAAAAGATTGTAGAGATTGGAACAATTGATGAGTTTCAAATCAAATATTCTGAAGAAAAAATAGAATATTTAGGAGAAAATTCGATTATTATGCCAGGGCTCATAAATACCCATGTGCATTTAGAATTTTCTGCAAATAAAACCACACTCCAATATGGCAATTTTGTCAAATGGCTTTTTTCGGTGATGCAAAATAGGGAAGAGCTTATAGAAAAAGCAACAAAAAAACTCATTGATGAAGAACTCTATAAAATGATAGCAAATGGTACGACAACTATTGGTGCTATTAGTTCGTATGGTTTTGATATGGAGTCTTGTGTGCAGACGGCTTTAAATGTAGTATATTTTACAGAAGTCCTAGGAAGTAAACCTGATATGATAGATACATTATTTACCGATTTTCAAGCCAAACTCAAGAGTGCCATGAGTCAAAAATCCGAAAATTTTATACCATCTATTGCGATCCATTCACCCTATTCTACACACCCATTTTTAATACGAGAAGTTTTACAAATAGCAAAAGAAAATAAGATGGCTGTTTCTGCACATTTTCAAGAGAGTAAAGCAGAAAACGATTGGCTCAATTATTCACATGGAGAGTTTGAGTCATTTTTCAAAGACATGCTCGACCAACACAAATCACTTACTCGACCGAGTGAATTTTTAGATCAATTTAAAAATATCAAAAATTTAAGTTTTACACACTGTGTAGAAGCTAATCAAAAAGAATTACAACAGATTAAAGAACTTGGTGCTACTATTATACATTGTCCAAATTCAAATAGATTATTAAATAATACTATATTAAATATGAGTTATTTAGAAGATATACCATTGGCTATGGGAACAGATGGCTTAAGCTCAAATAATACACTTAATATGTTTCAAGAGATCAAAAATGCTTTTTTTATGCATACAAATCTCAATCCAAATGATCTAGCTCAAAAACTTTTAATTACCGCTACACGTGGTGGTGCAAATGCATTGGGACTCCAAAAAGGTATTTTAGCCAAAGAATATGACGCAGATATTATCACATTTAATCTACCTGATGTTTGTGAAAATATTGAAAGTTTAGCGACTTCAATAGTTTTACATACAACACATACAACACATACATATATAAAGGGAATAGATGAACTTAATCAGTAAATTATTTTATCCAATTACAGCACCAATAAGTTTTATACAAAGAAATTTTAAAACGGTATTTTTTTTAACAATACTCTATTTTGTAGTTACAAATAGTGATACTCAAAATTTAGAAAAAGCAAACTTACAAATCATAGAGTTAAATGGTCCAATTATGGTAGTAGATGAAGTATTAGCAAAAATAGAAAAAGCAAAAAATGATATAAATATAAAAGGTATTTTACTCACAGTCAACTCCCCAGGTGGAGCAGTTGCACCTTCTGTTGAACTAGCATATGCTATCAAAGAACTCAATGAGATCAAACCAGTTATCGCTTATGCGAGTGGTATTATGGCAAGTGGAAGTTATTATGCTTCTATTTGGGCAAATAAAATCATCGCTAATCCTGGGAGTATGATAGGGAGTATTGGTGTGATTATGCAAAGTGCTGATGCTAGTGAATTGATGTCAAAAATCGGTATCAAAACACAAACAGTAAAGATGGGTAAATACAAAGAGTCAGGAACACCCACTCGACAATGGACACAAGATGAAAGAGCTGAATTAGAAAAAATTACAAAAAATACTTATGATATGTTTGTTACTGATGTAGCAGATGCAAGAAAACTTAAAAAAGAAGATCATGAAATCTATGCAGATGCACATATCTTTACCGCATCACAAGCAAAAGAAGTGGGTCTAATAGATAAAGTAGGAACTCTATCAAAAGCTAAATCAGAACTAATAACTTTAACAAAAACACAACATCCTATTTGGTCAAAAGAGGATAAAATGGATAAGTTTATGGACAAAATGTTAAATAACTCAATAGCAAATATTACATCAAACCTCAATGGTTTAATGGCAAACTAAATATATAAAAGAAAAGATAATTATGAATTTAAAAGAAAAATTAGAAAATAACGAAAGACTAACTTTAGAAGAAGGGTTGGCTCTTTATGATATGGATCTGTTGGAGCTTGGTGCCTATGCCTCTAAAATAAGAGAAGAAAAATTTGGAAGAAAAACATATTACAATATCAATAGACATATAAACCCAACAAATATCTGTAAAGATGTTTGTCAATTTTGTGCATATAGTGCCAGTAGAAAAAATCCAAAACCATATGCCTTATCACATGAAGAGATTTTGGAAACTGTTGCAAATAGTGTAAAAAATGGGATCAAAGAGGTGCATATCGTTTCTGCCCACAATCCAGAGACTGGACTGCAGTGGTATCTTGATGTATTTAGAAAGATAAAAGAGAAGTTTCCAGATATTCATGTAAAAGCATTAACAGCAGCAGAGATACATTTTTTGAGTGAAGAGTATGATAAATCGTATGAAGAGATTATCGATATGATGATACAAAATGGAGTAGACAGTATGCCAGGTGGTGGTGCTGAAATCTTTGATGAAAAAGTAAGAAAAAAAATATGTGGAGGGAAAGTCACCTCTGATCAATGGCTAGAGATACATGAACTATGGCACAAAAAAGGAAACAAGTCAAATGCTACAATGCTTTTTGGACATGTAGAAAGTAGAGAAAATAGAATAGATCATATGATAAGACTCCGTGATCTTCAAGATAAAACAGGTGGAATAAATGCATTTATCCCTTTAGTATATCAAAAAGAAAATAACTTTTTAAAAGTAAAAGATTTTCCAACTGCTCAAGAGATACTTAAAACATATGCAATTAGTAGGATTATGCTAGATAATATCCCTAACTTAAAAGCTTATTGGGTAACTTCAACTATCAAGTTGGCTCTTGTAGCTCAAGAGTTTGGAGCAAATGACCTTGATGGTACAATCGAAAAAGAGTCTATAAATAGTGCCGCAGGTGCAGCTAGTGCCAATGGTATGCAACAAAAAGAGTTCATAGAACTCATAGAAAACAGTACGTTTATCCCTACTCTAAGAGATAGTTTATACAATGAATTATAATACACTCACTCCAGAAGAACAAAGAGTACTTTTACATAAAGGGACAGAAAGAGCATTTTCAGGTATCTATTTTGATCATAAAGAAGATGGTACCTATCTTTGCAAACAATGCAACACTCCACTTTTCACATCAAACTCAAAGTTTGATAGTGGCTGTGGATGGCCTAGTTTTGATGATAGTATCAAAAACAATGTCAAAGAGATTCCAGATGCGGATGGAAGTAGGACAGAGATAGTATGTGCCACGTGTGGAGGACATTTAGGGCATGTGTTTAGAGGTGAAGGATTTACGGAGAAATTGACACGGCATTGTGTCAATTCTGTTTCTGTTAGTTTTGAGAAAAGATAACGTAAACAAAAAGCAAAATAACTTGCCGAGTGTTTACTCTTTAATGATTGATAATCTCACTCAAAAATTCTTGCGCTCTTTTTGTTTTTGGATTTGAAAAAAACTCTTCTGGAGTATTTTCTTCCAAAATTTGTCCATCTGCCATAAACACTATTCTATTTGCTACCTCTTTTGCAAAACCCATCTCATGCGTTACACAGACTATTGTATAGTTTTCATGTGCCAAAGATTTCATAACATCCAAAACCTCCCCAATCATCTCAGGGTCGAGTGCAGACGTAGGCTCATCAAACAAAATAACATCTGGCTCCATAGCAAGTGTTCTAGCTATTGCGACACGTTGCTGCTGTCCACCACTTAACTCCCCTGGATATTTATTGGCTTGATGAGGGATCTTTACTTTTTCTAAAAGTTTCATTCCTAAAGCTTCTGCATCTTCTTTGGACATTTTTTTCACTTTTATAGGTCCAATAGTAATATTTTCCAAAATTGTTTTATGAGGAAAAAGATTGAAATGTTGAAACACCATCCCTGTATGTTGACGAACTTTATTGATATCTGTTTTATCATCTTTTAGATCTTGACCATTAACAAACAGATGCCCTGTTGCAAAATCTTCAAGTTTATTAATACATCTAATCATCGTCGACTTTCCACTCCCACTAGGACCACATACTACTACAATTTCACCTTTTTTTACAGTGAAGTTAATATTTTTTAATGCATGGAATTTATCGTAATACTTCTCTATATGTTTCATCTCTATTATATTTTCGTTCATTTTTTATCCTATTTTTTAACTATTTAATTGTTTTTCTACTTTTTTTTCTAGTTGTGTAGCAATTTTACTCAATGTGAAAGCACAAAGAAAATAAACAATTGCTATAAAACTTAATATCTCAAAACTCATATAGATACGGTTATTAATAATTGTAGATGCTCTAAAAAACTCAACTACACCAATAACATAAACCAAAGAGGTATCTTTAAATAACGATACAAATTGTGATAAAATTGAAGGTATCATTCTTCGGTATGCTTGTGGTAAAATGATATATATAAACACTTGAAAACTATTCATACCCAAAGTTTTTGCAGCTTCAAACTGACCTTTTGGTATAGAGTTTAAACCTGCTCGTACTATCTCTGCTATATGCGCTGACTCAAATAATGTAAAAGCAATGATTGCAGATGTTAAAGCTGAAGATGTAATCTTGATATCAAATAACATTCCAAAAAATATAGGTAAAGCAAAAAATACCCAAAATATTACCATAATATGTGGTAATGCACGAAAGAGTTCTACAAACATAGTAGCAGGAATAGAGATGATTTTGATCCCTGTCCATCGTGCTATTCCTAAAATAGAACCCCCTATAAAGCTCAAAATAATAGCAACAAACGCCAAATAAAAGGTCAATACCAATCCACCTATTTGATCTTCTAATCCAAATAACATAAAATAGATTCTATCCATTGTTAATGCAGATGAAAAATCTGCATTTGGATAAGTTACCATTTGAAATGCCTTTGCTAAAACAATAATATAGGTAAGATTTAATAAAATAAACAATACTTTATGTTTTGCAAAATACAGCGTTACTTTTTCATTCATTTTACATCTCCTTTATTACTACTAGTTTTTATTAAAGCATATTTATCAACTTGAGACATTATAAGTGCTGTGGCAAGTGTTAAAAGTAAATATAAAATAGTTACAGCTGTCGCTGCTTCAAAACCTCTAAAAGTTAAACTATCTATCTCTTGTGTTTGAAATGTCAACTCTGCCACCCCAATTGTCATAGCCAATGAAGAGTTTTTTATAAGATTCAAAAACTGACTTGTAATCGGTCCCCACACCATTTTAAGAGCTTGTGGAAAAATAATATAATACATAGATTGAATATAATTCATTCCTATTGTTTTTGCAGCTTCCATTTGCCCTTTTGGTAAAGACTGAATACCTCCTCTTACAGCTTCCGCTACATAAGTGCTTGTATAAGTAATAAGTGCTATAAGTGCAGAGAAAAATTCATTGTGATTCTCTACACCTATACTATTTCCAAATGTTTCTAAAATTGGAAATGCATCTGTGAGTGTAAATGAAAAATAGATAAAAAACATCTGCACTATTAGTGGGATATTTCTAAAAAATTCTACATAATATGTTCCTGCAAGTGATAGAAAAAAATTATTGCTTACTCTTAGTAATCCAATAAATGAACCAATAATGAATGAGAAGAAAATACCAATTATAGATAATTTCAATGTCATCATAAAACCATCTATAAGTAGTTGTTTATATGTTAATAAGACTGTCCAGTCAAATTCATAAGCCATGTTATTCCTTTTAACGTAATATATTTAATAAAAAAATGACACTACAAAATATAGTATCATTTTTTCTTGTAAGATTGACTAGTTAGGCCATACTTCTGGAAGTTGTTTAGGTTTTTCACCAAACCATTTTTTATACAATGTTGTATATGTACCATCAGATACTGCTTTTTGGATTGCAAAGTTTACTGCATCTCTAAAATTTGACTCATTTTCAGGAATACCCATACCATATGGTTCATTTGAAATGGTTCCACCTGTTACTTTGAGTGTTCCGCCACTATCTTTTGCTTGTGTACTACACCATACTAAGTCTGTAGTAACCGCATCAATTTTCCCTCTTTTAAGTGCCATAACGGCTTGTGGATACTCTTGAAAATAGATGATTTTAGCTTTTGGTGATGCTTTTAAGAAGTTTTGACCACTTGTAGCTCCTTGAATAGCACCTACTTTTTTACCAGCAAAACCTTTTGCTGTTCGTGTTCGTTCATCTTTTCTTACTAGCATAGATTGACCATCAAAAAAGTAAGAAACTGTAAAATCTATAGTTTCATCTCTTTGTACTTTGTGTGTCATAGAAGCTGCTGCAATATCAACTTGCCCACTTGAAACCAAAGGGATTCTTGTTTTTGACGTTACTTGTTGAAACTTTACTTTCACCCCTAAATCTTTAGCGATATATTCTAGGAGATCAATATCAAAACCAACTACTTTATTTTTTTCATTTACATATCCAAATGGTTTAAAGTCAAACTTTACACCTGCTTTTAAAACACCAGCATCTTTTACATCTGATAATTTATCAGCAAATAGAACACCACTTAACATAGCCATTGCAACTAAACTTGTCATTGTTTTTTTTAACATTTTCTTTCCTTTTTATAATAGTAATTTTCTTAACAATCAGTCTACAAAAAAAATCTTAATGTAATATTACATTTATTCCAAATATTTGTATATAAAGTTTACAATTGTATTAAAATAATAATGATTTATTTATCTATTTGTATAAATTTAATTGATTATTCTATTTTTACACAAATTTAGATACTATTTTATATTTTATAAGGAACTATACCCATGAAAAAACTAATCATAATACGACATGCAAAATCGGACTGGCAAGATACAACCTTAGATGATTTTGATAGACCTCTCAATGAAAGAGGATTGAGAGATGCCCTTTTTATGGGACAATTTTTAAAAAACAAAAATCTTCTCCCTGATTTAATCATAAGTTCTCCAGCATTACGAGCGATTACAACTGCAGAAATAATAGCAAAAGAGGTGAACTATGAAAAAGCAATCACCCCAAATCAATATATATATGAAGCCTATGTCAATACTCTGCAAGAGATAGTGAGTTTTATCTATGATGAAAATGATACAGTCTATTTAGTTGGTCACAACCCTGGGGTATCAGCTTTGGCATATATGCTCAGTGATATGAAAGAGAGTATCCCCACTTGTGCTATAGTACAGATAGATTTTAAGTGTGATTCGTGGATGGATGTTTCCAAAGAAAATGGATCGTTAATCTCTTATGATTTTCCTAAAAAGTTACGATAAGGAGCTATAATGACACTAGAAAACACTTTATTAGAGATAGTACGAGCTTCAATTTTAAATAGTTTCAATAGCTCTTTTAAAATTGATAAAGTATCACTCACTCAACAATTTCCTCTGCTTGTAGAAAAAAGAGCCACTTTTGTTACTTTGAATTTAGATGGAAGATTACGAGGCTGTATTGGTTCTCTTATACCTCATCGAAGCTTATTGGATGATGTGATAGAAAATGCAAAAAAGAGTGCTTTTGGGGATCCTCGATTTAAAAAATTAACTTATGAAGAGTTTCAAAATATCACCATAGAGATATCTGTTTTGACACCTGCTGTTCTACTAGACTACACAAATGAAGCTGATCTAAAAGAGAAAATTAAACCATTTGAACATGGAGTTATCCTTCAATGTGAAAATAAACAAGCTACTTTTTTACCACAAGTTTGGGAACAGATACCAAATTTTGAAGATTTTTTTACACATTTGAGCAAAAAAGCTGGTTTTGAATCATCTTGTTTGGAAAAACACCCTATTTTATATACATATACAGCTATCAAAATAAAATAATGGACTATTTTAAAAAAGAGAAAGAAAAACTTGTTTGTTTATTGTGTTCGTATTATTGTAAATTAAGTCCAGATGAGATAAGTATTTGTGGTGTCAATAAAAATACTGGAGATACAATAGAATGTTTGGTGTATGGCTATATCTCAGCACTTAATGTAGACCCAATTGAAAAAAAACCATTGTATCATTTTTTGCCACAATCAAAATCGCTCTCTTTAGGTACTGTTGGATGCAATTTCAAATGTTCTTTTTGCCAAAACCATGGGATTAGTCAAGAAAAAAAGATAAATCAATCAAACTATCGTAGTCCCTTAGATGTAGTAAAATTAGCAATACAACACAAGTGCCAATCTATCTCTTATACCTACAACGAACCCACTATTTTTTACCCTTATGCAAAAGATATCGCCATCGAAGCCAAAAAACACAATATCAAAAATGTATATGTTTCGAATGGTTTTGAGAGTAAAGAGGTGATAGAAGATATGAAAGGGGTTATTAATGCTGTTAATATTGATCTAAAATGTTTTTCACATACATACTACAAAAATAGTCTTGGAGGAGATCTGCAACAAGTACTCGAAAATCTCAAACATTTTAAAAAGCTTGGTATTTGGGTTGAAATTACGACACTCATTGTCCCTACAAAAAATGATAGTTATGAAGAGCTAGATGCTATAGCAAAATTTATCAAAAATGAACTCGACATCTACACCCCTTGGCATCTCTCCTCTTTTCATCCTGATTATAAAGATTTAGATCTTCCTCACACCTCTTTACAAAGTCTACAAATGGCAAAAAAAATCGGCGATGAAAATGGACTCAAATATGTCTATATTGGCAATGTCCCTTTTGAAAATAATACATCATGTCCCAATTGCAATACAGTACTTATTCAAAGAGAAAGATTTGAAATATTAAGAAATAATATTACAAACGAACACTGTCCAAAATGTGGATACAAAATAGAAGGATTTTACCAAGCCATGAAAACACTCCGAAAAACAGCTTTTGCAGGTTCATTTTATTCTGCAAACAAAGCAGAAATTTTAAAACAAATAGATGATTTTAATCAAAAGATTACAATAAATGGCGAGTTTGATACACGCGCTATGATAGTGCCACATGCTGGTTATATGTTTAGTGGATTTACGGCAAATATTGCATATCAGATATGCAAAAATAAGAAACCTAAAAGAGTGATAGTTATCGGTCCTTCACACAAAGTATATTTTGAGGGTGCGAGTATTGCATTGTACGATGCATATCAGACACCTTTTGGAAATATCCCTATCGACAAAGAGTTTAGTGAACAGTTGAAAAATACTCATGATTTTCTCTCTTTTGAAGAAAGCATGCATGCTGAACACTCCACAGAAACACAAGCACCTTTTATAAAACACTATTTTCCAAATACACAAATAGTAGAGATAGTCTATGGCAAATTAGATTTTAAAAAACTGTCCCTTTTGATAGATGATATTTTGGAAGATACAAATAATCTTCTCCTTATCTCTACAGATCTAAGTCATTTTCATACACAAGAAAAAGCAAATAAATTAGATACTATTTGTCTTAATGCCATTGCCAAAAAAGATATCTTACTTCTTGATAATGGTTGTGAAGCATGTGGAAAAATTGGTGTAAAAGCTTTTCTTTATTCTGCAATACAAAAAAATATGCACTCAAGGGTACTGCATTATTGTACAAGTTTTGATGCTACAAAAGATGCATCACGAGTGGTTGGGTATACTTCTGCGATTGTGGGGTATTAATATATAAAAAAACAAAAAGTATTATTCCCGTACTATTCCCAAATTTACCCACAAAACACTGCTTATCTAAAGCCAATTATAGATAAAATCTTCCTCCAAAAAATATGCCACTAAGATAAGGAAGAGAATGTTTCAAGAAACTATCGTTGAGATAATACAAAGAGTTAACAGTTTAGAACAAAACAAAAAATCAATCGCCCAGTTAGATATACAAGATATAAAAGATGAGATACAAGAAACACTATTCGCAATAAATTTTACACCTCAAAACATAGAAGAGCAAGAGTTTGCTACTCTACAAAAATTAGAAGTAACTCCTACAGAAGCTTTAGGGTTGTTTTTTCTTACTTTTGTAACAACACTTAAAAATGAACTTTCATACAACAGTTTGTGGGTAGGTATCATCGATGCACTGCTTGAGTTTGAAGAGGATGACAATACATTTTTTGTTGATAACTATTGTATTGATGAGAGTGAATTGGGATCTTATCTCAATCAAGCGATTATTGCTGCTATTGTTAAATTTAATCTTCGTGATGGCTATGACAATGACCAACCAACAGATACGATACTTTTACAAATGGGGCTTTTAAATAGATTTACAAATATCAACTATTGGTTAAGTGCTAACTCAAAAAATTCTACGATAGAAAATCTTACAAATAGAACACACCAAAACTATTCAAAAAGTTTTCATAGTGGATGGAAAGTTTTACAACGATATTCACAAAGTTTACTCTGTAAAAAAGAGACTCTTCAATTTCTAAAACTCAATGTATGGTTTAAAGATTTTAATTTAGAGGAGCTTCTAACTTCAGCAAAAACAAAACTTCATACTCCACTTATCACTAAAGATGAGATAGAAAACAACTTCTTTTTAGACAAAGTATTGTACCACGATAATAAACTTCAGTTTATACTCAATGGAGATGATTTTTATGTTTTAGAACTCAAAGGTGAAAGTTATGATATTTATATTGATGATAAATTTCACACAAAACTACTCAAAAATGAAACAACAAAAAGGTATACTTTAGAAAATTGTATCACGATAGAAGAACCAGAAAATTATACTATAGATATACAACTCAGAGATACAAATGGTGTATCTATTTATGAAGAGCAGTGTATACTTTTTGATTTTAATCATGATATTTTGATTTTTGATGATGACGGAAAATGGTACACAGATCCAAACCAAAAGCTTGAAGAGACCAAAACTTACTCTTTACTCATAGATTCAGATTTTGATATCAGTAATGCAGATGATACTCTTTATGAGTATTTTGATGGCTATGTAAACCTTATCACCAATATTACACCCGACTCAAATTTTACAGCAGATGATGGCGATCTTTATCAATTTTCTTTAAATTTTACACAACAAATCAAAGCACCCGCTTGGCTCAATCAGATTGAACTCTATGCAATCACTGATTTTTTATCTTTTGATGAGCCTATAGAGTATCAATTACGATTTAATAATATTACGGTGAGTGCCAGACAAGTCGATGAGCTTATAGATATAAAACAAGATTTTTCTATTGTGAGATGGAGTTACACAGGTGGTGTGGTGTATGATTTGGATGCTATAGAAAATGGGAATTATACTATGGATTTGAGTTATGATATTTTACTCAATAGAAAAAATACTCTCAAAATAAAAGTGGAAGATACTATTTTTACAAAACAACTCAATGTCACCATTTTGGAAAAAACAATCAAACCAAAATATAGAACTTTTCTCAAAGATGAACAAGAAAACATTACATTTATCAGAGAAACAAACCGACTCAATGACTATGACCTTCAAAATAAAAAGATTATTATCACATCATTTCACGAAGATTTAAGTAACACTCCAGAACTTAAAACACAAATATTGAGAGATAAAACAAATATATTTGATAGATGTACTGTCAATAAATTTTTCACTCTTTCCTCTTATCCTTTGTATGGAGAAGAGATATCAAGTGTCAAAAAGATATATGATGATGTCCAATGGAATACATTTTGTAGTATCAAAATACAAGGGATAGTCAAAAGTTATGATGAAAAAACTCTCAAAGCTACACTCCATACAGATACAAAAGCTACAAATATAACACTTGTAACTTTGGATACCGACTACCAATTAAAGACACATACTCTAAAAAACAATAAAAATACTCTCCAACTTCCCTATGAAGTACTTGGATTTTGTTTACTCAACGATGGAGCGTATATCGGTTCATTTTTTACAGAAAATATCCTTGATATAGAAACTATTTTTGCGAGTGTTGAAATTCTGAAATTTTTGCGATTATCGTATTATCCAATTGCTGAATATTTTAATGGTACAGAGTATGAAAAAAATAGAGCTTTTAGAGAGAAAGCCAGAAATGACAAGAAAAAAGCAAAACGACTTTTGAGAGTGTGTATCAAAGATAATCCCTCAATATTTTTAAAAGCATTTATAGAAGATACTTTTGTCATTGATGATATGACTATTGCACTTCAGTTTGACCACTCCAAAGCGATAGCAGAGCAGATACTTTTTGCTATAGAGTTTGATGCAGAAGAATCCCTTACAATCGTTCACGAAATTATCTTGAATAGATGGCAAGAAAAAATGGTACAACTTCCATTGTTTTTACTCTATATTTTAAACAATCTCAACAATGAGCGGTATTATTATATCTTTAGAGATGAGCTTGATGATACTATTTCACAAGAAGATGATGTCGATGAAGAGTTTGTAAATAGAATGACAAATGCTCTTTTAAGTGACCATAAAATCAATAGATTTGAAAAAATTAATATCAAAACAATTACACAAGGGGAGCATAAAGACTTTTATATTTTGAAAGCTTTAGATAAACTTATAGAGAGGGTAAATGCACCTGAAAAGAAAGAAGAGACAACAAGCGAAGAGTAGAAAATACCCTTCCTATATTTTCAATAGCCAAGAAACTGTAGCTATTGTAAATATAGAGATAAATATACCATAGCCCAATATGGAGGCTACAAGTTTAGGAGCAAGTCCTGCTATACTAGCTACTACTCCTGCTGTTATCATAGGTCCCATAGCACTTTCCAAAACAGAAACTTCAGTAATAAATCCCTTTAATCCAAAAATGTACATAGTCAAAAATCCAAATAAAGGAACTATGATCAGCTTATTTCCAATCCCTAAAATAAAAGGTTTCATATCTTCTTTTGGTATTTTTAACTGTAAATTAAATCCTACAGAAATAAGTGCTAAAGGGATCAAAGTATTCCCTAGTGTACTTAATGATTTTGAGATATCAGGATGAAATTCAACTCCATTAATGGCAAAAGCTATTATCAAAAAGATAAAAGGGGGAAATTTAAATATTTTTTTGAGTATATTTTTTGTACTAATAGTCCCCTCATCTGAATAAATAGCAATAACGACAGCACCATACGTACTCAAAGCCAAAAAAGAACCTAACTGATCGTAAATAATCACATAAGGAAGTCCCTCCACACCATAATAATGAGAAACCATCGGTATCCCTATAAAAGATGTATTTCCTAGTACTCCTACTAATAATAAGGCACCTGTTATATGTTTGTTCCATTTAAAGATTTTAGACAGTATAAGTATAGAAATTGCCCCGAAAAGTGTAGTGATCCACGCTATAAGTACGGGAATAAATACCTCACTACCAAATGAAATTTTTGGCACTTCATTGAGTATGATAGCTGGTAATGATATATAAATAATAAAAAGATTTAGTACTTGCGATGTTGACTCGGGAAGTATTTTAAACTTTTTAAGGAAATACCCTAAAAACATTAAAAATAATATAAAAATAAATGTTCCCATACCAGATCCGTTTTATTTCCTACCAGTCAATAAAAATATCGGAAAATCTCCATGTGGTTTACTAGCTACACTTACAGTTTCTACTTTTAGATCCCTAAATCCTACTTTTTTAGCAATTTGCAAAAATGACTCTTTTTCAAATCCAAAGTGAAAAACACCAGTATCATCAGTATGAAAACTCCCATTTTCTGTTTCTAAATCAGCCAAACCAATAGTACCATTTTCATTTAACATATCATAAAATTTTGTCAATAAATCTTCGATATCTTCGACATGATGAATAGTCATAGAAGATATAATACTATCTATATTTGTAAGAAGATGATCGTGTTTTTCTTTGGTTATATCGATTTCGAGGACTTTTAAATCACATGCAAAACTTTTTATTTTTTCACTAAGAACTGCATTCATAGCTGTAGACATATCCACAGCAGTAATACTTCTGACATATGGAGCAATCTCTTGTGTTAACAATCCTGTACCAGAACCAAAATCTAAAATATGCATATTTTTCGTATATGAAACCTCTTTAAGTATACCATCTGCTATATTTTGTACATTTGTTACCCGTTTTACATTTTGTTCATATTCATTTGCTTTGTGTGCAAAAAAATCTTTTTTTTCATTTTTCATTTTCACCTCTTAAATTTTTCTATTTTAAGATGATAACGAAACTATATTAAAAATCTTTTATAATATTCGCTATTGTGGTCAATCCTATCTTGATTTTTTCTTCATCTGTATGGGTAAAATTAAATCGTATCTCATTTTCTTGCCCATTTTTATCATAAAATTCTATCCCTGGGACATACACTACATTTTGTTCCAAACATTTTTGTATCAAATCAGATGTATTTATATCTCTGAGTTTTCCATAAATAAACATCCCCCCTTTTGGCTCAGTATACTCAAACTCAGGTAAACATAAATCAAGATATTTTTTAAATAAAAGCATTTTATTTTTATACTCTTTACGTAAATTATGTAAATGATTTGTATACTCATTTTTATCATCTAAATAGTCATTTAAAATATATTGAGAGAGTCCATTTGTATGTAAATCCATAGCTTCTTTATATGATATAAGAGGATTTAAAAGTTTTTCATCTGCTCGTATCCACCCTATTCTAAGACTTGGCGCAAGTGTTTTTGAAAAACTTCCTAAATGAAAACTATTATTTTCTAAAGATGAACTCATAGATCGGTTTTTATTTTCAAAATAGAGTTCAGAATAAGGGGAATCTTCTATTAAAATACCATTATTTTTTTTGATAATAGAGATGATTTGTTCTCTTTTCTCTTGACTATATGTTATCCCTGTAGGATTTTGAAAGTCAGGTATAAGATATGAAAACTTAGTCTCTTTAAAACTTTTTATAAATTCAACTATATTTATACCATCTTTTTCAAGACTTATAGAGGTTTGTTTTAAGTTATTTAGATTAAAGATATTCATAGCACCTAAATATGATGGTGCTTCTACTGTTATTGATTTTCCATGATTATATCGTGAGATTATATCCAGGGCTTGTTGTGAACCTGAGGTGATCATAATATTTGATGACTTCGTATCAAAACCATCATCACAATACATTTGTGCGATTTTTTCTTTTAGTTTATCTATCCCCGTTGATTTTATATATTGTAAAGTATTTTGATGATTCAATACTCTATTGGCTGACTCTTGTAGTTTCTTATGTGGGAAAAGTTTTTCATCAGGTAGCCCTCCTGCAAATGATATAGTTTCATTTGTCGTATGTTCTAGTATCTCTCTTATAAATGATCTTTTCATTGCATCTCCTTTATTTTGTACAATAATAGCACTTCATCATATTTTAGTCTGCACTATTTGTGTCCATATAGTTATCTATTTTTGCTAATATTATTATCTTTAGTTGTTAGCTTTATATTCTATTTGTGATATAATTTAAATCAAGGATCATATCATGCATAAAAAAGAGACAAATCTTTTACATAGTACATTGGCAAATAATATGATGAATTATATTACCAATAATATTGACACCGATATAAATATTGATGAGATTGCAAAAGATTTTGGTATAAGTAAATTTCATTTTCATCGTATATTTAAAGAACAAATGGGTACAAACATTTATGAAACTATCAAATCTATAAGATTGCAAAAAGCATCAAATCTCCTCATAACCAATAAATATTCAACCATAACAGAAGTAGCCAATATATGTGGATATAGTTCTCAAACATCATTTATAAGAGCATTTAAAGCACGATTTGAACAGACTCCAAAACTTTGGAGAAATGGAGGATATAAAGAGTACTCAAATAAAATTTTAAGTAGTTCTCAGGCAGCAAAATTATCAAAAGTAGACTTTTCTCCTCTTGAAGCAAAAATTATAAAAACCAAAAAGAAAAAAGTATACTACATTAGACAAAAGGGATATAACCAAAAAGCAACCCAAATTTGGCAAAAACTAATGGCATGGATTTATACAAATGATATAAAAAACTATGAACAAATAGCTGTATATCATGACAACCCTATCATTACCCCACTTGAAGATTGTTATTATGTCGCATGTATCGCCGTAGATGAAAATAAAAAATTAGAAAACACTAACTTACCCTACTTTGATTTACATAGTATTTTATGTGCAACATTTGAAGTTGAAGGAAAATTTGGCGATATACTCAAACTTATCCAATGGGTGTATCATCATTGGTTACCAAAAAGTGGTTTTGAGACAAGCACTTTTCCGTCTTACTCTATTTTTGAAAAAAACCATTTTTTAAATGATGATGGAAAATTTAAAATCAAGTATTTTGTGCCTGTAAGGTATCTGTAATAATGATAGCTTCAGTTATATTTTTGTATCCCAAAATTTTCTTGGCTTTCAACTTTTAAACAAAAACCCCAACTATAACTTTTAGAGCAAGTAAAGATAACAATACTTTTAATAGCATCAAAAACTTTTTACCATCTATTTTATCTCGTAGTTTTGTCCCTGCGTAACTCCCTGCAACTGCTCCTATAATCATAGCACACAATATACCGATATATTCAAAAAATACAAAACCAAAAAACATAAATGCAAATACTTTTAAAATATGTGTAATACTCATCAAAGCAGCACCAGTAGCTACGACCTTGTCTTTATCTTCATAATCTTTCAAAAGTAGAGTCATACTCAGTGGTCCAGTAGCCCCTACGACTATAGACAAACCAGATTGTAAAAAACCTATGAGATAGTAGTTTTCATATTTTTTAATCTTATCATTAAATTGTTGTGACCATAATGACAATAAAATATATACTCCTATAAACAATGGAACATATTCTAATGATATCATAGAGATAATAGCTGCAAAAAGTGCTACACCTGCTATTGAACCTATAAGAAATTTTGGTACTACTTCATATTGAATATCTTTGTGTCCAAAGACTGCTCGTGAAAAGTTACTCGACATTTGTGTAAGTCCGTGGACTGGTATAAGGGCATTGAGTGGGAGAAAAGAGGGAAGTATAGCTATGAGTATCATACCTCCCCCAATTCCTACTACACCTGCAATAGTAGAGGTACAAAAGGTGAGTACACCTAATAATAATTCTGTCATATAAATTGTCCTATAAATAATATTTTGTACCTATAAAATAGCCAATAAAAGCTTATTTATCAAAAAAATTGTTATAATTTGAAAATAGAGACAAAAGGGTATAAAGAATGAAAACATATAGATTTATCTCATGGAATGTAAATGGTATACGAGCAGTAGAGAAAAAAGAGGCGTTAAAATGGGTCGATGATGAAACGGTCAATATTTTGGGATTGCAAGAGATAAAAGCAGAAGAAGACCAAATCCCTGCGACTATTTTTGACAAAGAATATGCTTTTAAACATATCAATCCTTGTAGTATCAAAGGACGATCGGGAACGGCTCTTTATAGTGATATAAAACCATTTTTTTATGATAACACACGAGATGTAGATATTTTAGATGAGGGAAGAATAAACGAAGCACATTTTAATTTTGGAGATAAAAAGATAGCATATTTTAATGTGTATTTCCCAAATGGACAAAGTAAAGAGGAGAGACTTATCTATAAAATGGGATTTTATGATCGATTTTTGGAGCATTGTGAAACTCTTAAAAAAGATGGTTTTTCTATCATCGTATGTGGAGATGTCAATACAGCACATCATGCTATTGATTTAGCACGACCAAAAGCCAATGAAAAAAAGTCTGGTTTTTTACCGATGGAACGAGAGTGGATGGATAAACTTCTTGATTGTGGATATGTGGATACTTTACGGCATATCAAAGGTGATGAGGAGGAGCTTTATAGTTGGTGGTCTTATCGAGCAAATGCACGAGCGAACAATGTAGGCTGGAGAATTGATTATTTTTATGTGAGTGAGGATCTAAAAGACTCTATCAAAGATGCGTATATTATGAATGACTATATGGGAAGTGACCATTGTCCTATTGCTTTAGAGATAGAGTTATAATGAATAGAGAATGAACTAAAAGTAAATCTTTTTAGTTCATTTTACACCACACATTTTATACTGTGTGTAGAACACTTCTTATAAATAGCATTTGTTTGCTCTTTAAAATCACCATTTTTTTCAAACATTATCATAGGTGGTAAAATCTTTAGAGGTGATTTTGAGGCACTTCTAGCATAGACCATCACTAAGCTTGCTTCCTTTACTTCATTTGGATGAATGAATTGAACTGCTTCCATATTTAGGTTGGTATCTCCTATATACTCTACTATTTTATCCAATTGTTTTGCATCATAACAAAAGAAAAATTTTCCACCTTGTTTGAGTATTTTTGCTGTTTTAGAGATGAATTTATCTAAAGGCATATTATCACTATATCGAGCTATTTTCAAAGATTCATTTTTACTTTTTATCACATCACTATGATAAAATGGGGGATTTGATACTACATAATCAAACTCTTTATCAAATGAATAGTCTAAGATACTTCCCTTATGAAGAGTATTTGTTATACCATTTACTTCACTATTCTTTTGTGTTAAAAATTGAAAACTTTTCTGTATTTCACACTGATTGAGATTGAGTTTTTCATAATCTCTTGCAACTAAAAGACCCAAAATTCCACTACCACTGCCTATATCTAAAAGCTCCCCTTTTATATTTTTATATTTTTCTAGGTTTTTACAAATGAAATTATATAAAAAATGGGTATCGCTATTGTAGCAATACCCATTTTGTGGTTGGTATAAAGTAAGTGTTTTAGACTTAGTGTAAGTCTGCATTTAGTTTTACTTCTCTTGTTGATCTCATAGCGATGATTTGACCAGTCACAGAGTTTTGTCTAAAGTGTACACCATTTACTCCTAAAAAGTCCATACCTCTCATAAGTACAGAGATCTCTTTTTCTGGATTTGCTTCACTTATAGCAGTAACTGCTTTTTCAGAAAGAGTAATTTTTGTACCAGGTAAAATAGTCACACCAGCATCTAAGATACAAGAGTCACCAATAGCAGTACCAGTACAAGAGTTCGCACCAAGTAATGTATTTTCACCTATAGTTACAGGAACACCGTCAGTACCAGAAAGTACACCAAGGATTGATGCACCACCACCTACATCAGAACCAGCACCAACGATAGCAGAAGAAGAGATTCTTCCCTCAACCATTACAGAACCCTCAGTCCCTGCATTGAAGTTGATATAAGCAGCACCAGGCATAACTGTAGTTCCACCAGCAAGTTGCGCTCCAAATCTTACTTTTGCAGTGTCTAAGATTCTTGTGTTATCTGCTGGTATTACATGTTGTAAAAATCGTGGAAATTTATCTACAGCATCAATATTTGGATATTTTGCAGTAAGTTTCAATGTTAATTCATTTGCTCGTAACCAATCTAATTCAATAGGGTTGTTTCCTTCCCAAGCTACATTGTGTAAGAGTCCAAAAATACCATTTAAGTTAAGACTTCTTAATGGTGCTTTTCCTGTAGAAAGAGCATTAAGTTTTAAGTAAGCAGCTTCTACACTTAAAGCATTTTCGTCTTCAAATATAAATACAACTTTGAAGTTTTCAGCACTTAGACCTAATTCTCGTGGAAGGGCTGAAAGATTAAGGATAAGTTGTACATTTTTATGTGCATCACCCTCAGCTTCTTCGATATAAGGATTAAAACATTTGATACAATTTGCTACAAACTCATCTGTGATACTTAAAACAGCCTCACTTTTTGTAGTATCTACAGTTACTCCAGCTTCTTTAAAAGCATTCATAAATACAGCTGCACTTCCAAAGTTTTCATTCCAGTTTACTACTGGATATGTAGCTTGTAGTACTTTATCTTTGTTTAATTGTCCTCTATCTATTCGTGCTATTCCAAAACCAATTGGATTTTTGTACCAGTCTTGTGATTGGATCTCTGTAACTTTTGCTTTAAATTGTTCTTGTGTTTCTAACATATTATGTTTCCTATTATATTTTAAAATTTGTGGATTATAGCTAAAATGCTATAAATTGTATATAATGTAAAATGATTGAATTAATCTTGGAAGCATTTCATTAATGTACATATTGTATATCATTGGTATAATTTGTGCATTAAAAAATAATGATATAATACAAAAAATATAAAAGGAGATCGTACTTATGGACAATATACTTGTAGTGATATTTTTGGCTATTTTTGTCGCAACGGTTTTAAATATAATCTTAAAACGATTTGGTGTGTCGCATATCATTGGATATATACTTTCAGGAACAATTGTAAGTTATTTGTTCAATTTTAATGGGGCTAGTTTAGTTACTCTAGATCTTATTGCTGAATTTGGTATCGTTTTTTTGATGTTTACTATTGGTCTTGAGCTTAATTTTGATAAAATAAAGAAAATGAAAGAACTCCTACTTGTCAATGGTTTTTTACAAGTATTTATAAGTGCATTTGTCATTTTTCTCCTTGCATACTTTGTATTTTCACTTTCAATGACCATATCTTTGATAGTTTCATTGGCTTTTTCTCTCTCCTCAACAGCTATAGTACTCACCTATTTAAAAGATTCAAAAGATATATACACCCCTTATGGGGAACGCTCCGTAGGGATACTTATTTTTCAAGATTTGGCGGTAATTCCTATCTTACTTTTGATTACTTTTTTGACAAATGATACATTATCAATCTCTGAAATACTTTTACAAACATTTTTGTCAGCACTTTTTATTGTGGTTTTTATGTTTACAATTGGAAAAAGAATAGTCAAATTATTGTTAAGTTTCTCTGCAAAAACACAAGTAGAAGAGTTGTTTTTGGGTTCAGTTTTTTCTATTGTTATAGGAGCTTCATTGTTGGCTCATGAAGTAGGTTTTACTTACTCTTTAGGGGCTTTTATAGCAGGTATGATTATTGCTGACACTGGGTATAGTGTAAAAGTAGAATCAGATATTATCACTTACAAAGATCTCTTACTTGGAAGTTTCTTTTTTAGTGTGGGTACAAAAATAGATGCCTTGTATTTTATCTCAAATATTCATAGTATATTTGCACTTTTAGCAGCTGTTATGGTTATAAAAGCTCTTGTAATATATTTTATTATTAGGCGAAAATCAGGCAAAAGTGTCTCGATAAAAACAGCCATCTCTTTAGCACAAATAGGGGAATTTTCTTTTGCTATATTTGCTTTGGCATTTACTTATGAGCTTATTCCCAATGAACTTGCAAGTTTTTTGATACTTATTACCGTATTATCTATGATAGTGACTCCATTTATAGTCAATAATATCTACAAAATAGCTTCTCTTTTTGTGACAGAATTTTACGAGTCAGATAAAATCACCCCTATCAAAGCAAAAAACCATGTCATAATAGCAGGATTTTCAACATTGGGAAGAGTAGTAGCTCATGATTTGACTCTTGAAAATATTGATTTTGTTATTATCTCTGACAATCTAAAACATGTTTTATTAGCAAAAAAGCTAGGCTACAAAGCATACTTTGGGCATCTTGATAAAAAGCCTGTTTTAGAGTCTCTAAAAGTGGAAGAGACTTCAAGTATTATACTTACAACCAATAAGGCATTACAAAAAAGAGTTATCTCACAAGCTGTATTGGATTTTTATCCAGCGGCACATATCATTGTTAAAATTGATTCAGTAGGAGAAAAAAAGCATCTCAAAGATTTACATATTACAGATTTTGTGGATACCCATCATGAAGTATCTCATTTGTTGGTAAATCATGCAAAAGTGAGAATTGGAAATTACAATGAGAATTGGAAATTACAAAATGTAAGTTAAAATTCTTTTTTACTTATCAGAATATAATAGTTATAAATAAATTGTATATAAATTTGAAACAATTGAAAGCTTACGAAAATAAAAATTAGGAGATAAAAATGTATGACTTTACAACATCAGCACCTAGAGAAGATACAAATGCAGAAAAATACACTGCACGAAAAGAACTTTTTGGTACTGAAGATATTTTACCTATATGGGTTGCTGATATGGATATTGATACACCCTCTTTTGTGTTGAAAGATATTCAAAAACGACTTACTCACCCTATATTGGGATATGAAATAGTACCAAAGAGTGCTTTTCAAGCTCAGATAAATTGGATGAAAAATATTCATAATGTAGAATTTGAACTCAATGATATGATCTATTCTCATTCAGTCGTAGCAAGTATAAATGTAGCTATTGAAGCTTTTACAAATGAAGGTGATACTATCATCGTACAAACACCTGTGTATCCTCCATTTTTTCAAAGTGTTAAAAGACACAATAGAGAAGTGTTAGAAAACAGATTAATCATAAAAGAAGATGGTAAATATGGCTTTGATTTAGAGGATTTAAAATCTCAAATAGATGATAAAACGAAACTTATTTTACTTTGTTCTCCTCATAATCCAGTAGGTCGTGTATGGAAAAAAGAAGAATTAATGGAATTACTTGAAATTTGTATACAAAATAATATTATTGTTTTTGCAGATGAGATACATTCTGACTTAATTTTTAAAGGAAATAAACATATCTCTTTCTCATCATTAAATGCAAAAGCAAAAAATATTTGTGTCACTGCCATTGGAGTAGGAAAATCATTTAATTTAGCAGGGATTGCTATGAGTAGTGTCGCTATTTCAAATAAAGTTTTAAAAGAAAAGTTTTTGGAAGTGTATAAAAAACACCATTTTGCTGATGGCTCTGTACTTTCTCATGTAGCCTTTGAAAGTGCCTATACACATGGAAAACAATGGATCGATGAGTTGAAGATACATCTTTATAAAAACTATAAGATGTTACAAACACTTTGTGAAAAATACCCAATGCAACTAAAACTCACACCTATAGAAGCTACTTATTTAGCTTGGATAGATTGTAGAGGAATGAATCTTGATGATAAACAACTTAAAGATTTTTTCATACAAGAGGCAAAATTAGGACTCAATCCTGGGCTTGGTTTTGGTGAAAATGGTGCAGGTTTTATGCGACTTAATTTTGCTGTTTCTATTGAGATGATGCAAGAAGTGATACAGAGACTAGATAAAGCACTTCAAAATAAAATAAAGGTGATAGATGTTTAGTAACCTATTAGAAACTAAAACAATTGAGACTCTCTACACAAATGATATATTTTGTAATAAATTAGGGAAAATAGTACTCTCTTCAAGTAATTTAGAAAAACAAATCTTGCTTTTAATAGAAAATACCCATCAAAATCCAAATGCAAACAAAGGGATGCTCATCAAATATATTGAATCAAAAGAGTTTTTTCCTGAGATTGTATCTATTTTATCCAAAGCAACAGAAGATACACTCGCTACTCTTCTTAATATTGTAATAGCAAAATGTATCGTAAATATGAATAACTTACATGAAATAGATATAAATGAATATTTGAAAAGAATCACTCTACTTGAAAATAAAATAAATTTAGTATATGCAGTGATAAAAGAGCATAATAAAATCAGTTTTACTATTGAAGATAAATCTTATAATTACTAGATATTAATGCATTATACAACTAGATATAGACTAGAAAAGGCAAGATTATTACTCTTCTTTTAAACCTTTTCTCATAGCCTCTATTAAGTTTTTATCAGCTTTAACCCCTGTAAATAGTTCAAAAAACGGGTCTTAAGATAAAGTATGTTTTAGATGATTGGAAAAAAACACTTCAAAATGGCGTTGATAGGAAAGTTGATGTTATCCCTTTGATGGCATTTGATACGGCACAAAAAAAAGGCTTGATCCCTACTCATAAAATCTATTCTCAACCTTTTAGTATTTTTGCTAAAAAAAGTCATAAACTCAGTATCGATTCGATGAAGGACCTAAAAGGCTTACGTGTAGCATATATAGAGGATATTGCAGTTTTAAAAAATTTACTTCCTAAATATCAAAATGAGTTTGAACTCGTAGGTGTAAAAACACCTTTTGAGGGTTTTAATAAAGTGCTTAATGACAAAGTTGATCTGTTTATTGATTTTACTTTAAATGGGAACTATCTTATTAAAAAGAATTTTTTACTAGAACTTGAATCAGTATATATTATAGAAAATATTCAGGTTGATTCTGTATCAGCTGTAGTTGCAAATAAACCGCTACTGCATTCAATAATAACAAAAGCACTGAACACTATAAGTTATAACGAGATATTAAAAATAACAAAAAAATGGACCATAGAATATACCGATGTGAGAAAAATAGATGAGTTACTCTCTGCAAAAGAAAAAATATATCTTGATAAACTCAAAAAAATACGGGTATCAGTTGAAAAAGATTGATGAACACTCCCTCGATCTCTGCAAACTCACATCTTCTGCTTACAAAAGATGAACAGACATATCTTCAAGAAAATAAGTTTACGATCTATTATAATAAAAACGGATGGATCCCTTTTATATTTGATGATAAAAACAACATCCCTAAAGGGATATCTGTAGATATGTGGGAGGAGATTACAAAAGATACAAATATTCAATTTACCTATAAACCAATAGATAATTTTACAAAAATCTTCACTTTACTACAAGAAAATCCGAATACATTAGTAGAAGCAACCTCCCATATCAAAGAGAGAGAATCATACGCCTCTTTTACAAAACCTTACGCTTCATTTCCTATTGCAATTGCCACAAATGTTAAAGAGAATTTTTTAGTTGATTTAAAAGAGTTAGAGGGGAAAACAGTTGCTGTTGGTAAAAACTACACTGCTCATCTTATGTTAAAAAAACATTATCCAAAAATAAAATTTATTCCAGTTAAAAATATACAAACAGCACTTGATCTTCTTGCAAATGGAAAAGTATATGCAGCAGCTGATATTTTACCTGTTATTAATCACGAACTTAATAAATATGGTTTTACAAATCTGAAAATATCAGGAACAAGTAAATTCAATTTTAATGTAGCCATTATGGTTAATAAAAAACATTCAAGGCTTGTTCCCATTCTTGATAAACTCATAGAAGATATGGATCCAAAAAGAAAACAAGAGATTTTAAATAAATGGATTTATAAAAGTGTTGCAACGGTTGATTATACGATTGCGTATTGGATATCTATTATTTCTTTGATATTAATTGTGTTTATTTTGTACCGTCAAAAAATATTAAAAGAGCAAAATAAAACAATAGCAATCGAAGTTGAGAAAGCAACAAGAAGACTCAAAGAGCTTAATAAAGTGCATGAAGATACCCAACACTTAGCAAAAATCGCAACAAGTAAAAAAAATATAAAAACAGGGAGATATCTTGTCTCAAAAGAGGTGCAAAATCCTTTGATTAGTTTGACTTTAAAAAATAATATTGTAGAGTTTCGAGATAATGGAGGAGGGATCCCCAAAGATATCATAGTAAGAGTTTTTGAACCTTATTTTACAACAAAAGAGCAAGGTGAGGAGGACAGGAATGGGACTTTATATGTCTAAAATGATTATAGAAGAGAATATAAGAGGAAAGATTAGCATGGAAAATAATAAAGAGGGTATTTTGATAACTATTGATCTAAAAGGTACGGTAAACAATGATAAAGTTTAAAAAAATAAAATCGATTCTTTATGTTGAAGATGAAACAATGGTTAGAGAAGAGCTTGCGGAATTTCTTGAGAATAATTGTGAGCGATATTAAAATGCCAAGAATGGATGGGATCGAATTAGCAAAAGAGATTTTTGCACTTAATAATGAGAGTCATATTATTTTTACAACAGCTTTTACAGATATGAAATATCTTCAAGATGCGATACAGATCCACGGTGATGGATATATTGTCAAACCTGTTGATCTAAGTTTATTAGAAAATTTGCTTATTAAAGTGATCAGAATAGAGTCATTACAACGGCAACTTGATATGAAAACACAATATGAACTCAAGAAAAAAGCTGAACTTGAAACTATTTTAGCAACCACTTTAGATGGTATCTCTATTTTAGATCTTTCAGGAAATTTTTCATATGCAAATAATGCTTTTTCGGATATGTTTGGATACTCTTTAAAAGAGTTAAAACAAAAAAATGTGATCGACTTAACGATACAAGAAGATAAAGAGCCATTTCAAAATATTATAAAAAAAGTTGTTAGTGAAAAGTTTATCGAACATTTTCAAATAAAATGTATCTCAAAAGATCAAAAAAGAGTGATCATCTCACTCTCACTAGCGCTTATGCCTGATCAAAATAGGATTTTGCTCTCTACAAAAGATGTAACGAAAGAGATCTATTCTCATAGAAAAATCCTCGAATATGTTGAAATCATTGATGAAAATGTGATCACCTCAAGTACAGATCTTATGGGAAATATCACCTATGCATCAGAAGCATTTTGTAAAATATCGGGGTATACTAAAAATGAATTAATCGGTCAAAAACACAGTATCGTAAGAAGTCCTGACGTGAAAGAGGAGCTTTATGAGGAACTTTGGGAGAGTGTAATTAAAAACAATGTTTGGTCAGGTGAGATAAAAAATAAAAATAAAAATGGCGATGAATATTGGGTTTTTGTAAAAATTTACCCCGTATTTGATGATGAGGGGATAAAAACTGGATATACCTCTATTCGACATGATATTACAAACCTCAAAAAAGTAGAAGAGCTTTCTATTATAGATGGTTTAACGCAAGCGTATAATAGATACTATTTTAATCAAATATTCAACACCTTTATTCAAAGTGCTAAAAGAAATGATGAGTTGATCGCTTTTGCAATCTTTGATATCGATTTTTTTAAACAATTTAATGATACCTATGGGCATCAAAAAGGTGATTATGCCATCCAAGCCGTTGTAAAATCGATGAAAGAATCATTACACCGTTCAGATGATTATCTTTTTAGATTAGGTGGAGAGGAGTTTGGGATTTTATTTAAACCAAAGTCAAATGAGTCTGCTGTAAAACTTGCAAATAAACTTGTAGAAGAGATAGAAAAATTACAAATCGAACATAAAGAAAATAAAACTTCAGATTATGTTACAATATCAGCAGGACTTATGTGCAAAAGAGCAACAGAGGTTCAAAATGAAGATATACTGTATAAAGAAACTGATGAGTTGTTATATAAAGCAAAACATAATGGTAGAAATAGAGTTGTCTACAATACTATGGAAGGGTAAAAAGTGAAAAAATTTAGACCAATAAAATCGATTCTCTACATAGAAGATGAAAAAGAGATTCAAGAAGAGTTAGCAGAAGTATTAGAAATTTTTTGTGAAGAACTGTATCGTGCAGATGATGGATTTCAAGGACTTGAGCTTTTCGAAAAATACCATCCAGATATAATTGTGACAGATATCAAGATGCCAATTATGGATGGAATAGAGATGTCTAAAAAGATTAAAGAGAGCAACCCAGCTATGCCTATTATATTTACAACTGCATTTAGTGATGTGGATTATTTTCAAGAAGCTATCGAATTACAAGTTGAGGGGTATTTATTAAAACCAATAAATCTCGAACTTTTAGAGAAAAAGATATTAGAGATCATAGATACAATTCATTTAAAAGAAGAACTTGCAACAAAAGAGCAGATGCTTTTGCAAAGCTCAAAATTAGCAGCTATGGGTGAGATGGTGGGAAATATTGGTCATCAATGGAAACAACCACTCTCAGCTATTACGATGAGTGCTACATCGATGAAAATTTTAAAAGAGACTGGACAACTAGCAGATGAAGAGTTTTATGAAAAATGTGACCTGATCAATAACTATGCACAATATCTCGCTCAAACTATAGATGATTTTTAAAACTTTTTTACTCCAACTGAAAATAATCAGGTATTTAATATCAAAGAGTATTTACATAAATGTGTAGATCTTGTAAGCGCTTCTTTTGATAATAATATGATCAAAACTATTCAAGAGATTGATCAAAAAATAAACTCGTTTGGTGATCCAAATCAACTGATACAAGCGATGATAAATATCTTAAATAATGCAAAAGATGCTTTGAGTGTAGCCTCAAATTTACGAGAAAAACTTGTTTTTATTTTAACAGTTAAAGAGGATGATGAAAAAATTATTATCACCATCAAGGATAATGCAGGGGGGATTCCTCGAAACATCATCAATAAAGTTTTTGAACCATACTTTACCACTAAAACAAAAGAGGATGGTACTGGACTAGGATTATATATCACCCACACAATAATCACAAAAAAACTCAAAGGAACGATCAAAGTTGAAAATGAGATATTCACCCACGAAGGGAAAGAGTATAAAGGGGCATGCTTTACAATTACACTGCCTTTAAAAGGGGATAATGTTATAGATTGACATACTCCCCATAGCGAAATGATACAAAAACTTCAACCAATAGAAGTGTCCTTAAAAAGAGTTATTGAGATATGTTTTTTCTGTTGTGTAACAAAAATAAAAAAGTATATAGTCAGGGTAGATATATAAAAATATCTACCCCTCTTTAAGACCTTGTCTCATAGCTTCAATCAAGTCTTTATCAGCTTTAACACCTGTAAATAGTTCAAATGCTATAACACCTTGATAGAGAAGCATATCTTCACCATCTTTAAATTGAAGACCATTTTCTTCTGCTTTTTGTAAAAAGGGGGTCATTTTTCCGTAGATACAATCCATAGCATAGGTGGAATTATTGAGAATATCTTCGAGCATCTCTATAGGTGTTGGATAGTTTTCATCTTTGAGTCCTGCACTTGTGGAGTTTACAACAAGGTCATAGTCTTCACAAATAAAATCATCCCAACTATGTACAGTACACCCTAAAGTGTTGAAAAACTCTAATTTATTTTTACTTCTATTGAGTACTGTTATATCCATTCCTATCTCTTCTAATGCAACTGCTATCGCTTTTGCTGTGCCACCTGCTCCTAAAATAAGAACTTTTTTCAGCATTCCAAACTCTTCAATAGCTTTTATAAACCCTGGGGCATCTGTATTGTAGGCAAATATTTTTCCATCTTCGTTGATGTAGGTATTTACAGCACCAATTTTTTGAGCTATCCCTTCTACTAAATCTGCATTTTTAAAAGCAACTTCTTTATGAGGTACGGTGATATTTGCTCCAGAAACATTTTTTGTAAGAAAGTGTTTTGTTAAATCTTCTGGATTTTCTATCTGAGTTTTGTTGTAGTGACCGTTAAAATGTAAGTGGGCAAAACCTCTGTTGTGCATTTGGGGTGATTTTGAGTGAGCGACTGGATTGCCATATATTGTAAAGTCTTTCATGAGTAGCCTTGCTGAAAATTTTGATGATTATACATCAATTTTCTTTAATTATTCTCATATATAATTTAATATTTCTTTGGTTATAATGAGAAATGAATAAAAATAATTTTAGCACACTGAAAATATCAGATAAGAATAGAGAAAATTTAAACTCTCTTGGGTTTATGCAAATGACACCTATACAAGAAAAAAGTTTACCATCTATTTTAGATGGAAAAGATGTCATAGCAAAAGCAAAAACAGGAAGCGGAAAAACAGTTTCTTTTGGATTAGGGGTTTTAAACAATTTAGATACTTCACGATTTAGAATACAATCTATTATATTGTGTCCTACAAGAGAATTGGCAGGGCAGGTTGCAAAAACATTGAAAGATTTGGCACGATTTGAACACAATATCAAAATATTGACGCTCACAGGTGGAGTGCCACACAAACCACAAGTACATTCCCTTTCACATCAAGCACATATATTAGTAGGGACTCCTGGGCGTATTTTGAAACATCTTCAAGAAGAAAATTTTTCTGCTGCTGAGATAAATACTTTGGTTTTGGATGAAGCGGATAGAATGCTCGATATGGGATTTACTGAGGATATTAATCTTATTATAGATTTTTTACCTAAAAAAAGACAAACAATGCTTTTTTCGGCAACCTATCCAAATACGATAGAAACTCTTTCAAAATCAATACTCCAAAATCCTCTGAAAATTGAAGTAGAGTCAACACACAATGAGGATATCATAACTCAAAAGTTTTATGAGGTACAGTCACATCAAAAATCTGCATTAGTGACTAAACTTTTTGAAACTAATCAAAAAAGTGTGATTATATTTTGTAATACAAAAGTACAGTGTAATGAATTGGCGGACTTTTTAGAGGAGATTGAGATAGAGCCTTTGGTATTGCATAGTGATTTGGAACAAAAAGATAGAGATGAAACACTTATTTTATTTTCAAATAAAAGCTATCCTGTTTTAATAGCTACAGATGTTGCTTCAAGAGGTTTGGATATCGAAGATGTTGATTTGGTTATCAATTATGATTTGCCTTTTGATTTTGAAGTATATACACATAGAATAGGACGAACAGCCCGTGCAGGTAAAAATGGTCTTGCTGTGAGTTTTGTGGATGATTTGGGTCATTTTGAAGATCTAAAAGATTTTTTTGATAAAAATTATGAACTTTTAAATATTACAAATATTCAAGATAAAGATGATGTGCTTTTGTCATATGAGTTTTCTACTTTATATATAAATGGTGGGAAAAGACATAAGTTAAGAGCTGGAGATATTTTGGGTGCTTTGACAGCTGGTATTGGTCTGGATAAAAATGATATAGGAAAAATAAATATATTACCGACATGTTCTTATGTAGCTATCAAAAATGCTGTGTATAAAAAAGCTTACGAGGGATTGAGTTATAATAAGATGAAAAATAAACAGTATAAGATCTATAAAAGATAGGTTTTGTACTTTCTTTTATACAAGTTACTCTTGTATAAAAGGAATTTTGATTGTAAACATAGCGAGACCATTCTCTAAGTTTTTGGCGTCAAGTGTTCCATTTACTTTGGTCTCTATAATTTGTTTGGACATATGTAATCCTATCCCTGTACCGTTATGATTGAGTTTTGTTGTAAAATTTTTATCAAATACTTTAGTTAAAATTTCAGATGGCATCCCTCCACCATTATCAATTATATGAATAATAGTATGTGTCTCATTTTGAAAAGCTTCTATTGAGATAAAAGGATTTTGTGTTTGATTGATTTTAAGAACATCTATAGAGTTTTTAAGGATATTAAGTAAAACTTGCATTATTAAACTTACAGGAATACAGAGCATATCATTGATATTAATCTTTTTTGTAACTGTTATTTGACTTTTTTTGATAATAGAATTAATAATATTAAGCGTTTTAGTAATAAGATCATCAATATAAATACTTTTATTTTTATTTGTGGCTTTAAAGAGATCTCTAAAATCTTCAATAGTAGTATTGATATGTTCTGTATACGATAAAACATTTTGAATATTTTTATCCAAAATTTCATCGGTTAAGAGTTCTGCCTCTTTATACACTTGAATAGAAGATATTGTAGAGGTAATAGCACTGATAGGTTGTCGCCACTGATGTAATATCATCTCTAATATACCACCTAATTGTGCTTGTGTATGTAACATATTAAGCATATTATCTTTTTCACGATTGAGTTTTACCTCTTTTTTCACCCTTACGTGTAAGTTTTGATTGAGGTCTGTGAGTTCTTTTGTGGTTCTTTTAATAAGTGTTGAAAGTGCTTGAGTTCGCTGGAGCGTTAAATCTTTTGATTTTAATTTGTTATCGAAAATAGTGGGAGCTATTTTATCAATTTTTTCTTTATTTTCAGAAAGTGCTAAAATAGTCATAGTTTGGTTAAGTAGTGAAGATTTATTGGTTTCATCAGTAGATTTCTTAAAAAATTCTCCATAGGAAAAAAAACCACTAATAGGCACAATCTCTTTCAGTGGTAATAATTCAATATTTATATCTTCTTTTAAAAGTGCTTTTCTCGCCATACAAGAGTATATAAAAATTGATTCTATAGGTGATTTTATAATTTTCTTGATAGTTTCTAAACCTTTTCCGATAATAAGTTGCACATCACCATGTCCAAACTGAACAATACTTCCCTCTTCTAAATTTCCTGCAAAACTCAAACTCCCATCGTTATGTTTTGTAAGTACTGCACGAGCAACATTGACTCCATTTATTTTTTGAACCAAAGGAAACTCTATACCAATAGCAGGCAATAGATCAACAACATCTTTCCCCAAATAATGCTCATAAAAATCAATAGTACGCATACCTGATATTTGATACACTCTATTTTTTACTGATTTTTCAATGACATGCTCTTTACCTACGGTTTCCCAATTGAAACTATAATCAGTATGAATATGTAAATCTTTACTGTATAATGCAGCAGCTACGGCTCCATTGTGTGTTATTTTTGATTCATTAAATACTAAAGTGTCTTCAAATCTTGAATAATCACCAGCCATTCCACCTGATACAATAACATTTTTGTCAATTGATGATATACCATTGAGATACTCTTCCCCATTTGTATGAAGACCATCTGTAAATGTTATAAGAAGTTGTAAATTACAGTATTTATTGGCTTGTGTAGCAATTTTGACCCCATTGTCAAAACTATCTTTAGAGGTACTAATAAGATCTGTTTTTATACTCGTTTTTGAAAATAAAGATATTGATAACACTGTAGAGTTTTTGAGAGCACCATTACAAGATATTTCTCCACTTGTGGTTGTTCCTATAATTTTTGCATATGGTAAAATTGTCAATAATTCTTTTCTTAATAAAACGATAGTATCTTCATCACGTATACTTGTGAAAACTTGAATAAGTATATCACCAGTGTGCTGAGTAATTTCACTGTCAATAATATATTTTTCTAAAAGCTTTTGGGAATGATACTCATGTATAAATGTTTTCATGGTACCATTTTAATATATTTTAACTTAGTTTAATGTAAAGTATCCATATCTATTGACACGAGAGGACTTTTAAAAGAGTGTAGAAAAGTTAAAAGTGATTTGATATTATTTGATCGTAATAATATCTCATATCTATAATTATTCGAAATTTTAAAAATAGTACATTCACCAAATCCTATTATCTCTATATCTTTATATTGTTGGCAAAGAGCAACATTCTGTTCCAATTCATTTTTGGCTATCATAGCATTTTTATGAGCAAAAATTACACGTGCCATTCTAAAATAGGGTGGATATAATTCTTGACGTTGATAAAGTTCCTCTTTTAAAAAATCTTCATAATCACACTCTTCTAAATAGTAATGAAAAAAGTTTTGATTTTTTGTCTGTATCAAAACATCACCCACCCCTTTACGTCCACTTCGTCCTGCAATTTGAATGAGCAAAGAGAGTGCTTTTTCTCGTACTTTATAACTTGTCATATTCAAAACAGAATCTATCCCTAATACAACCGCTAGTGTAACATTGTGATAGTCATGCCCTTTTGAGAGCATCTGAGTACCTACTAATATATCAATTTTATTGTCATTGAACTCTTTGAGTGTTTTTTTAAGTATGGTATTGGTTGTGATACTATCACGATCAAATTTTTGCACCACTTTATTTGGAAATATTTTTTGTAATTGTTCATATACTTCTGCTGTACCTAAGCGAAAATTTTCTATTGTTCCTATATGACAAGAGGGGCAGTGTTTGGGTATCGCTTGTGTATAATTACAGTAGTGACATTGTAAAGCGTTGTGATTTTTATGCAAACTTAAACTCACAGAGCAAAAAGGACACTCTACAGCTTTGCCACACTCATTACATATTTGGTATTTAAAATTGGCACGAGTGGGTAAAAATACGATCACTTGTTTGTTTTTTTCGAGGGTTTGTTGTATTTTAGTAATAATAGTATCGTTTAATTCAAGGTTGCAATCTAAATAAGAGATATTTTTGTATGAATCAAAATAAGTTTCTTTGAGTCTAACATACGGCACTTTATAAAAACTACCTAAACTAGGTGTAGCACTGCCTAATACAACTTGAATATTATATTTTTTACCAATATAAATAGATAAATCTTTGACATGAAATCGTGGTTTACTTTCTGCTTTGTAAGAATCATCATGTTCTTCATCTACAATAATAAGTCCAAGGTTTTCATAAGGTAAAAAAAGAGCAGATCTAGCTCCCGCTATGATTTTGATTTTTCCTTGAAGTAACTCTTCTATAATGGCAGCTTTTTTTTTCTTTTGTATTTTGGAATGCCAGATAGCAATACTCTCACCAAAAACTTTTGTAAGTCTTTTTTCCATTTGGGGAGAGAGTGAAATCTCTGGTAAAAGTAAAAGTGCTTGTTTATTTTGTCTTAAAATATTTTCTATTGTTTTTATATATATTTCTGTTTTACCACTTCCTGTATCTGCAAAAAGTAAAGAGATGGGATTTTGTTGTATAAAATTATATGCTTTTTTTTGTGAAATTGATAGCTGTATATCTGAATCATTATTTGGAGTTGTTCCGATTTTTTCAGTGGTATAAAAAGGGGTATAAACACTCAAAGCTTCCCCCAAACTACAAACATAATATTTTGATATAAAAGATGCTGTTTCTAACATTTTAGTATCATAGTAGATCTCACTAATCACTTGAATATCAATACATTTAAAGCTCGGTTTTTTCACTTTTTGCAGTACAACAGCTTTTTGCAGTTTTGGACGTCGTTGGAGTGAAACTTCTACAAAAGTTCCTATTTGTATATCTTTTTCACTTTGATATGTAAGTGGATCGATTGGATTGTTCAGTAGAGCTACAGTATAAAAAAACATTATAAAAATAGCTTTTTACATAAATCATTTGTATGGTCACAATCAAAAGTATAGTTTTGACTATCAAAGGTAAATGTAAGGTAATGCCTTGCATCCAAATAAACATGATATTGTGTTTTAGAAAATTTACTCCAATTTGTAGCTTTTTGTTTGTTTGATGCTTCCATAGGAACATCTAAAATTGTACTAAAAAGTTTTTGATTATTTTCATCTAGGCTTGTAAAAGATTCAATCTCATTTTTTAAAATCATTTTATTTTTGTGGTTGTTAATTCCTTCACGTATTTGAAAGATATCTGATTTGATTTTAGCATAGTGTGTATTTGTCAAACTATTATCAAATTTTGTGATAGCTACTGTAGCTATCACAGAGATAAGAACCAAAGAAAATATGATCTCAATAAGACTAAAACTTTTTTTATCCATTGATATAGTTTTCTTTTGTATCGGTTATATCAAGCTCTTGACCAATCTCTTGGTATCTTCTAAAATAATGCTGGATAAAGTGATGTATCGTTGCATCTGTTGATGTAAACTTATTGTTTTTTTTAATAGCATAATCTTCTAAAAAAAGCGTAGCATCTTTTTTTTCTAAATAATGCTCTGCTAGTTTTATGTAAGTATCTATATACCATTGTTTTAATGTTTCGATAGATTGTTTTGTAGTATTGATTGTAAGTTTACATGTTTCAATATTCCATGATAACACATTTGTAGCAAAGAGTCCAAAAAGATGTATCATCCCCTCACAATAATACGGTTGCACTTCATCTACTTCCATCCAACCTATAAGTCCAACAGCTCTCTTGATAGTGTCTGAGATAACCAACTCTTCTAACTCTTTTTCATCTGTGTCAACATCAAGAAAAAATGAAACTAAACCACCTGTAGTAGCTTTGAACTCTTCTATATTTTTAAAGTTTGCTGTTTTATTCATAAGAGTTTCTGTTTCATCATCACACCATAAAATATGACCAAACTCATGACCTATAGTAGTGATGTCGTATACTTGATGCCATTTCTGAGTATTTTTTATATCAAATAAAAATTGTCGCTCTTTTGTCAAGAACTCTTGCCCAAATATCTCTTTTGAGAGTTTCAAAAATGGTTTGGCTCTTTGCCCTTGGAGTATCTCATCATTAAAAGCAAATATTTTTTTGCCATACTCTTTCGAAACTATCTCATCATTTGGTACAACTTGTGCAGAAAACAATCCATTGAACTCCGCTCCAAAAAACAGAGCAGGACGACCCAAATAAAGCTGTACTTTATCTAAACTTTTTAAAGAAAAATCATAAATAGATGTGTGTTGTTTTGCATTAATATTATCAAAAATATCTCGAAACATTATTTTGATTTTAGAAACTCTTTTATTGTTATTTTGAATTGAAGGATTAGTGAGTCGTATATCCCACTCTAAAGCAACCGCTTTTCTAAAATGATCTTCATAATATTCCAAAGGATGACCTATCTGAATAGGAGTAGAAATTTTCATCCAAGATCTATCTACTTCTGCCCATTTTGATACAAGTTTATCTGTGTCTGTTTCTGAAAATGCCGCTATGATTGAGAGTAAATAGTTGTAGTATTGCCATTTTTGATTGTATACAGTATCATCTAACTCTAATAAATTACCAACAAATTCTTCCAAAGCATCTACGACATTGGTTACCTCTTGTTTGAAAGCAGTAAGATAGGCACTACTTTTGTATTCATTTGATTCTGCACTTGTTTTTGTCAGTACAGAATAACTTCTATCAGCTATCAAACCATCATGCCCTTTATCAAAGAGATCATTTTCTTCGAGGTATTGCATCACTTTTTCATCATCATTACCAAACTGTTTGAGTAAATCTTTATTGACACCATTGATAATCATTTTTGTCCATGATGTTTGCCATTTTGACATTTGTACACCAACATTGTAAACACCTTTAAATATCTCTTGATAAAAAGGTGTTAAAAGATCTTGAGATACAATAAAGTCAATACGTTTTTGATGAATAACCAACCAAAAATTTTGTGCAAATTGATACGCTTCCTCTTGAAGCTCTATGATTTGAGATTCATCATACTCTAATTTCTTCAAAACTTGTACAAAACTATCATCTCTCAAATTTACAAGCCGTGTAATAAGTGCTAGTTTCATATCTTCTGTGAGTTCTACACCTAAAGTTTTGGCAAATTCTTGAATAATAATAAGTTTGTCATTTTGTTTATTTTCTAAGTATTCATAAAGTTTATTTATATCATTTTTTTGTTCACTTATAAAGTCATAAATAGTTTGTATATCATTAGTAAATTGTGTCATATTCTCTTCTGCTTTCATATTATATCTTTTCATAGAATAGCAAAATGAACTAATAAATGCCTGAAATTTTGAACTAATAAAAGATTAAGGTTATTTTCTCTATAATTCCGTACTTAAAAAATGGAGCTATAGCAAAGTGGCTAATGCATTGGATTGCAAATCCTTGATCCTCAGTTCGACTCTGAGTAGCTCCTCCAAGCTATAATCTTAGAAAACATCAAAACACTCTAAAATATTTTAAATCCTATATTTATAACACTTCATCAATTTAAACAAGCTCTTAAATTAATAAGAGTATGATAAAAGTATGAATTAAATATTACTAATATTAAGGAGTTTAATTATGGTAAGAAAAACTGTAGCGATAAGAGATGATTTATTTCACAATTTAGAATTAAATCAAATTATAAATCAATATCAATCATTCTCAGAATTAGTATCAAATGCATTACAACTTTTGATAGAAAAACAAAAAAAAGAACAATATAAAAAAGCAATGATACAAGCTTCAAAAGATGAATTATATATTCAAGATATGAAGAGTATTGAAAATGAATTTCAATATGCAGATGAGCAGATTTTGCAATGAATCAATATGATGTATATTTAGCTGATTTAAATCCAACTGTTGGAAGAGAACAATTTGGGAAACGACCAGTTTTGATAATTTCAAATAATTATGAAAATCTACTTGATATAGTTACCATAATTCCTATAACTTCGTTAAAAGATGGAAGAAAAATATATCCAAATGAATTATTACTAGAAAATGAACTAGAAAAACCATCCATTTTACTCTGCCAACAAATTAGAACAATTTCAAAAAATAGATTAATTAAAAAATTAACTTCACTTGATAATTATATTACTCAGAAGAAAATACTAAATATACTTTGTCTAAGATTTGAAAATGTAGATTAAGTACCTATATCAAAATATAGAAAAAAATAAGTAAATAAGATGCTAAATATTTTGATAGTATATTTGATGAAGCAAAATTTTTTTTAATCTTACTCCTAATATTTGTTAGAAATTTAAGTATTTTCTATTATTTTTTTAAATAAATTAACTTCATCTTTTTTTGTTTTAGCATTATAAAAAAAGTTTTTCTTACCAACAAAAAATAAATTTTCCTTAGTCCTAGATATAGCTACATTTAATCTCTTTTTATCTATTAAAAATGAAATATTTCCATAAGTTTTAACAGTAGAATAAATTATAATATCTGCTTCTTCTCCCTGAAAACTATCCACTGTATCTATTTTAAGATTTGAAATACTTGATAAATTTAAAGACTTTGCTTTGTTTCTGATTTTCCTTTTCTGAGCAGAATAAGGCGTAATAATACCTATAGACTTTTTTAATTTTTCTTTCATTAAATTATCATTGAATTGTTTTATCAATTCAATAATTTGATTAATTTCTTTATCATTGTAACTACTTGTTCCATCTCTTTGATGTTCTCCATTTACATTAATCCATCCAATAATTGTATTAGGAACCAAAAAATTATTAGTATCTTTAATATGTCCATTATTTAATCTATTATCATAAAAAAGATTACTTATTAAATTACCAATTTTTTCAGGCATTCTAAATTGTTCATTAAGCATTGATTTATTACTATCAGATACTTTTTCAAATAATTCTTCAAAAAAACTTTTTTTCAGAATTTCAAAATCTTCAGAACTTAAATCCTCTTCATTATCACCCTCTAATTTTTGTAATAATTTTCTATCTATCGTAGGAGGTAGCTGATTATGATCTCCTATTAAAATAACTTTTTTTGCTCTTAATATTGGTATGAGTAATTCAGGAGCAGTTGCTCTTCCTGCCTCATCTATGATTGCTATATCAAATTCAATCAAATCTAAACCTAATGATTTATTTGCAAGTCCAACACAAGTCGCACCTAAAATTTGATGTTTACTTATTAATAACTCTTTAATCTCATTATCTATATCTTTAAAATCAGGCTTATATATTAAATTCAGCCATTCATTTGCAAAATCATATAGTTTCTGTGATGATTTATGATCATCTCTACTTTGTTCTAATTTTATGAAATTACCTTTTACTATCTCTTTATATTTCTCAAACCACTTTTCAACAGTAAATTCCTTGATATTCTCATATTGAATCTTATCTTCATTTGGAGCAATTCTAACTATACTATGACCATCTTTCTCAAACCATTCTCTATTTTCTCTATCGATACCATCAAGTACATTATCCACAGCAACATTTTGTTGAGAAACAATTAGGATTTTTGAATATTTATCCTGCTTTATCGTTTGATAAATCATCTCTTTAATTATAGTTGTTTTACCAGTCCCTGGAGGTCCTTGGACTAAAAAAATATTTTTTTCATTAAAAGCTTTTTTTATTGTTTCTTGTTGATTACTTGTTAAGTTTTTATTCTTAAAGTTTAATCCAAGATTATTAGTAATAGGTCTATAATTAATCAAATTAGGAGAAATAAGCATTTGCTTTAAATCTTGATTTACTATTTTTGAGAAGGAAAAATCTTTTAATGCTTTTTTTTGTTTTTGAAGTACAGCTTGATAACTTTTTATTTTAATAATCAATTTACCACTATTTTTAATTTTTAAGTTGTCTATAAAATCAATTTTTACTTTTAAGATATTTTCTTCTGTAGAGTAGTCATCTAAGTATCCAAGGTTTACACCATTTATTTCGATAAAAATATCTCTATTTTTTTTATCTTTAAAAGTTTTAATATACTCTTTTAAATTTAATATATAAAAGATAATTATTTTATTTTCTATTTCATATTTATTATAAGTAATTTCTATTAGATCAAAAGAATTATCTTCTATTTGATAATCTATGATTTTTTGCCATTTTTTGAAAAAATCAAAATCTTTATTAGAATTTTTTGAGGAGTAATTAATATAGTTAAATTGTTCATTTATAAATGATAAAAACTCAAAAAATAGATTTTCTTTATCAATAGATAAATCTTTATATGTTTGATGATATATATCTCTATCTATTAATATTAATTCATAAGGTATAGTAAATGAGTTAGAAATTATTTTATTTATATCTATCTCTGAAACTTCTTCTAAAACTAATAAATTTTCATTTTGATTAACTTTTAAAGATAATATATAACTATCAATTTTTAAAGTTAAATTATTATTTTCAAATAATAAAGCTTCAAAACTATTATTTTGAAGTGCTGTTTCTAACTTTTCAATTTTTTCAATTGATAAGTTATGAAATATAATAGGAATTGAACTATCTGATATCTCTTGAATATTTTCGTTGATTTTTTCTGTTATAGATACATTTTTTAATAGTAAATCATATTCTTTAATCTTTACCTCAAACTTATCATATTCTTTATATCTTTTCAAAGGATACAATTTATCATTTCTATTTAAATTTAAGTAAATATTATTGTAAAGTAAGATTAATTTTTCTTGATTTTGTCTTTCATTAAATTTTGGCTGAACTTCAAAACTTATATCATCTAAAATATATTGATACAATTCCCCTTTGATGGCAGAGGCATTAAAATGTTTATTGTCTTTAGTATAGTCAACTAAAATCATAAATTCTATTTTTTGATTATAACTTTTGTATAAATCTAATTCTTTTTTATTATGATAATCATTGAGTTGCAATTTTTGACCATATTTATTCCAACCCTCTGAGTTATTGTCTTCATTTGTCACTATTTCATTTTTAGTAATATATGCTAACTTTCCTAGATATAGATATTCTTCTGGTAAGAGTGCTTGTGGCATTTTTAAATCAAAAATATCTGTATATTGTTTGTATTTAGCTAATTCATTTAGTTTATGTTCAAACCAATCTAAATAGAGCCAATAAGCATTTAGTCTATTTTTTGCATCCTCTACTTTATTTATATTGTCTAGTAGTGATTGTTTTTGATAGGGAGATATAGCTTCATTTTTTAATTCGTTTTGTATTGAACTTACTAATTTATCTAAATCTTTTTTAATATTTTTTTTCTCATTTCTAAAAAATGTAATTTCATTTAGAAACTTATTTCTTATTTTATCGTAATTATTACGAGCTATTTCATCCATATCTTGATTATGAGTATTTACTTTTAAATCAAATTTATCTTTTAGTTTAGATAATTCACTATTCAACTCATTTTGTCTCACTTTTTCATTTTCAGTTTTATTGTCATATAACCAACTTAAAGCACTTGCTCCAATTGCAACAGTGGCAACACCAATAAAAAAAGGTAACATCTTAATTTTGACCTAATAAAACTAAATTATTCATATATGACAGTTTTTGTTGATGTAACTGTTCAAATAGAGTCATAACAGAAGAGGAGGTCAAACCATCTTTATCTTGATATATTTTAATCTCAATCTCTATTTTATCCATCTTGTCAATTAATTTCTCAATTAGGTCTAATTGTCTCATTTTAAGATTGTACTCATTATCTAATTTTTTAGTCTCTAACTCATATTCATTTTGAATTTTTAACATATCTTTTTCAAATTCTGCCAATTCTGAAGCTAAACGATTATTTGACTCAGTTATTCTAACTTGTGCCTCAATCGCTATCTGTTTTGTTTTTTCTATTTCATGTAACCAATTAAAACCATTATTAACCACATCTGCGACAGTATTTACTAATTCAATTACTTGATTCCCTGATACATTTATTTTAATCCCATTAGCCTCTTTTGTAATCCGATTTTTTTGAACACTTCTCATTCTATCCTCCTATAACTTCTAATGTTGTATTTATGTATAAATCTAATGTTTCATTATATTTTTTTTCTATATCTTTTGTTGCTTTACTATATGGAAACTCTTGTTTATATCTTTCAAATTCAACTTTTATTTGTAAAAAATATGCTTTTGAATGTTTATATGCTTTTTGTAAAATTTCATTATTGTGTCGATTGTTTTTTAGTTTTTGCTCTATGAGATTACTATTTTGTTTCAACTCATACTTAAACTTTTCTTCTTTTATTTTTAAACTTTTTTTAAAGTTAATAAACTCTTTTGATAAGGTTTTAATTTCAATTTCTAATTGTTTATTTTGTTCTTTTACTTGTCTGTAATTTGAATACGATATAAATAGTTCTCCAAGAGAGACAACAGCATCTATAAAAACTAAAGTAGGATTGACTTTTGATAATCCTTTTGAACCATATTTTGTAAATTGATAAATTATTTTTGAATTTCTACGGACTCTATTAAATTGTTTAGTGTTAAATCTATCTACAGTTCTCATATACTCTCCATTATTTTGCTAATATCAAAAAATTTAGTTTCATAAAATTTTTTTACTGTTGTTTTCATATCAACAAATAATAGTTCATCAATTAGAAATTTTTCTAAATTATAAAACTTCTTTACAATATCTACTTCAGTAAAGGTTGCAAGTAATTTTAAATATTTATCAGAGCTTCTTTTATTAATATTAGAAATCTTTGTAGAACTAACTGCACCATTAATCAAATTAAAATATTTATAGTTTTCAAATCTTAATTTCAAATTATTTACAAATGCTTCATCTAAAAATTCACTTGTAATATCTTTATTTACTTCTAACATAGGAATATCAATAGGGATAAAAGTACTATTTCTGTCTCCTGTATTTTTTAACTCATCAATAAAGCTATTGTCATCAAATTCATAGTTATAAAATTTTTGTTTTTCATTACTGTTAATGTTAAAAATAAAGTCATTTAAATATTTCTCTATAGTTACTTTGTATTTCTCAAAATCAGTTAATATAAAGTCTTTGATTTTTCTTCTATCTTTTTCAATCATTTCATTAAACTTATTTTGTATTTTATAAACAAATAAATTATCTTTAATTAAATAACCCTTACTATCCTCATCAAACTTTTTATTGTTTACTGAATACAAAAGTTTTGAATGATCTTCTATATAATGATCTAGTGCAATTTTGATTTTTTGTTGATTAAAATTATTTATAAACTCAAATAATTTTACGGTCTCTCTACCTTTTTCTGTTAAAATGAAATCATCAGTTAGATATTTCCTTGATATTGCAAAAGCTAATTGATTCTTTATAATTTTCTTTTTTATTTGGATAATATTTGATATTTCTTTAATTTTTAAATCATTGCTTATGGCTTTCATGCAAAAAATTGTAAACTCACCTAATTCTCTTAAAATTTTATGTTCTATTTCTAATTCAAAGACTGAAAATTTAAAACTTATTATCAATTACTACTCCTAACTATTATTAAATCATTAAATAAAAATAACTTATTTCATTATGACTATGATAATGAAAATCCTTTCAGTAAAAAATACAAGTTAAGAATTAATCTTTTTGTCCAAATATCTATCTATATTAGTATAAATAAATCCATTTTTATCAATAAAAGTCAGATGATCTTTAGTTAGATTTTTGACATCTTTGAGTCCCATAACGGCTAAAATAGTCCGAACACCCGCTAATAAATTTTTGTGATAATTTGCTGTTTTATTCGCATGTTTATAAACCAAATAGGCACTTCTAAGTTTTTTATCTTGTGTTGCTAATCCTACAGGACATTGATGCGAACCATGTCCTGAACACATTCTTGCTCGTATACACCCTGCACTCATCATAAATCCTCTTGCCGAATAGATAAAGTCAGCACCCAATGCCATAGCAACTGCTATATCATCTGGTGTAAGTATTTTACTTGCAGCTATAAGTTTGACTTGATCTCTCACACCAAACTCTTTGAGAACATTATCGGCTATATGAATAGCATCATTGACATGAAAACCAACTCTATCCATCAAAAATAAAGGGGCAGTAGCACTTCCACCATCACCACCATCTATACTAATAAAATCAGGAATACCTGCTGTATTAGTCTCTTTTCGTTTTTTCATTTCACTTGCAAACTCTTCAAAACCTTCACGGCTAGAGATTACAATTTTGATCCCTACTGGTTTTTTGGATAATTTCTGAAGTCTAGCTACAAAATCAAAAAGCTCAACTACAGAATTTGCAAATGGGAAACGATTTGGAGAGATGACTGCTTGGTGTGCAGGAACATTTCTATAGTAAGAGATAGAATCACTTACCTTTTCTGCTGCTAGTTTTCCACCTGTTTGTTTGGCACCTTGTGCGAGTTTGATCTCTGTCATTTTACAAAAAGCCATCGTTTTTTGATACCGTTCATCATCAAAGTTTCCATCTGTATCTCTTACTCCAAAAAGACCAGAACTCATCTGAAATATAATATCAGGCATATCAGTAGGGACTGTTTTGGGGAAGTTTTCTAAAGGTGCTTTCCAATTTGGTCTAAAAAATTCATACTTATCTTGATCAAATATGTAAGTATCTAGTTCTTTTTTATCTAAAAGTTTTTTTCTGAAATATTTGATAGCAACATAGTTATTGAAAAAAAATCTAATAGTTTTAAATATTTTCTTATTAAAACCTTGGATACTTACACGATCCATATACGAATCATGATGATCTTTATGTGTAAAGAAAAAGTTTGTTGTTAAACTTCCTTCACCAGTATTAATAGGAAATTTTCCATCATAGGAAGCTTTTACAAATGCACGTGTACCCTCAGGTGAGATAGCTCCATCACTCATAGCACTTCTTGCTATAATTGTTTTGGACACAAAAGGTATCTCTCTATTTTCTCCAAAAGTTACAGAAAATTCTTTATTTATTTCATTATCATTGAGGGGGCTATTAGAATGTTTCATGAGAAACTTTGGATTGTCTTGTGGTTGTGTTGGAGAAAAAGAGGCATAACCTGCCAAATCATTTGCAGCTTTGTATACCCAATCTACTTTATCTTTTGATTCATAAAATTTCTCATCACCAAAATACTGCCTAAAAGGTTCTCTTAATGCTTCAAAAAAATAACGCATTCTTCCTATTATAGGATAGTTAATAAGAAGTTGATGTTTTCTTTGTATAAATTTATCGTAAATAAAAAGATTACATAAAAGAAAAACAATAAGAAAAAATACTATTTCAAATGCCATTTCCATTTAGTATCTTTTTAAATTTTGAGATAACGATCGTCCTAAATCAATATTTTCGGAAGAACCATCTATTGCTTGGCTTGTATTTGATAGAAGTAAAGAGATTTTTTCTTTAATGCTATCTGAATTATTAAGCTGATTTGATACAATATTTTTCACCTCTACAGAATCTTGTTGGTTTTTTCTTGAAATAGAGATAAGTAGATTGAGCTTTTGTGTTGCATTGTTTGAAACTTGAATACCATTTTCTATAAGTTGATTAGATGTTTCACTTTGCTCTTTTACATTTTGTGTCATTATTGTAATGTCTTTTATTTTTTTACCAATATCAGCAGTAGTTCTTTTTGAAGTTGCTGCCAATTTTTTTACTTCATCTGCAACAATAGAGAAACCTTTTCCTGCATCTCCTGCACGTGCAGCTTCCACTTTTGCATTTAAGGATAATAAATTTGTTTGAATTGAGATATGATCATTTGCAATCACCAATTCTGTAATTTGCTTATTTGCCAGGGATAAAGAAGCTATTGTTTGTGTAAATGTTTCAAAAATTGCATTGAGTTGATTTATTGTATCAGATAATTCATTGACTAAAGTAATTATATTTTGGCTTTCATTTTTTGATTCTTCAGACGATTGATAATTATCAGTTGATCTTGACTCAATAATACTTGATTTTTCGATAAATTCATTTACAAGTTTGCTAATATTTTCAATCTCTCTGACTCTTTGCTTTGAGGTATTATTGATGTTAATGGCATTTTGTGTCATCTCATTTGCTATCTCTAATGATTTTTCTACATGCAATTTTTCATACTGCATTTCTATGTGTTTGAGTCTCTCATATTCACTTTTTGAAATTTCTATCATTTTTATTACTTCTCCAATTTGGTTTTCTTTACAATTATTGCAAATAGTTTTTGTTAAATTTATCTATTGTCATATTATACTCCATATAATATAAAAGCAGGTTAATCCCTTATCTATTGTGTAGCAAGAGAGGATATTTCAAGAAAATTGTAACTAAGATGTAACTTTACTTATGTAAAATTCTTAAAATAAAGAAAACAAGAGTTGAAATGAAAAATAAAAATAAAATAGAAGTTGAGAAATTAAATTTATGGTATGGATCGAAACATGCTTTACATGATTTAAGTATAGATATTTATGAAAATCAAATTACAGCTTTAATAGGTCCCTCTGGATGTGGAAAATCAACATTTTTGCGTTGTTTAAATAGAATGAACGATTTGGTAAGTTCTGCTCGAATTGAGGGTAAAGTTATTATTGATGGGCAAGATATTTATGCAAAAGAGGTAGATGAAGTAAGTGTACGAAAAAGAATAGGGATGGTTTTTCAACAACCTAATCCTTTCCCTAAATCAATTTATGAAAATGTGGCGTATGCACCTATAAAACATGGCATAGTAAGAAAAGGGATAGAGTGTGATGAATTAGTAGAAAAATCACTTATAAATGCAGGTATTTGGGATGAAGTAAAAGATATTTTAAAAGAACCTGGTACTGGTTTGAGTGGTGGACAACAGCAGAGATTGTGTATAGCAAGAACTATTGCTGTACAGCCTGATGTGATTTTGATGGATGAGCCTACATCGGCTCTTGATCCTATTAGTACAGAAAAAATAGAAGCACTCATGTTGGAACTCAAAAAAGATTTTACAATTGTTACTGTTACGCACAATATGCAACAAGCAGCAAGAATTGCAGATATGACAGCATTTTTTCATTTGGGAGATCTTATAGAATATGATGAAACAGAAAAAATATTTATCAACCCAAAAGAGAAAAAAACAGAAGATTATATAACTGGTAGATTTGGTTAAAAGGAAAAAAATGTTAGCAAATTATGAAGAAAAATTAAGTGAGATAAAAACAGAGATTATAGCTATTGGTGCAGGATTATTAAAAGCAAATGAGATGATCATTGAGGGTTTGATCAATTGTGATGAGTCTCATCTTGTAACTGCAAAATCTTATATTGTAAATGTAAGTAATATCGTCAAAGAGATAGACAATAATATTATCACAACTTTGGCATTACATTCTCCTGAGGCAAAAGATTTGAGAAGAATGGTGTCATATTTTAAAATAACAAATGAGTTTTTGAGAGCTTCTTCAAATACACGTAATTTTATAAAAGGTTTTATTCAAGAGTGTGAGAGTGTTGACCCTAAAATTATCAATGATTATGCAATACCTATGCAAAAATCTACAGTTGAGGCTATCAAATATAGTGTTGACATGTTGTCAATTGATTGTGTTGATGAGATACAAGAGTGTTTTAATAAAGTAGTGATTGCAGAAAATAAGACTGATGATCTTTATGAGTTAATCGAAACAGAACTTTTTTTACAAAAAACAAAAGAGGAAGAGTTTGTGAAATATCATAAACTTTTAGTAATTTTAAGAAGAAGTGAAAAAATTGCAGATAGAGCCATGAGTATTGCAAGTCTACTATTATATGCAAATAATGGTGGAGAGATACATAGAGCATAAAAAATTTGGATATAATTTGATATGAACACAATATTAATAGTAGAAGATGAGCCAGATATTTTGGAGCTTTTAGAATATACTTTGCAAAAAGAGTATGAAGTGATAGGGTGCTTAGACACCTCTCGAGTGGTTGATATATTGGATCAAGAGGAGATAGATCTCATCTTGATGGATAGAAATTTGCCAAATGTTGAGGGGAGTGTTTTTATTCAAGAACTCAGAACAAAAGGCTATACTCAAAATGTTATTTATCTTACAGCAAAAGATGCAGATGAAAATATACTTGAGGGATTTGCTAGAGGTGCGGATGATTATATTACGAAACCCTTTAATATCGATATTTTAAAAGCAAGAGTACGATCAGTTATTAATCGTACCAAAAACACTCTTGATGTAAGAAAAGTACGTGATATTATGTACACAGCAGAACAAAAAAAATTTATGATTGAGGGGAGTGTTGTTTCTCTTACTCATTTAGAGCATGATCTGTTGTTGTATTTTATCAAAAATGTAGATATTTTACTGAGTCGAGAGGTGCTTTTGGAAAATGTATGGGAAGATAGCCTTGATGTAAAATCAAAAACAGTCAATGTTGCTATCAAAAGATTAAAAGAAAAAATAGACCCATTAGGGACAAAAGAGTATATCAAATCGGTGCGTGGAGAAGGATATATCTTTGGAAAAGGGACACTTTCTTGTTAAAACTCCATGATATATTTTTACGAAAATTTTTAATTTTATTTGCATCTATATTTTTAGTGATGGCAACCGTATCCTATTTTTGGATAAAAAACATCTATATAGAGCAAATAAAAATAGATTTGGTACACAATATAGATATCTTTTCTTTACAACTCACAGACTTCCAAAATATTGATGATACTGTTAAAAAAGTTCATAGTCTTGTAGGATTACGAATTACTATTATCAATAAAAAAGGTGTAGTGATCGCAGAATCTGATAAAGATAAAGAGCTTTTAGATAACCATCTCAATAGAACGGAAGTTTTAGCTTCAAAATATGATAAATATGGTTCAGTTATTCGTTATTCGGATACTATTAAAAAAGATTTATTGTATGTTTCAAAAAAATATTTTCTTAATGATGAAGAGTATTATATTAGAATGGCACGGAATTTGGACAATATAGATGACTCTTATATCTTTTTGACACTAAAAATTACTGTTTTATTTATCTTCTTTATTGTTATCTTTTTTCTTGTGGCATTAAAAATTAGTCAAAAAGTCCAACATGAAACAAACCAAATATTAGAGTTTTTACACAATCTTGTCAAACAAAAAAAATCATTTAAGATAGAATCAGAATATTCTGTAGAGTTTAAAGATATCACAAAATTACTCACAAAAGTTTCAGATAGTTTATCCAAAAAAGATAAACAAAAGTCAAAATATACAGCAAAATTAAAACTTTCCAATAGACAAAAAGATGATATTATCTCTGCGATTTCACATGAATTTAAAAATCCAATAGCAGTTATAAGTGGATATAGTCAAACTTTACTTGATGACAAAGATTTGAATGCAAATATACGAGATAAGTTTCTCAATAAAATAGTGAATAATTCTGTAAAATTAACCAATATGATAGATAGATTACGATTGTCTATTAAGTTAGAAGAGGGGAAACAGCCACATAGTTTTACAAAAACGAATATCAAAAACCTTGTCTATGGTATAGTGGATGACTTGAAAGAAACATATCCATCAAGAGATATAAGTATCGAATCAGAAGAGTTAACAATAGAAGTAGATGAAACTATGATGGCAATAGCTATCACTAATCTAATAGAAAATGCTTTAAAATATTCAGAAGATGCGGTAAAAATACAAATTACAAAAAAATCTATAGCTATAAGTGATTTTGGAATAGGGGTACACAGTAAAGATATTTCAAAACTGACTGATAAATTTTATAGGGTTTCGAGTAATGGCTGGAATAACTCTATGGGTGTTGGTCTCTCTTTAGTTGCAAATATTCTTAAAATGCACTCTTTTACACTCGAGATACAAAGTGTAGAAAATGAAGGATCAACTTTTAGTATTGTTTTTTGAATAAAATGTACTAAAAAATTATTTAAAAAGTTGTGCCAATTTTTTAAATACACTTTCATGCGTATATACTTTTATAAAATTAACACCTGCTTTTTTAAAAGTATCATACAACAAATAATCATTTTTTTGTACTTTTTTTGTATAATTATTCACCAAAGATTTATTGAGGTCTCCCTCAAAAACTTGTGATGTATTGGGATCTGTAAAATTTACATTTCCTAGTGTTGTAGGATTTTCTTCAAAATTATCTCGTACTATTATTGCAATTACTTCATGCTTTTTTGATAATAACTTTAGATTTAGATCTCTGCAATTAAAAAAATCCCCTATTAAAAATATAATGGACTTCTTTTTAATTTGCTTGTATAAAGAGGTCATAATCTTTTCATAATTGACATTTTTTCCAAGTGGATTGTAGTTATAAATACTTTCAACCATTGTTTCTACAGCCAAAAATTTTTTCGTTTTTTTAGTATTAAGAGTAGAGTTTTCATTTGCTATAAAACTTGTGTAACTATCCCCTTGTGCTGTTGCAACATAACCAAGAACAGAACAAATCTCAGTAATAACATCTTTTTTTAATTTAACAGTTCCAAAGTGAGTACTCCCACTTAGAATAGGAACGATATTGATCTCTAATTCCCTTTGGGTATGAAAAACTTTTACATAAGGTTTTTGCATTTTAGCACTAATTACCCAGTCTATTTTACGAATATCTTCCCCATCTTCATATTCTCTAAGTTCAACAAAATCATACCCCTCCCCTTTTATTTTGGAAGTATTATTTCCAAGCTGCTGTGAAAATACCGATTTTTTCGTAGTAATAAGTAATTTTTTGAGATTTTTATCCATATTATTTTTTTATCTTTCTTTTGAGTTCATTAATAATAGCTATCTCTCTTTGTTGAAGATAATTTTTAAATACATTTTGACCTGCTTTTTTAACTTCTAATGCAACAACAATTTTTTGGTATGTTGCAAATGTATCAACTCGTACTATTTTCCCTTTTGCAAAAATTTTGACAAATTTTTTTTCTATTACTAAACTACTCGGACCATCTATCTCAAAGCCAATAGTTAAATTTATAGTATCACTTATCTGAAGTTCTAAATCTTGAGAATTTTTTAGAGTGATAAAATTAAGAGATATATCAAATGCCTCCATTTCAATAAGTGTATTTTTAAAATTTATTGTTGTTTTAAAATTTTGATCAGCAATAATTCTTTTGTTAAAATGCTCTCTTTTATTGTATTGTATAATTTGAGGATCATTGAGCGTAAGTATAAAAAGTTTTTCATTTATATCTATTAATTTACACAGTATATAGATATTTCCATGATTGAGAATAATCTGTTTTTCATAAAGTGCTGCGATTGATTGTGTATGATTGACTTTTATTTTCAACATATTATCTTTGTAAAATAAAAGATTTGCTTCATTGTGAAGTACAATACCCTTATAGTTATTAAAACATTGTAAAGTATATTTATTTGTAACAATAGAATTAAAAAATATTTTACATTTTTTAGAGATACTTTCTTGAAAATTAGTAAGAACTATTTTTGTTAATACTTGATAAAGTGTTGTTAAGTTTAAAGGTTTTATTAAAAGATGAATATTTCTTATATCTAATGACTCTAATAATTCAAAGTTATCATCTATTTCACTCAATACAATAATATCAATATCTTCATCTAACTCTTTTATATCCATAATCATCTCAAATGAATTTTTTCGAGACAAGGTAAGATCAGTTATGATGAGATTTGGTTTTTCTTTTATATATTGATCAAAACCATCTGTCCCGTCATACGCTTGAAAAAATTTAGCAAATAGATGTTTTAGGTGGTGTAAAAGTTTGTTTTGTAAATGTAAATCATCTTCTACATACAAAATAGATAAAGCAGGAGAGAGTTGTTTTAATTGTGTTAAATTATTCATTGCATAATTATACGATAAAGTTACTTTGAATATTTTATCTTTTAATTAAAAAGATGTAAAAATGATGCAATTTTAAGTATTTCTTAGATACCATTTACAAAATTAATATAAGGATAAAGAATGTTTCACGAATATAGAGAAATTGTTACAGAATTAAAAACTACAAATGCACACTTTAAAAAAGTATTTGATGCACACAATGATCTTCATGACAAATTAGATAAAGCAGAAGAAGGTGGAGTTGATCATATTGATTCAGTTGAAATTGAAAGAATGAAAAAAGAAAAGTTAAAACTTAAAGATGAAGCGTATGCTATGATTATGGATGCGAAAAATAAATAATTTTTAATAAAGATTAATAAAGAGAAAAAGGGTTAAGTGTAAGAGCTTAACCCTTTTTTTATTTTAAGTAAAATTTAGATAAAATCAAGTAATTTTAAACAAAACAAAGGTAATCATAACATATGGAAAATCTTTTCGAATCACAAGATATAGTTGATATTAAAATAGAAGACTCAATCAAAGCTTCATACTTAGACTACTCAATGAGTGTCATTATCGGTCGTGCATTACCAGATGCAAGAGATGGACTAAAACCCGTTCATAGAAGGATTTTATATGCAATGCATGATCTCAATATGACCTCAAGAACACCGTATAAAAAATCTGCAAGGATTGTCGGTGATGTTATAGGGAAGTACCATCCTCATGGTGATAGTTCGGTATATGATGCACTTGTAAGAATGGCACAAGACTTTGCGATGAGAGTTCCTCTCGTAGATGGTCAAGGGAACTTTGGTTCTGTAGATGGTGATAATGCTGCTGCTATGCGGTATACGGAATCAAGAATGACAAAACTCAGTGAAGATGTTTTGAAAGATATAGATAAAGATACAGTAAACCATGCCCCAACATATGATGATATGGGGAAAGAACCTACTGTTATGCCTACTCGATCTCCTTTATTACTTATAAATGGGAGTGAGGGTATCGCTGTGGGTATGGCTACAAAAATACCGCCACACAACCCAACAGAGGTGATGAATGGATTATTGCATCTTATAGACAACCCAAATAGTAGTGCTGTAGAGTTGATGGAGTTTATAAAAGGTCCAGATTTCCCAACAGGTGCAACTATTTTTGGTCGACAAGGTTTTACAGAAGCGTATAAAACAGGTCGTGGTAAAGTCAAGATGAGAGCAAAACACCATTTGGAAAAAAAAGGTAAAAAAGAGGTAATTGTTTTAGATGAGTTGCCTTATCAGGTGAATAAAGCAAGACTTGTAGAACAAATAGCAAATCTCTCAAAAGATAAAATGATAGACGGTATTGCATTAGTTCAAGATGAATCAGATAGAGAAGGGACTCGTATAGTTATTGAGCTCAAAAAAGATGCTATGGTTGAAATTGTTATGAATAACTTGTACAAACAAACACCTATGCAAGGGACTTTTGGGATTATCTTATTAGCAGTTCACAACAAAGAACCAAAGATATTCACTCTCCCTGAGATATTAACTATTTTCTTAAATCATAGAAAAACAGTTATTATTAGAAGAACTATTTTTGATCTTGAAAAAGCAAAAGCAAGAGCTCATATATTAGAAGGTCTAAAAATTGCTTTAGATAATATAGATGAAGTGGTTAAAATTATCCGATCAAGTACAAATGATACGGATGCAAATGAAAAATTGTGTGCAGCATTTGACCTCACTGAGATACAAGCAAAAGCTATTTTAGATATGAGATTAGGACGTCTTACAGGACTTTCAAGAGAGAAACTAGAAGAGGAATTAAGAACATTATTAGAACTCATCGAAGAGTTAGAATCTATCTTGAAATCTGAGGATAAATTAAATATTATCATAAAAGAAGAGTTAACAGAAACTAGAGATAAATATGCGGAGATGAAAGATAAATCGGGAAGATTAATAGCAGATAGAAGAACTGAAATCGAAGATAGTTATGATGATATTGATATTGAAGATCTTATCCCAAATGAGCCTATGGTTGTTACTATTACTCATAATGGCTATGTCAAAAGAGTTCCTATAAAAGCATATGAGATGCAAAGACGTGGTGGTAAAGGGAAAGTTGCTATCACTACACACGATGATGACTTCATCGAAAAATTCTTTGTATCAAATACACATGATACACTATTGTTCGTTACAAATTTTGGTCAATTGTATTGGTTAAAAGTATTTAGAATACCAGAAGCAGGAAGAACAGCAAAAGGGAAAGCAGTCGTCAATCTTATCAGTCTTAAAGATGATGAAAAGATAATGGCTATTATCCCTACTACAGATTTTGCAGAAGATAAATCTATAGCATTTTTTACAAAAAATGGTATCGTAAAAAGAACTGCATTAAATGACTTCTCTAATATCAGAACAAATGGTGTACGAGCTATCGTTCTTGATACAGATGAAGAGGGAAATATAACAGATGAAATTGTTACAGCATCTATTACTTTTCCTGAAACAAAATATCTTATGATCTTTACAGCACTTGGTCAAGTGATTCGATTTGATATTGAAAAAACACGAACACAAGGGCGAAGTACAAGAGGAGTTAAAGGTATTAAGTTTAAAGATGAATCAGATGTTGTTATAGATGCAGATGTAATTGAAAATGAACAGCAAGAGCTTTTAACAGTAAGTGAAAAAGGTGTTGGAAAACGGACTGAAGTGGAAGCGTATAGGTTAACTAACAGAGCAGGTTCTGGTGTGATTTCTATGAAACTGAACCCTAAAACTGGGAAAAGAGTGATAGGAAATGTTATCGTAGATGAAGAGCAAGATCTTATGGCACTTACATCTATAGGTAAAATGATACGAGTAGATATGAATACAATACGAAAAGCAGGTAGAAATACATCTGGTGTGAATATTGTAAATGTGGATAAAGATGATAAAGTAGTCAGTATCGCAAAATGTCCAAAAGCAAAAGATGATGAGCTTGATATTCAACTAGCAGATGATATGGCTGGTGTGGATTTAGAAGAAAGAAATTTATTAAGTAACGAAGAAGAGGAATAAAAAAAATGAGTGGTAAATATAATGTTGCAGTTGTTGGTGCAACAGGTGCAGTAGGTGAAGAGTTATTTAGAGTTATGGAGGAGTTAAATTTTCCAATTGGTGAGCTTTTACCATTAGCAAGTGCTAATAGTGTAGGGACAAATATAACTTTTAAAAATAAAGAGTATCCAGTAGTAGAATTAACAGATACTGTTTTTGAAGAAAATGAAGTCCATATTGCATTTTTTTCTGCAGGTGGTTCTATCTCTGAAAAATTCGCTAAGTATGCAGTTGCGGGTGGTGCTGTAGTTATTGATAATACAAGTCATTTTAGAATGGATCCAAATGTTCCTTTGGTAGTGCCTGAAGTCAACCCAGAAGATATAAACTTATGGAGAGAAACAGGAATCATCGCAAATCCAAATTGTTCAACTATTCAAATGGTTCAAGCACTCAAACCTTTAGATGATTTATATGGTATCAAAAGAGTAGATGTCTCAACATATCAGGCTGTTTCAGGTGCTGGTAAAGCAGGTATGGAAGAGTTAGTGATGCAGATGAAAGACTTTTTTGCATTTAAACTTGATGAAACAAAAAAAGAGGCATTTATGCACCAAATTGCACTCAATGTAATTCCTCAAATTGATGTACCTCAAGAAAATGGATTTACTAAAGAAGAGATGAAAATGGTAAATGAAACACAAAAGATCCTTAAAAAAGATATTGCAGTTGCTGCTACTTGTGTACGAGTACCTGTTTTACGATCTCATAGTGAGTCTATTACTGTTACATTTCAAAATGATATAGATGTAGATTTAGGTGAAGTAAGAAATGCTCTTGAAGAGTTTGAAAATGTTGAAGTTTTAGATGATATTAAAAATGGAATATACCCAATGCCTGTTATCTCTACAGATACAGATCTTACTTATGTGGGTAGATTAAGAAAAGATATCTATGATGCAAATGTTTTACATATGTTTAATGCAGCCGATCAAGTACGAGTTGGAGCTGCTACAAACTCTATTAGAATTGCTCTTAAATGGATAAAGTTTCAAAAAGAGGATATGTAAATAGATGTTAGAAAGAGTTTTTGAGGGTGCTATTTGGAGAAGTAGATTTATAGTTCTTTTAGCAGTTATATTTGGGCTAATTGGTGCTTTTGTATTATTTATAGTGGCATCTATGGATATTTGGGATGTGACTGTTTTTACTTTTACTAGTATAATCAATCATGCACATCCAGAACATTTTCATGAAGATATTGTTGCTGGTATTATAGGTGCTGTAGATTTATATCTTATTGCTGTAGTTATGTTTATATTTGCTTTTGGTATTTATGAACTTTTTATATCAGAAATAGATGAAGCTTTAGAGGATGAAAAAAATAGTAAGATACTTGCTATCCATTCACTCGATCAATTAAAAGACAAAATAGCAAAAGTAATTGTGATGGTACTTGTGGTGAACTTTTTTCAAAGAGTTTTACATACAGAATTTACGACAGCATTAGAGATGTTATATTTTGCATTATCAATTGCCGCACTCGCTGTTGGATTATATTTTTTAGGGAAAGTAGGGAAACATTAATGAGTAAAATTACAAACAAAATATTTGTAGATGCGTGTAAAGGACTAGAGACTCCATATACACCAGTTTGGATGATGAGACAAGCAGGGCGATACTTACCTGAATATATGGAAGTACGAGCACAAGCAGGAAATTTTTTAAATCTTTGCCACGATCCAAAAAAAGCAGCTGAAGTAACTCTTCAGCCTTTAGATATTGTAGGGGTTGATGCTGCTATTTTATTTTCTGATATTTTAGTTATTCCAGATGAGATGGGAATGGATCTTGAGTTTATCAAAGGTTTTGGACCAAAGTTCAACGATCCTATAACTTGTGAAGAAGATATTGATAGACTTATTGGTGGAAAAGATGCTGCAAAAAAACTCACTTATGTATATGATACGATCAAACTTTTAAAAGAGCAGTTAGATGAGAGAGGAGATGGAAAAGCACTTATTGGTTTTACAGGTGCTCCTTGGACATTGGCTACTTATATGATAGAAGGACAAGGGACAAAAACATATAATCTTTGTAAAAAGATGATGTATTCAAACCCTGATCTATTACATAAAATTTTAAGAAAAGTAACAGAAGTTGTAAAACTCTATATGGAGAAACAAATCCAATCAGGTATCGATGTAGTACAGATATTTGACTCATGGGCATCTGCAATCGAACCATCAAAATACAATGAATTTTCGTGGCAATATATGGTAGAGATAGCTGACTATCTCAAACTAAAATATCCAGAAACTCCAATCATTATGTTTCCAAAAGGTGTAAGTGCATTTATCTCTTCTGGTTTAGTCTATGGTAACTTTGATGTATTTGGTGTAGATTGGGGAACTCCAATGGCATTAGCAAAAGAAAAACTAGGCAATAGATATGTTCTTCAAGGAAATATGGAACCTTGTAGACTCTACAGTAAAGAAGCAACAACTGCTTGTGTGGAAGCAATCCAATCAGTAATGAATGGCAAAAGACATATTTTTAATCTAGGTCATGGAATTTTACCAGATGTTCCAGTAGAAAATGCAAAACATTTTGTAAGCGAATGTCAAAGAGTAAGTGGAAAAAAACAGTAAAGTGAACAATATAATATTTGGACCCATTCCATCAAGAAGATTTGGAATGAGTCTTGGTATCGACCTCTCTCCAAATGCAAAACAATGTAACTTCGACTGTCTCTATTGTGAACTCTCTTATGCCAAAACAATGGCAAAACAAATCGATGTGATAAGTGTAGCTGATATCATCACAGCACTCAAAAAAGCTCTTCAAAATCATACAAATATTGATGTCATTACATTTACAGCCAATGGTGAACCATCTATCTATCCCCATTTAAGTGAACTAATAGATGAGATAGATAAAATAAAAGGTAAGAGTAAAACCCTCATTTTAAGTAATGGTGCAAATATCTATGAGAGTGAAATACAAAAAACACTCTCCAAAATAGATATAGTGAAATTATCTTTAGACTGTGTAAGTGCAAAGTGTTTCAAAAAACTTGATAGAGTCGATAAAAGTGTAGATGTAAGTAAAATAGTAAGTGGTATGATAGAATTTAGAAAATTACATACAAAACAACTCATTTTAGAAACCCTTTTTGTAAAAACATTAAATGACAATGAAGAAGAGATAGCCAAACTTAAAATAGCATATAATCAAATCAAACCAAATAGAATAGATATAGGTACAATAGACAGACCACCAGCATATGCTGTACAGCCTGTAGATCATAAAACACTAGTAGATATTGCTAATACACTAGAAAAATTACCTGTAACTATAGCCCATAAAAATAAAGTACTCAATCAACAATCATTTACAGCAAATGAGATCATCACATTATTATCAAGACGACCATTAACTATGGATGATATAGCAAATACATTTGATGAAGAGTCTAAAGAAGTATTAAATACCTTAGTAAAAAGTGGTAAAATAGCTGTAATTAACAATAATGGAGTGAAATTTTACAAATTTTAAAATTTAAGCTAGAATTAATTGACAAAGTTTTAAAAACTTACTATAATTCTGCCACTTAAAAAGACAAACACTTTTTAAACTAACGAATAAGTTCCGGCATAGCTCAGCGGTAGAGTAGATGACTGTTAATCATTTGGTCCCTGGTTCGATCCCAGGTGCCGGAGCCACAATTTCTTAAAAGTATCCATAAAAATAAACATTACAAGCAATAAAAAACATATATTATTACAAATTACAACCAATTATATAAAGTTACTTATATCTCTATCAGTAGAAAAAGATTATTAAGATTGAATTGAGATTATATTTGGATTGGCATCATACCAATCTTTCAAATATAAGTTTGTTCATTAAAAAGAAATCCTTTGTATAATATTAATGTGACAAATCACACTCAGCCATATCTCCTTTTTGTCTAATCGCTAAAATATAAAATATCGAGGGAATTACTATCAGAGTCAAAAAAGCAGAAGATACCATTCCTCCTATCATCGGTGCTGCTATGCGTTGCATCACTTCACTTCCTACACCATCAATATACATAATAGGAATAAGTCCACCAAGTATCGCAAACAGAGTCATCAGTTTTGGACGAAGTCGTAATACTGCTCCTTTGTAAATAGCATCAAATATCTCTTTTTTACTTATCTCTACAGCTTTATTTTTTAAGTCCATCATCGCTTCGTGTAAATATACAATCATAACGATAGAAGTTTCAGCTGCAACACCTAATAAAGCTAAAAATCCTACGATAACAGCAATAGAAATATTAAAATTTAAAAACTCAAGATAAAACAGTCCACCAGTTAATGCAAAAGGTAATGTACAAAATATAATAGCTGTGTAGGTTATATTTTTCAGTGCTAAATATATGAGTATAAATATAATCACAAATGTCAAAGGAATAATATATGTCAGTCTTTTCATAGCAGACTCCAAATATTCACTCTGACCTGCCCATTCAAAATAATATCCTGTAGGGATTTTTACTTCAGCTAATAATGTTTTTACCTCATCTTTATACTGCTTTGCAGATATTCCCTCTTTTGGAGTGATATAGATGAAGTTTACATTTAAAGCTTTTTCAGATTTTATGACAGATGGTCCTTCTTCATATTTTAACTCTGCAAACATCTCTAAAGGTTGAAATCCAAGTTTTGTTTTGATTTGTAAGTTATTTAAGGCAAGTATATCTTCTCTTTGTGTAGTCTCAAAACGAAGAGAGACAGAATATCTTTCAAGTCCATCAAATAGTGTCGATATTTTTGCCCCTGCAACGCCAAGTGAAACTGTAGAAAGAACATCATTTTTAGATATACCATAACGACTTAACATATTTTCATCGATGTTTATATTGAGATAATATCCTGAGTTTATTTTATCTGTCGAAATTGAAAGTGTTTTATCAAACTTTTTTAACTTTTGTTCGATTTTTCCTGCAACGCTTTCTAACTTATTATGATCATCTCCATAAAGTTTAATCCCTAAAGGTGTTCGTATACCAGTTAAAAGCATATCAATTCTACCTCTTATCGGATAAGTCCAAGAGTTTATAAGTCCTGCTACTTGAAGTTTTTCATCCATCTGCTTCATCAGTTTTTTGTATGTCATCCCCGCTCTCCACTGCTCTTGTGGTTTAAAGTTAATAATAGTTTCTATCATCGCTAGTGGAGCTGGATCTGTAGCTGTATCAGCTCGACCAGCTTTACCGAATACAGACTCAACTTCAGGAAACGATTTGATAATTTTATCTGTTTTTTGTGTCAACTCTTTAGCTAAATCTATCCCTAAACCATAAGGAGTTACAGGCATATACATAAATGTTTGTTCGTTCATCATAGGCATAAATTCCCAATTTAAATTTTTATATACGGGATACGCTGCGATTAATGTAGCCAAAAATAATCCAACAACTACATATCTAAACTTCAATGCTATTTTTAAAAATGGAGAATAGAGTTTGATAAAAAATAGATTTAAGATATTTTTATCTTCTCTCAAAATCTTCCCTCTTATAAAAAACATCATCAAAATAGGTACAATCGTTATAGATAAAATAGCTCCAGAAACCATAGCAAAAGATTTTGTAAATGCAAGCGGAGTAAAAAGACGACCTTCTTGACCAGTAAGTGCAAAAATAGGTAAAAATGAAACTACTACTAAAATAAGGGCAAAAAATACTGGACGACCCACTTGTTTTGCTGATTTTATGATAATTTCTGTTCTTTCCTCTTTTGAAATATTTGGTTTATTTTGAAGATGTTTATGGGCATTTTCCACCATAACTATTGTAGCATCTACCATCGCACCCACAGCAATAGCAATACCTCCTAGACTCATAATATTTGAACCCATTCCAAAAAGTTTCATCAGTAAAAATGTAAACAGAACTGTTAATGGTAATGTAATTATGATAATCAATGCACTTCTAAAATGTAACAAAAAAAGTCCTGTAATAACCATCACAATTATTGATTCTTCAATAAGTGTGTTTTTAAGTGTATCGATAGCTTTATCTATAAGGGAACTTCTATCATAAGTTTCCACTACTTCTACATCATCAATCTTGAGTGTTTTGAGTTTCTCTTTTACAGCTTTTATAACTGAATATGGATTTTCACCATATCGAACTATTACTATTCCACCTACAGTTTCCCCCTCACCATTTAAGTCAACCATTCCACGGCGATTTGATGATGTTATATTTACATTTGCTATATCTTGTATCTGTAAAGGGATAGAATTTAGAGTTTTAATAGTGATATTTTCAATATCTTCTACATTTTTTAAATATCCTTTGGCTTGAATCATATGTTCAAAACCATTTTCCAAAATAATACGCCCACCTTTGTCATCATTATTTTGAGTCAGAGCATTTTTTATATCCTGTATAGAGAGATTATATTGAACGAGTTTCTTTTGGTTTATCGTAATTTCATAATTTCGTATAAACCCTCCAATAGAGGCTATTTCACTGACTCCATCCACACCCAATAAGGCATATTTATAATAATAATCTTGTAAACTTCGTAATTCATCTAAAGATTTTGTATTAGATTTGAGTGCATACTCATACGCCCAACCCACACCAGTCGCATCTGGTCCTATTGCCACATTGGCTTCACTTGGAAATGTTCCTTGTAGTTGTGAGAGTTGCTCTAAAATTCTATTTCGAGAATCATACAGATCAGTTCCATCTTTAAATATAATATAAATCAGTGCATTTTGAAAAGAACTCATAGCACGAACTGTATCAATATTTGGTAACGACATCAAATTAGAAATAAGAGGATACGATACTTGCTCTTCAATAGTTTGAGGACTTTGACCTGCCCATTTTACTTGTACAATCACTTGTGGAGGTGAGAGATCAGGTAAAGCATCTAGGCTTGTGTTTTTTACAGACCAAATAGATGCGATTGTTAAGATAAGAATAGTAAATAAAACTAAATATTTGTTTTTTATACTGTATGAGATTATATTTTCTACCATATTAAACTCCTTGTTTACCAGTCATCATCTGTATCTGTATCATACAAAGCATTTGTAACCGCATCTGAATCAAGCAAGAAAAGAGCATTATGAATCACCTCATCATTGACTTGAAGTCCATCGAGTATCTGATATGTATTTGAAGATATTCTTTTTACTTGTATCTCTACAGGTTCAAACTCTCTATCTGAAATCGGTTTAAATACATAAAATTTACTTCCTTTATTTAAAACAGCAGTTTTTGGTAAAGTGAGCATAGCTCTTTTCGTGGTTTGTATTTTTACTGTTGCAAACATATTAGGAACTATTTTTAAATCTTTGTTTTCTATATTAAATCTAACTTGTATAGTTTTTGTATCTTCATTTACAATAGGATAAATAAAATCAACAGTAGACTTGATAGGTGTAGCTATACCATCTATATAAATTTTTGCTTTCATTCCTAGCTTTATAGATGAAATATCTTTTTGGTATACTTGTGCTATAAACCAAAGGTTTTCAATATTGGCTAACTCTAAAATAGTTTTCCCTTTTTTGATGGCACTTTTATTATTGATATTTTTTTTCATCACAATCGCATTCATTGGAGAATGTACTTTTATACTTTGTAAAGATTTTTGAGAATTTTTTATTCTTTTTAGTTCTATATCATCTATATCTAAAGCAACTAATTTATCCACGGTACTTTGATAGAGTTTTTTATTGATTTTTTTTGTAATTTTAAGTTCATTTTGAATACTTAAAACTGTATCAGAATAAATAGAAAAAAGTGCTTCTCCTTTTTTTACAAACATAAATGTTTTATTGGCATAAAGTTCTGTAATAAATCCATCATATCGAGTCACTATATCCATAGTATTTTCTTCATTTATTTTTGTATTTCCATAATAGCTTTTTATAACTCCACTATTTACTTGTTTTACTTTTGTAAGTGATTTATTAAACAGTTGATTTACTTCGATTATTTTTGCATTTAGATTTGTAATAGCAAATAAACTCAATACAAATAGTATATTTTTTATATATTGCATTACATTTTTCCTTGTGTAAAATAGCGTGATTTTGAATAGGCAGTAAAATATTTTTGTATCTCATCTAAAAGCATCAGTTCATATTTTATAACATCATTTAAGTTCTTAATAGTTGTTTGTGGTGATGTTAAAGAAAATCTATTGTAAGACTCTATATTTTTTTGTACCTTTTCTTTTAATGGCAAAATAGTTTCTTTTATGATTTTATAGGAGAAAAGTGCATTATCCAAATTATTTTGTAACATCATTACAGAATATTTATAACTATTCTCTAAATCTTTCAGTCTGCTTTTGAGTTCATTTACTTTTTGTTTTGCTTTTAAAGATTTTACCTTTTCTGTTCCATTTATAGCCAAAGGTATATTTACAGATATATTTGCATAATCTTCATACTTAGTATCTCTATTAAAATAAGTCACATTCACTTTTATATCGGATGTTCTTTTTTCTAATTCTAATCGTGAAATGTCATTATATTTTAAACTTTTCTCTTTAAATAGTAATACTTTTGGATGTGTATTAAATTTAACGGGAAGAGATAAGCTATCCATATCAAGTGTTAGCTCAATACTCTCTATTTTTGTATAGGTAAGCTCTTCTAATTTTAAGTACAAATTACTAATCAAATTTTTAAGTTTTTTTTGTTCTAACACAGTTCTAGAATAGGATATTTTCAAATCAATTATATCAGTCTGTTTCATTTTTCCATTTTCATATAACGAACTTGACAACTCTTCTAAACTCTTGATATTTTGCAAATATTTATTTAATAATTCATACTTTTTTTCTAAGATAACGATACTATATCCATACTCATATACAAATGATTTGAGTTGTAACTTTTTATCTTCATGTGTATACAAAGCAATATTTTTATCTTTTAAAGATATCTCTTTTTGTAACTCAAGCTTCTCACCCATAGGGATAACTTGTGAAAATCCAATATATTGTGCCTGCATAGGTTCTAAGTCTCTTTTTGTCATATCATTAAACTGTATATCATTTACACCAATAGTAAGTGTTGGATTTTTCCAATTTGTAGAAAGATTTATTTGAGAATTTGCAACTTGTATAGAGTACTCTATACCTTTCAAATCTTGATTATGAAGTAAAACTGTATCGACCATCTCATCAAGACTAACAGCCAAGCTTGATGAAACAGATAAATACGCTACTAATGCGATATTTTTAAACATTATAAATTTACACTGCCTCTAATAGTATGCACTTTAGTATCCGCCGTTTTAAATTTAATATGATATTGCCAAGTTCCACTCATAGAAAAGTTCACATTTGTTTTATACCTATCACCTACAAGTTTTGCTTTTGCTTTATAGTCCATATATGGCATACCTGGCATCTCTGGCATAAATACTTTGATTTTTACTTTTGCATCTTTTATAATCCTATCATTTTGAGATAATGAAATTAAAACATCATTACTTCCAACAACCAAAGACTTTTCTGTTTTTAGAGATACGACATATCCATCTTTTTCACCACTTTGATCTAAGACTTCCGCAAACATAACGCCAGCCATCATAAATAATGACAATACCACTTTTACTAAATTTTTCATTGTAAACTCCTATTTTGTTTGAAGAAGTTTATCTAGGTTGTGAGGATTTAGTGTGGAGGTGTTTCGCCATTTGTCCTACAGTTCGGTCGTTGTACTAAAGCCAAAATCAAATCATCAACATTATTTAGCTATTATTTCTATCAAAATTAAAAGGAATTAATATATGGAACAATTAATATTTAGTTCAGCAATAAGTCAAAGTGGTTTTACAAATGCTTCCACATCAGCCTCTAATGATAAAGATAGTTCTACAATAATAAGAGAAATCTTACAGAATTCATATGATTCAGCTATAAATGAAGCTAATCGAGATACAGCAAAAGTAAAATTTATTATAGATTATATAGAAAAAAGTAAAATACCCGGTATCACAGAGTATGAACAAGCATTAGAATCTATAAAAAAAGAAGATTTATCAAAAAAAGAGCAAGAGCAAGATATTTTAAATGTTATAGAAGAACAATTAAAAACTGATACAACTAAAAACAACATTTGAAACACAAAGTTTTTTCTCTGCTATTATATATACAGGTGATAATAAAGAAATTATTTTAAATGCTTCTCAAATGGGATTAGATGAATTTTGGAATGGTGCTACAATTGAACTTAAAAAAGGTGCAATATTGGCAAGGGCAGGATGGAGAGAGTTAGAAAATACTGCAAGTGATTTATTAACAATTAAAAAAGATGATTCTCTTGAATATGGATTTGATGTATCGGTTATTTCAGAAGAAGGTGGAAGATTTATAGCAAGTGTCGAATCTAGTCTATATGATAAAATAAAACAGCTACCAAAAAATGACTCACATCTAAGAAGTATAGTTATTCATATGTTATGTGTAGGATTTATGAATTTAGCTAAAGACTATAAAAATGATGATAGTGAACTGACAAATTTTAAAGGTATAAAGCTTGAATTAAAAAATAAAGATATTAAAACTTGGGAAAATGATGAGTTTAATCCTAATCAAGTAGCTTGTTATTTTTTAAAACATAATATTAAGTTGGAGAATGATAATGATTAGTGGATTACAAAGATTAAAAAAAATTACTAAAAATAGAGTAGAATCTATTTTATTACTAAAATCAGCATTAGATAAAGATACTTTTATTGAATATATAACAACTTATTTTGATAAAAAGCAATTACTCAGTGAAGTTAATTTTTCTGATTTTAATGATAAAATATCAGAAAATGAGTTTCAACAACTTCACTACTTATATCACTATCCTACTTTATGGAAAATATTAAAGAATAATAATTTTGCTACTGTGGATGCTTCAAATCCATTAAAATGGATCTCTATAGCTATGCAATCGATTCAAAATGATATTATTCAGCCTCATTATCTAGCTTATGTAGAAAATAGTAAAAATGGAAAAAATAATATTATTGAAGCATTACGATTATCAGAGCAAGGTAACGATAAACAGTTATTTAATATATGTAGAGCAATACTTAGACATATGTTTGGTTCGATTCAAGAACGAGGGAAAAAAGGTATTTATCAAGATGTTCCTTTTGCTATTGCTTGGTGGAAAATTTATCTTGCTAAAGAAATAAGTAAAAAAACAAAAATTGATGAAAAAACTCTTTATGAATATTTTAATTCTAATCCAACAAACTATAATGAATTAATAATGAGAATGAGTTCAAAATTAACAGTTATTGCAGATAAGAACATTAGAGATGGATTATTTCAATATATTATTGAAAAAAAAGTAACTAACACGAAAGATTTTAAAGAAATTATTAACATTATTGGTATTGAATCATCATGGAGAGCAATGGGTTCTTTAGATATTAAGGACAATAAAAAGATTATAGAAAGTTTGGTTGCATGATATTAGACCATTATTATATTAAAGATTATCATTCTAAAATACCACATATTGTAAAATTTTCTGGTGGTCGTTCTAGTGGTGCTTTACTTTTCTCTATGCTTAAAAATAATATGTTAAATGCAAGGCGTGGTGATGTTATAATATTTAACAACACATCAGCAGAACACAGTAAAACTTATGATTTTGTAATGGAGTGTAAAAAACGGTGTGAAGAAGAATATAGTATACCTTTTTTTCTTACAGAGTTCCAAACTTTTGAAGATTGTAAAAATGGTATTTATGATAGATTTCAATCATATCGATTAGTAAATGAAAAGCCATATTCAAAAGATAATCCAAATGGGTATCATCACAAAGGGGAAGTTTTTGAAGAGCTTATCTCTTGGCAAATGTATTTACCTAGTCTTATGAGTGGCAGAACTTGTACAAAAAAAATGAAAATGGATGTAACTTATGAATTTTTAAATGATTGGTTTTCAAATCAAAATCATATATCAAGATTGGGACACTATGGAAGTACAAGTAGAATAGACAAAGATACTTTATATAAAAAACATCAAAAAATGGGTGGTAAAGTACCATATGAAATTTATCAGAATAAAAAAGAATATTGTTTAAAAAGACCATTATTTAGACCAGAGCAGAATTTTCAAGATTTTACAAATGTAGATTTAGAAAATAAAGAAATTTATATAGATAAAAAGAAATTAGAATTTTGTAGTTTTATTGGATTTAGAGCAGATGAACCTATGAGACTTGAAAAAATGAAAAAGAGAATAGATTCTAAATTGAATGATAACATTGAAGTTGCATATTTAAGGGAAAACAATGAACATATTTATGCACCATTAGTAGAATTTGATATATCTCAAAAAGAAATTAAAAATTATTGGGATAATCAAGATTGGGATTTAGGGCTACCCTATGACGGAAGCCTTGGCAATTGTGTTTACTGCTTTATGAAAGGTGGTAATAAATTATCAAAGATTGATACTATTACATCTGAAATAAGTCCTGAAAATATTGATTGGTGGATAAGTATAGAAAAGAAATATCAAAGAGATTTAATAGCAGAAAATAGAGATATAAAAACTAAAGAAGAAAATCCATTTATTAACTTTTTTGGAATTAATGGTAAAATATCTTATGAGATAATTAAAAATGGTAATAACAAAGAGTATCTTGAAAACAGTTTACCTTGTAATTGTACAGACTAAAAAAGGAGTCAAATATGTATGCAACAGAATTTCAAACAATAATAAATGAACCTTATATTCATATACCAAACTATGAAACATTTAAAGGACATGAAGTAAGAGTTGTTTTATTAAATCTTGATAATGAGATAAAAATAAAAGAACCTATTAATGATAGTAATTTTATAATTGATATTATTAACAATCCTAGACATATTGAATCTAAGAGTGAATTTTTATCAAGAGATGAAGCAAATGAAAGATAAAATATTTATAGATTCAAATATTTTTCTTTATGCTTTTAGCAACAAAGATATATCTAAACAAAGTATATCAGCGAGTATCGTTAAACAAAATCACACAATTAGTACACAAGTACTAAATGAAGTTAGTAATAATATGATTAAAAAACTAAAGTTTTCAAATAAAGAAATTGAAAAATTTATTTCAAGTTGCTATACACAATATAATATAGTTGATTTTTCAAAAGAGATATTTATTAAAGCTTCTATAATAAGAGATAAATATAATATTTCTTATTATGATTCATTAATTTTATCATCAGCTATAAATTCAAAATGTGATATTTTATATAGCGAAGATATGCAACATAATCAAAAAATAGAAAATTTGACTATTGTAAATCCATTTGAATAATACTATAATAGTAGATAAAAGTACAAAAAATCAAAGGAGACTAACAAGTATAATGTCCCCCTTTGTCAAGATGGTATATAAAAAAATTTATATTCTAAAACTGCTTTTATGCTTTTTAATTTTAGCTTCTCATTTGCTATTTCCATTTAATTCCTTTACTCTATTATACGCTTCATTTTAATTATTTTTCATATTACTTAAAAATATCTTGGTTTTATCTTGCTAGAGAGACTTCACTACTCCCTCATTTTTTCAAAACTCAAAACTAAAAGTACTCCCTTCCCCATATACAGATTTTACATCTATTTTAATATCATATTTCATACATACATGGCGAACTATATTCAGACCTATTCCAAAACCACCTTGCTCATTTGTCGCTCTAAAATAACGAGTAAAAATATCTTTTATTTTATCTTGTTTTATTCCGATACCTGTATCACTAATAGTTAATTTTCCACTTGTATTAAGTAATATTGTAATATCTCCACCAATACCATTGTATTTTATAGCGTTGGAGATAATATTATTAAAAAGTCTTATAAAGTCGTGTTGATCTATGATAAAAGTAAAACTCTCTATATTGATTGTTACATTGATTTTTTTCTTTATAAAAAAGGGTTCAAAGTAAGTGAGTTGTTCATATATCACCTCATCTAATGATATTTTTTCTATCTCTTTTTCTTTTGTATGCTCTTCTAAAACAGTGTATGTAAGGTCTTTGTATATTTCTGATATTTTTCTAGCACTTAATTTTACTCTTTGAACTTGCTTGGGGGTTAATATATCTGATTCTGTAGACATTAAAAGTGCTGTTATTGGAGTATTAAGCTCATGCGTTGTATCTTTTATGAAATTATTGAGTTTTATCCTTTCCTCTTTTATCGGTTTTAAAAAAAGCTTTGCTAAATAAAAACCTATCAGTGCAACACCTAAATATATCAAAATAAAAACAAGTAAAATATTTTGTTTTAACTCTTTAATTTGTTTAAAAAATAGATGCTCTTCAATCGCAATATAATATATACCCAAATGCCCCAATGGTGAACTATCAATCAAAATAAACTGTTTTTTATCTTCTATAAACGATTTTGAAAAATCTATTTTATTATTTAAATTTCCATACACTTTTTCTTTTTTATTATTATAAAAAGAGAGTTTATAGTTGTCATTTTTGAGTAGACTAGTTTTGTCAAATGGTGTATCTGACATATGTGCAAAAACAATTTTTGAAGATATATTTGATGCTATATTTTGCATATTAGATTTGGTCAAATCAGTATACAATCTTTTTTCATTTTGAAAATAAAAAAATGTCACTAAAAGCATCAAAATAAAAGAAGAACCCAAATACAAGCCTAAAAATCGAAAAAAAGTACTCTTTTCACTGACTGTTAAATCGATACCCAACTCCTCGTATATTGGTGATATATTCTTCACCCAATATTTTTCGCAAATTTTTTATATAAGTTCGTATTGTAGTTGCCATAGGCATCTCTTCATAACTCCAAATATTATTGGTAATTTCATCGATACTAATAGGGGTATTTTTATGCTTGAGTAAATATTCTAAGATATGTAATTCTTTGAGCGAAATATGGAGTTGTTCACCATTTTTTTTTACTACTAAATTTTGTTTATCAATCGATAGATGCTTATTAATAGACAAAATATTTTCAGTATCAATCTTAAACAATCTTTTAATATTATTGATTCGTAAATCCAACTCTTTGAGTTCAAATGGTTTTTTTAAGTAATCATCACAACCAGCATCAAAACCTTTTTCTATATCATCGATCATATCCAAAGAGGTGATAAAAATAGTGGGAGTATGTATCTCTTTGGCTCTGAGTTCTTTCAATATCTGAAACCCATCAATTTCTGGTACATTTACATCCAGTAAAAGTAGATCAAATACTTCACTATAAAGTATCTCTTCTGCTTTATTACCATTAAAAGTAATAGTTATATCATGCCCCTGCTCTATCAAATGTTCTTCTATTATTTCATTTACCAACAGATCATCTTCTAATAAAAATATTTTCATCTATCTCTCCTACTTTTACAAAACGAATTATTGATAAATTATAAGATACAAATATTAAGCGTTGATTGAGATATATATTTCTATCTCATCTTTTTTTGAATATTTTTCAAAATCTATACCATATGCTCTTTCATAGTCATTGTTATTTTCAAAATATTCCCAAATTTCACTCCACAATTCAAAAGCAACTTCAGGTAATTCACCCTCTTTTGTAAATACTAAATATTTTTGATTTTTTATTACAATAGCATTATTTTTAGCTTTTGTAACTTCTACAGCTACCATCGCATCATAATCACCATTTACATCTGACTCATAGTTGAGATACAAACCATAAAAGCTTGTATTGCTTACTTTATTGAGTGTTTTTGTAAAGATATGTTCTTCATCATATTTTTCCCATAAAGGAGCTATCTTTTGAGTTTCTACATTTTTTTCATTTTCATTATTTGTTCGAGTACTAATACCTTGCAGCATTAAATTTTTTACATAACTTACTTTCATATTCTACTTTCATGTTAAATTTTATTTTTTTGTATTGTACCCACAAAACTCTTCTATTTTAGATGCAAAATAAACAGGAGACTCAATCATCGGATAATGCCCCGCTTCTTGACACTCACAAATCTCTACATCGTCATAATAGTGTGAAAATACTTTCGTCACCAATTTGAGTCCAAATATAGGAAAATCATGTTTACCGACTATTATTTTGATTGGTAGTTTGATTGCATTTACTTCCTGCGAAAAATCTGTATGCATATACATTTTCATATACCCTACTCTAGCTTCTACAGTAGAAGATTCATATCCCATTTTGATTCTGTTTTTTGCCCATGTTGCATTGTATCTTTTACTTGCACTATACACAATCTCTTCTATTTTACTTTCATTTTTAGCCATATCTTTCAAAAGTGATTTTTCAGTTATTTCAGGAAGTTTGACCCCAGAAGCAAAAATAGGAGTGATAAGAATAAGTTGTAAAATACGATCATCTATCAATGCAATTTTTTGAGCTATAAGAGTAGACATAGAGTGTGCTATGAGATAGACTTTTTCTAAATTTAAAAAAGTGAGTAGATTTTTTATATCATTTGAAGCCTCTTCACAGCTATACTCCCCCTCTATCTCTTTGGAGAGTCCATATCCACGCAAATCTACAAATATAAAAGTAAATTTTTGTGTATCCAAATAAGGCAAAATAGGCTCATAATTTTTATAGTTTCCCATAAGCTCATGTAAAAATACTATCTTTTGAGCACCTATCCCTACAATCTTATGACCTAAAGTTACCATATATTTCCCTAATTATTTTTTAGCATTGAGTCGTGATTGGTACTCTTGAGGATGTTTACACACAGGACACATTTTGAGAGCTTTTTTACCATAATGGATATGTCCACACACTTCACAGATCCAAGCCTCTTCACTATCTTCACTCAAATGTTCAGCTCCAGTTTCAAGTCTTTCTAAAAGCATCTTAAACATATTTTCATGTTCTACTTCTATTTTCCCAATACCTGTAAATAATCGAGCAGCTTCACCATACCCTTCCTCTTTTGCAATAGCAGCAAAATCTGGATACATAGTGATATTTTCATAACTTTCACCATCGATAGCATACTGTAAATTTTCAGCAGTATTCCCAAAATTATTGTCACTTTCGCTTACCATTCTATTATGCAAAGATAACTCTAGTTTTGCGTGAACTTTTTCATTATTTGCAGCTCGTTGAAAATGTTCAGCTATATCTCTATATCCCTCTTTTTGAGCAACTTTTGCAAAATATTCATATTTGTTTCTTGCTTGTGATTCACCTGCAAAAGATTTCATAAGATTAACCAATGTCAGATTGTTAGTAGCGTTCTGCATAGCTTCACCACAGCAGTGTAACTCTCCACCACCTACATTTTGTACCTCTACTTCATTACCACATTTGTTACATTTGTATGTTTCGTATTGTCTCATTCTCTTTTCCTTTTTTTTGTTATAAGGAATTATGACATAGCTAAACTTAAAGGATAATAATTATCCCTTAATAGTTATTATCTATATTAAATCTTTTAAAGAGGTAAAAACTTCATCGATTTTAATATCACTCTTTTCACCTGTTTTTCTATTGATTAGCTCTACCATACCCTCTTTAAGCTTTTTACCTATGATAATAGCATAAGGAAAACCAATAAGCTCAAAATCACCCATCTTAAATCCAAATCGTTCTTTTTTTCTATCATCGATAATCACTTCGATACCATTTGATTTTAGCTCTTCATAGATTTTCATCCCAGCTTCAAGCTCATCCTCTTTTTTAGCATTTGATACAATAATATCTATCATATAAGGTGCAGTTTCTTTTGTCCAGATACACCCTTTTTCATCATGACTTTGTTCGATAACTGCTGCCATAATTCGACTAATACCTATACCATAACATCCCATTTCAAATGGTTGTGATTTTCCATTTGAATCCAAAAATTTTGCATCTAAGGCTTCACTATAAGTATTTCCAAGCTGAAAAATATGCCCAGTTTCTATCCCTTTTTTAAATACAAGTTTTCCACCACATGCACATTTTTGTTCTACCTCTTTATTTTGTAACTCTTCATAACTTAATTCATTTAAGCTATTCACTTCCTCTTCATCTTCAAAAATAGTTTCTATATTTGCCCCATATTCACACGAATTACAAACGACAATAGTATCTTCACCACTATTTGCTAATACATGAAACTCTTTACTACCAGTCCCACCTATAGCTCCACTATCAGCTTCAACTACTCGAAAATCAAGCCCAAGTCTTGTAAATATTTTTTTATAAGTATCTTCCATATGAGTAAATTCTCTTTGTAAATCTTCCATACTCTCATGAAAAGAATACGCATCTTTCATCAAAAACTCTCGTCCTCTCATAAGTCCAAATCGAGGTCGTGCTTCATCTCTAAATTTTATATTGATTTGATATAAGTTTACAGGGAGATCTTTGTAGCTTGTGATTCTATTTTTTACTAACTCTACTATCGCCTCTTCATTTGTAGGACTCAAAACAAACTCACTATTTTTTCTATCTTTAATTCGAAGCATTTCAGGACCCATAGTATCAGCTCGTCCACTTTTTTCCCATAACTCTATAGGTGTAACAAAACCTAACTGTACCTCATTGCAGCCTGCATTATCGAGTTCTTCTTTTACAATTGCTCTAATTTTATCAAGTACCATTTTACCTAATGGCATATAGTTGTACAAACCACTCCCTTGTTGATTGATAAATCCAGCACGCACCAAAAACTGATGTGATGGAAGCGTTGCGTCTGATGGTGTTTCTTTTGTTGTTGGTATAAATAAATTTGAAAATTTCATGTGTTATGATGCCTTATCTTTTGTTTTTAATTTGTATTTTACTATAAAAATGCTTATTGCTTTTAAATAAAAATGCTATAATACAAAACTATAATAATTAAAGGGTAAATTATCATTTCAATTAAAGAACCAATACACACACAATTTAGTCATTTTTGTACACGAAACAATATCACAAGTATGGAAAAAGCACTTGAATATTTTGCTATCTTTGGAGGGCTTGATGTCGATATAGACACCACTCTACCTCTTGATAAACTTATCGAAATTCATATTTTAAAAAGATTCAAATACTTACGAAACTTTGTAAGTGACATCACAAAAGGTGATCCTGAATACAACAAAATACTGACAGCACTTGCCATAGGCGACAGAAGAACAAACTCTGCATTTAGAAAAGTAGGTATCTCTTTTGATAATGGGATAGATATAGTCGATGATTTATGCAAACTCAAAGTTTTAAAACTTGAAAAATCGCTTCAAAAACTCTCGAAATTAGAAGACCAATATACAGTATCAGAACGACTCTTATTTACAGCACCTATAATGCGATTTTGGTTTGCTTTTGTATCTCCACTTTTTCAAGGGATAAAAGAGAAAAATTATGAAGAGTTTTTTAAAAAGTACAACAATAACAAAGCAGAATTTTCAGATATTATTTTTGAACAATTAGCACATGAATATTTAAAAACTATCAGTAAAGATGATTTTATGTTTACATTAGGAAGATACTGGGATGATGATAGATCTTTAGATATTTTAGGCAAAACAAAATCAGGTGAAATCATAGCTGGATCGTGTAAATATACAAATGATAAAGTGAAAAAAACAGAACTCACAGCTTTAAAAGAAAAGTGTAAAAATCTCAAGATTGATGTAGATACTTTTGTATTATTTTCCAAAAAAGGGTATACAAACGAGTTGAAAACTTTGAAAAAAACAGAAAACTTACAACTATTTACTGTAAAAAGTTTTTCATTGTTTATAGAATCATAAAAAGAGTTTTATCTGCTCTTTTTATAGAGATACATTTCTAAACCTCTTTGAGTCCAAATAGACTTTGAGTTGTTCCTAAAACAATATCACCCTCGTGAGAGTTCGATACATTTTTTAACTTTATTGTAGGACTATGTAAAAATTCAGCCATAACTGTTTGGCATAATTTTTTGATATTTTCCTGATCTTCTGAGCGAATAAAATGTTTTTTGAGTGCATTTTGCAATTTTTTTTCTATTATTGCATCACTTTTTATATGAAGATTTTTAATGATTGGTTCTACACTTAAACTGTTTAACCAGTTATAAAATTCTGTTGTCATAGCTCCTATAATAGAGTATGCTTCTTTGGCTTGATTGGCTCGAAGTGCCATATTTTCATCTACGATACACTGCAAATCATCTACACTATAGATATGTAAATCCTCAAATTGAATAGCATCAATATCTCTAGGCAATGCAATATCAAACCAGTGCCGAACTCCATCAAAATCTTTTACCATCTCTTGCTTAATAATTGGATAAGGTGCACTCGTGGCTGTTACCATAAGCTCCATAGAGTTCAATAGATATTCTAGTTTGTCATAAGGTTGAACACCTATGCGTGTAGCCTCATACTCTTCACCATTTCCATCACTGATAATAGAGTGAGCTAACACTCGTGCTTTTTTCATATTTCGACTACAAATAACCACATCAAAACCATATTTTAAAAGATGTCGACAAGCTAACTCACTCATCTCTCCAGCCCCAATTACCAAAGCTTTTACATTTTCTCGCTCTTTATAAAGTTGTTTCGCTTGAGCCACTGCGGTTGAAGCAACAGAAACCGAACCACTTCCTAGTTGTGTCACATTTCGTACCCGTGCTGCACATTTAAAAGCAAAATGAATTACACGAGAGAGTTTTTGTGCAGAAAAACCTTTATCTATAGAAAATTTAAAAGCATTTTTGAGCTGACCTGCAATCTGTGTTTCACCTACAACCAATGAATCCAAAGAGGAAGCCACCGTAAATATATGATGAATAGCACTCTCATTTTCATACATATCTGCTCTATGAAAAAGTTCTTCATTTGATAAAGAGGAGTGTGTTGCAAAATTATCAATAGCGATTTTACCCGATTTTTTACTATTTGGACTACTTATCAAGAGTTCGATTCGGTTACAAGTAGATAATAATATAGCTTCATTTATTGTATCACAAGACAATATTTTTTTTAAAAAAATCTCTTTTTCTGTATCGTTATTAAAAGCAATTTTTTCTCTTGTTTCTATATCTGTGTTTTTATGTGTAAAACTAATTACTAAATATTCCAATGTTATCAACTCCAAAATTTTTTTTGATTATACAATTTTATTGCTTTAATATTATTTGTACACAATTGGTAGACTCATAATAAACTTTGCACCTTTTAAACTATTTGAAACAGAAATTTTTCCATTTAATTTAGTCGTAATAATTGAATAACACATAGTAAGTCCTAGTCCAGTACCCACAGATTTATGTTTTGTTGTAAAATAGGGATCAAAAATTTTATGTATATACTCATTTTCAATTCCTCCTGCATTATCTTCTATAGTAATAATAGAGTTGTTATTTTGTTGTTCTAAAGAGACATTAATTTCTGGATTTTGGATTTTTCTTTCTACTAACATATCTCGAGCATTATAGATCAAATTGAGTATAACTTGAGATAGATTTTCTTTATTTGAAAATATTTCTTTATTATTATGTTCAATATTTACGACTAATTTTATATTAAAATTTACAAGTGTAAAATTTACAATATCTAAAGTTTCTTTCAAATGGTTTGATAAAAAGAAAGAAGAATTAGTATCCTGCAGATCAATGTACTTTGTAAATTTTTCGATTGTTTCCGATAAGTTTTCTGCTTGTGCGAGTATACTTTGCATCGCATTTTCAAATAAACTATCAGTTAATATTCCATATTCTTTGTGTACTTGCATACCACTAGCGGCTGTTGATATTACGCTAAGTGGTTGTCTCCAGTGATGTGCAATATTACCAATCATCTCCATCATTTGTGTCATCTTTTCTTGAGAATAAAGTTTTTGCTCTTTTTCTCTATTTTTGTCAACCTCTTCTTTCACTTTTTTAGTAAGGTTTTGTGTCAACTCATCTAATGCTTTTTTATCAGTAATATCATGTCTGACTCCTGAATATCCTACAAGATTATTTGACTGGTCATATTTGGGAGATATATGTGCAATAACCCAATAATAATCTCCATTTTTTTTCAAATTTTTTACCTCCCCTGACCACTGTTTTCCACTTTTTATATTTTTCCACATTTCCTCAAAAGCATCTTTTGGCATATCTGGATGTCGTATAATATTATGAGGCTTTCCTATAAGTTCTTCACTTGTATACCCACTAATCTCACAAAATGCTTGACTTGCATATGTTATAAATCCTGTTAAATTTGTTTCAGAATAGATGACATGCTCATTTATAAATTCAAAAGAGTATTCTAACTCTTTTGTTTTACTTTCTAATTTGACATGTAACTCTTTTTCAATATGTTTTATTTTTTTACTTGCAGGATAAAAAATAAGAATAGCTTCTAACAGAAGTGCGAGCAGTGTTAAAAAATAAAGATATTTCTCCCTATTTTGGAGAGTCAAAAGCTTATTTGTGTGTTCTTGCTCATAAATTTCGACTACTTTGTCAAGTTTATCCAATATTATTTGAGAACTTTTTTGTAATATTTCGAATGCATTTATATCATTATTTTTGATAAGTTTAGAAATACTAATAAAAAAGTTTGCAATATCAAGATTTAAATTCTCATCATAATATATTTTTTTGAGTGCAGGAGAAAGTGCTTTTTCTAAGAGATATTGATGTTCATTTCTCATTAAATTTATTGTATTTTCTAAATTCTTATAAATTTTTGGATCTCTTGTTGTGATATATTGATGTGTAATAAGGACAACATTTTGAGAATACATCCGTTGTCGACCACTAATATTGATCAATTTACCATCATTTTTTATCGAATTCATTATATCTTGGACATTTAAAAAAGCAAGTGTAGAAAAAATCACTATAAGTGTTAATGCGGGTATATATCTATCATGTAAATTTAAAATTTTTTTCTTTAAAAATAAAAACATTCAAATACCTTATATTATAAATTATGAATATTATAACTGATTAAAAAATAAAAATAATTGATTAATATCAAGTAGAATACTTATTTTAAATTGCAAATTTTAAAAATTCTATTTTTAAAATAGATAACAACATTTGCACCAAAGGCAAATGTTGTTAAGGCAAACAAAATCAAGAGTATTTGTTTAGTTTTTACCAATACTATTTATTTGCGTACGCTGTACTCCATCCAGAGGGTGATGCTGATGCCTGATGATTATGTCCTCGAGATAAAACTCTTGAACGATATACTTCAGATATTTTTTGAGCATCTCCTACTAAAAGAGCATTGGTAGAACACACAGCTGCACACATAGGCACTTTTCCCTCTGAGATTCTATTTTGTCCATATTTTTCTCGCTCTTCATGTGAATTTGTCTCTTCAGGACCACCTGCACACATAGTACACTTATCCATCACACCCTTGATACCAAATGCACCATCTCTTGGAAACTGTGGTGCTCCAAAAGGACACGCATATAAACAATATGCACATCCTATACATTTATCTTTGTCGTGTAAAACAATTCCATCTTCTCTGATATAAAAACAATCAGTAGGACACACTTGCTCACAAGGGGCATCAGTACAGTGCATACAAGCAATTGATAAAGAGTATTCTAAACCTATAATACCCTCATTCATCGTTATCACTTTTCTTCGGCTGATTCCAGCTGGTAACTCATGCGCTTCAGCACATCCTACATCACATGCATGACACTCTATACATCTATCATCATCACAATAAAATTTTAATCTAGCATTTTCACTCATCTTACCCCTCCTACGCTTTTTCTACACGGCACAAGCCAGCATTAAATTCAGGAATCTGAGTAATTATGTCAAACCCATAATTTGTAATAGTATTCGAACTCTCACCAATAGTATATGGTTTTGTCCCCTCAGGATAATTTGCACTCAAATCTACACCTTGCATCATTCCCGCAAAATTGTAAGGTAGTGCAATTCTATCTGGTGTCACACTTGGTGAATAGATAGCTTTTACTTTTATCTTTGTACCTTGTGGCGCATGAAGCCACATATCATCACCATCTCGTATATCATAATCTGCCGCTAAATCTGGGTGAATATTTGCAAACATATCAGGTGTGATATGTGATAAATATTTACTTGTACGCTCAAGCATACCAGCACCACTTAGGTTTACAACTCTTTTTGTAACAAGCATGGTTGGAAAATCTTTTGACCAATCTTGTGCATTTTGTTCTGACTTAAACTTCACATCAACTCGAAAGTTATTTGTTTGGTCTTCATAAGTTGGATGGATTCGTACCAAATCTTGTCGTGGAGAATGGATAGGTTCTCTATGAATAGGCACCTCATCAGGAAATGTCCATACAATCGTTCTAGCCTTTGCATTTCCATACGGTGCAACACCAGCTTCTCGACATTTTGCTTGAATAATTCCAGAATAATCTGTTTTCCAATTACTTCCTATTTTAGACTTTTCATCTTCTGTAAGGGTAATTTTTAAAACTTTTTCTATATTCTCAGCCGTAATCTCAGGGTATCCACCTTTGATTTTTGAACCTTTAACAGTAACCGCATCGGATGCTAAAAGATCATTCCCTTTATGCTCAAGTCCAAATCTATTTCTAAATCCCATTCCACCTTCATTGACTTTTTCATCTACATTATACAGTATAGGACTTCCTGGATGTTTTGTATCCCAAGATGGCCACGGCAATCCATAGTATTGACCTTTGACTTTCCCTCTTCCTCGTAAAGTAAATGGATCAAATAGGTGCCAATTTGCTTGATGTTCACGCAATCTTGCTGCTGTCCAACCACCAAGACCAATTGTTTTTACAATTCTTGCGATCTCATTCATCGCATCATCAGCGAAAAAGTACTTATTTTTGACCACTTTTAAAGAGCCATTAACCACATCCATTTTCATAGCTTTTGTGTACTCTTCATAAAAACCAAATCGTTTTGCAAATTCAAACATCACTTCATCATCTGTTTTTGACTCATATAAAGGCGCTACTACTCTATCTCTCCATTGTGCTGTTCTATTTGTAGCTACTACAACACCCTCATTTTCAAACTGTGTCGCCACTGGTAAAATATACACATCATCTGTTTTATCTGTCATAATAGCAGCTTCATTTACAAATGGTTCTGCAATCACAAGCAAATCTAACTTATTAAGTGCTTCTTGTACTTTAGAAGTCATAGCCATCGATGAAATCCCTGTACCTTGTACCCAAAGTGCTCGTATAGGTGAAGATGAATATGTTTTTTCCTCTTGTAAAACACCTTGCCACCATTTAGCCAATGAAAAACCTTTTGCATTCATCCATTTTGGTGCATAAAATCTATCTTGAAGCCATTTATAATCAACACCCCAACCTTTAGCAAAATATTGCCAAGATTTTTCTCCTAGTCCATAATATCCTGGAAGTGAATCGGCTAAACAACACATATCTGTAGAACCTTGTACATTATCGTGTCCACGAATAATATTACAACCGCCCCCTTTTTTTCCCATATTACCCAAAACTAATTGTAGAATCGGTAAAATTCTCGTGTTCGACGTACCTGTACTGTGTTGAGTGATACCAAGTGCCCATACTACAGTTGCTGGTTTCGTCGTCGCCATTAATTTTGCAATTTGAATAATCTGATCTGCAGGTATCCCTGTTACATCAGCTGTTTTTTCAGGAGTCCATTTTTTGGCCTCTTTTTTAACATCTTCTATTCCGTATACTCTATTTTCTATAAAACTTTCATCTTCCCAACCATTTTTAAATATAAGGTGTAAAAGTCCATAAATAAAAGCAACATCTGTTCCTGTTCTAATTCTTAAATAATGATCTGCTTTTGCTGCTGATTTTGTATATACAGGATCAACCACAATAAGTTTTGCATTGTTTCTATCTTTTGCTTGTAGCATATGTTTAAATCCAATTGGATTTGCTACTGCTGAGTTTGCTCCAATCATAAAGATTGCTTTTGAATATCCTAATAGATCACCAAAATGATTTGTCATAGCGCCATAACCCCATGTATTCGCCACCCCGGCGACTGTTGCACTATGTCAAATTCTTGCTACGTGATCTATATTATTCGTTCCCCAAAACGCTGCAAATTTTCTAAAATAAAAAGCCTGTTGCAAATTAAATTTTGCAGATCCTAAAAACATCGCTACATCTGGTCCATTCTCTTTTTTGAGTTGTAACATTTTTTCAGAAATTTCTGAAATCGCTGTTTCCCAAGAGATTCTTTCCCATTTGTTATTTACTTTTTTCATAGGATGTTTGATTCTTTGTTTACTTTTTACAAGGTCAATTTGATCTATCCCTTTACAACAATGACTCCCCTCACTAATAGGATGGTCTTGTGCGACATCTTGCCGTACCCAAACTCCATTATGGACTTCAGCTTTTATTCCACATCCAGCAGAACAAATACTACATATTGTTTTTACTATCTTCGAACCAGGATAAGGATTTTTTATCTCCTCTTTGGTAGCAGGTCGAACAGAGTCAGCAGAGGCAAATGCCGATGTTGCTCCTAACGCCGCACCCAAAGAAGCTAATTTTAAAAATCCCCTTCTTCCTATTTTCATAGATAGATCACTGAGTTTACTACTCATTGCTCTCTCCTTTTAAAATATATTAATAACTTGATTTATAAAAATCATCCCAGGCTTGTGTTTCTTTATAAAGAACCTCTTTTTTACGAGATTTTCCTATAACGACACCATTTGAACTCGTTTCTGTTTTATTAGAAAGAGCATTTGCCATCGATACAGTTGAACCAGCAACTGCAATAGCACTCACACCAAGAGCTTTTTTGATAAAACCCCTTCTATTTTCTACCATACTATCCTCCCATTTAATTTACACTCTTTTTTCAAAGAGATACGTCAAAAAACTTCATTTTCTCACCTATCTTTTTTATTGTGCAAAATTTGCATATTTAATAATGGTAAAGTTTTATTTACCTTTTTTTCATCTTTATTTTATCTATTATGCAAAAATTGCATATTAATTAAGAAAAAAAATCTAAACTGTTCTAAACTCATCAAAATTTCTTTTTGCTTTATTTTGGGCAGCTACTTTCTCTTTATTTCCATATGTTTTTGCTGTATGTTCTACCTCTTCTGCACGAACAGCTTTTATACTATATAATTGTCTCTCAAACTCTATAAAAACTTTTAATACAATCGCTATCTCTTTATAAAAACAACTTTGCTCATGAGTATAAAGATTCTCTATAAAATCATCTACAATAAGATTTAAAACACGCTCAAAAACAGCACGAGTAATTTTATCAGAATGTTCATCACCCTCCAAAGTATTCAAAATAAGATGATGCATAAAGTTAAAAATAAAAGCGATAGTGTCTTCATTGTCTTTATATTTTTGAGTATCTCTTCTAAAATTAGAAAGATTTACAAACTCAAGCATCTCTTCTCTTTTTTTTCCATCATCTCTACTTTCACAATAGTACGAAGCACTCATAGGAATATAGGCTGTTGAAGGGGAATAAAATATACTATTTTCCTCCGCTTTAAGTGCTTCAAAACCTTGTATGTCAAGTATATTTTTCATCGTAAGCAAAGCTTCTTCACTATTTGGGTCAAGTGGATTTTGACAAAGAACTTCTATCGTATTTTGAAGTGTTTTAAAATCTTTGTCGGTCTCAAAAAAAGTAAATACGGAAGCAAAAAGCCCATAAAACACCCCTCTTGCTCTATTGATTTGGTTTTGGTTCATTTAATAAACTCCTTGTGTATTAGTATAGTTTTGTGGGTTTTGTCGATACGATGCCATCATGATTTTTGGTTTACAATCTTCACAGCAGTACAAAGTTCTCTCTTTAACAGGGTCTGATTGAAATAAAGGTGTCATCATTTTTGCTATTTTTTCAATCGCTTTCGTAGTTGAAAACTCTTTCCCACACTCCACACAAGAAAACAGTGTATCTGTGGCCAAAATCTCCTCTTTGAACCATGCAGGATTGAGTTTGATAATATCTTTTTCGATACTCAAACACTCCTTTTCAGGACAAATAACCTCACAAAAACCACAAGCTGTACAGAGGCTAGGGTTGATTCGTAAAGAGTTATCATCAACATTTGCTACTAAAGCATTTACAGTACAAACACCTACACATGACAAACATAAAGTACAGTTTTTTTCATCTACATCAACCTGTGCATAATGAATATGTTCCCCTGTATGCACCACTCCAAAATCATTTTCTTGTACTATTTTTTGTAATCGTGTCGCAAAAATCTCTCTTTTGTTTATATTTCTTTCATTGATTGTATAGCGTGAGTTTTCTATACAGGTCACTTTTGAAAGCGATTTTTCTAACTCTTTTTCATTTTTGGCTACAAGTACGGCATCTTTATGATATATTTTTTGATAAATACTATTGAGTATATTTATCGCATCGTGTGTCCCTTTAGATATAAAATCGCTATAAAAAAGAAGCTGAGAGCCTGATTCTTGGGCAAGTGTGAGCAGTGTTCCTTCGTGTAAAAATTTCTCACCCTCAATTTTAAAAGGGAGAATATTTTGAGGTAATTGTATATGCAAATTTTGCACATTAATTTTCCTAGGAATAATAAGTGGGATATGACCGCAAAAAATTCTCGAAATTTCAAAAATACTCTCTTTGTTCATAGGGGCATAATCAAGTGAACCAGAGGGACAAACAGAGATACAGCCACCACAGCCATGACAGTCTATATCAGAAAAAAGAAGCTCTTTATGAGCATCATCTGTTTGTATTGCAACAGTAGGACAAACCTCCGCACATTTTCCACAGGTTTTTTCAAATCTTCCATGATACTGGCAAATATCTTTATCATATGTGATAAATTTTTTGTACTGATACTTTTCTATATTGTTTCGAAGTATTTCCAAAACATTTTCTATAGAGCTTTCAAGGGGGTCTAGTGTACCACTTTGTTGTTTTGCCATTTGTGTTTGATTGTACCACACTATTTGAGAAACTTCCAAAATCGAATCTTTTGAAGTATTACTCACTGTTACCGTTAAGTTTCCAATATGCCCACTTATAGCTTTAACTCTTTGGGGACTGACATAAAAAAGATTAAATTCATCAGGAATTGATGCTTGTAAAAATTCTGCTTTTTCCTCTTCTGAACAGATCAGTAAAACTTCAGTTTGAATTTTTTGAGTATATTGCATATCTTGTGCCAAATCAAATTGGAGTGCATTTATCTTATATAATTTTTGAACATTTTTCATCTTATTTGCAAGGGTATCTTGTGAGTGTTGTATATAAAAATCTATCTCATCTGCTACCACTTCACTTGATGTATTTTTTGAGTTAGAGACTATAAAATTCTTATCTTTTATTTGTGATATATCTGTAGTGACAAGTATATTTTCGTCGAGTGGAAAATCAAGTACCTCTTCACTAAAATAAACAAATTCTTGCATATAAAATCCTTGTGAGCAAAATTGTAAAAAGGATTTTACTCCTATTAAACTTGTTATATTCTTAAAAGGTTAAAATATTTTTACTAAATAAAGTAAAAGTTTTTTGAACTTTAAAAATTAATAATTTATTGACATAGGTCATATTTTTTTTTGAATAGTTAGTATATTTATGTGATATGAAAAGTTTTAATCATCTGAAAACCATTTTTTATTAAACTTGATAGAAATAGGATTATGAAGTGTGACACAATAGTGACATCTTTTTTTACAACTCTCTAACACATTGTGATATAAACTTCCTCCGATCAAAAGGAGAGAAATATGGTTCAAAATATTTTAAAAAGAGATGGAAGTACACAAGAGTTTCACTCTTTTAAAATAGAGGATGCTTTGAAGAAAGCATTTAAAAGTGTTGATACAAGATATGATAGTTCATTGTTTATGATGCTCATTGAGAGTTTGCAGTCAAAAAATATTTTGAGTGTTGAAGATATTCAAGATAGTATCGAAAAAGGTTTATATACTGCGAAACATTTTGAGGTGATGAAATCTTTTATGTTGTACCGTCATATGCATAAAATGCAAAGAGAGCATATTTTAGGGATAGATTCAGATACAACTTATATCAATTCAACACAGACAATTGAAGAGTATATAAATGGAACAGATTGGCGTATCAAAGCCAACTCAAATACAGGATATTCGCACGCAGGACTTATCAATAATAGTGCTGGTAAAATCATCGCAAATTATTGGCTCGATAAAATATACACCCAACAAGAAGGTTTTGCTCATAGAGATGGGGACTATCATATTCATGATTTGGATAGCTTGAGTGGATACTGTGCTGGCTGGAGTTTGCGAGTGTTGCTCGATGAAGGATTTAATGGGATACGAGGTCGAGTTGAAAGTGATGCACCCAATCATTTTAGAGAAGCTTTAGGACAAATGGCAAACTTTTTAGGGATACTTCAAAGTGAATGGGCAGGTGCACAAGCTTTTTCATCCTTTGATACCTATCTTGCACCCTATGTTTTTAAAGATAATCTATCGTATAAAGATATCAAAAAAGCAATACGAAGTTTTGTGTACAATCTCAATGTTCCTGCACGATGGGGACAAAGTCCATTTACCAATATTACCATAGATTGGACGGTGCCTGAGGATTTAAAAGAGCAAACTCCTACAAAAAAACAAAATCATCTTTTGAAAGAGTTGGAAAATAGCAAATTATTAGACAAAGCAAAACAAAGAGGATGTAACTCTTTTGAGCAGATGACTTACAAACATTTTCAAAAAGAGATGAACCAGATAAACAAAGCCTATTATGAGGTGATGACAGAGGGTGACAAAACAGGGCAGCCTTTTACTTTTCCTATTCCTACGGTGAATATTACAGAAGATTTTGATTGGTATGGGGAAAATACAGAGATACTTTTTGAAAATACTGCCAAAATAGGTTCTTCCTATTTTCAAAATTTCATAGGGAGTCAATATACAAAAGATAAAGATGGGAACCGTATCATAAACGAAGCAGCGTATAAACCAGGACATGTAAGAAGTATGTGTTGTAGACTACAACTCGATTTAAGAGAACTTCTCAAGCGTGGAGGTGGACTTTTTGGATCTGCTGAGATGACTGGAAGTATAGGCGTTGTGACTCTCAATATGGCACGATTGGGGTATTTGTATAAAAATGATAAACAAGGACTTTTTCAAAGAATAGAAGAGTTAATGCTTTTAGCAAAATCTACATTGGAGAAAAAAAGAGTTTTTATCAAAGAGTTGTATGAAAGAGGACTTTTTCCCTATACCAAAAGATATTTGCATGGATTTAACAATCATTTTTCTACTATTGGTGTCAATGGAATGAATGAGATGATTCGAAACTTTACTTCAGATACAGATGATATCACGAGTACTTTTGGAGAGCAGTTCTCTTTGGAAGTTTTAGATTTTATGAGAAATAAAATGATTGAGTTTCAAAAAGATACAGGAAATCTGTACAATCTTGAAGCAACGCCTGCTGAGGGTACGACCTATAGATTTGCAAAAGAGGATAAAAAAAGATATACAGATATTTTACAAGCAGGAATGGGAGATAATATCTATTATACAAACTCCTCTCAACTTCCTGTAGACCTCACAAGTGACCCATTTGAAGCGTTAGAGTTGCAAGATAAGATGCAGTGTAAATACACAGGAGGTACTGTTTTGCATCTTTATATGCAAGAAAAAGTGAGTTCTACTGAAGCATGTAGAAAATTGGTAAAAAATGTGATAAGCAATTTTCAATTACCATACATAACAATAACACCACTTTTTTCAGTATGTCCCAAACATGGATATATAAGTGGTGAGCATGAGTACTGTCCAAAATGTGATGAAGAATTATTAATAAATTAAAGGAAAACAATGAACAAATTAACAGACAAACAAAAATTAGAACTGTTACAAGAAAAAAGACAAAAATGTATCGTATACACAAGAGTTATGGGATACCATAGACCCGTTGAAAGTTTTAATATAGGAAAAATAGGTGAACACAAACAAAGAAAACAATTCGTTGAATAAAAATATTGTCTATGATCTGACACCTTTCTCACACCTTGATTATGCAAATCATCTCAGCTGCATAGTTTGGCTTGTGGGATGCAATATGCGGTGTGATTATTGTTACAATAAAGATATCGTTTTGAGTAAAAAAGGGATTTTGTCTTTTGAAAATATTCTCCTTTTTTTAGAAAAAAGAGTAGGATTACTCGATGCTGTTGTTCTTTCAGGAGGAGAAGCTACCAATCATAACCTAACTCATTTTTGTAAAAAGATAAAAGAGTTAGGTTTTAAAATCAAACTCGATACCAATGGACTTAATTTTGAAGCTATACAAGAGTTAGTGAAGTTAAATCTACTTGATTATATTGCATTAGATTATAAAGCACCACAGTATAAATTTAGTCAAATAACTCACTCAAATAATTTTAACTCCTTTATAAATACCTTAGAGTATCTTATACAAAGTGATATAGGATTTGAAGTGAGAACTACTATTCACAATGACTTATTAAATGAAAAAGATATCAATTATATCATTGATGATTTGGTAAAAAAAGGCTATAAAAATAGCTATTTTTTACAAAACTTTTTAGAAACGCAAGAGAATATCGCCAATATTTTACAATCAAAAAAATCATTTGATAAATCCCTTCTATCGAATAAGCTTCATCTTATTTATAGATAAGGCAAATTCAACTGATACCCTTGCCCTTTAGTATTCAACAAAAGATTTTTTGATAATTTGGCTCGTAATCTTTTGATAAAAGTTCTGATTTTTTCTTCATTTGGTACTTTTTCATCCCAAAGTGTTTGACTTAATTGCTCATTTGAGATAAGAGAATCTGTTTTCATAAGAAGTTGCAAAAAAGTAAGTTCTCTTTTTGTAAGAGAAACATATTTGTCATTTTTATATAAACTTTTTGTTTGTGTATTAAACTTCAACTCATCATTGAGTATCACGATATCATTTTGTAATTTTGGAGCAATCGACACAATATAATCTAATAGTTCCTCAGGATCAAATGGTTTGATAAAATATTTGACAACACCTACATCAATAGCCGTTAAAAATTTTTCTGTTTCACTAAAAGCACTTACTATTATGATATGAATATTTGGATTTATTTTTTTTAACTCTTTTGCCATCTCCAAGCCTGTCATATCAGGCATCATAATATCTGTAATCACTAAATCAGGAGATATTTTAATAAATCTTTCAAGTCCTTCTTTTCCATTGTTTTCAACATAAAAACTTGCAAAATATTCCCCAATTGCTTTTTTTAAAAGATGTGCCAATTTTACTTCATCTTCTACTAATAGCACTTTGAGTTCTTGTAATATTGTATACATCTAAATTTTTTTCTTTTTATATGGAAATGTAAGGGTAAAAGTCACCCCAAAATGATTGTTTTCAAATTCGATAGAACCATCAAATGCTTGCTCACAAATCATTCTGGACATAAACAATCCCAAACCTGTCCCACTACTTGTATGTTTTGTTGTAAAATAAGGCTCAAAAACTCTTTCACTATTTTCATCTTTGATACCTCCAGCATTATCAATAAATTGAATCATGACATTATTGTTTTCTATTTGTGACACAATCTTTATCTCTCTTTGCTTTATCTGATTATTGATAAAGGCATCTTTGGAATTTTGGATAAGATTGATGATAATTTGTGTGAGTTCATTACTAATACCCACTATTTGTATCTCTTCAAAATTGGTTTTTACAAATATATGTTGCTCTTTGATGATTCTTTCTGATATTTGTATCGCTTCACGCATACTATTTGAAAGAGAAAATAATTTTTTTTCTTTTGCTGGATTGAAAAAATTTGTAAAATCATCTATAGTATTTGACATATTTTTAATAATCTCTTTACTTTGACCATACAACTCTTGCACCTCTTCATCTTCATTTTTGAAGGATGATTTTTTCATATTAAATAAAGTAAGATTGAGTTCTGTAAGTGGTTGTCTCCATTGGTGTGCAATATTTGCAAGCATCTGACCCAAACTCGCAAGACGTGACTGCCAAAACATCACTTTTTGTTTTTGTTTATTTTTCTCTATCTCCTCTTGCACTCTTTTTTCAAGAGAGTCATTGAGTTGTTGTAACTCATATGTTTGTTCTTGCACTCTTTTTTCCAAAGTCCTATTGAGTTCTTCAAGCTCCAACTCTTTTTTTTCCAACTCTTTTTTTATAAATACATCATGTGTTACATCATAGCGAATAGCAATATACTCTTCAATCTCTCCATACTCATCAAGTATAGGAGTAACAGTCGTATTTACATAAAATACAGAGCCATCTTTTGCTCTATTTTTGACAGTTGCTTTATAGGTTTTTTTATTTTGGATAGTATTCCATAAAAGTTGGAACTTAGAAACATCAACATCAGGGTGACGTATGATATTGTGATTTTTACCCAACAACTCTTCTTTTGAATAGCCTGAAATTTTACAAAACTCATCATTTACAAAAGTGATGATACCTTTTGTATCTGTTTTTGAAATAATGTTGTTTTCTTCAATGGCTTGCTTGTATTGTTTTAACATAATGAGTTAGTTTAGCATAAAATTTAACTGAAATTTATATTTTGTTATTTTACAAATATTACACTAAAATTGTCTATGGATCATTTGATTCATAATATTTTTTAAATCTTCACTTTCATCATCTTTTATAGCTTCAACAGCTTCCAACCCTAACTTTTGAGCTTGAGATATACTGTCTATAAGTACATTATTTTTAATCATCTCATCTTTTATCCATGTTTGTTCTTCTACACTTAAAGATTTTTTATACAAAGATTCTAATTTGGTTTTATCTTCTATTCGTTCATGCAAAAGTAAATAAGGAATAGTCACCTTTCCCTCAACAAAATCTAACATAGCTGGTTTTCCCAAGGTTTCACTATCTTGTGTAATATCCAAAATATCATCAATCATCTGAAAAGCAAGCCCTAGATTTTTTCCATACAAAGCAAAAGCCATTTCATCTTTACCACAAAGAATGGCTGCAGCTTTTGCACTAGCTTCTATAAGTGATGCAGTTTTTTTATAAATCATATCAAAATATTTATCATAAGATGTATTAAAATTTTCTGTCAAATTCACATCTAACATCTCACCAATACTTAAAAGTGTTACCGCATTTGAAATAGTATACGAGATTTTTCTATCCATAGCTGAGAGTTCGGTAAAAGCTTTTGAATATAAAATATCTCCAAACATAATCGAAGTTTTATTGTCAAAAAGAGCATTGATAGAGGGTTTACCTCTTCGTGTATCTGCTTCATCTATCACATCATCATGAAGAAGTGAAGCCGCATGAATCATCTCCACAACAGAACATAATTTTATAGACTCATCACTTACACCAGCAATTTTCAAGATAAGTTTTGAGCGAAGCATTTTCCCTTGTGCTAAGAGTTCAAAAAGCTCACAACTCTTTTGATCACCACACCCCTCTACATACTCTCTAATTTTATTTTTAACTAAGGATAACTCTTCCATATTTTTTAAAACCTTTTATTAATTATTAACTTTTAACTATCTAATCGTGAAACTATTTCACCTGTAAATTCCATATAAGTACTTTTTTTATTATATTGTACTTCTGTAGAATTTTGAAAAGAGTACTCTTTTATAATATTTTCGAGTTTTTCTTCCCCATGTTGTTGACTTAAAAGTGTTTCCATCACCGTAAATTTTTCTAACAATCTATCCATTTGATCTTTGACAAGTTCATCATTGGCAATCCCAATAATATCCCAAAATTTCGACTGAGGTGAACCTGCAAAGATATCATTTTCATCTTCAAAAAGTGCATCATATTTTGACATATTATTATTTTTCGATTCTTACTCTTACAGACTGGGCATGAGCTGTCAAACCCTCTGTATCTGCAAGTAATGCACACGCTTCACCTATCTCATTTATAGCATTTTGACTAAAACTAATAATACTACTTTTTTTCATAAAATCTTCCACATTTAAAGGACTATAAAACTTTGCAGTTCCACCCGTTGGTAAAGTATGATTCGGTCCAGCGATATAATCTCCAATAGGTTCAGGAGTATTTTCACCTAAAAATATAGCTCCAGCATGTTTGATTTGAGGAAGTAACTCAAAAGGAGATTTTGTCATCACTTCCAAATGTTCTGGTGCTATCTCATTCATAAGAGTAATCGCTTCATCCATTGTCTCAGCAATAATGATACATCCTCTTTCATCAATAGACTTTTTAGCAATCTCATTTCTACTTAAAACTTTTAGATAATTATCGACTTCATCACTTGTAGATTTTGCAATCTCCTCAGATGTAGTGATCATAATCGAGCTAGCCATCTCATCATGTTCCGCTTGAGAAAGTAAATCAATAGCCAAATAGTGAGGTTTTGCAGTCTCATCGGCTAATATACCTATCTCAGATGGACCTGCAATCATATCGATATTTACTTCACCAAATACAAGCTTTTTAGCAGTCGCCACAAAAATATTACCAGGACCTGTAATTACATCAACTTTTTTTAAGTTTTGCGTCCCATATGCCATAGCAGCAATAGCACTTGCTCCACCTACTTTCATCACAGTTTTTATACCACATAGATGACAAGCAGCAAGAAGTAATTGATTTGGTTCATCATCAGGTGTAGGAGTACACACTACTATCTCTTCAACACCCGCTACAATAGCAGGGATAGCATTCATCAAAAGTGAGCTAGGATACGCAGCTTTCCCTCCAGGAATATATAATCCTGCTCTATCAACAGCAGTCACTTTTTGACCTAAAATTGTTCCATTTGATTCATAATCCATCCAAGATTTTGGAAGTTGTTTTTGATGATATTTTTTGATTCTATCATATGCTAAATGCAATGATTCTTTCAATTTTGTATCTATATTATTATATGCTTTTTCCATATCTTCTACATCGATAAACAGATCAGCATCACTTTTAGGTGTCCAGTTATCAAATTTTGATACATGCTCTTTGACAGCTTTGTTTCCATTTTCAACAATATCATCTATAATATTATTTACAATTCCAGATACCTTTTTGATATCAACTTTTGCACGACCGAGTATATTTTCAAATTCTTTATTAAAATTTGTATCTTTTGTGTTTATTATTTTCATGACAGAATTTTATCATAAAATTGATAATAAATGAATAAGTTGACTTTTCTTTCGATAAGAATTTAGAAGAACTATCTACGCTATAAAAATAGATAGTTCAAATAAAAATTATTTAATTTTATCAATAACTTTCATTAAAAAACTCGCAGAATTTTTAGCACTACTTTCTAAAAACTCATCAAAATTAAATCCAGCATCCATATCAGCTGTATCACTAATCGCTCTAAGTATTAGACAAGGCACATCTAAAGCATCACAAACAACAGCAACACTTGCTCCCTCCATCTCTAAAGCATCCGCTTTAAAAGTAGACTCAATAAACTCTTTTCTTTTCTCATCGGCGACAAATTGATCACCAGTAGCTATAATACCTTCAATGATTTTAATATCATTCTCTTTTGCAACTTCCAAAGCAATATTTTTTAATGATTCATCAGTATTCACATAGACAGCTCCCCCAGGTACAAAACCATGAGGATGACCAAATGCAGTAATATCTAAATCATGCTGCGATAATTTATTTGCCACTATCAAATCACCAATGTTAAGTGTAGGATTAATCCCTCCAGCAACACCAGAAAACAACAGCGTATCACAAGAAAATTTTTCTATCATTGTAGTTGCTGTTAAAGTAGAAAATACTTTTCCTATTTTACTATAGGCTATCACTACATCAAGACTTCCAAGTTTACACTCATAATATGTATTATTTGCAAAATCAATTTTATTAATATCTGTAAAGTTTTCTAAAAGAGGAGTTATCTCCTCTTCCATAGCTCCCATTATTGCTAATTTAATCATTTAATACCCCTAATGTAGTTTCTAATGATTTGGTATCTGATACATTTAATGTCGGTGTAGATTTATCAATCTTTCTATTTAATCCTTTTAACACAGCACCATTACCAAACTCAATAAAAAGATCAACATCACCTGATTTTGCTAAAATAGAGTGTTTGTATTTTACAGGGCTGATAAGTTGTTTACCTAGTAAATCAATCGCATCTTCTTTTGAAGCGTATGCTTCAGCTGTCACATTTGAGATCACAGATGTTTCAAAATTTTCAGTGATAAAATCATTTAAATATGGATTTAGTTTTATAACGGCACTTTCTAAAATTTCACAATGACTCGCAACACTCATATCTAAAACAATAGCTCTTTTTGCACCAGCTGCTTTAAAACTTTCTACACTTGATTCAAGATCAGCTTTTATGCCTGCTACTACTATTTGCCCATTTTGGTTATAGTTCGCAGCCCATATTTTTTTGCCCTCATCTCTATACTCTGCTGTTAGTTTTTCAACAGATTCATCATCCAAACCAACAAGAGCCATCATACCAGCACCTGCTCCAGCACACGCTTCAGTCATAAATAATCCTCTTTTATAAACTAATTCGATAGCATCTAAATAATCAATAGCACCACTAGCAACCAAAGCAGAAAACTCCCCTAATGAGTGACCCAAAACAAACTCTGGTTTGATGTCACATTTATCTTTGAAAATCTCAAGAGCTATACAACTTACCAATAAAATTGCAGGTTGTGTAAATTCTGTTTTACTTAAATTTTCACTCTCGTTAAATAACAGATCTTCAAAACTAAATCCTAATCTATCACTTGCATTTTTAATCATCTCTTTTGCAATATCACTATTTTCAAAAAAATCTTTTCCCATACCATTAGATTGACTCCCTTGACCTGGGAATATAAAAGCTACTTTTTTCATGTTATTTCCTTTGTAAAATTTATTCTAAATAAAAAAAAACTCCCATTTCCGAAGAAAGAGGAGTTTTATAGAGTTGTTCTTTATTCACCTTAGTGACTAGAACAACAACCACCTGATGATTGAGTATCAGATTCAGAAGAACAACAACCACCTTCAGAACCATGGTCATGTTTATGCTCAGATGAATCATCAGTACCACAACTTCCACCACCACAACAACCGCCACCAGCAGCAGCCATACCACCAACTACACCAACTTGAATCTCTTCTTCCGTTGCAGCTCTTACCGCTAAAATAGTTACAGAAAACATCAATGCTTTTCCAGCCATTGGATGATTATAATCAATTGTTACTTGATCTTCTTCAATTTTTTTAACAACAACTTGAACAGTTTCTCCACCTTCACCTGTACCATATAAAGACATACCTTCAGTCAATTCAACACCAGCGAATTGTTCTTTTGGTAAAGATTGTACAGCTTCTTCATTATATTCACCATATGCATCAACAGGTTGTACTAAAACATCAGTTTTTTCACCAGCTTCAAGATTTATTAACTCTTTTTCAAGACCAGGGATAATTTGACCCATATCTGTAATAAATTCTAATGGAGCTCCTCCAACATTTGTATCTAATTGTACTTTTGTATTTGCATCATTTAATGTATATTCTATTGAAATTACTTTGTTTGCCATTATTTTTCCTTTTATATTTTATTATTATTTTGTAATTTTTTTAGAAGCTGATTTTGCTTCATTTGTTTTAGGATACAATTCTACAATTGTATTGTAAAAGTTTTGTGCATTATTTTTATCACCTAGCTTATCAAATGAATAGGCACTATGTAAAAGTAATTTAGGTAAATAAGAGGCCTTATCATATAATTTCATACTATTTTTGAAAAAATGTAAAGCATTTTTATAATTTTTTCTATAATAATTAATTTCACCCAAATAATAATTACACTCTGCTGGACGATAGTTTTTAGCAGCTAAGTTTTCAAAAATAACTTTTGCTTTAGTAAAATAATCAATCTTAAACAACCTTCTACCTTCTATCATAAGCTCTTTTGAACTTTTAGTAGAAACTACTTTTTTTTGAGGAACAGCTTTTTTAACAGGCTCTTTTACAGCTACAGCTTTTTTATCCAACATAGTAATAAGTTTATTAAAATCTTCTTTTGTAACATATTGACTATTTATTTCATTTAATAAAATAACAATTTTATCAAAAGACTCTTTTAACGTAGTGATATTTTCTTGATTTTGTTCCGTTTGGAACTTTATTCTCTTAAAATTATCATCATTAAATAACTGCATCTTTAGAATAGTTTCACTAGTTTTATTCATATCATCTAAGCTAATTTGTTTAAATGATTTAAAGTTGTCATTATTTTTTTCTACGTCTATAGAAACTTTATTAAGTTTTAAACTTTCACCTTCTAATAGCGATTCTATACCATCAACTCTCTCATTTAAATCCAATACTTTTGTATTGGTAATCTTTAATATTTTTTCATTTTTAGCTACAATTTTTTTGTTTTTTACTATCACTTCTTCTGTTTTACTTAATCCATATGGTTTATCATCATCTAAATTACCTGCACCAAACATTGATGATTCTGCAAACAAAATTAGATTAGTAAAAAAAAGTAAAATTATAATTAATTTCATCTAAAACTCTTAAACTATGGGAGTAATCTGTAATCTACTCTTCTATTCATCTTCCAACAATGAGTATTTCGTTGTGTACAAACAGGATTACTTTCGCCAAAACTTACCATAACAATTTTTTGTTTTTCAACACCATCTGCGATTAATGCATCTTTGGCAGCTTTTGCTCTTTTGAGACCTAATGCATAATTATATTCATCACTTCCCCATTCATCACAATTACCTTCAAGTTTGATTTTTACATCTGAATAACTTTGAGTTGTTTCATCAATTTTATTATAATTTGCAGTACTCACTTCTCTCATCTCATCACTTAATTTATATTTATCAAATGCAAAATGTACAGATTCAAGTAAAATAGTATTTCCACCAATGTCACTTGATACATTGTTTACAGATGAATTAGTGATTTTTTGCAAATTACTTCCATTTTGTACAACATCATTAGAATTTGACATATCGTTATCCATTGTCGAAACTACCGATTCGACAGGAGTAGTAGCAACTCTATCAATGTTACTATCAACATATGTTACATCATTATTTACTCTCGAGGTTTGATCATCATATTCAACATCTTTTGATGCACAACCTGCTAATAAACCAATTGTAAATAAACCTAATACTGCATTTTTAAAAATACTATTCATAATAATTCCTCTTTAATTTGTTCTAAACATTTTACACTATAGATACTTAAACTACAATAACTACCAGTCTATAGATTGTAACTTTCCACTCTTTAGCGGAAATAAAAAACTTTTATTATAATTAATACGTATAATTCCCAAATAACTTTTATCAGCACTTTTTATAAATAATATCGACTCTCCATTTGAAGAAAATTTAGGAAATTGATTTCTTCCATTTGTAGTTAACCTTCTTACATAATCACTTTTTGTTGATATAAAATAAAGGTTAAAGGCATTATCACCAAATTCATTATCTGACTCTCTACTAGAGTAGACAATATAATCGTCCGATGTTGTACACTGAGAATTATTTCTTCCATGATAAATCATTCGCTCTACACCATTTTGACCAATTTTTTTAGAAAAAACATTTGGATATTTTAATCTATCTGATACAAAAACTATTTTACTATCATTTTCAACAAAATTCCCACCTACATCAATTCCAACATATTTTGTTATTCTTGTTTTAATACGTGTTTCTGTATTGTAAACATAGATATCAGGTTGTGAATTTGGAGCCATAGTCAAGACTAGCTTTTTCCCATCATCACTTACATCAGAACACACAATCATCCCATCGCTTTCTAATAATTTTTCTACTTGACTCGTGTATAAATTTTGTTTCATTAAAGCAGGAAGCACTCCTCTATAACTTGTATAATAAAATGCATCTTGTTCTGAAGTTGCCCATTTAGGGAAAATATTTAATCCCCCTTTTACTACAACTTTTTGATAACTTAAAGTATAGTCTGCTATAACAATTTCACTTGTTTTAGAATCTAAATATCGAGAAAATATCACAAATTTATCCATCCAATCTATAGATGGTGCATTTAAATAGCGATTTACATCAATAGAAACTTTATGTGCTAAAAAAGGATAACGTTCATAAGAACTCGTTGCATATGATCGATTAAAAACCATACCATTCATATTAACATCGTACAATTTAACATTAACTATGTATCTCATTTCAGTATCTTGTGTAACTTGAAAAATCAAATACAAATCAATACCATTCTCCTTCAAAATATTAAATTGAGGAAGATCATTAAATTTTGAATCAATCGTTACTGGATTAATATTAAAATGACAACTTACTTGTAAATCTTTTTGAATTAAATGTAATAATTTATTATCAATTGATTGATATTTATTTGTATTTGTAGCGGAAACTACACTAATTGTGGGTAACGAAGACTTGTTTTTTACTATTTCCATTGTTGCATCAATTGCAAAAGTAAATTCGAAGAGTAAGAAGAAGAGTATGATTTTAAGCATTATTAACCTTTTGATTGAAATGAAATTTCAATATTTACTGTTTTATTTTTGGGATTTATAGGATAAGGTTTTAAAGATTCATTATTTAAAAAATCTCTTAATTGATTATCAAATCCTATATTTCCAGAGTATTGTATAAACTTATAACTAAATTTTCCATTATTAAATATAGTTATATTCACTTTAGCCTTCAAATCATTCATAAAAATAGTAGGAGTCCAACGCTCAGAAAGCATTGTATAGACTTGTGTATAATATGGATCTTGTTCTTTTTTTACAGCATTCATAGTTACATTTTTATGATTTGTTTCTATTTTAGAATCTATTTTTTCACGTAATTTTGACAAAACGATTTTTTCTGTTTTTTTCTCTTTTTCAAACTTAGATTTAAATCTACTTGCAATGGTACTTTTTTTCACATTTAATACATTCGTTTTTTTGACTGTACTCACATTTGTTTTTACATTTGCAAATAATGACTTTAAATTTGTTCGTTTTTTTACACTTACAGAGGTTGTTTTTTTGACAACTTTTTTTGCAAATTCTCTATTTTTAACATTACTTGTTATATTCGCCTTATTGATATTTTTTTTAGGACTCTCTAATACTACATCAAGTTGTAAAACTGTATTTTTTATAGTTGATTCTATCTTTTTTACTTCATGTGTTTTCAAATAAAGTAAAAAAGAAAGTATTAAGATAATATATACCGATAAAGAAGCAATGGCAGAATAAAAAAGTTCTTGTTTATTAGCCATCGGTAATAAGTGCTACTTTAAAAAATCCAGCTTCTTTTACTGTTTTTAAAATATAAACAACATCATCATACTTTAAACTTTTATCTGCTCTTATATGAACAGTAATATCACGATTTTTATCTTTTGAATAGAGTATAAAATTATCAGCAAAATTTGCAAATTGATATTTTTTTTTATTTATTCTGATCTCTCGCAAATTATTTATTGTAATGTCAATTTTTTTAAGTTGTTGTAATTTTTGAGATTTACTCCCCTTAGGAAGATTAATATTTTCTTCATATTCTAAAACAGGAGCTGTTACCATCAAAATAGCTAATAGAACTAACATAACATCAACTAATGGTGTTATATTTAGGTCTGGTTTTTGATCATAATCATACATAACGATTAACTTCTAGCAAGAATAATGTCAATTTGTGATTTAATATATGTATTAAATTCATATACCTTTCTAGTAAGGATTTGATGAAATGTATAAGCAAAGATTGCCACAAATATTCCTGCTGCAGTGGCAACTAATGCCTCACTAATTACAGGAGCAATAACAGAAAAACTTACTTTACTTGCAGTGGAAAATTTTGCAAACGATTCCAAAATACCAACTACCGTACCGAATAAACCAATAAATGGAGCGGTAGAAGATATAATAGATAACCAAGATAATCCAGTACTTGCTTCTCTTACTAAAGAAATCTCACACACATTTAAGAACTCTTTAGAAACAGGTGCTTTATGTAAGCATTGCCCAATTTTTGATAGTGGATTTGCAGTTGTTTCACGAGATAGTAAGGAGTTAAGATTATTCATTTCAGTAGAAATATATCCAATAAGTTGAAAATATTTATAAAGATAGATCCAAAATAACATTAGAAAATAAACAGAAAGTAGTGCTAATACCCCTATGGATATAACACTACTATTATTAAAATAGTTTAATAATGAATCTATCATTTAAGCTCACTAACTGAATGAATTTATTCGAGATTCAACAGCAGCCATTGAGACATTTGAATCTTGTACAGAATTAACAAGTGTTTTTGCTAATTTTAATTTTTCAGAAATATCTGAATCATCATCGCTAGATAGAGAAACAGCACCATCAACTAATACATCTATTGCATTTTCAGAAACTTTTACATGTCCCCAATTAATTGCTACAGCTTCTTTTGAACCATCTTTTTTTTCTATTTCAATAACACCAACAGTTAATGCTGATACTAATGAAGCATGACTCGGTAATACACCAAACTCTCCCTCTTTTCCAGGGAGGGTAACAGTTTTAACGTCTCCGTTAAAAATTTCTCCGTTTGGTGTAACTATTGATAATTTTATTGTATCCATATTTTTACCTTTAAAGCTTTCTAAGCTTTCATACCTTCTGCTTTAGCAATTGCTTCATCAATTCCACCAACCATATAAAATGCTTTTTCTGGCATATGATCGTAAGAACCATCTAAAATACCTTTGAAACCTTTAATAGTATCAGAAAGCTCAACATATTTACCAGGAGATCCTGTAAATACTTCTGCAACAAAAAATGGTTGAGATAAGAATTTTTCAACTTTTCTAGCTCTTTCAACTACAAGTTTATCAGACTCACTTAACTCATCCATACCTAGAATCGCAATAATATCTTGTAAATCTTTGTATTTTTGAAGTAAAGACTGAACACCTCTAGCTACATCATAATGTTCTACACCAACAACATCAGCACTTAAAATTCTTGAAGTAGAATCTAGTGGATCAACTGCAGGATAGATACCTT